>Ga0105047_10018143_pt1 | contig 10921 bp, 9 predicted proteins | sample MAT04_FD_78384 | JGI IMG/M metagenome (GOLD analysis project Ga0105047, IMG submission 78384) | Freshwater microbial communities from Lake Fryxell liftoff mats and glacier meltwater in Antarctica - MAT-04 (megahit assembly) | ecosystem: Environmental > Aquatic > Freshwater > Ice > Liftoff...
GCAGCAAAGTCCATCTCTGAATTACCGACTCCTGAGACAGAGTAAAATACAATTCCAATCGTCCGTTAAGACAGTCACCCTTTTCCCCCGGCTGGCCAATAAATCTGCAGGGTGTGATCACCGGCAGCGAAGGCACACCATGCCTGTGTTTTGGTGCGCCTGCGCATTGCTTGTCACACCCGACATCTCACGGATTGCGACAAACTGGCCGGCCGCGCCGGTTTTCCTTCCGGCATCGCGAGTTTTCAGCACAATGTCTCTTGTGTGCCGCAAGCATTGTCCTTGAGAAATCGGATTTGTTTGGTGATGGAACTCGAAGAAGAATTCAGGATTCCCGGACGACTGACGCGCGGTAAGGTTCGATTTGGGTCAGGACGATAAAAATCGCGTCGCTGGGCGCTATCTTCCAGTCTCAAACTTTCCTGTCATCAGCGGCGAGCGGAGGGGACGTCAGTTCCCTGATTTGGAGCAAAAAGCAGGTCAAGCCTGCCGGGCGGGACTTTCGCCGCAAGGCGAAGCGTGTGCGGGATTTCGTATTGTGTGACAAAGAAACGTCGGCGTGATTTCTATGTGGTAACGTTTATGGTCGCAGGTCGCAGCGGGGCTGCGAAGTCCAGCCCGGCAGGCGTGGACCTACTGAGGACAGATCGGGCTACTTGTCTGCGATTCATTCGTGTCCATTCGCGGTTACGGCCTGAACAAACTGCAAGATAAATCGATCTGCGTCGAACAGTCGCCAGATTTGTGGATTCGCTTCCTCGGACCAAGGCCGATCTGTAACATTGCCAATTTGCGTGAAAGAAGGTGTTATTATGAGCGATGATCAAGACACGTTGTATCGCCGGATCGGGGGCGATGCAGCAATTGTTTCACTGCTTGACAAGTTTTATGGTCGCGTCCTGAATGATCCGGACCTGCGCGGGTTCTTCGCGAACTCATCGATTGAACAGTTGAAGTCGATGCAAAGAGAATTCTTCGCGGCCGCACTGGATGGACCTGTGAAGTATGCCGGAAATGATCTCAGTCATATCCATCAGGGGCGCGGGATCCAGGCGAAGCACTTTCGGCTCTTCGTAAATCACCTCATGAGTGTGCTGGAAGAAGAACATCTGATCAGTCGCCGGGATGCCATGGATATTGTGTTCCGAATCGCAACATATTTCGAACAAATTATCGGCGATGCAGGTGGTGTTGATGGCTGATTCGAGTTTAAACCACGGGGTTCCGTCATGGTCATTACTTCAATCGTATTCTGTCTCATCGCTTGCGGTCAGTTGCAGGTCTCGGAAAACGCAGAGACAGGGGTACTGAGTAACTCAGAGTCTGGCTGGACGCATTCAGGGCCTCGGGAGGAGATTCTGCCGGAATTTGCGTTTGATTCGAACGGTGGACCTCAGCATTCCGGCAGTCTGGTTACATCATCCGACAAGCGAGATGGATTGCATGGCTGGTGGCAGAGCACGATTCCGATCGAAGGTGGTCGCTACTTTCGATTTTCTGCCGTGCGACGTGTCGTCAACGCCGAATATCCTCGCCGCGCTGCGGTCGCGCGAGTTTTTTGGCTGGATGCCTCTGGCAATGCGGCGTTGCATGACTTCGATGCAACAACGACGTATCGCGAAGGTGAACGTCCTCGCTCTGAACCCGAGTATCCGTCGGACGGACCGGAACATGCTGATGGCTGGACGGAAGTGTCTGAAGTCTTTCGCGCACCTTCCGGAGCGACTCAGGCCCGCATTGAATTGTCATTCCGCTGGGCGGCTGATGCGACCGTAGAATGGTCGAATGTCATGCTGCAGCCGGTCGATTCACCGCCGTCACGTAAGGTACGATTGGCAACCGTGCATTTCTCTCCGACTGCCGGAAAAACTAACGAGGAAAAATGTCGGCAGTTCGCTCCTCTGATTGCCACTGCCTCCGAGCAAAAGGCCGACCTGGTCGTGTTGCCGGAAACATTGACATACTTCGCTTCGGGACGTTCGATGAGTGATTGTGCCGAATCGATTCCAGGACCATCCACCGATTATTTTGGAACGCTGGCGAAGCAGCACGACCTGTATATCGTGGCTGGATTGCTCGAACGCGATGAGCATCGAGTCTACAACGTTGCTGTGTTGATCGGGCCAGATGGAAAAGTTGTCGGCAAGTATCGCAAGGTCGCTCTGCCCCGCACGGAGATCGACGCTGGCGTTGTGGCGGGAGATGACTATCCTGTCTTCGACACGCGCTTCGGAAAAGTCGGGATGATGGTCTGTTATGACGGATTTTATCCGGAGGTTGCTCGAGAACTCAGCAATCGCGGGGCGGAAGTTATTGCGTTTCCTGTCTGGGGATGCAATCCTTTATTGGCCTCGGCACGTGCCTGCGAGAACCATGTGTTCGTCGTGAGCAGTACTTATACGGACATCGCGTCCGACTGGATGATCACCGCGATCTTTGGCCGCGACGGACGTCCTTTGGCTAAGGCAAACAACTGGGGGGATGTCGTCGTGACAGAAGTCGATCTTGGACAGCCAGCCATCTGGCACAGTCTGGGCGATTTTCATGCGGAAATTCTGCGGCATCGTCCCCCGGTGGAACCCATGATTCCGTAGACGGAACAACGAGGCAATGGTCAATGATTGAGCGATGCTCATCGATTGCGTTTCAACTCCTGATCCTGACTGTAGTCTGGATCATGTCGCCAGCGATCCATGCTGCGGATGATTCCCTAAACGAGGTTGTGAAGATCACGTTCGAGGACCATGTGCTGCCTGTCTTGAAGGCGCGATGCATGAAGTGCCATGCCGGAGCCGAACCTGCAGCAGGACTTCGACTGACGTCTCGACGCGAGATTCTGCGAGGCGGCGAATCGGGGTCGGCGATGCGAATCGCGGCGGCAGAATCCAGTTTGCTGTGGGAAAAGCTGGCGTCTGACGAAATGCCCAAAGGCGGCCCGGCTTTGACTGCCGACGAGAAAGGATTGATCCGGGCGTGGATTAATGATGGTGCGGTCTCGGCGGACATGGCCGTCGATGTGGCTGATAATCTCAGCGAGCGATCGGACGATCAGCACAGCGATCACTGGGCGTTTCGGCCGCCCGTACGTCCGGACGTGCCGTCTGTGCAGCATGTGGATCGTGTGAGAAACCCCATCGACTCGTTTGTGCTTGCGGCGCTGGAAGCCAAAGGTTTGAGTTTTTCCGACGAGGCGAGTCGCGAAGTGTTGCTGCGGCGTGCATCGTTTGACCTGATTGGATTGCCACCGTCGCCGGACGAAATCCACCAGTTTTTAGCTGATGAGGACGACCTCGCTTACGAGCGGACGATTGATCGCCTGTTGGAGAGTCCGCATTACGGTGAACGATGGGGACGGCATTGGCTGGATGTCGCCGGGTATGCGGATTCCGCGGGAGTGCTTTCCGAAGACCGACCGTTACCGTTTGCATTCCGTTATCGCGACTACGTGATTCGTGCCTTCAACAGCGACAAGCCCTATGATCGATTCCTGCAGGAGCAGATCGCAGGCGACGAACTGAGTGATTACTGGACTGCCTACGAAACACTTGATCGATTGCCCGATGAGGTCGTCGAAGCTCTGACGGCGACTGGTTATCTGCGTTGTGCTCCGGATTGCAGTCGTCCCGACTTTTCGACAATCAAAAATGCCGACGCGCAGTACTATTATCCGACTCTGAATGACACGCTGCAGATCGTAGCGTCATCGACAATGGGACTCACGCTGCAGTGTGCGCGCTGCCACAGCCACAAATTCGATCCAATTCCGCAGGCCGAATACTACCGCATGCAGTCCATCTTTATGTCGGCGCTACGACCGAAGCAGTGGATTCCGCAAATGGAAAGGCGATTGTTGATTGCCACGGCGTCTCAGAAAAAGGCGGCGGACGAGAACAACAGCCAGCTCGAAGCTGAGACCACGCGGCTAAAGAAGGAATTGGCAGATCTGCGGGGACAGTACAAACAGAAACTTTATGATGATCGCCTGGCAACGGTGTCTGAATCAATTCGTAGTGACGTTGTGCTGGCATTGAGCAAGCTGGCTGATCAACGAACGGAGGTCGAGAAGTATCTGGCCGAAAAATTCCAGTTGTTGCAACCGGACGACACGACGCTCGATAAGGTGTTGCCCGAGACGTTTGCCGATTACCAGACCGCCGTCAGTGATCGTACCGCTGAGATCGCGGCACAGGAAAAGCGGCGCGTGTACCTTGATGAACTGCGAGTCCTCTATGATCTGCCAGGACCTGTGACGACGCCGCTGTTGCATCGCGGTGATGCGTTGACGCCGGGACCGGCGGTCGAGCCTGGTGTGTTGACGGCGCTGGCGACGCCGGTCGCCTTTGAATGGACTCCACCTGCGACGGACGCGAAAACCTCCGGGCGGCGGCTGGCTTTTGCTCGCTGGCTGACGCAGCCCGATCATCCGCTCACCGCCCGTGTTATGGTCAATCGCATCTGGCTGCATCACTTCGGCAAAGGCATTGTTTCGACACCGGAAGACTTCGGCACGCTCGGTTCAGCGCCCAGTCATCCACAATTGCTCGACTGGCTGGCTCGTGAATTTGTCGAAAACAACTGGAGCGTGAAGCACATCCACCGGCTGATCATGACATCGAGCGCTTACCGACAAAGTTCTGCGAGCATTGCGGCGCAGGATGAACATTCACGACAGGTCGATCCGGAAAATCGGTTGCTGTGGCGACAGCGAATGCGGCGAATGGATGCTGAGCCACTCCGTGACGCGATGCTGAGTGTTGCTGGTCTGCTCGATAAATCGATTTTCGGCCATGCGATTCCCGTGGCACGCCGTCCAGATGGTGAAGTGACTATCGCTGATGGTCAGAACAATTATCGCCGTTCGATTTACGTTCAGGTGCTGCGTGGTAATCCGCTGACAATGCTGCACGCTCACGATCAGCCAGTGATGGAAACCAACTGCATACGCCGCAGCCGTTCAACAGTTTCCACACAGGCACTGACAATGCTCAACAGTGATGACGCGATCGCGTATGCCCAGGCATTTGCAGATCGAGCATTGAAAGAAGCTCCTGAAGCGCCTGTGAAATTTGCGACACTGGCAGCGTGGTCGCGATCAGCAACGGCTGATGAACTTACGACGTTTCAAACCTTCGTCACTGAACAGCAGGCTCGGTATACTGCTCAGGGCGATGAAGTTCAGGCAGCACGGCGTAACGCGATGATTGATCTGTGTCACATGCTGATCGCGGCCAACGAATTTGTGTACATCGACTGAGGCGGATTGAAATGAACAGCAGATACAATTTGAACATAGATCGTCATTCTCGGCGCGAAGCTGTTGCGCGGATGGGCTGCGGCTTTGGCGGACTCGCGCTTGGCACGCTTCTGGGTGATTTTGATCGTTCGGCCACGGGAGCCGATTCTGTCAGACACAGCGTGCTGCAAAAGAGGCCGCATCATCCGCCAAAGGCAAAGGCCGTTATTCAACTTTTCATGCATGGCGGGCCGAGTCAGGTGGATTTGCTGGATCCGAAGCCGGAACTGTCCAGAATGAGTGGTCAGGCACCTCCCGCCGAAGTTGCTGACGACGAGAACCGGACAACGTACCTGTTGGGCAGCCCGTTTAAGTTTTCGCGGCACGGCGAGAGCGGTTTGGAGTTTTCGGAGGTTCTGCCGGGGATTGCGAAGCATGCGGACGATATAGCAGTTATTCGCTCGATGTTCACTGAGCATCGCAATCACGAGCAGGCAATCTGGATGGCCAACACGGGACTGATCACTTCCGGCCGACCGAATATCGGTTCGTGGGTGGCGTACGGATTGGGGGCCGAGAATCAAAACTTGCCTGCGTATGTTGCTTTGCCGGATCCGACCGGACTCCCCGTTGATGGTTCCCGCAACTGGTCGAATGGCTGGTTACCTCCGGTGTATCAGGGAACGGCGATCCGCTCCGAAGGTATGCCGGTGCTGCATCTGCAGCCGAAGGTAACGCGGACGACGATGATCGATCAGGGACGCATGGATTTGCTGCGAAAGCTCAACGCACAGCACCAACTGGCTCGTCCGGGGGAAATGGAACTCGACGCCCGCATCGCCAGCTTTGAACTCGCCGCGCGAATGCAACTCACTGCTACCGACGCACTGGATCTGAATCAGGAAACTCCTGCGACACAGCAACTTTACGGTCTGGATCAGGATAAAACGCGGACTTACGGAAAACGCTGCCTAATGGCGCGGCGGCTGGTGGAACGAGGAGTCCGTTTTGTTCAGATCTTCATGGCCGGTCAGCCGTGGGACACACATGCAAACAATGTGTCGGGCACTCGGAGTTGTTGCGAACAAACCGATCTTCCGGTGGCAGGATTATTGACGGATCTCAAACAGCGAGGATTGCTGGATTCGACGCTGATTCTTTGGGGCGGCGAATTCGGTCGAACTCCCGGTGCTGAACAACGCGATGGCAATAAAACACCGGGCATCGAAGGTCGCGATCATCATCCGTACGGTTTCAGTGTCTGGTTAGCCGGCGGAGGAATTCGCGGAGGCCAGGCGTATGGAGCGACCGATGACTTTGGCTACCGAGCAATCGCTCATCGGACTCAGACCGCTGACCTGCATGCGACCATATTGCATCAGCTCGGTCTGGATCACGAACGACTGACATATTCACATAACAGCCGGGATGAACGTCTGACGGATGTGTATCACGCGGAGGTTATTCGACAACTGGTGTGAATCTACATCTATTTCTTCATTGCCTGCAGCATAGCATCGCCCATGCCGCCGGGGCTGTCCGAGACGATAACTCCGACGGCTCGCAAGGCTTCGATCTTTTCAGCCGCACTGCCTCCGCTGCCGGAAATGATCGCACCGGCATGGCCCATGCGTTTTCCCGGTGGTGCAGTTTGACCGGCGATGAAACCGGCGACTGGCTTCCTGACATGAGACTTGATGTAAGCGGCCGCAAGCTGTTCCGCGTTGCCGCCGATTTCGCCAATCATCAGAATGCCTTCTGTGCCCTTGTCGTTTTGGAACATCTCCAGCAGGTCAATGTAGTCGGTGCCATTGATCGGATCACCGCCGATACCAATGGCGGTGCTTTGGCCGAGACCAACTCGGCCCAATTGCCATGCGGCTTCATAGGTGAGCGTGCCGCTCTTGCTGATGATCCCAATCGAGCCGGGTTTGTGAATATACCCAGGCATGATGCCGATCTTCGCAACGCCTGGTGTGATGACTCCCGGACAGTTGGGACCGACCAGTCGTGATTTGGATTTCTCCAGCCCTCGGCGAACTCGCAGCATGTCCATAACAGGAATGCCTTCAGTGATCGCTACGATAAGATCCATGCCTGCGTCTGCCGCTTCCAGAATTGCATCAGCACAGAATGGCGGCGGCACAAAGATCATGGATGTGTTGGCACCCGTTTTCTCACGAGCTTCAATCACGGAATTGTAGACAGCGAAGCCGTCCACTGTTGTGCCGCCTTTGCCCGGCGTCACACCACCGACAAAGACATCCACTCCAGGCTGACATTCCGCAGCGTAAGCTCGGCATTGCTGGCTGTGGAACAGGCCAGAAGTTCCGGTAATACCCTGCGTGATCACACGAGTCGATTTGGAAACGAGAATACTCATCAGATTGAATTCACAAGATAGAATTGAAGATTTCAGATTTGAAACCGGAGATCCGGGCGGCCTCTACGCTCCCAGTGATTTCACAACTTTTTGCGCTGCATCTGTAAGATCGCTGGCGTTGATAATATCGCGTCCACTGGCCTTCAGCATTTCTCGAGCTTTATCGACGTTGGTACCTTCCAGACGCACCACCAGCGGGACGTTGAAGCCGACTTTTTCGTAAGCACTCAACAATGCTGCGACGATCACGTCACACTTCATGATTCCACCAAAGATATTGACCAGCACGGCTTTCACGTTCTTGTCGGCGAGGATAATCCGGAAGGCTTCCGTGACCTGATTTTCGTTCGCTCCGCCCCCGACGTCCAGAAAATTTGCCGGCTCACCGCCATGCAGCTTGATCAGGTCCATGGTACTCATTGCCAACCCGGCACCGTTGACAAGGCATCCGATGTTGCCGTTCAGCTTGACGTAGCTCAGGCCTGTATCAGCGGCTTTGACTTCTGATGGATCTTCTTCTGAAAGATCCCGCAGAGCCAGCACGTCTTTGTGGCGAAACAAAGCGTTGTCGTCGAACGCGACTTTGCCGTCGAGAGCCATCAACTGGCTGTCTTCGGTAATGATCAGCGGATTGATCTCCACCATGCTGCAGTCATAACTGACGAAGAAGCGACAGACCTGAGGCAGAAACTTTTCGGCGCTGCGAACGGCTGTTGCGTCCAGGCCCAGGGCGTAAGCCATTTTGCGAGCCTGATACGGATACAAGCCGGCAATCGCATCGAACGGCTCAGCGAGAATCTTTTCCGGCGAGTGCTTCGCGACTTCTTCAATCTCCATCCCGCCTTCGGACGACATGATCAGGACTGGACCGCCGACTTCACGATCAACGACGACGCCCAGATAAAGTTCGCGAGCGATTTTCACGCCTTGCTCGACAAACAATGTATTGACCTGCTTACCTTCTTCACCGGTTTGAATCGTGACGAGCGTATTCCCCAGCATTCGTTTGGCGTTTTCCGCTGCTTCTGCAGCCGATTTGACGAGCACAACACCACGTTGTTGAGGTGCTTCTTTGAACGTGCCTTTTCCACGTCCGCCCGCATGGATCTGCGACTTGACGACAGCAATGGCACCGCCGAGTGTTTCAAAAGCCTTTGCAGCTTCGTCCGGAGTTTTCGCTACGATACCCTGCGGCACGGCCACTCCGGCAGCTTTGAACAATTGCTTGGCCTGATATTCATGGATCTTCATGGAGCGCGATCAGTCTGAAGAATCAAAAATCGAACAATTCACAACGCACGAACTATAGCTGCCGACAAGTGAGTGTTCGAGGAAGCCAAACACGGTCATTCAGAATTTTTCGCGAAAGAAGCGGACTGACGGCGAGCGGCAGGAATGAATTTACCACTACGGACGCTGGCAGCATCCGCCACGTGGCCGATGCTGCCAGCATCGGGAGGAAAATGATCAAGCTCGGCCTGTTATTGCCGTTCCGAAAAATCCGGCAAAGAACCAAAGAGGTTTATGGGAAATCTGTCAGACATCATTCTCTAAATAAGGGAATTCGCTTCCCGCGAATCTCGTTCTTCTGAGGCGAAGTGACGTTTGAACCAACGTATGTCCTGCATCCCGTTGGAGTCTCAGCTCATCCAGGTGGAAGTCACTTGCCAAGGTAGGTTGAGACCACTGGAACGATAAACTTAAAGGCGTCATCGGCACCTCTGACTAAATTGTTCGCAGGTTCCTGCATTTTCAGCCAACGCCAAGATGACAGCATGTGTTCGTCACAACATTTTTTTCTATCACGACTCGACAGAACCAGGGAGCAATGCGAAAATCGTACCACGTTGTGTTCTGCTGCTGGGATTTGAAGAGGAGATTTCTGTGATTACGAGAGACGACGTTCTGGCGCAGGCATTGGCGTTGCCATCGGTCGATCAGGCCTATTTGGCGGACATGCTGGAGCAGAGAATGGCAACAGGTCATTTTTCTTCACCAGAAATTGGTGAGGTCTGGTCCAATGAGATCAACCGCCGAATAGCTGCTTATGATCGTGGTGAAACGTCCACGGTGGATTTCGATAAGTCACTGGAACATTTGAAACAAGCGATTGCCGAGCATCGTAACCGTCAGGCTGCACCGTGAACTTTCAAGTACTGCCAGCAGCGGATGGCGAGGCGATCGCAGCCGCAATCTGGTATGAAGACAGACGATCGGGGCTTGCTGACGATTTTTTCACTCAAATGCGTTCTGCATTTGAGTTGATTCGACAGAATCCGCTGAGTGCCCCAAAGCTGGAATACTACTCTGGTCCTCATGAGATTCGGCGGCGAATTTTGCCGCGGTTTCCCTACGCGGTCGTTTACCTTTGTCGTTCTGATGAAATCGTGGTTGTTGCTGTCACGCATACTCGCAGGCGTCCGCTGCACTGGCTGGATCGCCTCGACTGATAGAAAAGATGTGTAAACAGTCAAAGCGATGAGCCATACGCATTCTTCAGTCTCGGATCTCCGCGAGTCTGTGGCGTGAGGATGATTTGCAGTCTTTGGGGAGTCTCTTCGACAACAATTCCCGCGCGGCGATAACCGGTGGCTTCGGCACTTACAAAAACATCCTCGATGCCGTGTTTCTTTGAGGTCACTCGTCCAAGATCATCGGTCGTCAGCAGTTCCAGTTCGTGACCGTCGACACTTGTTCGCACAGTGGCCCACATCACCGGCTGGTTGTGAGTATTCACGAGTGTGATTTGCAGTTCATGATCTGCGGTCCGAATTTGTACCACCGCTGCTGCGCCTCTGAGCATTGCGGTTATCAGGACAACGAGGGCGATTACAGTGACGATGAATCGAAGCGTAGTCGATCGCCTGACATACCGATCCGAACGCACGGCATGCCAGATCTTCTGCGGAATTTCAAACTGAGCGGGCGTCAACTTTCCATCGGGTGCCATCGTGATCTCCGGAGCAGACGACAAATGTTGTCAACCAGCATAGCTTCGACTACGTGCGTCGTCGATTGCGGTCTGCCAGGAATTCATTTCTCTCGAGACTTTCCCGCAGCAAATGCACTTAGCATCAAGCGGTAAAGAAGTGTCGTAGTGGACTTCGCCAGAAGTCCTGCAAATGCATGGAATTCTGGCGAATCCCACTACAAAGACAGGCAGTTGCTTTCCGCTCGATGCTTACTGACAAAGACAGGCTACAGATCTGCGTTGCCGGTCGAGGTGGGATTTCCGCCGCTGCGGAGGACGACTTCGGCTTTGGCGATGACGGCATCGTCGATGCCGGAATCATGCATGTGGCGAA
>Ga0105047_10018144_pt1 | contig 10921 bp, 9 predicted proteins | sample MAT04_FD_78384 | JGI IMG/M metagenome (GOLD analysis project Ga0105047, IMG submission 78384) | Freshwater microbial communities from Lake Fryxell liftoff mats and glacier meltwater in Antarctica - MAT-04 (megahit assembly) | ecosystem: Environmental > Aquatic > Freshwater > Ice > Liftoff...
CGGCGTGGCGCCGTCGTGCGCCTCGCCTACCGCCCGCAAGGTGGCCACGATGGGATCGATCTCGCTCATCGGGTGTGAGGAGAAGTTCCGCTTTCCGGGCGGCGGGTTGGCCGCCGAGTACTTGCCCGTGAGCCGTCCCTGGCCGATGGGGGAGTAGGCCAGCAGCGTCACCCCGAGCTCGGCGCACGCGGCCAGCAGCCCGCCGGTCTCGGGCATCCGGCGCAGCAGCGAGAACTCCACCTGGTTGGTGGCCAGCGCCACCCCCCGCTGAGAGAGCTGTGCCGCCATCGAGCGGGTCTCCTTGATCGAGTAGTTCGACACGCCCACCGCCCGGGTCAGCCCGTCGGCGTGCACGGCGGCCATCGCCTCGGCCAGCGCCCCGTGACCCCGGAGGCTGACCGGTCCGTGGATCTGGTACAGGTCGACGTGGTCGACGCCCAGTCGCTCGAGCGACGCCTCGAGCGCGGAGCGCAGCGCCGACTTCACGTTCAGCTTCCACGGCGACGGCATGAACTTGGTGGCCAGCACCGGCCGCGGTCGCCCGGCCGGCAGATCGCGAAGCAGCGAGCCGATGATCCGCTCGCTCTCCCCGTTGCCGTACACCTCGGCCGTGTCGAACAGCACCACCCCGGCGTCGAGGCAGGCGGCGAACGCCTCACGGATGGTGTCGATGTTCAGGTCGGTGTCGTAGGAGCCCATGCCCCACGTCGAGCTGTCGCCCCACGCCCAGGTGCCCACACCGAGGCGTCCGGGATCGATGTCCGTGCCGGCGAGCGTGCGGGCGGGCGTGCGTGGGTCATCGGTCATCTGGTGCTCCCGCAGGCGTCGAGGTGGATGGGGACGAGGCTAGTGACGCTGGCATCGTTCGGCCGACCACGCCTCGCGGTGGCGATCTCGTCACCCGAGATGACAGGTTCGGGCCGGCGTGCTGCAATGTCGGTATGACCGCCACCGAGATCAGCCCCGCCTTCCCGTCCGCCATCCACCGCGGCTTCGACGAGCTCCCCATGATCGAGGTGGGCGGTGGCGTCCACATCCAGGTGCTGCAGGCCGACGTCGAGCAGGGCCTCTGGGTCGTGCGAAACCACTTCGAGCCCGGCACCACCATCGAGCGCCACAAGCACACCGGGCCGGTCTTCGCCTTCACCATCGCCGGCTCCTGGCGGTACCTCGAGTACCCGGAGATCAACACGGCCGGGTCCTACCTCTATGAGCCGGCCGGCTCGGTCCACACCCTGCACGTACCCGAGACCAACACCGAGATGACCGACGTGTGGTTCACCATCCACGGCGCCAACCTCAACCTCGACGCCGACGACAACATCACGAGCGTCTACGACGCCCAGTTCATCCGTGACGCCTACTACCTGCTGTGCGAGGCCCAAGGCCTGCCCCGCCCCAACGTCATCACCGGCGCCCTCTGATCGAGGACCGTCAGATCGGCGCCACGAGCGGCCAGGGGCGATTGCGCTCGACCAGCAACGCCAGGTCCAGCAGCCAGTCCTCTCGAAAGTGGGGGGCCAGGATCTGCAAGCCCACCGGCTTGCCGTCGACCGACCCCACCGGGATCGAGATGGCCGCGTTGCCGTAGAAGTTCGAAGGGATCGTCAGCGCGCCGTTGTTGCCGAGCCCGGCCTCGACGCCTTCCACCGTGGTGGGGATCCGTCCGTCGGCCACGAAGGCCACATCGGGGTTGGTCGAGGCGATCACGAGGTCGGCCTGGTCGAAGAGCCGAGCCATCTTCTCGTTGTTCTCGGTGCGCAGCACGTCCATGGCCTTGGCCATCTCGAGCGTGAACAGCTTCTCGCTCATCTCGATGCCGTAGCGGATCGCCCCGGTGAGCTGGTCGGCGCACTCTGGCCAACGGTCGCCGAGCTCCCGGAGGATCCCGGACATGCCGCCGACGGCCCACTCGAGTGAGCCTTCGGCCACGTCCACGTCCACGTCCACCCGCCGAAGTCCGGCATCGCCGATGAGGAGCTCGGCTTGGGCCTCGATCAGCTCGGCCACGGCCTGGCGGACCACGGCCTTGCCCTGCAGGTCCGGAGCCACGACCACCCGAAGCCCTCGCAGGTCACGGGTGCCGAGGTCCCGTTCCCAGCCCTCCACCTTGGGCAGGCTGAACGGGTCGCGGGGATCCCAGCCGGCGGTCACGTCGAGGTAGCGGGCGATGTCGCGCACCGAGCGCGACATGCAGCCCGACACGGCGGTCATGTTGCCGAGGGAGGCGTCGGGGCCCTTCGGGATCCGGCCGTAGGTGCCCTTCAGCCCGGGCAGACCACAGAAGCCGGCGGGGATGCGGGTCGAGCCGCCGCCGTCGCCGGCGGTGGCCAGCGTCAGCACGCCACCGGCCACCAGCGCGGCGCTGCCGCCCGACGAGCCCCCGGGCGTGGACGCCAGGTCCCACGGGTTCCGCGTGGCGCCGTAGAGCTTCGTGCGCGTCTGGTTCAGCCCGGCGAACTCGCTCTGCGTCGTCTGGCACACGAGCACGGCGCCGGCATCCCGCAGGCGCACCGTGTGGGTGGCGTCGAAGCCGTGCTCGCGGTCGGCCAAGGCGAGCGATCCCTCGCACGCCGGCCAGCCCGCCACCGACAGGCCCTGCTTCACGCCGGTCGGCACCCCACCGAACGGGAGCGTCACGTCGGCCGTTGCGGCCGCGGCCCGGGCCGCGTCGGCATCCACGTGGCTGACGGCGTTGAGCGGCGATGTCTCGATGGCCGCCAACGTGGCCTCGAGCTCGTCGAGCGGTGTTCGTTGGCCAGAACGGAACGCGTCGACGAGCGAGCAGGTGTCACCTTGCCAGGGGGAGTCAGCCATGAAAACTGAACCTAGTTCGTCATATCGTGGTCGCGCCGAACGACCGGACGATCCGGCTCACCGGTGGCCGGTCGACCCGTCAGGGGCGGCGGTCGCCCGGGCCACGTACTGGTCGCGGAGCAGTCGCGTGAACAGCTTGCCGGTCGGGTGGCGGGGCAGCTCTTCGGTGAAGTCGATCGCCTTCGGCACCTTGAACCCGGCCAGCCGGTCTCGGCAGTACGCCCGGAGCTCCTCGGCCAGGGCAGGGGAGCCGTCCACGCCGACGACGGGCTCGACCACGGCCTGGACGTTCTCGCCCCACTCGTCGTCGGGCACGCCGAACACGGCCACGTCGCCCACGGCAGGATGCTCGATGAGCGTCTGCTCGATCTCGGCCGGGTAGATGTTCACCCCGCCCGAGATGATCATGTGCGAGGCCCGGTCAGACAGGTAGACCCAGCCGTCGGCGTCGACCCGTCCGATGTCACCGAGCGTGTAGACGCCCGGAGCCAGCTCGGACGCGTCGGTCTTGGCGTCGTCGCCGTGGTAGCTGAACACGCGGGCGCCGGTCGGGTGCCGGGCGTAGAGCAAGCCCGTCTCGCCTGCGGGGAGCGGGGCCAGGTCGTCGTCGACGGCGAACACCTCGTGGCCGCCGATGGCGCGGCCGACCGTGCCCGGATGATCGAGCCAGTCGCCGGAGTCGACGAGGGTGACCACCCCGCCCTCGCTGCCGCCCCAGTACTCGCGCAGGATCGGGCCCCACCACGCGATCATGCCCACCTTGGTGGACGGGGCGATCGGCGCGGCGCCGTGCAGCACGGTCACGAGCCCGGACGGGTCGAAGGCCGCGCGCTCGTCGTCGGGCAGGCGGAGCAGGCGCACGAACATCGTGGGCACGAGGTGGGTCGTCGTCACCCCGCGGGAGGCGATGGCGGCAAGACAGGCCCGCTCATCCCATCGCGGCAGGATCACCATCGGCGCCCCGTTGTAGAGGTCCATGAGGGCGAAGCCCAGCGGTGCGGCGTGGTAGAGCGGGCCCGTCACCAGGTGCGGTCCCTGGCCATCGAGCCCGAGCGGGACGCCCCCGACGGCCAGTGCCGCGAGTTGTTGTTCGAGCGTGGCCCGCCGCGCCCGCTTCACACCCTTCGGTCGCCCCGTGGTGCCCGACGTGTAGAGCATGGTGCCGCCCGATTCGCCGCCGAGGTCGAACGGCGAGTCCGACGAGTCGGCGAGCAGGGTCTCGTAGCCGTCACCGAGCACGACGACGGTCGGCGGGTGCGGGCATCGAGCAGCGGCGGCGCGGGCCACCGGCTCGTGCTCGGGATCGGTGACCACCACGCGGGCGTCGGAGTCCTCGAGGATGAAGGCTGCCTCGTCGGCGGTGAGGTGCCAGTTCACGGCCGTGAGCCACTGGCCGCCGAGCACGCAGGCGATTGCTACCTCGATCACCTCGACGCGGTTCCCCGCCAGGATGGCCACGTGGCCGTCGGACCCGGCGCCGAGCGAGGCGAAGCCGTGGGCGGCGCGTTGGGCGCGGTCGACCAGCGCCGCGAACGTCCGCGTGCGCGTCAGGTCGTCGAGGGCGATGGCCTCCGGGATGCGCCGGGCGACATCGAACAGCACCGGGTCAGCCGGCGGTGGTGGTCGTGGCCGCGTCGGCTGCGCCGGTGGCGCCGTCGCCCACGCCCGAGGCCTCTGCCCCCTCGACCTCGATGCCGAGGGCAGCCATCACGCCCTTGGCGACGCGGTCGACGCTGTACTCCTTCACCCCGGGCGGGGGGTTGGTCGGGCCGAGTCGCCCGGCCACCACGCCCTGGGTCGGGAAGACGGTGGCGTACTGCCCGCCGAGCCCCATGGCCGAGTACATGTCGTCGGGGCCGTGCGGCGCCAGCTTCTTCGGCGGGTCGCCGGCGTTCTCGGGCTCCCCCGGCGTGTTCAGCCACCACAGGAAGCCGTACGAGCGGTTGAGCTCCTGCGACGGCACGATCGACTCGGCCACGTACTCCTCGGAGATGACCTGCGTCCCGTCCCAGTTGCCGCCCCGTAGGAACAGCAGGCCGAAGCGGGCCATGTCACGGCAAGTCATCTGGGCGCCCATGAAGGTGCGCATGTTGCCGGACGCGTCCGCCGTCATCTCGCCCGACAGGCCGATGGGGTCGAACAGGTTCTCCTGGGCGAAATCGATCGGATCCTCGCCGGTGGCCACCCGGAGCACCTCGTCGAGGGTCTGGATGGCGGCATTGTTGTAGACCCACTCCGTGCCGATGGGGTGCTGCTGGTCGAGGTCGATGGAGAACTGGGTCTTGTCCTCGGCCGCGGCCGCCATCTGGATGTAGTCGGTGTCGAAGTCCTGGAACCGGCCCGAGTCGTTGCTCAGCAGGTTCCGGATGGTGATGTCCTCGCTGGGCGTGCCCTGCCAGGAGGTGATGTAGTCCGACGCCTTGTCGTCGATCGACAGCAGGCCCTTGTCGTGGGCGATACCCACGATGGCCGACGAGATCGACTTCGTGGCCGAGAACGCCTCGGTGGTGGTCGTCTCGTCGGTTCCGGCGAAGTACCACTCGTCGACGAGCTTGCCGTCCTTGGTGATGATCAGGCACTTCGATCCGGCGGCCTCGGCGTCGGCGGCCCAGGTGTCGAGCTCGGCCTGATCCATGCCCGCTTCCTCGGCCGACATGGTCGCCCACTCGGCGCCCGGGAAAGCCAGCTCGGCGCCAGGCATCGTGCTCACGGTCGTGTCGGCTGCGGCGCCATCGTCGGCGGCCGACGCGGTGGTGCCGTCGTTGCTCGAGCAGGCCGTGCCGGCGAGCAGCAGCGCAGCCAGGACGCCGGCGGCGCGGACGGATCGGGTGGTCATGAGCGGCTTCCCCCTGTTGACAGCGAGGATGACGGTACCGCCTACCTGATGCACCGTCACATCACTGCCGGCGGGTGTGCCCGATCAGTGGCCGGCGAGCCAGGCGTCTCCGGCGGCGAACTCCATCTCCAGCTGCTTGTTGATGTCACCCTTGGCCCAGTCGGCGATCTTGCCGCCGATGATCGGCACCTTGACCGACACGTCGAGGACCACCTCGTAAGCCGACCGGTCGCCGTCCGCCCGGCACGACGTGGTGCCGACGATCTGCACCGGCGCACCCTTGGTCTCGAGTTTGAAGCCGCCCCCGAGCGTTCCGTCGTCGCGCCGGTACCAGTCGTCGGTCGACACCACCGTGTTCACCGGCTGGAGGACCTTGCTGGCGAACCCGGGGAGCTCGACCTCGACCACTCGGCTGATGACCACATGGAGGTGGTCGTCCGTCCGAGACGACTCGAGCACCTCGAGGTCGCGGTGGCCCATCGACGTGAACTTCTCGACATGGGAGTCGGGGTCGGAGAACATCGCCCACACCGCCTCGATCGGGGCGTCGAACGTGTGGGTGGCGGTGAACTTCGGCAACGGGACCTCCGCAGGTTGGTCGGGGTTGGCAGGGAGAAGGCTGGCGGTCAGGGCTCTTTGATGCCGGGCCACCGGTCGCGGAGCTGCTCGGAGTACTCGGTCATCGACCGGCCCTGTTGGTGGAGCGCGTCGATCACGGCGTTGACGAGCGCCTGGTAGAACTCTTCGCCCTCGGGCGGGGAGATGGGGTAGCCCCGCGCCTCGGCGGCCTCGGCCAGCACGCCGGCGATCCGGAAGAAGGCGAGCGTCACGAACTCGGCCTGCTCGGGATCGATGTCCAGGCTCCACACGAACTCGGTGCCGGTGGCCGCCTCCTCCTCCCAGTCGTCGAGGAAGTGCTCGAGGAGCTCGATGGTCCGCTCGTCCAGGATCGGATCCATCGGCGAGGCCAGGTTGAGGGCCAGGACCGTGCGCGCGTAGGCCACCCACAGGGTGACGCTGCCGGGAGACACCGGTCCGATACGGACGATCATCGTGAACGAGCGTACGCCTCGCCCGACCTACCATGCAGGAGATGTCCGACGACGAGCTCGAAACCACGGTCGATGTCCGCGCCGGCGGCAAGGCCCGAGCCACCAAGGCACGGAACCCGCTCCCGTGGTATCGCCGTGGCACCGTCTGGTTCGTGTTCGTGCTCGCCACCGTGTCCGGCGCGCTGTGGATCTCCTACGCCGCAGAAGACGACGCCACCGTGTCGCCGGCCGAGGGCGCACCGGCGCTCCCTGCCGTCACGTTGCCCTGACGAGGTCCGCCACCCAACCCTGCGTCCGCTCGAGGGCCCGGCGACCGAGGGCGATGGGAAACGCCGGGAAGGCGTGGATGCACTCGGGGTAGACGTCGAGCCTCGTGGCGTTTCCGGCCGCCTCGAGTCGCTGCCACAGCAGCAGGCTGTCGTCGAGCAGGGGATCCAACGTGCCGACCGTGAGCAACGTGGGTGGCAGGCCGGACACGTCGGCGAACAGGGGGCTCCGCGACGGGTGCCGACGCTCGGCGCGCCCGAGGCCGGGCAGGGCGTGGTCGAGCATGATCTCGATGGTGTGGCGGGGGATGGCCAGCGCCTCGGTGCTCGCTTCCTGGCTGGGTGTCATGCCGAGGTCGAAGCAGCCGAACACCAGGTTGGCGCCGAGGACCCGGTCGAAGCCGGAGTGGGTGTCGCGCAGGTGCAGCAGGGTGAGGGCGGCGAGGTGAGCGCCGGCCGATCCCCCGGAGAGCACGACGCGATCGGTGCCCCATCGCTCGGTGGCGTGGTCGAGCACCCACGCGCCGGCGGCGGTGGCGTCGTCGATGGCCGCCGGGAACGGGTGCTCGGGGGCCAACCGGTAGTCGACGCTGACCACCACCACTCCGGCGGCGGCGGCCATGGCGGCGTTGGTGCCGTCGCCGGCGGCGGCCGTCCCGATGCACCAGCCCCCGCCGTGAAGGTCGAGCACCACCGCTCGCGGTGCCACCCCGGGCGGCTCGTGGACTCGGGCGTGCAGCGGCCCGGCGGGACCGGGCACCTCGAGGGTGCCGACCGGCGCGTCGCTGGTCGGGCCGCCGATGTAGCCGCCGGTGGCACGGAGTTCGGCCAACCCCTCGGTCGTGGCGAACGACGGGATGGCGGCGGAGAACTGTCGCACGAGCTCGTTGAACTGGCGGGCTTCGATCAGCTCGTCGGTGGTGTGGGCGACGATCGCTCCCGCCGGCACCGACGGCGAGCCGGCCCCCGCCAGGACGGTCCAGGACGACGGACCGGCACCGGCCACCTCGGTCATGCGGCGACGACGTCGACCGGGATGGCGGTCAGGGCGCTCGTTCCCGACAGCGGGTCGAGCACGGCCTCGTCGGTGAGGACGTTCGAGTTCACACCGGCGAACTCTTCGGCCACGGCCATATCGGTGCCGGGCCGGTCGTGACCCCAGCCGTGGGGGAGCGAGACGACACCGGTCATGATGGCGTCGGTGACCTCGACGGGCGCGATCAGGGATCCCACCCGCGAGGTGACCTTGGCCGTGCCGCCGTCGGTGAGGCCGAGCCGAGCGGCGTCCTGCGGGCTGACCTGCAGCGTGCAGCGGGGCTTGCCCTTCACCAGCACCCGCATGTTGTGCATCCACGAGTTGTTGCTGCGCACATGGCGGCGGCCGACGAGCAGCAGGTCGGCGGTGGCGGCCACGTCGAGGGCGGCCTCGAGTCGGGGCAGGTCACCGAGGATGGGTTCGGGGGTGAGCTCGATGGTGCCCGACGGCGTGGTGATGGCGGCCGGCACCCGTGATTGGAGGGGTCCGAGGTCGATGCCGTGGGGGTTGGCCTGCAGCTTGGCCAGCGAGAGCCCGTCGGGGACGTGTCCGAACTTGTCGCCGTACTCGCCGGTGCGCACCATCACGTCGACGATGCGGTCGACGGCCGTGTCGCCGGTGATCTGCGAGCGGAGTGCGGCCGGCTCGGCGCCGTGCAACGGCGACGACGTCGAGGTGACGGCCCGGTCGAGCAGCGTGGTGAGCACGAGGTCGTCGATGATCGCCGGGTCGGCGTCTGCGCCCATGCCCGAGGCGATCAGGGCCAGCCGGGCGAGGATCTCGTGTTCGTAGGGACCCTCGGCGTCGACGATCGGCTCCGACCAGTTGGCCACGTTGCGGATGCTGAGGGTGGAGAAGGCCACGTCGTAGTGGCTCTTGGCCAGGGGTGACGGTGGCGGCAGGATGACGTGGGCGTGGCGTGACGTCTCGTTGCGGTAGATGTCGACCGACACGAGCAGGTCGAGCGTGCCCAGGGCGGCATCGAGCCGGTCGCTGTTCGGCGTCGACAGCGCCGGGTTGCCGGCCACGGTGATCAGGGCGCGGACCTGGCCCTCACCGGGCGTCTCGATCTCTTCGGCCAGCACGGCCACGGGCAGCTCGCTGCGCACCTCCGGATGACCGCCGACGCGGCTGGCGTGGCGACCGGTGCGGAAGCCGCGGCCCGGCCCGGGCGTGCGCTCGTTCTGGTGGGCGCCGAGCGGGAACATGGCGCCGCCCGGCCGGTCGAGGTTGCCGGTCAGGATGTTGAGCACGTCGACGGCCCACGAGGCGAGCGTGCCGAACGCAGCCGTGCTCGTCCCGATGCGGCCGTACACCGCGGCGGTGGGGGCGGCGGCCAGCTCGGCCGCCAGGCGCTCGATGGTGGCGACCGGGATGCCGGTGGCCGGCGACACGGCCTCGGGAGTGAAGGCCGAGATCGCAGCGCCGAGCTCGTCGAGCCCACTGACGTGCGGGGCCAGCGCACCGAGGTCGGCGAGGTCGTCGCGCAGCAGCACGTGGGCCATGGCCAGCAGCAGCATGGCGTCGGTGCCCGGGCGGATGGCCACGTGCTCGTCGGCCAGGTCGGCGGTCTTCGTGCGCCGCGGATCCACGACCACCACACGCCCACCGCGCTCGCGGATGGCGGTGAGGCGGCCGGGGAAGTCGGGTGCGGTGCACAGGCTGCCGTTGGACTCGACGGGGTTGGCGCCGAGCATGAGCAGATGGTCGGTGCGGTCGAGGTCGGGCACCGGGATGGTGTCACCGCTGCCGAACAGCAGGCCGCACGACACGTGCTTGGGCATCTGGTCGACGGTCGACGCCGAGAAGATGTTGCGAGAGCCCAGTGCCTTGAGCAGTGGACGCCCGTAGAAGAAGCCCGAGAGGTTGTGGGCGTTGGGGTTGCCGAGGTAGATGGCCACCGCGTCGCGACCGTGTTCGGCGGTGATGGCGGTCAGGCGCCGGTCGATCTCGGCGAAGGCCTCGTCCCACGTGACCTCTTCCCACGTGGCCGTGGCCGGGTGGTCACCGCGGCGGATCAGCGGGCGACGGAGACGGTCCGGATCTTCGTGGAGCTGCTTGAGGGTGGAGCCCTTGGGGCAGATGAAGCCCTTGGAGAACACGTCGTCGCGGTCGCCGCGGATGCGTTGGACGGTGTCGCCCTTCATGGTGATCTGGAGGCCACAGGTCGCCTCGCACAACGGGCACGTCCGGTAGTGGGTGGTGACGTCGTCGTGGGTGATGACGTCGCTGTCGGTCGTGTCGAGTGCCACGGTGTCCCCCCGGGGAAGCTTCGGCGCGTGGGCCAGGTTCCGTCAGGGTAGGCCGTGGTCGGCTGACCGGTTCAGACGAGCAGACCGGCGTCCGCGAACGCGTGCAGGAACGCCGCCATGCGCTCGCGGTTCACCGGACTGACCGGGCGGAAGGTGGCATCGCTGAAGCCGTCGATCAGGCCGGTGACCGCCATCCACTCGACCTCGGTGAAGAACACGTTGGAGGTCGGCATGTCCACGAACGTGGCCGTGAACGGATCGTCGAACGGCGGTGATCCGGCCAGGCGGTAGAGGAAGGCGGCCATGGCCTGGCGGGTGATGGGCGCCGTCGGGCGGAAGGTGCCGTCGGCGTAGCCGTTGCTCAGCCCGTTGGCCTTCATCCACTCGATCTCGGTGAAGAACTGGTGGTTCGTCGGCACGTCGGAGAACGAAGCCACGGCGGGGTCGGCGAAGGGCGGCGACCCGGAGAAGCGGTAGATGAAGGCGGCCATGGCCTGACGGGTCAGTCCGGCCGACGGGCGGAACGTGCCGTCGCTGTACCCGCTGGTGATGCCTTCGTCGACCAGCCACTTGATGTCGTCGCAGAACGGGTGGGTGTAGGCCACGTCGGGGAACGGCCCGGGTGGCTCGCACGTGGTCACCAGACCAAGGGTGTGGGCGTA
>Ga0105047_10018145_pt1 | contig 10920 bp, 11 predicted proteins | sample MAT04_FD_78384 | JGI IMG/M metagenome (GOLD analysis project Ga0105047, IMG submission 78384) | Freshwater microbial communities from Lake Fryxell liftoff mats and glacier meltwater in Antarctica - MAT-04 (megahit assembly) | ecosystem: Environmental > Aquatic > Freshwater > Ice > Liftoff...
CTACATCGAGGTCGATCTCGACGACATCGAGCTCGCCAACCGACTCACGCAGCGCGTGCTGAGCCAAACGCTCTCCGAGCTACCGCCGCAGACCCAGCGGCTCCTCGGGCACATCGAGGCCTTCGTCGCGACGCAGGCCACCGAGAAGAAGATCTCCACGAGCGAGGTTCGCTTCACGCGCCGCGAGATCCGAGAGGCCACCGGGCTCAGCAACACGCGCCTCAAGCACCACATGCAGCGCCTCGAAGACCTCGAGCTGATCTTGCTCCGCGGCGGCCGAGGGTACCGCTTCGAGTACCAGCTCCTCTCCACGCCCGCGCGTGGCGCCGCGATGCTGACGAGCGCACGCACGCTCGGAGAAGCCCCGAAACGGTCCGGGGTCGAGGCCAAATGGTCCGGGGCCGAGGCCAACATGGTCCGCCCCAATCCCGCACATGGTCCGGGGGTGGCCTCGAGGGGAGGTTCGAGTTTTGTTGAGTCCAAGTTCGAGACATCACAGGGCGAATCGGAAACACGGCCCGCTGATCTCGAAAAGCACGTGAAGGCGCCCTCAACGGCGCTCATGCCCACGAGGTGACGAGCGCGAAGAAGCGGGCGAGCTGATGGCTCCGCGTCGACGCGATGGCCAAGTGACCGCGGACCCGCGCTCGCTCCGCGCGATGGCCGCCGCGTACCTCGAGTGGATGCGCGTTCAGAACTTCTCGCGCTACACGGTACAGAGTCGAGACTACGATCTGCGCCGATTCCTCGACTGGTCCGAGGAGCGCTCGATCGTTCGTACCGGTGACGTGACGAAGATCGTGCTCGAGGACTACAAGAAGTTTCAGTACCGCAGGAAGAAGCCCGACGGGAGCGCGATCAGCCGCACCACGCAACATCACACGCTGCGCACGATCCGCGGCTTCACGAAGTGGCTTCATCGACGCGGCGTGATCTTGACGGACCCCGGTGCCTTCGTCGAATTGCCTCGCCTCGAGCAGCACCTGCCGCCAACGGCGCTGACACCTCTGGAGGTGGAGCAGATCCTCGGTGCGATCGACGTGACGCAACTGTCTGGCCTGCGTGATCGCACGATCTTGGAGGTGGCGTACTCCACGGGGATGCGCCGGCTCGAGCTGTCTCGGTTGAAGATCAACGACGTGGACGCCGATCGCGGGACGGTGATGGTGCGTCAGGGCAAGGGCAAAAAGGATCGGGTCGTTCCGATCGGCGCGCGGGCGCTCGCGTGGCTCGACAAGTACCTCGAGGAGTCCCGGCCCTTTCTCCTGGTCGGCGCGGAGGACGACGGCGACGGCACAGTGTTCCTCACGCGCTTCGGCACGGCGATCGCGCCGAACTCGATCACCGACATGGGCCGAATGCGCGTCAAAGCTGCGGGCCTCGAGAAGCCCGGCTCGATGCACATCTATCGTCACTCGGCGGCGACCGGCATGCTCGAAGGCGGCGCGGACATCCGAGTGATCCAAGAGTTTCTCGGTCACTCGAGGCTCGACACGACGCAGATCTACACGCAGGTCGCGATCCAGACGCTCAAGCAGGTCCACGGCAAAACGCATCCCGCCGAGCGCCCGCGCGCCGCGGCCGCGGCCGAGACGCCCAAGCCGCGCGTCGTCGCCACCGACGACGACACGCCCACCGACCGATAGCCCTCCCAGGACGCGCCCAACCGCGCCACAAGCCCTCTCCCTCTTAGCCGCAGCACCCCGACCCGCCTGCCGGTGTCGCCCCGAGAGTGCTACCGTCCGTCCGTGGAGGCCCAGGCCGCTCGCCGTCCGTCCTGGGCGCGCGCAAGCGATCGCTCGCGCGCCGTCACTCGGCGCGTGCAGCGCAAAAACCGCGTTAAGGGCATTTTTTCGACCCCCACCCGCCCGACAACGCTTTCACGCTATAAAACAAGGCATCTAAAGAGAACTCGCACAGGATCCGTGACAATCACCGGCATCACGGACCCTGGCGGCCTCGCGCTCGCGAGCCCGACGAGCTTCACCTTCACGACCGCTCGGGCGCAGGGTCGCGTGGGCCGAAGCGCGTTGCTAACGAGTTACGCCCCGGGCGCTCAACACACGCCGTGCGCGCCCTACGACCCGGAGGAGAGGCCGCAGACTTCGATCCCACCGGCGTGTTCGTCGGCGTGCCCGGGTTCGATGCGTCGGACGAGCGCATAACCTGCGTCGTCGGAAGCGCTGGTCGTGCTCGTGAACGAGCAGTCCGGAGTCACGGTGACGGTCACGGCGGTGCCCAACGGTAGCTTCAAAGGCTTCATCCGCGGCGCTGTCGACGATCTCTTGTCCGCGGTCTTCCTCAACGGCAACGGCACCCGCACGACGATCCCGCTTCAGATGCAGAAGTTCGATGACGGGCGCGTGGCGCTCTACTCGAGCGGAGGCGTGCTCACGGCGCCGACCCGCGGGACGGTGATGATTCGGCAGGGCAAAGGGAAGAAGGACCGCATGATCCCGATCGGGGAGCGCGCGATCGCGTGGATCGATCGCTACGTCTCGGACGTGCGTCCGACGCACGTGGTGAAGAGCGCGGAGAAGGCGCTCTTTTTGACGGCCGCGGGCGAGGCCTTTTGCCGGAGTCTTTGACGATCCTGGTGTCGCGCTATGTCGAGAGCGCGGAGGTCGTTCCATCTTTTCCATCACACGGCGGCGACGCTGATGCTGGAGAACGGCGCAGACATCCGCTTCATCCAGCAGCTGCTTGGGCACGCGAGCATCCGGATGACGGAGATCTACACGCAGGTGTCGATCCGGAAGCTGAAGCAGGTCCACAGCGACACGCACCCGGGGGCGCGTTTGAAGCGGCGGGGCGAGAGTGAGAGCGAGCCCGTTTGATGATGAGGCCGTGCTCTGGGGGGTCGCGTGATGGGCTATGGTGAGTCCGATGGGCGCAGCCGCGAAGGAGCGTTTCGTGCAGGATAGGGCGCGCGCATCGGTCGGTGGCGCGGCGGGGCGCGGTGCGTTGGTCGGTGCACGCGTTGCAGCGGTCGACGGTATACTCGTGGTCACGGTGTACCGACCGGACCCATCGAGGTGGAGCGATGACTTTAGACAACGGAAGTGATCACGGCGTGTGCGCGGTCTGCGGTGGGTCGCTGGCGCCCGGCAAAACGACGGTCCCGTTTGTGCGCGGGGAGCGTGTGCTGACGATCCGCGACATCCCGGCGGACATCTGCGGCGACTGCGGCGAAGCGTACCTGTCGAGCGAGACCGTCGATCGCGTGCAATCGCAGGTGGCTCGCCTGGAAGCCCTCGATGCCGAGGTCTCGATCGCGCGCTACCACGCAGCCTAAGCAGCGACGCGGCCAGCCCTCCCATCCCCCGACCAGACCGCCGCAAAGACCCCTCCAGCGTCCGGAGCGACGCGGCACCGGTTCGCCCCGCAGGTCCCCCGGAGGCGCGCCCTGGGGCCCTCCTCGGGGCGCGGCCTCGCTTCGCGACTGCTCGCTCGAGGCGCATCGAGCTTGGGAACCCAGATCTCTCGGCCAAAGCTGCACAGCGAGAACACGCCAGCGACCGGTGGAGGCGAACGCGCGCACCGCGCCGCCGAGTGCAGTCTTGGCGCTAGCCTCGGCCCTGAGAGGCCTCGGCGCCGCTCGAGCTCCGGGTCAGCGCCGCACCGGATCCTAACTATCGGCGATCGCCGCCTGCGCCGCCGCCAGCCGCGCGATCGGCACCCGGTACGGCGAGCACGAGACATAGTCCAGCCCGATGCCATGGCAGAACGCTACCGACTTCGGCTCGCCGCCGTGCTCGCCGCAGATGCCGCACTTCAACCCCGGCTTCGCCGCCCGCCCCCGCTCGACCGCCATCTTCACGAGCTGCCCCACGCCGCGAACGTCGAGCACCACGAACGGATCATCCGCCATGATCCCCTTCTCGACGTAGCCCGGGAGGAAGCTGCCGCTGTCGTCGCGCGAGATGCCGAGCGTCATCTGGGTGAGATCGTTCGTGCCGAACGAGAAGAAGTCCGCATGCGCAGCGATCTCCCCAGCCAGGAGCGCCGCGCGGGGGACCTCGATCATCGTGCCGACGCTGAACTTCACCGGCTCGCCCATCGTCGCGATGGTGCGGTGCGCGGTGTCGATGGTCAGCTTGCGCAAGCGCGCCAGCTCCTCGGGCTCGCCGACCAGCGGGATCATGATCTCCGGCGCGACGATCACGCCGCGCTTCGCCTGCCGCGCTGCGGCCTCGATGATCGCGCGGACCTGCATCTCGTAGATCTCGGGATGGAGCAGGCCGAGCCGGCAGCCGCGCAGGCCGAGCATCGGGTTGAACTCGTGGAGCGCGTTGACCTTGGCCCGCAGGATCTCTGAGGAGACCTTCATCTCCGCCGCGACGCCCGCGATCTCCTGCTCGGTGTGCGGCAGGAACTCGTGGAGCGGCGGATCGAGCAGCCGGATCGTCACCGGCAGGCCCTTCATCGCGGCGAAGATGCCCTCGAAGTCGCTGCGCTGCATCGGCAACAGCTTCGCCAGCGCCTCGCGACGCCCGGCCTCGTCCGCGGCGAGGATCATCTGGCGCACCACCAGGATGCGGCCCGGCTCGAAGAACATGTGCTCGGTGCGGCACAGGCCGATGCCCTGCGCACCGAAGCGTCGCGCGACCTCGGCGTCGTGCGGCGTGTCGGCGTTGGCGCGCACTTCCAGGCGGCGGGTCTTGTCGGCCCAGCCCATGATCGTCTCGAGATCTTCGGAGCCCGACGACTGCACCATCGGCACCACGCCGAGGAACACCTCGCCGCCGGTACCGTCGACGGTGATGATCTCGCCGGCGTGCACCGTGATGCCTCGACTGACGAGGGTCTTGGTGGCGTAGTCGACGATGATCTCGCTCGATCCGACCACGCACGGCCGACCCATGCCGCGCGCGACGACGGCCGCGTGCGAGGTCATGCCGCCGCGCGTGGTGAGGATGCCGCGCGCGTGGTGCATGCCGTGGATGTCTTCCGGCGAAGTCTCGAGGCGGACCAGGATCGTCGACTCGCCGCGCTTTCCGCAGGCCTCGGCCTCGTCGGCGTCGAACACCACCTTGCCCGTCGCGGCGCCCGGTGACGCGGGGCGGCCCGACGCGAGGACCTTGGTCTTCGCCGCGCGATCGATGGTCGGGTGCAGGATCTGCTCGAGCTGCGCGGGGCTGACGCGCAACAGAGCGGTCCGCTCGTCGATCATCCCCTCCTTCACCATGTCGACCGCGATCTTGATCGCCGCAGAGGCAGAGCGCTTCCCGCCGCGCGTCTGCAGCATCCACAGCTTGCCCTGCTCGATCGTGAACTCGATGTCCTGCATGTCCTTGTAGTGGGTCTCGAGCTTCTCCTTCAGCTGATCGAGCTCGGCGTACGCCTTCGGCATCTCCTTCTCGAGCGTGCGATCGCGCTCGCCGTTGATCGCCATCGGCGTGCGGATGCCGGCCACGACGTCCTCGCCCTGCGCGTCGACCAGGTACTCGCCGAAGAAGCGGCGCTCGCCGGTGTTGGGATCGCGCGTGAACGCGACGCCGGTCGCGGAGTCCTGGCCCATGTTGCCGAACACCATCGTGCACACGCTGACCGCGGTGCCGAGATCGCTCGGGATGCCGTTGAGCGCGCGATAGGTGATGGCGCGATTGCTGTTCCACGACTCGAACACCGCGCGGATCGCCGCGAAGAGCTGCTGCCACGGGTCGCTCGGGAATGATTGCCCGATGATCTTCTTGAACTCGGCGACCAGTTCGCGGAGCGCCTTTTCGTCGAGGTCGGCGTCGCTCGATGCGCCGGTCAGCGCCTTTTTCGACTCGAGCGCGAGCTCGAACTGGCTGCGCTGGAGGCCGTCGTGGTGCTTCATTCCGAGCACGACGTCGCCGTACATCTGGACGAAGCGGCGGTACGAGTCCCAGGCGAAACGCGGGTTCTTGGTCTTCGCCGCCAGGCCTTCGACGGTGCGATCGTCGAGGCCGAGGTTCAGCACCGTGTCCATCATGCCGGGCATCGAGTACTTGGCGCCCGATCGCACGCTCACCAGGAGCGGCTGCGTGGGGTCGCCGAACTTCTTCCCGACCGTGCGCTCGACCTCCGCCATCGACGCGCGCACCTGATCCTCGAGGCCGGGCGGCATCTCTTTGTTCTGCGCGTAGTAGTGCCGGCAGGCCTCGGTGGTGATCGTGAAGCCGGGCGGGACCGGCAATCCGAGGAGCGTCATCTCGGCGAGGCCCGCGCCTTTTCCGCCCAGAAGATCGCGATCCTTGCCGCCGTCCGCGCGCCCGTTGCCGTAAAAGTAGACCCAGTTCGTCACGGGCTCGGACTACCATGGACGACGGAAAACTGTGAGGCGGGAGGGCGTGGACGTGAGGGGGCCAATTGGCCTAGTTTCTGCTCCCTGGATTCCCTCGGGGTCCCCAAACCATGACGCGAACCATCTTCGTCTCCCGCCACCGCATGACCGAGTGCCCTTCCTGCCACGCCCACGTGCGCGTCGCGGCGGAGGTGAAGCAGACCGCCTGTCCGTTCTGCGAAACCAAGGTCACCGCGAGGCCGCGCGACGTCTTCGCGCTGCTCCGCGACATCGGCACCAGCACCACCGGCGGCGTCGTCGCGGCGGCGCTGATGGGCCTGGGCCTGGTGAACTGCAACGAGGCGTCGGTGATCGATGGCCTCAAGCCCGACAGCGGTGACCACGCGATCTCGCCCCTCTACGGCATCCCGCCGATCGACTCCGGCATCGCGGACGCGACGATCCGCGTGCCCGACGCCGCCGCGACCGGCCTTGCCGATGCGCGCGAGCCGGTGCCCGTGCCGGCCTACGGGATCGCGCCGCAGCCCGACGCGACCACGGTCGCCGACGCGCAGGACCCGCCGCCCGAGCCCGAATACGGCATCCCTCCGATCCACGACGACGCGTCGGTGAACGACGCCGAGGATCCGCCGCCGGTCGCGCTCTACGGCATCTCGCCGGTCAACCGCGACGCGGGCACGCGCGTGGAAGATGCGGGCGAGGACACCCCGGTGCCGCTCTACGGTGGCGCAGCGATCGACGCGCTCAATTCCAAGGGTGAGCTCCTCTCATGATGGACCCGGACACGGCGCCGCGCGCGGCGATCGGCGCGGCGCTCGAGTCCAGCAAGGACACCCACTATCGTGGGCTGAAGCCGATCGACTGGGCGAATCCGCACCCGATCTACGTGGTCTGGGAGATCACGCTGAAGTGCGATCTCGGCTGCAAGCACTGCGGCTCGCGCGCCGGTCACGTGCGTGATCACGAGCTGTCGACCGAGCGCTGCTTGCAGACGGTGGACGAGCTAGCAGCGATGGGCGTCCGCGAGGTCACGCTGATCGGCGGCGAGGCTTATCTGCGCGACGACTGGGACATCATCGCGCGAGCCATCACCGACAAGGGCATGGCGGCCGGCATGACCACCGGCGCGCGCAACCTCACCGACGAGCGCATCCAGCGCGCGGTCGACGCGGGCATCCAGTCGATCTCGGTGTCGCTCGACGGGCTCGAGCGCACGCACGACGCGCAGCGCGGCGCGAAGGGCTCGTGGAAGGCGGCCACCGCGGCGGCGCGCAAGATCGCCAAGACGTCGATGCGCCTCGCGACCAACACGCAGATCAACCGGCTGTCGTTGCCGGAGATCCCGGCGCTCGCGGATCTGCTGGTCGACATGGGATCGCGCGCCTGGCAGATCCAGCTCACCGTGCCGATGGGCCGCGGCGCCGATCGGCCCGATCTGTTGCTCGAGCCGTGGGAGCTCGGCGCGCTGTTTCCCGTGCTGGTGTACGTGAAGCGCGAGAAGCTCGATCCGCACGGCGTGCGCCTCTATCCCGGAAACAACGTCGGTTATTTCGGCCCGTACGAGGCGGCGCTGCGCCACCACGGCGAGCGCGGCGCGCACTGGGGCGGCTGCCCGGCCGGCAAGTGGAGCATCGGGCTCGAGGCCGACGGGAAGATCAAGGCGTGTCCGTCTCTGCCCAGCGACGAGTACACCGGCGGAATGATCGGCGAGGTCTCGATCAAGCACGCGGTCGAGACCGCCAAGCAAATCACGTTCATCAAGGAGCGGACGAAGGAAGACCTCTGGGGCTTCTGCCGGACCTGCTACTACGCCGACGTTTGCAAGGCAGGTTGCACCTGGACCTCGCAGGTCTTCTTCGGGCGCCCGGGCAACAATCCGTACTGCGTCCACCGCGCGATCGAGCAGGAGAAGAACGGCGTCCGCGAGCGGATGGTTCAGGTCGAGCGCGCGCCCGGCGTGCCGTTCGATCAGGGCCGCTTCGAGGTGGTGGAGGAGCCGCTGCCCGACAAGTCGCTGCCGGTGACGTTCTCCGGACGCTCGATCGAGCAGATGGTGGCGCTCGACTGGCGCTCCGGCGGCACCTGGACCGACGCCGAGATCAGCGCCGCGCTCTCGCCGAAGACGACCGGACCGACCCGCCTGCGAATCGTGACGTGATACGCTCCGCGAGATGAGCGACCCCCGCGAGACCCTCCGCGACGCCCGCGCCCGCATGAAGCCGCTGGTGGCGCGCCTGCTCGCCCGCCGCGACGAAGCCCAGGCCGTGCTCGACGCCAGCATCGAGGAGCGCGCGCGCCTGACGCAGGAGGTCGAGGCGATGCAGGCCGGCGGCCGCGCGGATCTCGCGCAGGCGGTGCACGAGGGCCTCGCCGAGCTGGACGCGCGGATCCAGGCCGAGCGGGAGGCCGTGGCGCTGGCGGATCAGCACTTTCGCGAGTCCGCCGACGACATGAAGACGCTGGAGAAGGAAGAGGACGACGTCGACCACAAGCGCGTGCGCGCGGCGATCGACGCAGTGAACGCGGTGATGGACACTCCCACACCGGCCCCCGTGGACACCGAGGCCAAGGCGCGCGCCGAGCTCGCCGCGATGAAGGCGGCGCGGGCGGCCGGAAAATCGAAAAAGACCCTCTGAGTGGTACACTGGACCGGCGCTCATGTTGCGCCGGCTGATCATCGCGCTCGCGCTGTCTTTCGCGGGCTGCAACTACACCCGCGATCCGGCGCCCGGCCCTCCGCCGGTGGTGCCGATCGTCGACCTCAAGGCCTGCCGGAAATGCGACACCATCACCACCGCCACGACGGCCGCGTGCGCCGCCACATTGACCCAGTGCTCGACCGTCGCGGCTGCGATCCCCGAGATCACCGCCTGCCGGGTCGGCTACGACGAGTGTTACGCGACGGCGTTCGAAGCCCTCCAGACCTGCGAGATCGACAAGTGCGTGACGCCCACGCCCGCCAAGTGGCGCTGCACCGCGAACTGCTGGCACGCCAGCGGCCGCTGCGATCAGACGGTGGGCGATGCGCTGATTCGCTGCACCACCGCGGCCGGCTGCGACCCGCGCTGCTACAACGACTGCGTCGCGGTCGCCAACGCGGGCGGCGCCGCCTGCAGCGAGACCCACAACGACACCTGCCTCCCGTCGTGCGACGCCCCGCCGTGACGGCCGGTCCGACCTCTGCCACAGTGCGCCGCCATGAAGCGCGTCCTCAAGATCGTGGGTCTCCTGCTGCTCGTCCTCGTCGTCAGCCTGCTCGCGATCGGCATCGGCACGTTCGGCGGCATGGCCGGGTTCACCGACGGGAAAGAGATCGGATCGGCCACCACGATCAAGGACGGCTACGTCGCGGCGTACAGCATCGACAGCGGTGACGGCGTCATCTTGATCGACGCGGGCGATGATCCCACCGGCAAGGCGCTCCTCGCGAGCCTCGCCAAGAAGAACAGGGGCCCCGACGACGTGAAGGCGATCTTCATCACCCACGGGCACCCCGGTCATGTCGCCGGCGTGTCGAAGTTCCCGAAGGCCGCGGTCTACGCGCTCGATCGCGAGGTCTCGATCGCCGAGGGACGCGAGGCGGCGAAGGGCCCGATCCCCGCTCTGTTCGGTGCATCGAAGCACCTGGTCCACGTGACGAACGCCCTGACCAACGGCTCGACGCTGGCGGTCGGCAACAAGACCATCCAGATCTTCGCGGTCCCCGGCCACACCGCGGGCAGCGCCGCCTATCTCATCGACGGCGATCTGTTCGTCGGCGACCCGCGAGCGCGCACAAGGACGGCTACTTGATGGGCGCGCCGTGGATCTTCAGCGACGATCAGAAGCGGAACAACGCCTCGCTCGTCGCGCTCGCGCAGACGCTCGGGCCGCGTGCCGACGAGGTGAAGTGGATCGTGCCCGCGCACACCGCCCCGGTCGCGGGCCTCAAGGCGCTGGGCGAGGTGCGCTGAAGTGACAGTGGAGGACGACTCGCCGACGCACCCCGAGGTCGTCCCCTCCAGCGCGGGTGGCCTATCGAAGCGCAAGGCGCAGGAGGCGGCGGTGCTCGAGGCCGCCCGCCGGGTGCTCGAGCCGCGCTTCACGCCGAGCCGCGTCGTCGGTCGCGGCGGGATGGGTGTGGTCGTCGCCGCCAACCACGTCGCGCTCGGCCGCGAGGTGGCGATCAAGCTGATCCCCTCGACCGCGCTCCGCGATGACGTGGCGCGCGCCCGCTTCGAGCGCGAGGCGCGATCATCGGCGGCGCTGCATCACCCCAGCATCGTCACGGTCCACGACGTGGATCTGGAGGTCGGCTTCATCGTGATGGAGCTGGTCGAGGGCGAGTCGCTCAGCCGGCGCCTCCACCGCAGCAAATCTCTGCCTCCCGACGAGGTGCGGCGCATCGGCGTCGCAGTGCTGGCCGCGCTCTCCGCGGCGCACGCGATCGGGATCGTGCACCGCGACGTGAAGCCGGGGAACATCCTGCTCGAGTCGGCCGGAGGCGTGAAGCTCACCGACTTCGGCGTGGCCTTCTGGGGCGAGGAGGCCAGCCTCACGCGCGATGGCGCGTTCGTCGGGACGCCCGCGTACATGCCGCCCGAGCAGCTCCGCGGGCGCGTCGTCGATGGCCGCGCCGACATCTATGCGACGGGCGCGACGCTGTTCGA
>Ga0105047_10018149_pt1 | contig 10919 bp, 9 predicted proteins | sample MAT04_FD_78384 | JGI IMG/M metagenome (GOLD analysis project Ga0105047, IMG submission 78384) | Freshwater microbial communities from Lake Fryxell liftoff mats and glacier meltwater in Antarctica - MAT-04 (megahit assembly) | ecosystem: Environmental > Aquatic > Freshwater > Ice > Liftoff...
CGGCGGCCGTTGGGACCTCATTAAAGTCAACACTGAGGAGCAGCAGGCCCTCGCCATGGCCTACAACATCTCCAGCATCCCCGCCGTCAAACTGTTCAAAGACGGCGTCGTCGCCGATGAGTTCGTTGGCTTCCTCCCCGAGGACCAGATCCGCCACTGGATCGAAAATCACCTGCCCTCCCCGGCTCAGGAGGAAATGGAACGTGCCGCCGAGTTCATCGACAACGGTCAACTCGCTGAAGCCCGGACCCTGCTCGAGCAAACCCTGGTCAAGGATCCCCAGCGCGTGCCCGCCAAACTCCTGCTCGCCGAAGTTCTCCTCGGGGAAGATCCGTCAAAAGCGGTCGAACTCCTCTCCCAGGTCCCGGAAGACGCCGACGAAGCACCGCACGCTCAGGCCCTCTTGGTCCTGGCCCGGGCTTCCATGCGCACCGCCGAGTCGTTGCCCGATGACCCGTCCAAGGCCCGTCTCGTGGAAGGTCTCGTCGCTATTCGCAACCGGGACTGGGACGCTGCACTCGCGGGCTTCGTCGACGTCGTCGAACGCCGCCGTACCTACGCCGACGGCCTGGCCACCGACGCCGGCAAAGCCATCTTTCGCTACCTGGGCATCCGCCACCCCATCGCAGACAAGCACTACCGCCGCTTCAGTAGCGCGCTGAACTCCTGAAACGCCGAGCGAAGGGGTAACCACGGATAAAACAGCCCTCGGAAAATTCAGGTTCCTTCGGTTTTCGTGGTGTCGTCTGGCGTCGCCGCTCCACGGTAGCTCGCGACCACCCATTCGCTAATCACCTTGTCTGGACGTTTCACGTCTTCGACATCGAGGAGGAAATCCTGCTGGCCCGAATTCTGGGCGATCAGTTTCAGGCCGAACTGGTAGTCCTTGAACTTCTCCGCACAGAGATCCCGCACGGGTGTTCCGACAGCTTGAGCCTCCTCCACCAGAGCCACGGCCGCCCCTTCCGTGAACCTCAGGTTCAGCCCGTGGGATTGACGGAAACGATCGCCAAACTCATGCACGATGCTGGTCAACGTGGCGCGTTCTTCGCGGGCCTGTTCGGCCAAAAGCGTGGCCAAGGTCGTCTTCGGATCCGACACCAACGTCGACGTCACGACGAAACGCTTGACCGAGGTGGATGGCAGTTCGTACTTCAACTCACGGAAAGCCCGCTCGCACACCGTCATCAACCCGCGGGCTCCTGTGTTTTCCTTCGCTGCCGCCTTGGCAATCGCCTTCAGACCATCCTCCTGAAACAATACCTCGATCCCGTACGCTCCAAAGCCCTGCTCCACCTGCCGGACAATGCTTCCCTCCGACGACTTCAAGATCTCAAACAAATCGTCCTCGCTCAGCGTGTGACAGACCACCCGCACGGGAAGCCGTCCGATGAATTCGGGTTCGAACCCGAACTCCACAAAATCCTTCGTCTCCGCCAGCGCCAGAGTGCCGTCATCCGACGCCGTTCCTGACCCAACCGCCCCTGCCCCAAAACCGATCGTTGTGTCCCGGACCCGCTTTTGAACCAGCTTTTCCAACCCCGGAAATGCCCCGCTCACGATGAAGAGTATGTGTTTCGTGTTGATCATCGACGGCTGCTTCTTGCCGCCCCGCTGCAACTCCATCATCGCCTGGAACTGACCCGCCATATCGTTGGGTGCCCGGACCGAAACCTCGGTCTCTTCCATGAGTTTCAGCAGGTTCGTCTGTACCCCCCGCCCGCTGACGTCGCGCCCGGTGGCATGGGTGGCCGCGGCGATCTTGTCAATTTCGTCGATGTAAATAATCCCGTACTGGGCGCGCTCCACGTCGCCATCCGCTCTCCGGATCAGATCCCGAACAAGGTCCTCGACATCCCCCCCCACGTACCCGGTCTCGGAGAATTTGGTGGCGTCCGCCTTCACGAACGGGACGCCGATCAAGTCCGCAATGCTCCGGATCAGGTAGGTCTTTCCCACCCCAGTGGGCCCCAGAAGAATCACGTTCTGCTTCGCGTAGTTGGCTTGTTCGCGGCCCGCCAGCGCCTGGCGCACGGCATTGTAGTGGTCGCATAAGGCCACGCTCAGCACCTTCTTGGCCTCTTCCTGCCGGATCACGAAACGGTCGAGGTGCGCCTTCACTTCCCGAGGTTTTCGACGGAACCGCTCGAGGTCCTCCTCCACCTTCGGAGGCTCCGGTGCGGGTGTTGCCGTGTTCGAGGCACTCCCACCCCCCGCCGGTGGAGCCGCGAAACCAAACGAACCCGCTCCCGGCATGTTCTGTCGAAGAAACTCCTCCAAACGCTTCTGCAATTCCTCGGGAGGCAATGGACCGGAAAGACGCACGCTCGACATCGTGCCGTCACCATACGCCGGCCACCCCTCCGCGCCAGTCGTGCGTCATTTCCCGACTTCAACCCCTGGTGAATGCCGACCAGCTCGATCAAGTCGCAACACCACCGTCCAACCCAACAGCCTTTCAGCCGATGCCGCTTCCCAGGTTGACTAGGGCACCTCACCCAAACAGGAGACAAATCGAACCATTTGAATACCAAGATCCTAGAAGCACACCCACACATCACTATTCTCCCTGGATGGCCCAAAGACCCGACCGGGGCCTGTCAGGGACGGCGGTTTGGCACACGCGGTGCCTCCCTCCCCGCATGCAGGCCAGGCCCCTGTCTTGGATCGTCATGTGCGCTTGCCTGTGGGCAACCCTGACCGCTCGGGCGAACGCCCAAACCGTCCCCCTTCAGTTCCAAGACGGACTCCTTTGGGTCGAGGTCCAAGCTCACAATTCCCCCCGACCACTTCATTTCCTCATCGATAGCGGCGCCAGCATCAGCGTGCTCCTCCGATGCACCGCCGATCGACTCGGCCTCAAGCTGGGCCCCCAGGCAACCGTCACCGGCGTCGGCACCACCACCGGCGTCGGCCCCACACCCTGGGCCGCTCAAATCGGCCCGATCGACCTGCCCAACGAGGTTCTCGTTTTGGACCTCGACCGCCTGGCCAAGGTTTGTGGGCGTCCCAGGAAGTGCCGCTTCCGAGTGGTGCCTCGAGAAGTCGTGGGGCAGTTCGGCGTCGTCCATGAATCAGGTCTTCCACAGAACAAACTGCCGCCGCCACTCTCCCCCGGGACAGAGAAAATCTCCCTCACTCGCCCCACGCCAGGAACGCCAACAGATCCAGGATTTGCTCCTTCTGAAGCTCGTTCACCATGCCCATCGGCATGTTCGACACCGCCGAGCGTCGGCGCACCACAATCTCGGACCTAGATATCGTCACCAACGGATCGACCGAAGATCCCGTCCGCAAAACCAGCAACCCCAAGACGCTCCCAACCACGGGAACTTTCCTTCGAGACGCCGGTTTTGCAGCAAACGTGATGCCCATCGGACCAGCCTGATCGAGCCACCCAGTCGCCGAAAAGCGCGAAGACCCGCGCCCGTCATTTCGCCTCAGCTCGCGTGCGATTCCGCCTCGGATCCGGACCCACCTTTCCAGCCTTCCACCTCCAAGAGATGCCTCCTCCCATCGGGATCGGCCCAATAGAAGGCTGCCGTCCTCGGATCGCCTCCCGACGGGGTTCGCCCCAAACCCTGCTGGTGCCGGAACCCCTTGGATACGGCCCGCCCCGCGGCCCGGCGCTGGAAGGCGCGCACCACAAAGGCCCCTGCTTCCGCCATGACTTCGACGCGGTAAATGGCCTTGCCCGAGTTGCGCAGACTCGGCCCCGTCTGAAGCGTCAGCATTCCCTGGCGGACCTGGAGCCTCGGAGGCGGGGTGAGTTCATCGAGATAGACCCCCTCTTTTCCGAGATGGATTCCAAGCGCCGCCAAACCACGAATCGCCAAAGTCATCATGGCGTTGGCATCGTTGCGTCACCCCGCCGGATTAGGCAAGTTTGGGCCTCGCTCTTTCGGGATGGAGTGGAGCGTGTTAGGATCTGCCGGTCATGCTGATACGTAACCCACCGAATCCCGCCTCGTCCGGGCGCGAGCGCTGGGTGCGTGGCTTTACCCTGGTTGAATTGCTGGTGGTGATCGCCATCATTGTCTTGCTCGCTTCCATCCTCCTTCCGGGACTGTCGACCGCCAAGGAATCCGCCCGCCGCGTCCAATGCATCAGTAACCTCCGGCAACTCGCCATCGCCTGGGAGGTCTACGCCGGGGATCACGGCGACCGGATGGCCCTCAACGGTTATGGCACACCCGAAACCCTCGGCGGCACGAAACTGTGGGTGCTCGGAGACACCCACCAGAATCGACCTTCCTTCACCAACGAAAGTTACCTGCTCGACCCACGCTACGCCGGGTTCGCCGAATACTTGAAGAGCGCCCCCATCTACCGTTGCCCCTCGGATCGCGTCACCATCGAGATCGACGGCCGGGCCGCCCTAAAAACAAGGTCCTACTCCCTGAACGGATACCTCGGCTGGCATAGTCCGAACTTCCAGGCCTCGTTCCTGTCCCAGAATCATCAGCTTTACCTCAAGACCAGCGACCTCGGCGCCGGGTCGCCGTCCAGTCTCCTCCAGTTCGTGGACACCGCCCCGGGCAACGTGTGTCATTCCGCCTTTGTGGTCGGGTATGACTCGCAGACTCCAGGTTCGGGTTTTAAGGGGCTCTACTACCATCTCCCGTCGGCGCAGCACCGGGGCCGCGGCAACCTCAGCTATGGCGACGGACATGTGGATACCCATCGCTGGCAGGACCCCACCACCACCGCCCTGGCCCGCGAACGCTGGATCCCCGACCACATCTCCCTCCAGTACCCCAAGAATCCCGACCTCGCCTGGCTCCAGGAACGCGCCTCCCAGCCCAAGTCCCGCTAGGCCCCTCCACGATGCTCCATATCGTCCTCCTGGAACCTGAAATCCCGCCCAATACCGGCAACATCGCCCGCCTCTGCGCCGCCACCGACACCCAACTGCACCTGATCGAACCTCTCGGCTTTCGCATCGACGACACCACCCTCCGCCGCGCCGGCATGGACTACTGGCAGCACGTCACCTGGCATCGATGGCCGAATTGGAGGGACTTCGATGCCGCCCGCCCGCCCCAGAGCCGACTTTGGTTCATTGAAGATGGTGGCTCCCGCCGCTACTCGGACGCTTCATTTGCTCCTGGAGATTTTCTCGTGCTCGGTCGCGAAACCGCCGGCATCCCCAAAGCCCTGCTCGAAGCCCATCCCCACCAGTGGCTTCGCATCCCCATGCCCAACCCTCATGCGCGGTCCCTGAACCTTTCGAATTGCGCCGCCCTCGTCCTCTTCGAAGCCCTCCGACAGCTCGGGTTCCCGGGCGAATCAAAAGGGCCCCACTAAAGGCAACGAAACGCTGGCATCCGGCTTGGTATCCGAAAACAATCGTCTCCGCCGCCTCATGAGAACACTCGTCCTTGGCATCGATTCCGGCACCCAATCCACCAAAGCGCTGGTCGTGGACGCTTCCAACGGTCGCGTCGTCGGAATGGGAGCCGCCTCTTACGATCTCATTCCGGGCCTCCCGGCCGGCCACAAGGAACAGCATCCCCAGACCTGGGTTCAAGCCACTTCCAAGGCCGTCAAGGCAGCCCTCAAGGAAGCCAAAGCCCAAGCCTCCGAAGTGTTGGCCATTGGCGTTTCCGGACAGCAACACGGGTTTGTCCCCCTGGATCGCCAAGGCGAGGTGATCCGGCCTGCCAAACTCTGGTGCGACACCAGCACCGCAGCCGAATGCGACGAGATCACCGCCACCCTCGGCGGCCCGAAAGCCACCCTCCGCGCCCTCGGCAATGCCGTGCTCCCCGGTTTTACCGCCGGCAAGATCCTCTGGCTCAAGAAACACGAGCCCAAGAACTTCGCCCGCCTCGCTACCGTCCTTCTCCCGCACGACTACCTGAACTGGTGGCTGACCGGAAACGCTTTCATGGAGTACGGCGACGCCTCCGGCACCGCCCTCATGGACGTGCGCAAACGCCGCTGGAACGACGCCGCTCTTCAGGCCATCGACCCTGACCTCGCCGGCAAGCTTCCCGCCTTGGCGCCCAGCGATCAACCGGCCGGCACCCTCACCGCCGCTGCCGCTAAAGCTCTCGGACTCCAACCCGGCGTCGTCGTCAGCGCCGGCGGCGGCGACAACATGATGGGCGCCATCGGCACCGGAAACACCCGGGACGGCGTCGTCACCGCCAGCTTTGGCACCAGCGGCACTATCTACGCCTCCACCGCCAAGCCCGTCACCGATCCCCGGGGCGAAATTGCCGCCTTCTGCGATTCCGCCAATCGCTGGTTGCCGCTGCTCTGCACCATGAACGTGACCGTGGCCACCGAGATGGTTCGGCGCGATTTTGGCCTGGATCACGCCGCCTTCGAGAAAACCGCGGCCAAGGCCCCCCCCGGCTCCGATGGCTTGATCCTCCTCCCCTACCTCGAAGGCGAACGCACTCCAAACGTACCCGAGGGCACCGGCGTGTTCTTCGGCGCCCGCCCGGCCACTTTCACCGCGCCTCACTTCGCCCGGGCGGCGATGGAAGGCGTCACCCTCGGCATGAACTACGGTCTCCGTCGCCTCGGCGAACTCGGAGTGACGGCCACCCAGGTCCGCGCCACCGGTGGCGGCGCCAACTCCAAACTGTGGCGCCAAATCATGGCGGATGTTTTCAATGCCGAAGTCGTAACCCTCCAAGTCGCGGAAGGCGCCGCCTTCGGGGCCGCCCTTCAAGCCCTCTGGTGCTGGCGCCTGACCCAGGGCGAAAAACTCGCCATCCACGACATCACGGACGCCTTCGTGAAATTGAATACCAGGGAAACCACCCGGCCCGATCCCACGGCCGTGGCGGTGTATCAGGAACTCCAGGCCCTGCAGGACACGATCAGCACTGCCCTGCGCCCCGCGTTCGCTCAACATCGGAGACTCGTGACCGCGGCTTGAGTTCACAACACCAAGCTCTCGACACCAATCTTGACCCCTGCGCGCGCTGCTTCTACGATGCCCGCCCATGTTGATCGTACTGCGGCATGCACTCTTCGTAGCGCTCGTAGGGGTAGTCCTCCCCAGCCGAGCCGAAGGTTCATGTCGCGGTTAGTTCCTTTTGCGACCCCAACCCACGGCCGGCACCGGTCGTGGGTTTTTTGTTGTCCCTCGACCGGCCCGGCCAAACCTGAATAGCACCGATGAGCAAAGTTAAAGCCACGCCCGCCCACAAACCGGCGGCCACTGCCAAACCGTCCGCCACAACCATCGCCAAGCCGGCCTCCAAGTCCCCAGGCGCAGCTTCCAAGTCCGAATCCATGTTCGGACGCGACATCTTCGTCGAAGCCCTCGAACGCGAAGGCGTCGATGTCATCTTCGCGTACCCGGGCGGCGCCAGCATGGAACTGCACCAGGCGCTCACCAAATCCCGGATCCGCACCATCCTCCCCCGGCACGAACAAGGCGGCAGCTTCGCCGCCGAAGGTTACGCCCGCTCCACCGGCAAAGCAGGCGTCTGCATGGCGACCAGTGGACCCGGCGCCACCAACCTGGTCACCGCCATCGCCGATGCCTTCATGGATTCCTGCCCCCTGATTGCCATCACCGGGCAGGTGCCCCAGGCGATGATCGGCCGCGGCGCCTTCCAGGAAACCGACATGATCGGCGTCACCCTCCCGATCGTGAAGCACTCCTACCTGATCACCGACATCAACGACATCCCCCGGATCGTCAAGGAGGCCTTCTACATTGCCCAGACCGGCCGCCCAGGCCCCGTCGTCATCGACTTCCCCAAGAACGTCCAGCAACTCAAGACCGTCCCCGTCTGGCCGTCCCTCGAAGACGTCAAATCCAAGCTCCGCGGCTACACGCCCGACATCTTCACCGATAACGACACGCTCAATCGCATTCTCGACCTCATCGAGCAGTCCGAACGTCCGGTCTTCTATACCGGCGGAGGCATCATCACCTCCGGCGCCTCCGACGAACTCCGCAAGTTCGCCGAAGCCGCTGGCATTCCGGTCACCACCACCATCATGGGCATCGGCGGGTTCCCCGAGGAAAGTGACCTCTCCCTCCGCTGGCTCGGCATGCACGGCGCCGCGTTCGCCAACTGGGCCGTCTCCGGCGAGTTCGTCCAGCGCAAGTCCCCCTCCGAACCGCTCGTCAGACTCAAGAACGGCGCTGACCTCCTGCTCGCCTTCGGCGTTCGCTTCGACGACCGCGTCACCGGGCATTTCGGCGAGTTCGCCAAAGAGGCCACCATCGTCCACGTCGACATCGACGCCTCGGAGCACAACAAGAACAAGCGCGCCCACCTCACCGTCCATAGCGACCTGCTCAATACCCTGTCGCGGCTGAACCAACTGCTCGCTGCCCGCGGCGGGATCAAGAAGCGTTTCGATCCCTGGCATGCCCAAATCCGTGAGTGGAAGGCCAAGGCCCCGTTCCAGTACACCACCAAGGCCGAAATCGTGGACTCCCCCCACATCAAGCCTTTTGCCAAGGAAGGTGAGGAATACATCCTCCCCCAGATGGTCATCGAAGAGCTCTACAAGATCACCAAGGGCGATGCCTACATCACCACCGGCGTCGGCCAGCACCAGATGTGGGCTGCTCAGTGGTACAAATACAAATTCCCCCGCCAGTTCATCACGTCCGCCGGCCTCGGCTCCATGGGCTTCGGCTACCCCTCCGCCCTTGGCATCAAGGTCGCCCATCCCGACAAGGAAGTCGTCGACATCGACGGCGATGGCTCCTTCCTGATGAACATCCAGGAACTCGCCACGGCCCACGTCGAAAAGATCGCCGCCAAGGCGGTCATTCTGAACAACCAGCACCTCGGCATGGTCATGCAGTGGGAAGACAACTTCTACGACGGCAATCGCGGGCACACCTACCTTGGTAATCCCGCCGACCGCACCCAGGTCTACCCGGACTACGTCAAAGTCTGTAACAGCTTCAACGTTCCCTGCGAACGCGTTGTGTACCGCAAAGACCTCCGCGCAGCGCTCCAGCGCATGCTTGACGCCAAGACGCCTTACGTGCTCGACGTCGTCACGCCCTACACGGAACACGTACTCCCCTTCATCCCGGCCGGCCGCACCGTCGCCGACATGATTTGGAAGGCGTAGGCCACGGACAACGCTCACTCCATGCCCGTTGTCCTTGCCCCCTTCACCCATTCCCGAAAGCCCGGCAGCCGGGACGTCAGCCACGGCCGAATTCGCTCACAGCGCATCGACGAATCCATCGGCCGCGGCGGTCCCTGGTAATCCCGGATCGAGGATGGTTCCAGTAAACCCCGCAGTTCCGGGTGCAGTTCAGCCACCAGATTTCCAATCTCCCAACGTGAAAGTTTCTCGGATCCCGCCACATGAAAGATCCCGGCCGGCGGCTCGAGGCAGTCACGTTCCAACAGGCCATTGACCAAATCCCACGTCGCCCGGGCCGTCTCGACCCACGGAATCGGACTGCGATACTCGTCGGTGAACAGCTTCAGCCGCCGACCTTCCGCCGCAGCCCTCAACATGTCCTCGTTGAACGACCGATCCCCGGTCGGTGACCTCCCATAGTTCAAGGTGGTCCTCAATACGATGTGACGAGGGTTCTCCAGCGTGACGAGTTCACCCTCCCGCTTCGTCTCGGCATACACACCGCGCGGACGCGGCTCGTCGTGCTCCGTGTACCAACCGCGCTGTCCGTCGAAAAGCAGGTCGGTTGAAAAAAAGACAAAGAATGCATCCGCCGCCAACTGGGCCAACCGCCGTGTCACCTCCACATTCAACTGCCGGGCAAGTACCGGCTCCACCTCGCAGAGCGGCCCCCGCGTCAGACCCGCACAATGGATGATCACCAGGGGTTTTTCCTGCTCGAACCGCCGCGTCACCGAGGCTGCGTCCGTGAGGTCCAGCTCCCGCCTTTTCAGCGGGATCACTCTCCATTCGGGGGCTCGAAGGGGCGCCTGATGCACCAGTTCGGCCCCGATGAGACCTCCGGCCCCTGTCACCCAGACCTCCTTCGCCAATCGATCCATGGAGACAGACGCATTCACGCTTGAATGGGAACGCGGAAGGCCGGGCAACGGTGCGAATGCCCTGGAACTTCGTGCAGCTCGGTGAACCGAACGCGCCCCAGTGTGAGCTGCCCGTTTCGGTGGTTTTCGCTTGGCCCCTGAACGTCGCGAGACCGCGGTTGATCGTTCTTCTCGTTCCCAACCATGACTGACATTAGGCACGACGCAGGCACGGGACAAGCTTCGCCTCCACCGGGAAGGAGAAGCCCATCCCCACTCAAAGACCCCATCGGAACTCCGTGTCGTCCCGGTCTCCGGCGCGAAGCGCCCATTTCAGTCGATCAATCGCCGCGTCAGATCGCCGTAGGCGTCAATCCGCCGATCTCGCAGGAACGGCCAATGGGTCCGGGTCACGTCCACCTTCCCGAGATCCACCGGCACCAGGAGATTCTCAGGCCGGTCCACCGACGCCTTCCCCAGAATCTGCCCGCTCGTGCCCGCCACGAAGCTCTGGCCCCAGAACTCGATCCCATCACCGCCGATCGGTTGCTCCAGCCCGATCCGGTTCGCCACCGCGACATAGCACCCATTCGCCACCGCGTGGCTCCGCTGGATGATCTCCCAAGCCCCGTGCTGGTGTTCGCCGTATTCCGATTTTTCCTTCGGATGCCAGCCGATCGCCGTCGGGTAGAACAGGATCTCGGCCCCTTGCATCGCCGTCAGCCGGGCGCCTTCCGGATACCATTGGTCCCAGCAAATCAGCACCCCGATCCGGCCAAACCGGGTCGTCCACGCCCGAAACCCGAGGTCACCTGGGGTGAAGTAGAACTTCTCGTAAAACAGCGGGTCGTCGGGAATGTGCATCTTCCGGTAGATGCCCAGCAACGAACCGTCCGCGTCGATGATCGCCGCCGTGTTGTGATAGACCCCGCTAGCACGCTTTTCGAACAGCGACACCACCACCACCAC
>Ga0105047_10018151_pt1 | contig 10918 bp, 9 predicted proteins | sample MAT04_FD_78384 | JGI IMG/M metagenome (GOLD analysis project Ga0105047, IMG submission 78384) | Freshwater microbial communities from Lake Fryxell liftoff mats and glacier meltwater in Antarctica - MAT-04 (megahit assembly) | ecosystem: Environmental > Aquatic > Freshwater > Ice > Liftoff...
AAGGTGTTGGGCAGGATCTCAAGGTCGCGCTGGTAACCGAAGGGCAGGTCGGGGTCGAGCTTGAGGATGCGCGGCGCCAGCTGTGGCAGGCTGAGTGCTTGCGACAACACGGCGTGGTCAAGTCCGATCGACAGTAGATCGCCTTGCGGCGTCGGCGTCACGCCCGGTGTGGCAATGCCGGCCGAAGGCGGTGGTGCCAAAAGACCTGATACCTGCGTGATCTGCGACATTGGTTCGATCATCGGCAACCGACGATCGCCGGGCAAAGGCAGCCATCCCAGATCCACCAGCAATGGCGCGCTCGCCTCGTCAGGTCGTTGCGGCGAATCCGGCTGGACCGTATCGGGCTGGAACAGGCGATAGACGCGGATGCCGACGCGGCCGTGGTTGATCTGGTTGTCCAGCAGTATCGCAGGCTGCTGCAGGAAACGGCCCCTGCCAGCGGTCCAGTCGTAGCCGCTGCGGCGACTGGAATCGTCCGCCACCGACAGCGGCAACACTTTGCGCTGGGCGACCACCTGCTGCACCTCGTCCAGCATTGCCTGCTTCTGGCTGCCGCGTCCGAGTTGCCAGAATCCGAGCGTACAAAACAGCGCGATCACGGCCACGGCAAGCGTCCAGCCGAACACAGCGTTCATGGCGCGAGTCACGCGCGTGCGCCTTGCGGCTGCAATAATGCGTGCTCGCTTCCGGCCAATACAAACGCCATGAACGATTCTCTGAAGACCTTGCTGATCATCGCGTTCCTCCTGGTGATCCTGTGGAACCTGGGCGCCGGCCTGTACTACTTGCTGGTCGACAGGGGCCAGAGCAAACGCACGGTCAATGCACTGACCCGGCGCATCGCGTTTTCAGTGGCGCTGATCCTGCTGGTGGCGCTGGGCATCTATACCGGGGTGATCAAACCGCACGGCGTCGGTGGCTGATCAAGGGGCTTGAGTCGCCGGCTCCGCAGGCGGTGAAAGGTAAACGCTCGACTGCCGCGCTGCACCCTGGAAAAGTCAGCCGCCTTGCAGGCGACGTTGCACCTTCCTTGTAGATCCGAGCTTGCCCGGGTGCGTTCGATCGCGAGCCAGGAGCATCCGAGCAAGGCTTGAATCCACGCCCCGAAGGAAGTCTCCTCGGGGGACAAGGCCGCGCCCGGAAAGCAGCACTTGAACCACATCGACGAGACGAAATGCGGGTGACACGCGACGATTCCGAAAGCGACGCGGCCTGCCAATGAACGATGCGTTTGATCCCACGCCAAGAACATCCGAGCGAGCTCGAACCTACGACCGAAGGAAGTCCCCTTTTCGGGACGACCCAGAGGAAATGCCTTGGGGCACGGCCGCGACGCTAAAGCCGCCGTTAGACCACGTAGACGAACAGGAACAGTCCGAGCCACACCACGTCGACGAAGTGCCAATACCACGCGGCGGCCTCGAAGGCGAAGTGGCTGTCGGCGGTGAAATGGCCGCGCGCCACGCGCAGCCACATGATCGCCAGCATCAGCGTACCCAGGAACACGTGCGCGCCGTGGAAGCCGGTGAGCATGAAGAAAGTGGAACCGTAGATGCCCGAACCCAGGGTCAGGTTGAGCTCGCGATAGGCGTGGATGTATTCCTCTACCTGGAAGAACAGGAACAGCGCGCCGAGCAACACGGTGATCCCCAGCCACACCAGCACCTGCTTGCGGTTGGATGCCTTCAACGCGTGGTGGGCGATGGTCAGGGTGATGCCCGAGGACAGCAGGATCAGCGTGTTCAGCAGCGGCAGGCCCCACGCCGGAATGGTCTGGAACTGGCCGCCGACCTGGCCCGGTCCAGAGCTCGGCCAGGCACTGCTGAAGCCTTCCCACAACAGGCTGTTGGTCATCACGCCGTCGCCGGTGCCGCCGAGCCACGGCAAGGCCAGCGTACGCGCGTAGAACAGCGCGCCGAAGAACGCGGCGAAAAACATCACTTCTGAAAAGATGAACCACACCATGCCCATGCGGAACGACACGTCCACCTGGCGGTTATAGCTGCCGCGGATGGATTCGCGGATCACGTCGCCGAACCACATGAACAAAGTCGCGCACAGCATGAGTACGCCCGCGAAGAACGTCCACTTGCCCCACACCACCTCGTTCAACCAGCTGGCCACGCCGAACATGGTCACGAACAACGCGATGGAGCCCACGAACGGCCACTTGCTGTGATGCGGGACGAAATAGACGTTGGCGTCCGGCGAATGCGTTTGGGCCATGGCGGAGGCTTTCCTGTTCCTGAGTTCTTGTCGGGTTACGGTGCCGCGAGCGGCGAGGGCGATGCGATGATGCCGCCACCGACTTGCGTGGTTACGGCATTGTTGCGGGGATCGGCAAGACGCGCGGTCAGCGCATCGTTCTTGAAAAAAGTGTAGGACAGGGTGATGGTTTTCACGTCGGCGGGCAAACTGGGATCGACGATGAAACGCACAGGCATGTCGCGAGTCTCGCCCGCCTGCAGGGTCTGCGCGGTGAAGCAGAAGCATTCGGTCTTGGTGAAATAACCCGACGCGCGCGCCGGTGCCACCGAAGGAACCGCGCTGCCCACGACCGCACTGTCGCTGCGATTGCGGGCGAAATACTGCGCTTCGTACAATTCGCCCGGCACCACCTGCATGGTCAGCTGCTCAGGATGGAATTCCCAGGGCAATTTCGAGTTGACGCCGCCGTCGAACTGCACCGTGATGCTGCGTGGCTTGGCAGCGGGCGCAGAAGTCAGCGCAACGCCGGGGCCCTTTTCGAGACGAATGCCAAAGACCTTTTCGCAAGCAATGCGATACAGCGGTACCAGCGAAAAGGTCAGCACGAACACGACCAGGGCAACGCCCACCAGTTTCATCAGGCCTGCGGTATTGGCATTGCTGCTCACGAGCCGATCACCCCATAGCTGATGAAACCGATATAGACCAGCAACGCGATCGCCGCCACCAGCCATGCGGTACGCAGCGCGCGCTTGCGGCGCACGGCAGTCTGATCGGCAGGAGGCAAGGAGGCGTTCATCGCTAACGAGTCCAGTAAGTGCCGATCAGTGCGAAATGTCGTCATGGGCCAGGTCACCCGGGCGGATCACTGGCGGCGTGGTGAAGGTATGGTGCGGCGCCGGCGAAGGCACGGTCCACTCCAGGCCGCGAGCGGCTTCCCAGGCGCGGTCGCCGGCCTTCACGCCGCTGCGCAGCGAGCTCCACAGGATTGTCGCCATCAGGAACGGCGTCACGAACATGCCGAACGCGCCGATCGAGCTGACGAAGTTCCAGTCCAGGAACACCGGGTTGTAGTCGGGGATGCGGCGCGGCATGCCGGCCAGACCCAGGAAGTGCTGCGGGAAGAACAGCACGTTGACGAACACCATCGTCCACCAGAAGTGGAACTTGCCCCAGAACTCGCTGTACATGCGGCCGGTCCACTTCGGCCACCAGTAATACACCGCGGCGATGATGGCGAACAGCGCGCCGGTGACCAGCACGTAATGGAAGTGCGCCACCACGAAATAGGTGTCGTGATACTGGAAATCCGCCGGCACGATCGCAAGCATCAAACCCGAGAAACCGCCGATGGTGAACAGGATCACGAACGACAGCGCCCACAGCATCGGAGTCTCGAAACTCATCGAGCCGCGCCACATGGTGCTGACCCAGTTGAACACCTTCACCCCGGTGGGGATGGCTATCAGCATGGTCGCAAACATGAAGTAGATTTCGCCACCCAGCGGCATGCCCACGGTGAACATGTGGTGCGCCCAGACGATGAAGCTGAGGAACGCGATCGATGCGATGGCGTAGACCATGGCCTGGTAGCCGAACAGCGGTTTGCGCGCGAAGGTCGGGATGATCTCGCTGATGATGCCGAACGCCGGCAGGATCATGATGTAGACCTCCGGATGCCCGAAGAACCAGAAGATGTGCTGGTACATCACCGGGTCGCCGCCGCCGGCCGCGTTGAAGAAGCTGGTGCCGAAGAACTTGTCGGTCAGCAGCATGGTCACCGCGCCCGCCAGCACCGGCATCACCGCGATCAGCAGGAACGCGGTGATCAGCCACGACCAGCAGAAGATCGGCATCTTCAGCAGGTCAATGCCCGGCGCACGCATGTTGAGGATGGTGGCGATGACGTTGATCGCGCCCATGATCGAGCTGACGCCCATCATGTGGATGGCGAAGATGGTGAAGGCCACGTTCGACCCGCCCTGCAGCGACAACGGCGGGTACAGGGTCCAGCCACCAGCCGGCCCGCCACCAGGCAGGAACAGCGTCATCAACAGCAGGGTGAAGGCGAACGGCAGGATCCAGAACGACCAGTTGTTCATGCGCGGCAGCGCCATGTCCGGCGCACCGATCTGCAGCGGGATCATCCAGTTGGCCAGGCCGACGAAGGCCGGCATCACCCCGCCGAAGATCATCACCAGTGCATGCACGGTGGTCATCTGGTTGAAGAACTCCGGCTTCACCAGCTGCAGGCCCGGGATCATCAGCTCGGCGCGGATCACCACCGACATGGCCGCGCCAATGATGAACATGACGAAGCTGAAGATCAGGTAGAGGGTACCGATGTCCTTGTGGTTGGTCGAAAAGAACCAGCGCTCGATAAAGCTCTGCTGGTGGCCGTGCTCGTCGGTGCCGTGTTCTGTGCTGGCCGTGTAATTCGCCATAACTACCTCAAGGAATGCGTTCGATGATCGCGCTCGTGCGCGATGACTCAAAGTTCGGTGGCGTCTGCCGGGGCAGTGGGATCGGTGGCCTCGGGTGCGGCTGGATCTGTCGCTTCATCCGGCGCCGCTGCGCGTGCCGGCGCGATACCGCTGTCGCTGCCCATTGCCGCCTCGGCTTCGCTGGCCGCGGTGTCGGTCGTCGGCGCGGGTGCGTTCAATGCTTTCTGCGCAGATATCCACTGCTGGAATTCCTGCTTGGACACCGCATTGACCACGATTGGCATGAACCCATGGTCTTTGCCGCACAGCTCGGCACACTTGCCGCGATAGACGCCGGGCGTCCGGATGTCGGTCCATGCCTCGTTGATGATCCCGGGGATCGCATCCTGCTTCCAGCCCAGCGCCGGCACCCACCAGGCGTGGATAACGTCATCGGCAGTGATCACGAACCGGACCTTGGTGTTCACCGGCAACACCAACGGGTTGTCCACGTCGGACAGGTAGTTGGGGTTGTCCTGCAGATTCGGCTGGGCGCCGCTCTGGCGCATGCGGTCGGAGCCACGGTCGAGGCGACTGGTGAACTCGACGTCTTCGCCCAGGTATTCGTACTTCCACATCCACTGATAGCCGGTGACCTTGACCGTCATTTCGGCATCGCGGGTGTCGTACATGGCAATCAATTTGGCTGTGGCCGGCCAGGCCAGCAGCACCAGGATCAGGATCGGCACCACGGTCCAGATCACTTCAGCCGTGGTGTTATGGGTGAAGGTGGCCGCGACTGCGCCCTTGGACTTGCGGAACTTGAACATCGCATAGCCCATTGCGCCGAACACCGCGATACCGATGGCCACGCATACCCACAGCACGATCATATGCGCTTCGTAAGCGTTCTCAGCAGTGGAGGTCACGCCGCGCGTCATGTTCAGCTGCCACGGCTTGGGGTCGGTGGGCGATGATTGCGCCCAGACCAGGGCTGGCACCAGCAGCCAAAGACATGCTGCGCCGATCGACTGCGTGATCCGCTTCCAGAGTGTGTTTGCTTGCGTCATTGCCTGGACCCTTGCTGCATCGTTGGTGTGTACATCATCGGTTGAACATCATCGGCGTGCTACGTCATCGGTGCGGCCGCTGGCGGCCACCAGTAAATCCTGCAATCTACCCGCCAGCTCCTGGCGTTCGGCCGGGCCCAGGAAAGCGCCGACTTCTATCCGTTTGCCGCTGGAGGTCAGCGCGACGTGTTCAGCACCCTGGCTGATACGCAGCCGCACCCAGTAGGGATGCGCGCGAAACAGCGAACCGGGTTGGCTTGAACGCCGCACCTCCACCAACTCATGGCCGACGACGATGACCTCATCGCGTTCGCCCTGATACCACAACCAGCGCAGCGCGGCGCCCAGGATTGCGCTGTGGATCAGCGCGAACACGGGGCCAAAAACATTGCCGGTGAACCAGGCCATCCCGGCCACCAACCACATCGTCCCCGACAGGACCGCAAACAGCACCACGAACTGCCGCGCAGTCAGCGCGCGCGGTGGGCGCAACGTCAGTTGCGCACCTTGTCCGTCACGTGTTGACGCCGCCATCTCGATCATGTCGCCACCGCAACCTGTCGCCGCGGAAAACCCGCAAATGGTAGTCCTCGTGCCGCATTGCGGCAAGCAGCACGGGGTTCTCGCCTGCCTGCCAGCCGCTACACTAGGCGGCTCCACCACGCACCGTACGGTCCTCATGAGCGCCATTGTCCCAGCTGCCGTTGACCCTGCTGATCCCGCAGCGATCCTGTCTCCTGAAATACCGCCGCCACCTTCGGCGTTGCGCCAGGCCATCACTGCGGCGTGGATGCGCGACGAAACTGAACATATGCGCGAAATGGTGGGCCAGGCACGCCTGCCTGAAGCACTGCAACTGCGGGCGCAGGCGCAGGCCGCGGATCTGGTGGCGCGGGTTCGCGGGCGCAGCCACGACCAGGGCGCAATCGAAGCCTTCATGCGCCAGTACGACCTCGGCAGCGAGGAAGGTGTGTTGCTGATGTGCGTGGCCGAAGCGCTGCTGCGCATTCCCGATCAGGACACCGCCGACAAGCTGATCCGCGACAAGCTGGGCGACGCGGACTGGCGCAAGCACATGGGCGGGAGCGATTCGGTGCTGGTCAACGCCTCCACCTGGGGTCTGATGTTGACCGGCAAGCTGGTCAGTCTCAACGACCTCACCCGCCACGACGTGCGCGGCGCGTTCAAGCGCCTGGTCGGGCGCGTCGGCGAGCCGGTGATCCGCCTGGCCGTGCGCCAGGCCATGCGCATCATGGGCCACCAGTTCGTGATGGGTCGCACCATCGGCGATGCGCTGTCGCGCTCGCGCAAGGGCGACAGCGCCAACTACCGCTACTCATTCGACATGCTGGGCGAGGGCGCACTGACTGCGCACGATGCCGCCCGCTACCTGGAGGCGTACCGCAAGGCGATCCAGGCGATCGGCAATCACGCCCGTGCGCTTCGCCAAGGCGATACTGGTGGCACATTCACCGATGTCTTCGCCGCGCCCAGCATCTCGATCAAGCTGTCTGCACTGCATCCGCGCTACGAACATGCCAAGCGCGAACGGGTGATGGCTGAACTGGCGCCGCGCATCCTCGATCTGGCGCAACTGGCAAAATCGCACGCCATCGGCTTCACCATCGATGCCGAGGAAGCCGATCGCCTGGAGCTATCGCTGGACCTGATCGAAGCCACGTTTTCCGATGCCTCGCTCGATGGCTGGGAAGGCTTTGGCCTGGCGGTGCAGGCGTATCAGAAACGCACGCCTTACGTGATCGATTTCCTCGCCGACCTGGCCCGTCGCGTCGGTCGGCGCATGCCGGTGCGCCTGGTCAAGGGCGCTTACTGGGATGCGGAAATCAAGCGCGCGCAGGTGGAAGGGCATCCGGGCTATCCGGTGTTTACGCGCAAGCCCAACACCGACGTGTCCTACCTCGCCAATGCCAGTCGCATGTTCGCGAACATCGACGCCCTCTATCCGATGTTCGCAACGCATAACGCGCAGACGATCGCGGCGATCAATGCGCTGTCGCTTCTTGCAGCGGGAGAAGGCAAGGCACAGGGTTTCGAGTTCCAGAAACTCCACGGCATGGGCGACGACCTCTACGCCGAAGTCATTCCCCCCGATCGCCTTGGCGTGCCATGCCGGGTGTACGCGCCGGTGGGATCGCATGAGGACCTGCTGCCATACCTGGTGCGGCGCTTGCTCGAGAACGGAGCCAACTCCAGTTTCGTCAATCGCATCACCGACGAAAGCGTGCCCGTGGCTGAACTGATCAGCGATCCGGTGCAGACGGTATCGGCATTCACCTCAATCCCGCATCCGCGTATTCCGCTACCGGCAGAGTTGTTCAACAGCCCCACCGCCACCCATCAGAAAGCCGACAGGAAGAACTCCATGGGCGTGAATCTCGCCAACGATCACGATCTGCGTGCGCTTGCAGAGCAGGTCAATGCTGCATTCGAAAAAACCGGTCAGCACGGATGGCGCGCCGCGCCGCTGGTGCCGGGCGCGGTGTTGTCTACGCGCGCCTTACCAGTGACCAATCCTGCCGACCGTCGGCATGCGGTGGGCGAATGGCATGCGTCTGACAGCGCCACGGTGGAGAAGGCCCTGCACAACGCGGTGGCTGCGCAAGCGGCCTGGGATCGCACGCCTGCGGCAGGTCGCGCCACCATCCTCGAACATGCTGCGGACCTGCTGGAGCAGCGCATGCCCGAGTTCATCGCGCTGTGCGTGAAGGAAGCCGGCAAGACCATCCCCGACGGCGTGGCCGAAGTGCGCGAGGCGGTGGATTTCCTGCGCTATTACGCCGCGCAGGCACGCGCCCAGTTCGGCGCACCCGAGCGCCTGCCCGGCCCGACCGGCGAATCCAACGAACTGCAGCTGCACGGCCGTGGTGTTTTCGTGTGCATCAGCCCGTGGAATTTCCCCCTGGCCATCTTCCTGGGACAGGTCGGCGCTGCACTGGCCGCGGGCAACAGCGTGATCGCCAAGCCTGCCGAACAAACCAACCTTATCGGCCACGCGGCGGTGAAATTGCTCCACGAAGCCGGCGTACCGGAGAACGTGGTGCAGTTCCTGCCGGGGGACGGCGCCACCGTCGGCGCGGCGCTGACCGCAGACCCGCGCGTGGCGGGGGTGGCCTTTACTGGATCCACCGACACTGCACGCGCGATCAACCGTGCGATGGCGGCGCGTGACGCCGCCATTGGTGTCCTGATCGCCGAGACCGGCGGGCAGAACGCCTTCATAGCAGACTCTTCGGCCTTGCCGGAACAGCTGGTCAAGGATGCAGTGGCTTCGGCCTTCACTTCCGCCGGACAGCGTTGCTCGGCAGCGCGCGTGCTGTTCGTGCAGGACGACATCGCCGACAAGGTGATGACCATGCTGGCCGGCGCGATGGATGAACTGAAGGTCGGTGATCCCGGATTGCTGTCCACCGATGTGGGCCCGGTGATCGACGCCGATGCCTTGAAGATCCTCGAAGACCACGCCGGACGCATGGACCGCGAAGCGCGCTTGATCCGCCGCGCGCGGACCGACCATGACGCCGCCCACGGCAGCTTCTTCGCCCCTGGCGCCTGGGAACTCAAATCGCTGGACCAGCTGCACCGGGAAATCTTCGGACCCGCGTTGCATGTCATCCGCTGGAAGAGCGAACAGTTGGACCAGGTGATCGACGCGATCAACGCCACCGGTTTCGGCCTGACCCTGGGCGTGCACTCACGCATCGACGAAACCGTCGAACGCATCGCTGCGCGGGTGAAGGTTGGCAATGTGTATGTCAACCGCAACCAGATCGGCGCGGTGGTCGGCGTGCAACCCTTCGGTGGCCAAGGGCTGTCGGGCACCGGTCCCAAGGCCGGCGGCCCGCATTACCTGCCGCGTTTTGCGACCGAGAAAACCGTAACCATCAACACGACCGCGGCTGGGGGTAACGCTTCGCTGCTGACGCTGGGCGAATAACTATTGATCTAAGCGTTGAACCCAGCAGGGTGGGTCTTCGCCCGCCGTTGATGCATCGCGACCAAAACGGAATGGCGATAAGGACGATCACGTGAGTGTTGGCATCGGAATGAGCATCACTGACAAAGCCAGGAAAGTGCTGGGGGACAATCTGGCACTTTATGCGGCCTGTGTAGGGCGAGACTTGCGATCAATCCAGGTCAAATGATTCTGACCAAGGGCTCAGAGGTCGATAATTCATTCAAGCCAGGGCCACTCCTCCGGCTGGCTTAGTTTGGGCGTCACGTCCGCAATGGAGAGTTCACTGGTGCTCAAGGAAATTGGTGGAGTCGTAATACGGTCCAAGCATCGGGCGACATGTCACTGCGGCGCCGTCGAGCTGGAGCTGGACCTTCCGGATGGGATCGTGAATCCACGCCGGTGTGACTGCTCCATTTGCAGGCGCAAGGGCGCAGTCGTTGCATCCGTAGCGCTGAGCGGGCTCCGTATCGTCAAGGGTGCGACGTATCTGAATCTCTATCAGTTCAATACGCACACCGCGAAGCACTATTTCTGCTCCAACTGCGGGATCTACACGCATCATCAACGCCGCTCCAACCCGGACCAGTACGGATTCAATATTGGCTGTCTGGAAGGCGTCAATCCTTTTGACATCGATTTTGTACCCGTGAATGACGGCCTCAGCCATCCTGTGGATCGGGTCGCGTCCAGCTGCTCATTCAATTGAAACTTTCGCGCCGCACGCACGCTGCGCGCAACTCGAAGTCATTGAAGAGCATGCAATGATTTCGCCCCGTGCACGGAAACGGACAGCGAGGATGAAAACAAAGCCAATAGCTTCTTGTCTTGTCGCAGTGCTGGCAATCGGTGGCTGCCATTCCGCCGCAGGCATCGGAGACACACCGTTCGGTGCTGCGCCGGCCAAGTCCGCAGAAGACTTCAAGCCTTGGACCTGCCCCGCAAATCCCGGAACGGCACCTGCTGGCGCGCTCACGGCAACCCTGGTCGCAGGCAGTGAAGCCACCGACACGCTGCCGCGGCTGTACGAGGGTCCGGTGTGGATCGACGGCGCGCTGTATTTCAGCGATTTCGTGCTGCAGGACGGCTTCACCTCGCGCATCCGCAAGTTCACACCGCCGGACCGCTTCGAGACGCTCGTTGCCGACAGCGGCAGCAACGGACTGGCGGTCGATGCCCGCGGTCAATTGCGCGCGGCCACCCATGACCGCAAGCAGCTTTCGACATTCGATCGATACAGC
>Ga0105047_10018152_pt1 | contig 10918 bp, 8 predicted proteins | sample MAT04_FD_78384 | JGI IMG/M metagenome (GOLD analysis project Ga0105047, IMG submission 78384) | Freshwater microbial communities from Lake Fryxell liftoff mats and glacier meltwater in Antarctica - MAT-04 (megahit assembly) | ecosystem: Environmental > Aquatic > Freshwater > Ice > Liftoff...
TCCTGCAGGCCCACCAGGGCCAGTTTGTCGGCGGCGACGCGGGCCCGTGTGGCGCTGTCGACGCCGCGCAGGCGCAGGCCCAGGGCCACGTTGTCGCGCACGTTCAGCCAGGGCATCAGGGCGTGTTTCTGGAACACCACGCCGCGGTCGGCCCCGGGGCCGACCACCGGGCTGCCGTCCAGCAGGATCTCGCCCGTGGATGGCGGCAGAAAGCCGGCGATGCAGTTCAGCAGGGTCGTCTTGCCGCAACCCGAGGCACCCAGGGCGACCACGAAGTCGCCATCATGCATGGTCAGGTTGACCGGCGCCAGGGCCTGCAAGGCCCCGCCCTTGACGGCATAGTTCACGGTGAGGTCCCGAATGTCCAGGGTCGGCATGGGCGCTCCAAAAAGGCTGGGGTGAAAAAAAGGGGCGGCACGATGCTGGCCGCCCCCTGCACACTGTCAAAAGCCGACAACCAGGCTTATTTGCCCATCGCCTTCTTGATGTACATGTCGGTGATGAAGGCCGAGTAGTCGGGCTTGATCTCCTGGATGCGGCCCTGCTCCTTGAGGAACACCGCCGTGCTGGTCATCGCCTTGGCGGCGGCGCCACCGAGCCATTTCGGGCCGGCCTGCTCAGCCATCGTGGGGAAGGTGTACAGCGCCATGGCCGGCGGCACGTCCTTGGCGTCGGCCTTGGTCCACTTGGCGACGGCCTTGACCTCGGCCGAGTCGGCCGTCCACTTGGCCTTGTTGGCGCGGTAGGTTTCGTCGGCCTTGGCCAGCACCTTGACCAGCGTGACCATGAAAGCCTCGTTCTCCTTGGCCCACTTGGCGTTGACGATCAGGCCGTCGAAGGTCGGGAAGCCCTTGGCGCCGATGGTCTTCGACGATTCGATCATCTTGCCGTTGCCCTTGATCTTGCTCAGGACCGGGTCCCAGATGAAGGCGGCGTCGATGTCGCCGCGCTCCCAGGCGGCGGCAATTTCAGGGGGCCGCAGGTTCATCACGTTGACATCCTTGGCGTCCACGCCATTGACCTTCATGATCGCCATCAACTGGTAATGCGCGGTGCTGACGAAGGGGGTGGCGACCTTCTTGCCCTTGAGGTCCTTCACGCTCTTGATGCCGCTGCTGTTGCGCACGATTAGGGCCTCGGCCTCGGCGATGTCGTCCAGGATCCAGAACAGCTTGATGTCCTGGCCCTGGCTGGCTGCCGCCACGATCGGGCTGGAGCCAGCCTCGCCGATTTGCACGTCGCCGCTTGCCATGGCCTTGATGACGTCGCCGCCACCGCCGAACATGCGCCAGTTGATCTTGTAGCCGGTGGCTTTTTCGAGCTCGCCGGATTCCATCACGGTGCGCAGGGGCACCAGCATGTCCTGGTGGGCAAAGGTGACTTCCTTGGTGGCTTGCGCGAAGGCGCCGCCACAGACCATCAGGGTTGCGGCTGCCACACCGATCAATTGGCGTTTGTTCATCTTCATGGGGTTCTCCTGGTAAATGAATCTTGCGATACGAGAGGCGCGTACATCGGGCGCTGGGCCGATTGTGGGCCCGGCACCGGTGCTTCGGAAGGGCCAGCCGCAGTGCCGGGATGGAGCCAGCGGCCCCGGGCTAACCCTTGATCTGGTGCATGCGGTGCCATCATGGTGCGTGCCTGCGCGCGACGGCCAGGGCGTCGCGGATCACCGCGCCGATGGCCACGCAGTCGGCCTGCATCAGCGTGAGCGGCAGGCGCATGTCGCACAGCCCGGCCAGCACGCTCTCGGCGCGGGGCAGTTCCTGCGCCTGGCCGAAGTAGCGCCAGTGCTGCCAGACGCTGGTGAAACCCTTGGGCGCGGCGGCGCCAAACCATTTGACAAACACCCCGCGTTGCGCGGCGGCGGCCAGGAACGCCTCGATCGCTCCGGGAGCGAGCCCGGTCAGCGAAAACTGGAGCGAACTGGCGACAAACTGTTCCTGCGGGGGCCGGCGCGGCAGCACCAGGTTGGCCACGCCCTCCAGCTCGGCCGCCAGCCAGTGGTAGCGCTGGTTCCAACGCCAGCAGCGGTCCGCCAGCACCGCACTCAGTTGCGGCAGGGCCAGGGCGGCCGGCAGGTTGCCCATGCGCAGGCTGAAATTGGGCGTCACATATTTCCAGCGCTCGAACACGGCCTCGTCCGGACGCGCCGTGTGCGCGCCGTAGAACATGTAGCTGCCGGAAAACAGGATGGCCTGGGCCGCCAGGTCGGCGTCGTTGGTGGCCAGCAGGCCGCCTTCACCGGCGTTGGCGTGTTTGTAGCTCTGCAGGCTGAAGCAGCCCGCGCGCCCCCAGGTGCCGGTGGCGCGGCCGTTCCAGGCCGCCCCCATGGTGTGGGCGCAGTCCTCGATCAGCTGGATGCCGTGCCGCTCGCAGATCGCGCTGAGCCGTTCCATGTCGCAGATGTGTCCGCGCATGTGCGACAGCAGCAGGGTCCGGGCGCCGCTGGCGGCCGCCTTGCGCTCCAGGTCGTCCAGGTCGATGGTGTAGTCGTCGCATACGTCCACCAGCACCGGCCGGGCGCCGGCGTGGGCGATCGCACCCGGCACCGGGGCCAGCGTGAAGCAGTTGGACAACACGGCGTCCCCGGGCTTCACGCCCGCGCTCTTGAGGGCCACGAACATGCTGGATCCGCAGGAGTTCAGCGCCACGCAGTAGCGCACACCGAGTTCTGCGGCGAACGCCGCCTCGAGCCGCGACGCCGCGCTGGTGCTGCCATCGGTCTCGCCGTAGCGGTGCAGCTTGCCGCTGTGCATCAGGGCCAATGCCGCCGCGACGCCGTCGGGCGGGATCGGCTCCTGCCGGCTCAGGTCGATATGCAGGGGTTCGGTGCGGAGGGCCATCGTGTCAGCTCCCGTGCCCGCCCAGGGTTCCCAGGTCGAACTGCTCGCCGGGGAAATATTTGTGCAGGCGCACATCGCCGGTGCGGGCGTGGCCTTCCATGCCCTCCAGCCGCGAGATGCGCGCCGCCACCTGCCCGACCGCGCGCGACGCATCCCGGTTCAGCCGCTGCCAGGTCACGGTCTTGATGAACTTGCCCACCGACAGCCCGCCCGAATACCGCGCCGCGCCGCGGGTCGGCAGGATGTGGTTCGGCCCGCTGCACTTGTCGCCGTAGGCGACGGTGGTTTCCTCGCCCAGGAACAGGGAGCCGTAGTTGCTCAGGTTCGCCAGCCACCAGTCCAGGTCATCCGCCATGACCTGCAGATGTTCGCAGGCGTAGTTGTCGCTGACCTGCACGGCCTCTTCGCGGCTGTCCACCAGCACCACCTCGGCATGGTCGCGCCAGGCGGCCGTGGCGGCGGCGCGGGCGACGTCCGGCAAGGCGGCGATGAACGAAGGCGCGAGTTCCAGCACCTTCTGGCCCAGCGCGCGCGAGGTGGTGATCAGCCAGACCGGCGAGTCCGGGCCGTGTTCAGCCTGTCCTACCAGGTCGGCCGTGACGATCGCTGGGTCGGCTGTACCGTCGGCAAGGATGGCCGATTCGGTCGGCCCGGCCACCACGTCGATGCCGACCCGGCCGAACAACATGCGTTTGGCCTCGGCCACGAAGCGGTTGCCCGGGCCGACGATGATGTCGGCCGGCTTGCCGCTGAACAGGCCATAGGCCAGCGCCGCCACGCCCTGCACACCACCGAGCGCCAGCACGGTGTGTGCGCCGCAGAGCTGCATCGCGTACAGGATCGCCGGGTGGATGCCCGAGTCCCTGTGGGCCGGGGTGGTGGCGACGATGTGCTTCACGCCGGCCACCTGGGCCGTGCCCACACTCATGATGGCGCTGGCCGCATGGGCATATCGACCGCCCGGCACATAACAGCCGGCGGTGTTGCAGGGGATCAGCCGTTGGCCGACCGTCAATCCGGGAATCAGCTCGGCCGAGAACTCCTGCATCGAATCGCGCTGGCGGCGCGCGAAATCCTGCACCCGGTCGCGCGCAAAGCGGATGTCCGACTTCACGCCCGCGCTGAGCGCGGCCTCGGCCCGCGCGAACTGCTCCGGTCCGACCACGATGTCCCCCAGCCAGCCGTCGAGTTCGCGGGCATAACGCCGCGCGGCCGTCTCGCCTTCGGACGACAACGCGTCGAGCATGCCGCGCACGGTGGCCGCGGTGGAGGTATCGACGGCCTGGGTGGGCGGATGGGCTTGCTTGAGATAGACGACGGGCATGCGATAACAGGCGGACGGTCGGAACAGTGTGGACAGTGCCTGACATCGTAGACCGGACTGGCTCCTGTGCATAATGCCAGATACAGACTGTCGATCAGACCAGAATCCCTGCGCTGCCGGGCCGCCGGGACAACGACAGGCACCGCCACGTACCACACCGAGGGTTCCCCATGAGCGCCGCGCCGGGCCGCCCCAAGCCAGCTCGCACCGCAGCACGCAGTGCGAAGGTACTCCTGTGAGCCGTACCGCACGCACCAGCGACCTGATGTGGTTGCGCCTGTTCCGGCGCTTCGAAGCGGGGGCTGCCACCCTGCAGGGGCAATTGCGCGATATGCTGGTGCATGCCGTGATGGAGGGTTTCCTGGCGCCGGGTGCCGCCTTGCCCGCCAGCCGGGTGCTGGCACAGGCGCTGGGCCTGTCACGCACCACGGTCACGCTGGCCCTGCAGACGCTGGCGGACAAGGGGCTGGTCGTGAGCCGGCCACGCAGCGGGTTTTTCGTGGCCGACGCCTTTCAGCCCGCCATGTCGGGCGCCGGACCAGGCGCGGACACAGGCCTGCCGGCCGGCGTGGCGGGCTGGCGTGAGCGCCTGGTGCTGCAGCCAAGCGCGCAGCGCAACATCGTGAAGCCGCTGGACTGGCAGCAGCAACCCTACCCCTTCATCTACGGCCAGTTCGATGCCAGCCTGTTCCCGTTCCGCGACTGGCGCGCCTGCACACTCGAATCGCTGCAGGCCCGGTCGGTCCGGCAGTGGGCGCCGGACCACATCGACCGCGACGACGACGCGCTGGTCGACCAGATCCATCGCCGTCTGCTGCCGGCACGCGGCATCTGGGCCGACCGCGAAGAAATCCTGGTCACCAACGGGGCGCAACAGGCGACCTTCCTGTTGTCGATGCTGCTGGTGGGCCCGACAACCCGCGTCGGCATGGAGGACCCCGGCTACCCGGATGCGCGCAACACCTTTGCGCTGCGCACCCGGCATCTGCAGGCGCTGCCGGTGGATGCAGACGGGCTCGTGCCGGGGGCAGCCGTCTCGCGCTGCGACTATGTCTACGTGACCCCCAGCCACCAGTGCCCGACCACGGTCACGATGTCACTGGAGCGCCGCCAGCAGCTGCTGGCCATGGCCGGGCGCGACGACTTCGTGCTGATCGAGGACGACCACGAAAGCGAGCTCAATTTCTCCGGGCAACCCACCGCCGCGCTCAAGAGCCTGGACGGCGCGCAACGTGTCATCTACCTGGGCAGCCTGTCCAAGACCCTGGCCCATGGCCTGCGCCTTGGCTACCTGGTGGCGCCCGCCGAACTGGTGCGAGAACTGCGCGCGTTGCGCCGCCTGGTGATGCGCCATGTGGCCACCAACAACCAGCAGGCGGCGGCCAACTTCATCGCGCATGGCCATCACGAGGCCTATTTGCGGCGCCTGAACCTGGCGTACCGGGAGCGTTCGCGCGCCGTGCACGACGCGCTGCGCCGCCATGCACCGATGCTCGTTCCGGTGGCGGCGCGCGGCGGGTCGGCAGTGTGGGTCACCGGGCCGCCGGCGCTGGATGGCCGGGCGCTGGTGCTTGACCTGTACCAATCGGGCGTGGTGATGGAGCCCGGTGACGTTTTTTATGCCACGGCGCGCCAGCACCGCAACCAGATACGCATCGGGTACTCGTCGATCGCAACAGAGCGCATCGATGCCGGCATCCGTCTGCTGGCGGAGGCATTGGCTGCGCACGGAGCGCCCGCCGCGCTGTCAAGGTGACAGGGACGCGGCCGCACCCGGGTCGACCACGCGGGTCCAGCCATAGGGGTCCTCCGAGCGACCATACTGGATGTCGGTGAGTGCACGGTAGATCCGCGTCGCCACCGGCCCTGCCACCCCGGCGCCGACCACCACATCGCGGCCGTGGCGGCCAAACCGGCCGATCGGCACGATGACCGCCGCGGTCCCCATGCAGAAGGCTTCCGTGATGCGCCCCGCATGGATGTCGGCGAGCACCTCGTCCACGTCGAGCCGCGCCTCCCGCACGGGATGGCCGAGGTCGGGCGCCAGCCGCAGCACGGAATCGCGCGTGATGCCGGGCAGGATGCTGCCCGACAGCGCCGGCGTGACGATCTCGCTGCCGCCGTAGACGAACGCGACGTTCATCGCGCCGGCTTCCTCGACAAAGCGGCGCTCGATCGCATCGAGCCAGAGCACCTGCTGGTAGCCCGCGGCACGCGCCGCTTCCGTGGCGACGAGACTGCCGGCGTAATTGCCGATCGTCTTCGCTGCACCGGTGCCACCCGGTGCCGCACGTACGTGATGCTCCTCGACGCGGACCGCCACCGGCTGGAACCCGCTGGCAAAGAATGGTCCGACCGGGCTCAGGACGATGTAGTGCAGGTAGCTGCGGCTGGCGCGTACTTCGAGCGTGGCTTCGGTGGCGATCATCACCGGCCGGATGTAGAGCGAGGCGCCATCACCGGGAGGTGCCCACGCGCGCTCGAGCGCGAGCAGCGCCTCGATCGCGGCGAGGAACTCCGCCGGCTCGACGCCGGGCATGGCAAGACGCTCGGCCGACCGGTTGAAGCGCTCGGCGTTGGCCTCGGGGCGGAACAGGCCGAGGCGGCCATCGGGCCGCAGGTAGGCCTTGGTGCCTTCGAATATGGCCTGGCCGCAGTGCAGGATGTGGGCTCCCGGGTCGAGGTCGATGCTGCCCCGTGGCCCGATGGCCGCATCGTGCCAGCCCCGCCCGGCCTCAAAGCGGCGGGTGAACACGCGGCGGGTGAATACGCTGCCGAAGCCCAGTGGCTCGGGCAACGTGACCGCACTGGTGTCGGCGATCGGTTCGATGCGGATGTGCATGGCGGCGTTCCATTACAGGCTGGGGACATGTCCGAGGTCCCATCGGACGCGCAGGCGCCCGGGCGGTGCGGGCAAGACGGGAACGGCGTGGCGCGAGGGTGCGCGCCGGATTCTAAACTGGACGCGGTCTTGCGACGCCGGGCCTGTCGGCAATGGGAACGTATGATGCCTGGACGAAGCCGGACCAGCCGAATGTCAACCATCCAACGCCATGCACAACGTCAAATTCGATTTCAGCAACTTCACCGCTTTGGTGACGGGGGGTGCCAGTGGCATGGGGGCGCAGGTCGCGCACCTGTTTGCCGACGCCGGTGCCGATGTCGTGCTGGTGGATGCGAACGCGTCGCTGGCCGATCAAGCCGCCGAATCCATGGGAGCCTCGGCGCTGGTCGGGGATGTCAGTGACCCGGAGTTCTGCAATCGGGTGGTTGCCAGCACAGTCGAGCGCACCGGGCGGCTGAATGCGGTCGTCAACGCGGCTGGCATCATTGCCCGCAAGACCGGCGTCGAGACCACCGACGCGGAGTGGCAACGTGCCATGGCCGTCAACGCGGGCGGGGTGTTCTACATGGGCCGCGCGGCGGCGCGCCACATGCGCGCGCACGGCGGCGGGGCGGTGGTCAATTTCGGCAGCATCTGGGGCGAGCTCGGTGGCCCGGGGGCACTGGCCTACGCGAGCAGCAAGGGGGCCGTGCACCAGGTCACACGCACGTTTGCGCTGGAGCTGGCACGTGAGGGGGTGCGCTTCAACTGCGTGTGCCCCGGAGAGGTGGACACGCCGATGCTGCGCGCCGCCGGCCGCTCCGTGCCCTTGAGTGATGCGCAGGCACTGGAGATGGGGCAACGGGTGGTGCCGATGGGCCGCCTGGCACAGCCCCAGGAGATCGCACAGGTCGTGCTGTTCCTGTGCAGCGATGCCGCCAGCTACATGACTGGTGCGATGGTCTACGTGGATGGCGGCTACAGCACCCAATAGGCCACCATGCAATACCGCCCCTTCGGCCGAACCGGCCTGAAAGTGTCGTCCCTGGTGCTGGGTACCGACAACCTGGCCAATCCGACACCGCAGGCAGAGAGCCTGGCCATCCTGGACGCCGCCGTCGCCGGCGGCATCAACCTGATCGATACCAGCAACAGTTACGCCGGCGGTGAGTCCGAAAGGCTGATCGGCAAGTGGCTGGGCGCGCGCGCGCGGCGTGATGATGTGCTCGTCGCCACCAAGGTGTTCTATCCCACCGGCACGGGCGTGAACGATCGTGGGCTGACGCGCCACCACCTCCTGCGCGCGTGCGAGGAGTCACTGCGCCGCCTGAACACCGACTACATCGACCTCTACCAGACCCACCGCCCGGACCCCGACACGCCGCTGGACGAAACCCTGCACGCGCTCGACACCCTCGTGCGCGACGGCAAGGTGCGCTACATCGGCACCAGCACCACGCCGGCATGGCAGGTGGTGGAGGGCCTGCACGTCAGCGAGCGCCACAACCTGGTGCGTTTTGCCAGCGAGCAGTCACCCTACAACCTGCTGGAACGCCGCATCGAAAACGAATTGGTGCCCGCCTGCCAGAAACATGGCGTGGCCTTGTTGACCTGGTCACCCATGGCCATGGGCATGCTGGCTGGTCGGTATGCAGCCGCCGACGGCCCGCCCACCGACAGCCGCGCCGCGCTGCGTGGTGGTATCTACGCCGAACGTGTGACACCTCGTGGTGTCGAGGTGGGTCTGCAGTTCGCCGCCCTGGCGCGCGCCGCGGGTCACGACCCGGCGCAACTCGCCTACCTGTGGGTGAAAGACCAGCCGGCGGTCACCGCCCCGATCATCGGGCCGCGCACGCTGGCCCAGCTCCACCAGGCATTGCCGGTGGCGGACATGCAGCTGTCCGACGAGATGCGCCAGGCGTGTGACGCGCTGGTGGCCCCGGGCAGCGTGGTGGCGAGTTTTTTCAACACGGCAGCCTGGATGAAATGGAAATTCGCCTGAGCGGGCCGCCAGGCGGCTCGTGGCATATGCCGCCGGAAAATGTCGGCGACAGGCGGGCAGCTTGCGGCTTCCCTTGATGCTTGCAGCTGCACAACCCGTTTCGCCCACCCTGCAGGCGGTATGGTGGCGACGCGCGACGATGGCCCATGGGACGTTGCCGGGCCCTGTGGCTCGATGGGCGCAATCCGGGCTGGTGCCCGATCGCCGTCGGCGGGCTCAATGCAGCCGCTTGACCGCGTGGCCGCGCTTCTCGCCCCGCGCATGTGCCAGCTCGTTCGCCGCGAGCCCGAGCGCACGAATGCCGGCGGCGATCTGGTCGGCGGCAATCGACGACAGCCGCAGGCGGAAGAACGGGCAGGGGTAGGGCGGCTTGGCGAAGAACACATCACCGGCCTCGATCAACACGCCATGGGCGCGCGCCATCTCACTGAGTTCGCCCGCATCCACCCACGCCGGCGCCTGCACCCAGATAGACGCACCGCCTTGCGGCGGGGCAAACTGGAAATCCGGCAGGTGCTCGCGCAACGCCTGGGTTGCCAGACGCAGTCGTTCCTGCATGGCCTGGTTCACGCGCCGCGTGTGCGACTCGTGGTGGCCCAGTGACAGGAAAAGCGCGTAGGCATGTTGCAGGAACGCGCTGGGGTGGCGCACCATGGTGTGACGGATCAGGCGCAGCTCGTGGATCAGCGCCCGCGGGGCCACGATGTAGCCCAGACGCAAGGCGGGTGACAAGCTCTTGGATACCGAGCCCACATAGATCACCCGGCCTGCGCGGTCCAGGCTCTTGAGCGCCGGCATCGGTTCGCCCTGGTACAGGTTCTCGGCCTCGTAGTCGTCCTCGATGACCACGAAATCCTGCAGTTCGGCCTTGCGCAGCAGCCACTGGCGCCGTTCCAGACTCAGAGTGGCAGTGGTCGGGCTCTGGTGCGAGGGCGTGATGAACAGGTAGTCCACCGCCGGCAGCGCATCCACCACCAGGCCGTCTTCGTCGACCGCGATCTCGACCCATTGCGGGCGGCGCATCGAAAAGCTGTTGCGTGCGTGCGGGTGGCCGGGTTCCTCCAGGCCGACGCGCGTGCGCTTGTCGAACAGCGCCTCGGCCAGCAGGTAGTACGCGTTCTGCGTACCGACCGTGACCAGGATTTCCTCCTTCAGTGCGAACACGCCGCGCCGGGGCAGCAAGCGGGTGCGGATCTGTTCGATCAGCTCGGGTACGTCGTCGATTTCCAGGTCGGGCGTCCAGTGCGGCAACTGGGATCGGGCCAGGCTGCGCACGCAGCATTCGCGGAAGTCTTCGGTCGGGAACAGGTGCGGGTCGTAGGTGCCGTAGATGAAGGGGTAGGGGTAGGCGCTCCACTGCATCGGCTTGGCAAGTGTGGGCCGGTCCGCCAGCGAGCGCAGCACACGGCCCGGCCAGTCGGGCGGCTGGCCCCGGCTGCCGCCCAGTGGTTCTGCCTGTGGCGCTTGCACCGGGCGGGCGTTCGGCGCCACAAATACGCCGCTGCGCGCGCGCGCCTGCAGGAAACCTTCGTCCACCAGTTGCAGATAGGCCGAGGTGACGGTGTTGCGGCTCAGCCCCAGCGACACGGCGAGCTCACGCGACGAGGGCAGGGGTGCTCCCTGCCCCAGGCGACCCTCCAGGATGGCCTGCACGATCGCGAGCCGCAAGCGGCCTTGCAGGGTCAGGGCGCTGTGTTCGGGCAGTGCGAACAGCTGTGCCCACTGGATGGTGCGTGGGGGGGCCATGGTGGGGGCAGTTTAGCCGGGTCGCCTTACTGGCTACGTCGAATCCTGCCATCTGGCCCTATCGCCAGCCGGGCTTGTTGCTTACCCTTGCGGGCAGTTCATCAAGCACACCCTGGAGAACCCATGCCCGAGACTTTTGCGCCCGTCACCACCGCCACGCTGGAAGCGTTCAGCGA
>Ga0105047_10018153_pt1 | contig 10918 bp, 8 predicted proteins | sample MAT04_FD_78384 | JGI IMG/M metagenome (GOLD analysis project Ga0105047, IMG submission 78384) | Freshwater microbial communities from Lake Fryxell liftoff mats and glacier meltwater in Antarctica - MAT-04 (megahit assembly) | ecosystem: Environmental > Aquatic > Freshwater > Ice > Liftoff...
GAATATGCCGACTCCCGGTGGCCGGATTACGCCGACTCGTGACACAGAGCTAATGCGTTGGATCAGCGTGACAGAATCGCTGGCGGTCTGATCGGGCTGTAGCTCCGCCCGGCGCGCCAGAAGACCGCTGAAAACCCAGTGCACGACCCGCAGCACCGAGGTCACCAGCAACGGTTGTGCAGCCAGCAGCAGGCGCAGCGGGATCGGCAGTGACAGCACCCACTCGCGCACCGGCACGCGCGGGACGACTTGATCGACTAGGTGAGGGACGCCTTCGTCGCGGCCATTTGCAATGGCCCGGCCCGATGCGGTCCAGGGGAACAAGCCCTTTTTGACCATGATGGCCTGCGCCTTGGCCTGAGACCTGCTGCGTCCGGTACTGGTTCGCGCCGCGCTGACCATGACCATCTCGATGGCCCGGGAGCAGGACGCGCTGGCGCGCCAGACCACGGCACCGACGCCCGAGCAATAGCGCCTGATCCAGGAGCACCTGCAACTCAGCGTGCAGATCCGACGATCCCGCTGTCGTTGTTGCTGCTGGCTGAGGTGGTGACCCACTGATGCAGTGCGATGCACTCTGCCGTTAAGCGGCTTCCCCCATAGTCGCAAATACCAACGACGCCGGCCGCCCGGCATGCGGATGGATCTGCGCCGGCTCGCGTTGCAACAGCAAGCCACAGTTAGCGGTCAGCGCGCGCCGACTCCCCAGCGTGCGTAAGTCCACGAATGCTGACCTATTGCGGGAACTCTCGGCTGGCTGGCGCCCCGAGAGGCAGCGGCGGCAAGTGCGCGGCACGCAGCAATGATCCCACCGGATCCGGCCGGCGGCTTGGCTGGCAGAATATGCATCGCCACCACGCGCTCACATGTGCTTGTTCGCCAAAATACTTCTGGCCATCTTCTCCGCAATCATGATGGTGGGAAGATTGGTATTTGCGCGAGGTACGGTAGGCATCAACGAAGCATCGACCACGCGAAGACCAGCGACCCCATGCACGCGTCCATCCAACGGGTCGACCACCGATTCCGAATCACTTTGTGGACCCATGCGGCATGTCCCGCAGGGATGCCATCCACCGATGGTGTACTTGCGCACCAAGGCTTCCATAGCACTGTCATCGACCAGCGCTTCGGCAAGGTTATTGCCTCGTGCAATCAGCCGGTCTAGGACCATGCGGCGCACCACGCGAGGACCATCCATCAGCAGTGCAGGCCCAAGCGTAAGGAACCAGTTCCTGAGGTTGATCTTGCCGACCATCGCTGCCATTGCGCCATGTGTGGCCACAAACGGGTCATCCGACACTCCCTGCATGGCCGACGTGTCATAGAACGCGGCCATCTGTCGCACTGCGGATTTCATGCGCACGAGGTCGCGCTGGTCCGACAGCAACTCAAAAGCAACTTCTGGAAATGTTGCCGGGTCTGGCGACCGGAGTTGCACGTACCCTGAAGAGAACGGCTTGTTGATCCATGTGAAAAGCGAGCCCAGCCGCCAGCCAATCGGGTGCCAAGCGGACTTTGCAACCACCACCGTGAACATATCATTGGGCGGGCTCCACGACTCCTTGGACGTGTGACGCAAGGCCATTTGGACATGCCGGCGGGGCGTGTCACCCATCCGCGCGGCAGGCCGGATCCAAGACGCCATTGCAAGCGACGGGTGCTCCTGCAGATTTCTACCGACGCCCCGGAGCGTATGGATCGGCGCTACCCCGACACTTCTCAGCTTTGAGTCGTCTCCAATGCCGGCGCGAAGCAGCATCGCCGGAGACTGCAATGCGCCGGCGGAAAGAATGATCTCCCGGCCCATGATCGTCTTACCGCTCACCTCAACTCCGATCGCGCGCAAGCCATCCATGACGACACGCGTCACGTGGCTTTTGGACCGAATCTCCAGATTGCCTCTGCGCCGCGTCGTTGCATCTAGATAACCCATGGATGCCGATCTCCTTTGTTTGCGATCGGTCGAGAGCGCCATCGGAAACCAGCCATCCTCGAACCGGCTGTTCTGATCTCCGATATTTGAGTAGCCGCTGGCTTCGAACGCGGCAGCAGCGGCGCGGGTAAATCCCGGCCACTGGTTTTCCTGCACTCGGCTAACCGTAATGGGGCCCTCACGCCCGTGCAGAGGTCCTTCGTAGTCCAGATCGTTCTCCAACTTGCGGAAATAGGGGAGAACCGAACTCCAGGACCAGTCCGCTGCCCCAAGTGAAGCCCACTCATCGTAGTCGTCGGGCGTGCCACGATTGGCGAGTTCGCCGTTGATGGTCGAGCCGCCGCCCATGACCCGTGCCTGGCCGTAAGGTACAGCATGGGCATGCTGTGGCGTGCTTCGGGAAACCGGCTCGAAGGATACTTTCAGCCCCTGCCACTGGTAGTCGGGATTGAAGGCTGCGCGGTAGGGGTAGACATCCTTGATCTCTTCCGGCTCCTCACCCGGCAAGTGATCTGGCCCTGCCTCCAGCAGCAACACCCGGTTGGAGCCGCTTGCGGACAGGCGGTTGGCGAGAACGGAGCCCGCCGAGCCACCGCCCACGATGATGAAGTCCCATACCAGCGTCATTCCTGAGTTCCTTGAAAGATACAAAAAGAAGCCGGGCAGTGCGACCGTCAAGTGCGGCGGTGGTCGCCGTCTCCGTCTGCTTTCTTGCCGAGAAAAATAACTGCACAAAAAAGTGCGACAACCACAAGCAGTATGATAACATTTAAACTAGTTGAATAACTAAAGGCGCTGCAAAGCGTAATATCTAAATGAGGCAAAGGGAACCCGAGAGCAGGTCGGATAGCGCATACCGGCTTTTGGTCAAATTGATTGAAAGTGAAGGGCTGGTTGACGGCTCGCGTCTGCCGTCTGAGGTCGAACTGGTAGAAATACTCGGTCTTTCACGCGCAAGCATTCGTGACGCACTGGCGCACCTGAGGGCCGACGGCAGGGCCATCTCGCGCAGGGGCAGTGGGACATTCACTGTCGCTCAAAACTCACCGCAGCTGGTCAAGTTGTCGGTTATCGAATCGATCCAGGACCTGATCGACTGGCACGAATTCCGGATTGCGCTCGAGAGCGAAGTCGCGGCACTAGCGGCTGAGCGCCGAACCGAGGCTGATCTCGCGAAGCTGCGCGTTGCTCAAGATGTACTTGTTAATAAGTTATCAGACCAATTTGCTGTCAGCGAAGATGCTGCGTTTCACGCTGCGATTGCCGCATGCTGCCATAACCCCCCACTGATCGAGGCTGTCGGGCGGCTTGCGACGCACATCTTCCGCTGGACCCGATTCACAAGCGAAAGCGGGATTTTCACGTTGAGTGAGCGGCGGGAGTTGATCAGCGTCGAGCACGGCGACATCGTCACGGCCATTTCGGAACGCGATCCCGACCGAGCTCGCTCGATGCTTCGGCGTCATCTGCTGAACGGACGCGCACGCATGATCGGTCACGTGCGAGGGCTTCAAGAGGTGACTGGCAAGTCAACGGCAAGCAAGTCATCCAACGCACCCCGAACACCTGGCGCGGTCCAGGATTAGAGTCCCCGATCAGCTCCAGACGGCAGCGTCAAGGTTGTTGATGGAGCCATACCCCAAAGCTTGAAAGAAAGGAAATGAAAATGACATCTCGAATCCCCTTGAATCGTCGAACCATCGTCAAAATGGCCGGTGCCAGTGCCGCTCTGCCGTTTTTGAACGGAACGGCTATTGGCCAATCGGCGACGGGACTTCCAGCTTCCAGCGTCAGGATTTGGACATTCCTCAGCGCCGAGGGCAAGTCCCCACGCGAAGTGGTTCTCAAACGCATCATTGACCGGTTCAAGGTGGCCAATCCGCGCGTGTCCGTGGCCGTTGAATCACAGCCGTTCCAAGAACTGGAGACCAAATTCGTTGCAGCCTCGGCGCAGCGGCGCGCGCCGGACCTGATCTTCATGCGCGACACATATCTGAGCCTTGTAGTCAGCCGCAACGTATTGGTCGACCTTAATGAGGTTCTGTCCGCAGATTTCAAGCGGGCCGCGATCCCCGACATGTACGAGGTTTTCGTCCGCAAGTCAGTCTACGAAGGCAAGCTCTATTCCCTGCCACTCTGGCCCTCGCCGGCCCAGACCATCTTTTATCGCAAGGATGCATTGCGCGAAATAGGCCTTGAGAAACCACCCCTGTCATGGAAGGAGTTCGTTCCCGCCGCCGGGAAATTGACGAAAGGCGACCGGCTCGGCTTCGGACTTCCGACGAGCGACAACAGCGTTTCGGCCTTTATCAATATGATGACCGGTTTTGGCCCGAATATCTTCGATCCCGCCACCGGGCAGATCGACCTCACGGGTGGGCAGGCCCTGGAAACCGCCGACACAGTGAGGGCCCTGGTGAAGAACAAGGCGTTGTCCAAGACTCTGCTCAATGCAATGGGTGACGACATCCAGGACCAATTCGCGGCCGGTCGATTCGCGATGGCGCAGGCATTTACTCCGCGCTTCCAACAGTACAAGTCCATCGCCGCCGGGTACAACAGCAACGAACTTGCCATATCACCCTGGCCATCGTTCGGTGACCGCCCGCCTGCTGCATTGCTCGGCCCGTACTGGACCGTCGGGCTCTCTGCCCAGTCCGAAAACAAGGCGGCCGCGGCCGCGTTCCTTGAGGCTCTCTACAGCCCCGAAGCCTCCATGGAATGGGCCAAGACGGCCGGACTCGTGCCGGACCGGCGGTCGGTCATGTCCGATTCGTGGTTCAAGCAGCCGGAGGCCTTAACCATTGCGCAGTTCGTTGCCATCCTCTCGAGCCCGGGAGCCATGGTGTTCCCGCAAAAACTCCCCGATGTGACGAAACTATTTACCGTGCTGAACGGCGCACTTCAAGAGCTGATCGGCACCGACGAGGCGGCAAAGGCCATCCTTGGAAGGGCCAAGGTGTCTTTGGGATGGTGATGCCGCGGCAACCCCTTGGCCATAACATGGAAGCCAGACGCACTGACTTGGCCATTCCGCGCTCGATCGAGGCGGCCAACCGAACTGCACGCCGGGTCGGCATCGCCCTGGTCGGCCCGGCCCTGGGGTTGATCATCGCCATCAACATACTGCCGGCGTTCTACGGCTTCTACTCGAGCTTGAGGAAGGTCTTCTTCTTCCGCGACGACGGCTTCATCGGTCTTCAAAACTACGTCGAACTTTTCCAGTCTCCGCTGACCTGGCAGGCGATCGGTCGCTCCTTGACTTTTACCTTCGGATCGTTGGCGCTTGCTGTTCCGTTGGCACTCCTAGTAGCCCTGGGCGTGCGCCAGCTTGGTGCCCGGGGACGTCTATTGCTCACTGTCCTTTTGGTGCCGTGGGCAATGAGCCCTATCGTCGTGGCCTTGTTATGGAAATGGATTCTTCTTCCGTCTCCGGGCGGCCTCGCCGCCAGTATCTTGGCTGTTGTTGGTCTTCCGCCTGCCAATCTTCTTTCCGACCCCTCCTTTGCAATGCCCACAATCATTGTTGTCGGCGTCTGGAGAACATTCGCATTCGCGTCAATCATCCTGATTGCGGGTCTGGGCCAGATCCCCGCCGATCTGTATCGGGCCGCTGCCGTCGACGGGCTCGGGGTCATCGAGCGTTTCCGGAAAATCACCTTGCCGCTACTTGCGCCGTCTTTGCTGATTGTTCTCTCCATGCTGACGATCAGCTATTTCAATGAGGTGCAAATCATCATCGGCCTGACATCCGGCGGCCCAATTCACCGTACGACGACACTCGGATTCCTGCTATATCAAACCGGCTTCGTGGAACTCAACCAGGGTCGTGGCAACGCCATTGCCATCATGATGTTTTTGATCAACCTGTTGCTTATCACGGGTTACGTTAAGTTGCTTGGCGACAAGACGCGGAGTGAAGCATGAAATCGGTTCGTCGCTTGGCACTAATTAGTTTTTCACTGCTTGCAACGATTGTTGCTCTGGGGCCAATAATATGGGCCGTTTCCACATCGATGAAGGCAACCAACCAGATCTTCGCTGTCCCGCCGCGGCTCTTCCCGACCGAAGCGACGATCGAACACTACCGAAGGCTTGTCGCGGAGGGGGTGCACTGGAATTTCCTGAATAGCGCCATCTACACGTTTAGCGCGGTTGCCATTGCGGTGACTTTAGGCGCACTTGCCGGTTACGCGCTGGTTCGCTTTGAGGTGCCGGGAAAGCGGTTGCTGCTCTTGGTCTTCATGGGCGCCATGGCAGTGCCCAGCTTTGCCGTCCTGCTCCCGACGCAGATCATGTTCTCACAAGCGGGCTTGTTCGACACACGACTGACATTGCCGATTCTGTACGCGGCGCATATCGTGCCGTTCGCGGTATGGATGACGCGAGCTCAGTTCGCAAGCCTTCCTCGGGAACTCGAGCAGGCCGCATTGATCGACGGTTATAGCCGCTGGGAAGCAGTATGGAAAGTGCTCCTTCCGGGTGCGAGGCCTGCGCTGATCGCGGCGGCGGCATTCGGCTTCCTCTATTCCTGGAACGACTACATCACTGCGACGACCATGGTTGAGACGCCTCAACTCAGAACACTGCCTGTCGCCCTGATCTTCTTTCAAGGTTTTCATGGCCGGGACTGGGGCGCTCTGATGGCTGGCGTCATCATTGCCACCCTGCCTCCCGTTTTGATGTTTCTCTTATTTCGCCGCTATCTAATCGGCGGCTTTTCCGAAGGCTCCGTAAAGGGATGACACTCGAGATGACGACACGAATCCAACCATCCACCGGCGCTCCCGCCCGCTCCGTCCGAATTGTCGATGTGGCTAAAAATTATGGTGCGACGCGGGCGGTTTCCGGCATCAATTTCGACCTCGCCCCCGGCGAGTTCGTAACCCTCCTGGGTCCGTCCGGCTGCGGCAAGAGCACGACCCTGAACATGATCGCCGGACTCGATCTTCCGACCGAAGGCAAGATCATCATTGGTGATCGCGACGTCACGACAGTCAAGCCATCAGATCGAGACATCGCCATGGTATTCCAGTCTTATGCGCTTTATCCGCATCTCACGGTATTCGAGAACATCGGCTTTCCGTTGCGGGCCAAGCGTCGGCGCCTCGCCGATGCCGATGTTCAGCAAAAAGTCATGGTTGCTGCCGGCAGTCTGGGGCTTGAGAAACTGCTCCACCGCTATCCTCGTGAGGTGTCGGGCGGCCAGCGTCAGCGCGTCGCGCTTGGGCGCGCGATGGTCAGAACTCCCGCCCTTTACCTGCTGGACGAACCGTTGTCGAACCTCGACCAGCAGTTGCGGGTCCAGATGCGTTCGGAATTGAAAGACTTGCATATTCGCCTGGGCGCGACGATGCTCTACGTGACGCACGACCAGAGCGAGGCAATGACGTTGTCGGACCGTATCGTCGTCATGTCAAACGGCCGAATCGAACAAGTCGGCACGCCAAAGGAACTCTATCACCAACCGACCAATCTGTTCGTGGCGCAATTCCTTGGCGATCCGGGTATGAACATCTTCGTCGGCGAACTCGACGATGGTCGGCTCCAGTCAATTGGTGTGGACTTGTTCGCCCCGCCTCGGATCGGCAGTCTGGCCAGCGGCATCAGCGCAGGCATTCGCCCGGAGGATCTCGTTGTCGCTGATCCAGAAACAGCGCGGCTCAAAGGAACGGTTCGGACAGTCGAGTTCCTGGGGTCGCGCGCTCTGTTGCGTGCCGATATCGGCGATACCCTCGTCACCGCCTTTTTGCCCGCGCAGCTAGAGTTCGCTCCCGATCAGTCGATAGGGCTGAATCCGTCCTCCGACGACCGGGTTCGCTGGTTCGACGCGCAAACTGGAAAAGCCTTCGATTCCCAGTGGCTGCAGCCAGCGATGTGACAAACAATTGCCTCGCTCAACACGCCAAACATAGAAGCACGATGATGCCACTACCCAGTCCACCACCTGCTTGCGGGCGTTTGTGAGGCGACCCCCGATGAAAATCACCCGCATTCGAACACTGTGCTTCGGGCAGCCTGCAGTGCCCATCCATGCGAAATGGTTCTCCCAAGAGCAAGAGATCCTGCTCGTGACCGTGGAGGCAGAAGGTGGCTTGCAAGGCTACGCGATGGCGCGCGCGCACGGCGGGCAATCCGGGCGCGGTCTTGCCGAGGCGATTGTCAAGTCTCTCGCGCCCAGGGTGGTGGGGCAAGACGCGCGCGATCGGGAGGCGATCTGGCAGGCCATGGTATCCATGGAGCCCGCTGGATACGTTCCGGTGTTTGCTGTCAGTGCTATCGATGTGGCGCTGTGGGACCTGCTGGGCAAGGCACTGGGCGTTCCTTTGTACCGCATGGTCGGCGGCCGGCGCAACCGCATACTGGCTTATGCCAGCTCGGCCAACATGGATTCGATCGATGCATACGTCACGGAGGCCCGGCGTTGTGTGGCCCGCGGGTACAAGGCCTACAAGCTGCACCCGTTTCAGGTCGCGACGAAGGACATCGAACTGTGCCGCGCGGTGCGTCAGGCCGTGGGTCCGGATGTCGCCTTGATGCTTGACGTGGCAAAAGCATACGACCGGATCGATGCGCTCAAGGTCGGTCGGGCCATCAACGAACTCGGCTTCACTTGGTATGAGGAGCCGATCTCGCACTACGACATCGAAGGCCACGCACAACTGAGTCGGGCTCTCGATATCCCGGTCGTCGGAGCCGAGACCGTAGCCGGTCACGTGTTCTCAGTTGCCAACTACCTCCGAGCAGACGCGCTCGACATGGTGCTGTGCGATGTCTACTGGAAGGCCGGTGTTACCGGCATGGTCAAGACAGCCGTGTTGTGCGAGGCTTTCGGTGTGAAGGTTGCATCGCACCACGGCGCCAGCCCCTTGATGAATTTCGCCAACCTGCACGTGTTGTGTGGCGCGACGAACGCCGATTACATCGAGATACTGGTGCCTGAGGAGGGTTATGACTACGCCCTCAAGGCCTACTTGGCACCCGATGCGCAAGGGTTCGTCCGCCCGTCTGAAGCGCCCGGTATCGGCGTGGAGATCGATTGGGACTACGTCGCAGCGAACAAGAAATTCGAACTGACGACGTGATATGTGCATACCGGCCCGCACCAACGCACAGTTTGTGAGGTGGCGGTTAGTCAGCCCGTAAATTCCTCGCTACTGGATCAATGGAGGTCACCATGCCGTATACGGACAAGTTTTATATCGATGGTCAATGGGTGGCCCCTGTCAACGGCGCCCGATTGAAGGACGTGCTGAACCCCGCGACCGAGGAAGTGATTGCCCAGGTGGCGCTCGGCTCCGCCGAAGACGTGAATCGGGCTGTCAAGGCAGCGCGACGGGCGTTCGACAGCTACTCGCAGGCCGGCCGGGCCGCCCGGGTGGCGATCCTTAGCCGGATCGCCGAGGGGTACCAGCGCCGGAGCCAGGAAGTCGCCGACCTCATGACCCAGGAAGTCGGCATCCCGAGTGGGCCGTCACTCGCCCTCCAGACAGGGATAGGGTTCAGACAACTGGAGCAGACGATTGCTTCACTGGAGAGCATGGACTTCGACACGCCTAGGGGCACGAGCATGATCACGCACGAGCCGATCGGCGTATGCGGCCTCATCACGCCCTGGAACGCCCCCATGATCCAGATCGTCTGCAAGGTCGCACCCGCCATTGCCGCGGGCTGCACGATGGTGCTCAAGCCGAGCGAACTCTCGCCCCTAAGCGCGGCATGGTTCGCCGATGTGTTGGATGAAGCCAAGGTGCCCGCCGGCGTCTTCAACCTAGTCCAGGGCGACGGCCAGACGGTGGGTGCGGCCCTGTCCGCGCATCCGGATGTCGATATGATCTCCTTCACCGGCTCCACCCGCGCAGGCATCGCGGTGGCCAAGGCGGCCGCCGATACCGTCAAGCGCGTGACGCAGGAGCTGGGCGGTAAATCGGCCAACGTGGTGCTGCCCGACGCCGACTTCGAGTCGGCCGTCCCCAAAGGCGTGATGGGGTCGTTCCGCAACTCGGGCCAATCCTGCATTGCGCCAACACGGCTATTGGTGCCTCGCGACCGCCTCGACGAAGTCATCCGCATTGCCAAAGCAACTGCTGAAGGCGTGGTGGTAGGAGACCCAAAAGGCGCCGACACCGTGCTGGGCCCAGTCGCCAATCGCGCCCAGTACGACAAGGTGCAGCGCATGATTGGGCAGGCGATCGAAGAAGGAGCGCGACTAGTCGCGGGCGGGCCCGGGCGCCCGACCGGCCTGACCCGCGGCTACTACGTGAGGCCCACGGTGCTCGTCTGCACGCCGAGAATGACGATCGCGCGCGTCGAGGTGTTCGGACCAGTCCTGGTAATTCTGGCCTACGACGACGAAGACGACGCCGTGCGCATCGCCAACGACAATCCTTACGGCCTGGGTGGCTACGTGCAGTCGGCCGACCAGGAGCGCGCGCGCCGAGTGGCTCGGCGCCTTCGCACTGGCAGGGTTGACCTGAATTACCCGGCTTACGATCCTGCGGTGCCCTACGGCGGCTACAAGCAATCCGGCAACGGGCGTGAGTACGCGGAATTCGGAATCAGAGAGTACTTGGAAACCAAGTCGATCCTCGGTTACGGGTATGTTTAAGGCCAGCACAACACCCTGTGCGTCCCGCTCCGAAACGCCCAAGACGATGTGACCATTGGGCGCGCGCAGTTCGACAACCTCGACCATCGTCCAAACGCCCGCCCGGTAGGCACTCGCAACCGCATGCGACTTGCTGGCGAGCAGTTGCGACAGGGAGATACCCCTTTTGCTCGGGCCCTCAACAGATGTGCCCCGCGACATTAGTGCAGCAACTTCCATGGAAGCAGACGGCAGATGAGCATCAGCGGGTAGCTGGTGCAAACATGCAAGGCCAACGGCATCGACCCTTATCGCTACCTGAGCGCCTTGTTCATCGCGCTGCCCAACGCCACGACAGTCGACGAGTACGAGGCACTGCTGCCCTGGCGTATCGC
>Ga0105047_10018154_pt1 | contig 10917 bp, 5 predicted proteins | sample MAT04_FD_78384 | JGI IMG/M metagenome (GOLD analysis project Ga0105047, IMG submission 78384) | Freshwater microbial communities from Lake Fryxell liftoff mats and glacier meltwater in Antarctica - MAT-04 (megahit assembly) | ecosystem: Environmental > Aquatic > Freshwater > Ice > Liftoff...
AGCAAGGCGCTCAAGAACGAGGTCATGTATGCGCTCGCGGCACTGGCGTTTGTGGCGATCTTCGTTTTCAAAATGCCGTTCCCGGTAATTATCCTGACGGCGGGCGCGCTGGGATTTTTTGGTGGCAAGTTCTGGCCGAAGAAATTCGTGGTGATCAACGACCACGGCCAGGCGACCGGCGCGGAATCGTCGATGGCTGTCCATCGGCAGGCACAGGTGCCGCCGACATTGGCGCGGGCGCTCAAGGTGATCGCGGTGTGCGGCGCGTTGTGGTGGATGCCGGTATTACTGCTCGGCCTGTGGTGCGGTTGGGACAGCGTGTTCATCAAGGTAGGTGTGTTTTTTAGCAAGGCGGCAATGGTGACGTTTGGCGGCGCGTATGCGGTGTTGCCGTACGTCGCCCAAAACGCCGTCGAACATTACGGCTGGCTAAGTGCGCCGCAGATGATGGATGGGTTGGGATTGGCCGAGACGACACCGGGGCCGTTGATCATGGTGTTGCAGTTTGTCGGGTTCATGGGCGGCTGGAACAGCGCGGCGGATGGGGCGCGATTGCCGGCCGGCATCGTCGGCGCGTTGGTCACGACGTGGGTGACGTTCCTCCCGTGCTTTCTGTGGATTTTTCTCGGCGCGCCGTACATCGAACGGTTACGCGGACAGGCCCGGCTGAGCGCGGCGTTGTCCGCGATCACGGCGGCCGTCGTCGGTGTCGTGCTGAATCTGGCGGTCTGGTTTGGCCTACACACCTTGTTTCCCGAAAACGACATCGTGAACTGGTTTGCCGTGGTCGTCGGACTCGGCGCGTTCATCGGAATGCTGCGCTGGAAATGGGATGTTGTCCCGGTCGTGCTCGGGAGCGGGGCGCTCGGCTTGATCTACCATCTGCTCGCGCAGTAATCACTTTGCGTGCGCAGGAGACTTGTCCGTCAAAGCTCTGACCGGCATCCAGCTAATCGACAGGCCGGGGATTCGCATTTCCTGCCGGCGGCGTTGTTCGCCGACGGGGACAGGTGTCAGGTCTGCACTGTAGAACGTGATAGTCACAGTGCGATCTTCATGGTTATTTCTCCGGTGAGGGTTGGTTGTCTTGAGCATGGAACATCCGGTACAAGGCGGGCAGCACCAAGAGGGTCAGGAGGGTGGACGAGATCAGGCCGCCGATGACCACGGTGGCCAACGGACGTTGGACTTCCGCGCCGGTGCCGGTGGCGAGCGCCATCGGGACGAACCCAAGACTCGCCACCAGCGCCGTCATCAACACCGGACGCAACCGGGCGAGCGCGCCTTCGAGAATGGCTTCGTCGAGCGGTTTGCCTTCTTCACGGAGGCGGTTGATGAACGTGATCATGACCAACCCATTGAGCACGGCGACGCCGCTGAGGGCGATGAACCCGACGCCGGCGGAGATCGAGTGCGGCAGGTCGCGCAGCCAGAGCAACGCGATACCGCCGGTCAGCGCGAGCGGCACGCCGGTAAAGACCAAGAGCGCGTCCTTCGCGTTGCCGAACGTGGTGAAGAGCAGTAGGAAGATCAGCAGCAACGCCACCGGTACGACCAATTGCAGCCGTTTGGTGGCGGAGAGGAGTTGTTCGAACTGGCCGCCCCATTCAATCCAATAGCCGGTCGGTATCGCGACGCGCCCGGCGATGGCTTGTTGCGCTTCGGCGACGAACGTACCGAGGTCGCGCCCGCGCACGTTGGCGGTGACGACGACGCGCCGCTTGCCGTTCTCGCGGCTGATCTGGTTCGGGCCGGGCGCGATGGAGATGTCCGCCACTTCGTTCAAGGGAATGAATGCCAATGCGCCGGTGCCCGGCAGGGGTACATGCAATCGCTTGATGACTTCGAAGTTCGTGCGCAGATGTTCAGGCAGGCGGACGATAATGTCGAAGCGGCGGTCGCCTTCAAACACTTCGCCGGCCGGCTTGCCGCCGAGGGCGATCCCGATCACTTCGTGCACATCGGCGACGTTTAATCCATACCGGGCCATCACGGCGCGTTTGGGTTGAATGGTCATGACCGGCAAGCCGGTGGTCTGCTCCAGTTTGACGTCAGACGCGCCGGGAATGGTTTCCATAATCTTTTCGATTTGCTTACCCACATCCTCCAGCGTTTCCAGGTTGTCGCCAAAAAGTTTGACGGCCACATCGCTGCGCACGCCGGCAATGAGTTCGTTGAAGCGCATCTCGATGGGCTGGGTGAACTCGTAGTTGTTGCCGGGGATTTGCAGCGCGGCTTGTTCCAATTCGCCGACCAGTTCGGCTTTTGGTTTTTTCGGGTCGGGCCATTCGGCGCGCGGTTTCATGATGACGAACCCGTCGGCCACGCTGGGCGGCATCGGATCGGTGGCAATTTCCGCCGTGCCGATTTTTGCGAAGACGTGTTTGACCTCGGGGAATTGTCTCAGCCGGTCTTCGAGGACATGTTGCATCTCGACCGCCTGACTGAGACTCGTGCCGGGAATACGCAAGGCGTGCAGCGCCACGTCGCCTTCGTCGAGGCTGGGGATGAATTCCCGGCCCATCCGCGTGGCCAGCAACAAGCTCAAGGCCAGCAACGCGACGGCGCTGGCTGTTACCACCACACGGTGACGCAGGCTGAACCGCAACCCCGGCAGATACAACGCCCGCGCCGCGCGCATCAGAAAATTTTCCCGTTCGCTGACCTTGCCGGTCACCAGCACAGCCACAGCGGCAGGCACGAATGTAACCGACAAGATCATCGCGCCGAGCAACGCCATCACCACCGTGATCGCCATCGGGAAAAACATTTTTCCTTCCACGCCGCTCAATGTCAGGATCGGCAAATACACGATCATGATAATCGCCTCGCCGAACATCGTGGCGCGCCGCACTTCAGCGGAAGCTTGGAATACGACCTCGAACCGTTCCGACCGGGTGAGCACGCGGCCCAGTTGCTGTTGTTTATCGGCCAGCCGGCGCATGCAATTTTCGACAATGATCACCGCGCCGTCCACGATAATGCCGAAATCCAGTGCGCCCAGGCTCATCAGGTTCGCGCTGATGCCGTTGGCGACCATGCCGGTCGCGGTGAACGCCATCGAAAACGGAATGACCAGCGCGGTGATCAACGCCGCGCGGACGTTGCCCAGTAGCAGAAACAACACGACGATGACCAGCAGCGCGCCATAGACGAGATTGTGGCGGACGGTGCTGATGGTGGCATTGACGAGGTCGGTGCGGTTATAGACCGTCTTGGCGACGATGCCTTCCGGCAGGGTTTTCTGGATCTCCTGCATTTTCTCGTGAACGCGTTGCGATACCGTGCGGCTGTTTTCGCCCATCAACATGAACACCGTGCCGAGCGCGACCTCCTTGCCGTTGGCGGTAGCCGCGCCCGTGCGCAGTTCCTTGCCGAGCAATACATCAGCCACGTCGCGCACGCGGATCGGCACGCGGTCGCGATTGACGACGATGATGTCGCGGATATCGTCGAGGCCGGTAACCTGACCGGGCGAGCGGATGAGATATTGTTCACCGTTGCGCTCGATGTAACCCGCGCCGATGTTGGCGTTGTTGGCCGTGAGCGCGGCGACGATGTCGCGCATGGTCAGATTAAACGCGAGCAACTTATCGGGATCCGGCGTGACGTGGTATTCCTTCACGAACCCGCCGAGACTGTTGACCTCGACCACGCCGGGGGTGTTGCGCAGTTGCGGTTTGATGATCCAGTCCTGCACCGTGCGCGGATCGGTCGTTGGTTGCGCTCCGGTTTCGACTTCGACACTGTACATGTAGATTTCGCCGAGGCCGGTGGCAATCGGGCCGGGCACAGGATTGATGCCGGGGGGGAGTTTCTCTTTCACCTCGGCAATGCGTTCGTTGACGAGTTGGCGCGCCCAGTAGATGTCCGTGCCTTCCTTGAACACCACCGTCACTTGCGACAAACCGTAGCGCGAGAGCGACCGGGTGTAATCCAGTTTGGGCAATCCGCCCATCGCGGTTTCGACCGGGAACGTGATGCGTTGCTCGGTTTCCAACGGCGAGAAGCCCAGCGCTTCCGTGTTGATTTGCACCTGGATGTTGGTGATGTCCGGTACGGCGTCAATCGGCAGGCGTTGGAAGTTGTAAACTCCCAGTGCCGCCATCGCCAGCACCGCGCCGAGGACAAACCAACGATGGTCAATCGAGAATTTAAGAATTCGTTCCAGCATGGTCGTACTCCCGTTAGTGATCGTGTGAGGCGCCGGACTTCAAGATATCGGCTTTGATGATGAAACTGTTTTCGGCGACGTAGCGCTGACCGGCTTCGAGGCCGCTCACCACTTCGACCCAGTCACCGTCGCGGCGTCCCAGTTCCAGCGGACGAATCTCGAACGCGTTGCCGACGTTGATAAACACCACGTCCCAGTCGCGAAATGTTTGCAGCGCGCCGGCCTTGACCGCGACCGGCACTTCGAACTCCGCGACGAGAATCTCCGCCGTCACGAACAAGCCCGGTCGCCAATTGCCGTTGGAATTGTCCACCACCACGCGCGCCAGCATTGTCTGCGTGTTCTCCCGGCCAAACGCCGAGAGATAGCTGATCGCGCCCTGCGCCTTGCCGCCCGGCCCCGTCTCGACGCTGACGGCTTGGCCCACCTTGAGATGGTGAAAATCCTGGTGATAGATGTTGAGGTCCACCCAGACCGTGCTCAGGTCAGCGACGACATAAATCGTTTCGCCTTCCTTGACGAACTCACCGGTCGTGGCGTGCTTCTGGATGACCGTGCCGGCAATGGCCGACTTGATTTCATACGGCTGCAAACTTTCGTTGCTCTCGACTACGGCGAGCACCTCGTCTTTTGCCACGCTATCGCCCAACCGCTTGCGGACTTCCTTGACGACGCCCGGGAAACGCGGAATCACGTGTTTGAGGTGGTCTTCGTTCGCGCCGATCCGGCCCGAAACCCGGATCGTCTGTTGCAACTTGGCCGGGCCGACCGTCTCGATGACGATACCGGAAATCTTAACCGCCTCGGGCGCAAGCTCCGTCCGGCCCTCGTAGGAGTCATACTCCCAGCGATGCGTCCGGCCCTTGTGTTCCGCGACGACCTTCACGTCGAACGAGTGCGGCTCTTCCACCACGTTGTCGCCGACCAGATAATCCTGCTGCTTCTGGAACGCGAATTTGTCCACCTGCCCGCCGAGCCGGTGCAACTCGATGCTCAATTTCACATCAGCGGGATCGACCGGCTTGTTCTTCTCGTAGAAGTACACCCGGTACTGCGGCGGCACGCCGCGCTCGAAGATCGTGACTTCACATTGGAAATCGCCCTCGGCCAGCAACCGTCCGCCGTGCGGCCCGCGCGCGGCCTCCGCCGCGGCGGGTGCACCGTGACCGTGGTCGTGGTCGTGCCGGCCACAGGAAACCGCGCCCAGCGCGGCGATGATGAATAAAGGGATTACGTGTCGTGTTTTCATGGTTGTCATTCTCCTTGTGGGAACAAGGGCTGTCCCGTAAGCCGCTCGATTTCCGCCACGAGCTTGTGATAGCTCAACGCCGCCGCCAGATATTCCTGTTTCACGGCCAGCACCGTCCGCTGCGCATCCATCAATTCGAGATACGAAAACCGGCCCTGCCGGTACCCGTCCTCCGCAATCGTCAACACCTCGGTCGCCTGCGGCAGGATTTCCCGCCGTGTCGTCTCCACTTCCATTACCGCGTGCGCCAGTTCCTGATAACCAGCGAATAATACCGCGTGCAACTGCGTCTCCGTCGCGCGCCGGCCACTCTCGCTCTTGTCCACCAGCGCCCGCGATTCCGCGATGCCGCCCTGATTCCGTTCAAACAACGGCAATGGGATTGTCACCCCGGCCACGAACGCGTAGTCGTCAAATCCTTCCAACCGCCGCACGCCTGTGCTGACGACCACGTTCGGCACTCGTTTCGCCCGCGCCAGCCTTACCTCCGACTCGCGCAACCGTTTCTCGGTCGCCCAACGCGTGACGTCCGGGCTGCTCGCGATCCGACCCGCCAGTTCCTCAAATCCCGGCAACGCCCGCACCGCGAACAAGTCCGCCGTCGCGGGTGCGAATGTGGCCGGCGTCCCGCCCCACGTTGCCGCCAGCGTTTTGCGCGTCGCCGCCAGTTCGTGCTCGGCGTGTTCTTCGGCAATCCGGTCGCGCGCCAACGCAATTGCCGCCTTCTTCTCCTCCAACGACGAGGTCTTGCCGGCCGCGACGCGCTCACGCACGCTGCGCAGCGCCGACTCCGCCGCCGCCGTGGTCTCTCGCGCCAGCGTCAACTGCTGTTGCGCGCCGACGACTGTGATGAATTTCTCCGTCACGTCGGCCAGCACCTCGAGCCGTTTCAACTCGTATTCGCTGCCGGTCAGGTCGCGCGCCGCGACCGCCACTTCGCGGCGGTCCGCCCGTTTGCCGCCCAACTCGATGACCTGGCTCAGTTGCAGCGTCGTCTGCAATTCGCGCGTCCCGCGGAATTGTCCCGACCCCGCGAAATCTTCCAACGCAAGCGACACGTCGGGATTCGGTCGCACCCCCGCCTGCACCACCCGCGCCTCGCTCGCGCGTGTCTCCGCTGAGAATATCGCTAGTTCCGGGCTTTTCTCCAACGCCCACGCCACCGCCTGCCGCAGCGTCAGCGCTGCCGCCAATTCTTCGGCTCGGGCTGCCGGCGCCAATGCTACCACGACCAAAATGAGTAGAATTCGTTTCATAAAATAATCCCCGGTTGCTTGGTCACGACAGAATTACACCCTGTCAGGCGCGTGACGTTCCGGTACACGCCGGTTAGCGATGTAGTACAGACACGGGAGCACCAGCAATGTCAGCAGCGTGTCGGTGAGCACGCCGCCGATGACGACTGTTGCCAGCGGGCGTTGGACCTCGCCGCCGACGCCGACGTTGATGGCCATCGGGATGAAACCGACGGCGGCGACACACCCGGTCATCAAGACCGGGCGCAACCGCACCAAGCAACCCTGCCGGATCGCGGTTTCCAGAGGTTCGCCGGCGGCGAGTTTTTGTTTGATGAACGTCACCAGCACCAGTCCGTTCAACATGGACACGCCGCTGAGCGCGACGAAACCGATGCCGGCGCTGATGGAGAACGGCATGTCGCGCAGCCACAACGCCAACACGCCGCCGACCGCGCAGAACGGGATGCCGGTCGCGACGATCAGGACGTCGCGCACCGAGTTCAAACTGAAATACAGCAGCACGAAAATCAGCCCCAACGCGAGCGGCACGACAAACCGCAGCCGGGCATTGGCGCGTTCCATGTTCTCGAATTGCCCGCCCCATTCGACCGTGTAACCCGCCGGGAACTCCACCTGCCGGGCAATTTGCGCGCGCGCCTCAGCCACGTAACTGGCCGCGTCACGGTCGCGGAGATTGGCTTGGACGGTGATGCGGCGGCGGCCCCATTCGCGGTTGATCGTGGCCGGGCCTTCCGTGAGCGTGATTTTCGCCACGCGTTCCAGCGGCAGGACTAGGCCGGTCGGGGTGGAAATCAACGTCGCCGCCAGCGCTGCCGGATCGGTCCGTTGCCGGTCCGGGAGCCGCACCACGAGCGGGAACCGGCGTTGCCCCTCGCGCACTTCGCCGACGCGCCGCGCACCGACCGCCTCGACCACGCTCAACACGTCGCGCGTTGAAACGCCGAATCGCGCAATGGCGTCGGGCAGCACCTCGACCTGCAAGACCGGCTGGCCGCTGATCTGTTCGCCGATGATCTCGCCTGTGCCCGGTAAGCCGCGTAAGACGGCTTGCACCTCGTCGGAGAGCCGCTGCAACTCCGCCAAGTCGTCGCCGTAGATCTTGATCGCCACATCGCCGCGCACGCCGGCAATCATCTCGTTCAACCGCATCTCGATCGGCTGGCTGAACGCGGCGGTCATACCGGGAACTTGATTGAAAATCTGGCGCATTTGCTCCACCAACTCCGGCTGCGAGCGCGCCTTTTGCCATCGGTTGCGCGGTTTGAGCGTGATGAAGAAATCCGTCAACTCGATCCCCATCGGGTCGGTAGCCACCTCGGCTGTGCCGAGCCGGGTCCAGATATGTTCGATCTCGTCGGGGAACTCGGCCAGCAGCACCCGCTCCAGCCGGTCGTTCAACGCCACCGCTTCCTCCACCGACACCCCGGCCAGCCGCACGGTGCTGACGGCGAGGGCTTGCTCGCCGAGTTTCGGCAGGAACTCCCCGCCCATCCGCGTTGCCAGCACCGCCGCGCCGGTCACGATGACGATGGCACCCAGCAACGTCGCCGTCCGCCAGCGCAGTGCCCAATCCAAAGTGGGGGCGTACAGCCGTTGGGCCAGCCGGACGATCCACGGTTCCGTTTTCTTGATATGTTTGGGCAGGAACAGACTCGCCAGCACCGGCATCAACGTCAGCGACAGAATCAGCGAACCGGCCAGCGCGAAGATCATCGTCAGCGCCATCGGCTTGAACAGTTTCCCCTCGATCCCTTCCAGCGTCAGGATCGGCAGGAACACGATCATGATGATCAACTCGCCGAACATCGTCGGCTTGCGCACCTCGACCGCGGCATCGCGGATGGTGTCCATCCACGGTTTGTCCCGGCGCTGCGCGGCGTGGCGGACGCAGTTCTCGACCATGATGACCGAGCTGTCCACGATCAGGCCGAAATCCAGCGCACCGAGGCTCAACAGGCTCGCGGCGATCCCGGCTTGGAGCATGAAGTTACCGGCAAACAACATCGCCAGCGGAATCGCCGTCGCCACAATCAGTCCCGCGCGGAAACTGCCGAGGAACGCAAACAGCAACGCGATCACCAGCAACGCGCCCGCGAGCAGGTTGTGCTGGACGGTGCGGATGACCTTCTCGACCAACTCCGTGCGGTCGTACAGCGTGGTGACCACGACATCTTTCGGCAACGTTGCCTGCACCTCGGCCAGCTTCGCTTTCAACGCGCGCGTCACCACCGCGCTGTTCTCGCCCATCAGCATGAACCCCAGCCCGAGCACCGCCTCGCCCTTGCCCTCCGCCGTGACGGCGCCGCGGCGGATTTCGTGATCGAGTTTGACCGTCGCCACGTCGCTTACCCGGACCGGCACGCCGGCGTGGGCGGTGATCACAATCGCACCAAGCTGGGTTGTGTCCGTCGCCAAACCAATGCCATGCACCAACAACGCCTCCCCGCTGCGGACGATCTGGCCGCCGCCGACGTTCTGGTTGTTGGCTTCGAGCGCCTCGATCAACTCGCCGAACGTCACCCCGTGCTTGATCAGCCGGTCGGGTTCGACCACCACATGGTACTGCTTCTCGAATCCGCCCCACGAATTCACCTCCGCCACGCCACGCACCTGGCGCAACTGCGGTTTCACGACCCAGTCGTGCAACTCGCGCAAGTCCGTCAACGTCCGCGTCGGATCATCCGACCGGATCGCATAGTGAAACACCTCGCCCAAGCCGGTCGAGATCGGTCCCAATTCCGGCCGCTCGATGCCGGCCGGCAGTTCCACGCCCTGCAACCGTTCCGTGATGAGCTGGCGCGCGAGGTAAATGCTCATCCCATCCTCGAACGTCGCCACCACCTGCGACAAACCGAACTTCGAGATCGACCGGACGTTCTGCAACCCCGGCAGGCCGCTGATCGCCAACTCGATCGGCATCGTCACCTGCTGCTCCGCTTCCTGCGGGTTCAACGAGGGGACGCTGGTGTTGATTTGCACCTGCACCGGCGTCGTATCGGGGAACGCATCAATCGGCAACCGCAACAATGCCCGGCCGCCGATGACCACCAGCACGACTGCGAAGATGCACACCAGCAGCCGGTTCTTCAGCGAGACATCAATGATCCAGTTCAGCATGGCTACCTATTCGTGCGCGCAGCCGGCGCCGAGGCGCGAGGCCAGTAATTGGGATTTGACGGTGAATGCGTGCTGCACCACGACCAGCTCGTCTGCCTTCAGCCCGGCCAGCACTTCGACTTGGCCATTGTGCTGCGTGCCGAGTCGGACGGCCCGGGCTTCGTACAAATCCGCCTCCCGTTTCACGAAGATGATCGGCTGATTGTCCACCCGTTGCACCGCCGCGGCCGGCACGAGCAACGCCGCGTTGGTCTGCCGGGTGAGAATGCGGGCGTGGGCGAACATCCGCGCCCGCAGTTGACCGGCGGGGTTCGCAATCTCCGCGCGGGCTGTTGCCAGGCGCGTGCGTTCATCCACCTCGGCGCTGACCCACGTGAGTTGGCCGGTAAAGACCTGCCCCGGCAACGTGTCCACCCGCACCTCCACCGGCTGGCCGACGGCGATCCGGACAAGGGCGGTTTCCGGCAGATGCAGCATCGCCCACATCGTCGTCCGGTCGGTGAGCGTGAACAGCGGTTTACCAGCTTCGACCAACGCGCCGCGCACCGCGTCGCGCGCGATGATCTCGCCGGCAAACGGCGCGCGCACCTCCAACAACACCGGCTCGTCGGGTTGCGCGCCCATGGCGTCAATGTCGGCCTCGCTGAACCCGAGCGTGCGCGCCTGCTGACACGCGGCGCGATGCGCGGCTTCAGCTTCCTGCAAATCCTTGGCCGTCGCGATGCCGTCGGCGCGCAGTTTGCGTTCGCGTTCCAACGTTTGGTGCGTCAACACCGCTTTCGCCACCGTCTCCGCAATGGTCGCCGACCAGATGCGCGTCACCGGCTGACCTTCACTGACCACGTCGCCCAGGTCCGCCATGACTTCGCGGATGATGCCGCTGACGGGCGTGGCGAGCTGAGCGAGTTTGTTCTGGTTGAACGCGAGTTCGGCGTAGCATTCGACTGCGGCGCTCATTGCGCCGGTGGTGGGCGGTGCTGTTGCGAGACCGATGAGTTGTGCCGATTCAGTGGCCGGCAGGCGCACTTGGAGTGACTCACCGGGTTTGAGCGCGGCCACGGCGGGGTTGCAGATGCCGCATTGCGATTCGGGCACGCGATGCGCGGCGCACCAATCCG
>Ga0105047_10018156_pt1 | contig 10917 bp, 10 predicted proteins | sample MAT04_FD_78384 | JGI IMG/M metagenome (GOLD analysis project Ga0105047, IMG submission 78384) | Freshwater microbial communities from Lake Fryxell liftoff mats and glacier meltwater in Antarctica - MAT-04 (megahit assembly) | ecosystem: Environmental > Aquatic > Freshwater > Ice > Liftoff...
GAATCGCGAGTTCGCGGGTCGGCACGAGAATCAGTGCGGCTGGCGGACGTGGACGACCTTTCACAGGCGCGGCAACGCTGGCAGCGGCAGCAAGACGGTGAAGCAACGGGAGAGCGAAAGCGGCTGTTTTTCCGGTTCCGGTCGCGGCACGTCCAACGAGATCACGCCCCAAAAGCAGCGGTGGAATCGCTTGCTGTTGAATCGGGGTCGGTTCTTCATATCCCAGCCCAACCAACATCTCGACGAGTCGGACATCAAGGCCCAACGCCGCGAATCCGGTCCCTTCCATCACTGCAACAGCCTCCATCAACTCCGCCATTTCTTCACCTCTGTGACGATCCGAAACAATCATTCTATGCTTGCGGCCAAGCCCTGAGAGAAATGTGCCCGTTTCGTGGCAGAATTTCACAATCGTCGCCGGTGCAATCCGCCTCGCGTCAACCCGTCAGAGGCCAACGGTCGCCACTCGCGGCATCAGTGCGTTACTCACCTCCTTCCGGTGAGGCCAACCGTCGTTGGCGGAACCGATCTCGCCTTGCCAAATTCAGTTCCCACCTTCCCCGAGGTCAGCAAGGCGACCCAAGGCCGACTCGGACAATGTCTTCTGCTTCGGCACGATCACTGCTCTCTTGGGGTTGTAGAAGGGTTTGCATACCGACCCGAACTCCGGACCGTTTCCCTCACTCTAACAAGTGAGTCACGATGAGCACGACCGCCCTGAACAAGCACGCTCTCAAGCAGATCGTGACCGAGGCCGCATCTCAATGGATGGATGACAAAGCCCCCAGGCTCGGAGCTGCCCTGGCGTACTACGCAATTTTCTCAATCGCACCCCTGCTCGTTATCGCCATCGGCATCGCCGGCCTCGTCTTCGGTCGAGAGGCCGCCCAAGGGCAGATCACTGCCCAAGTCGGGCAGTTGGTTGGTCATCAAGGCGGGGAGGCAGTTGAGGCGATGGTCGAGAGTGCGAGTAAGCCGGAGGCAGGAACTCTTGGTTCCGTTCTGGGAATTGCAATGCTGCTTCTTGGTGCGGCGGGACTGTTCGGCCAGCTACAAGACGCGCTCAACACGATCTGGGAAGTGCGCCCGAAGCCAGGCCGAGGAGTGTGGGGTTATCTCCGAGACCGCTTCCTCTCCTTGTCGATGGTGCTCGGCGTGGCCTTCCTCCTCCTCGTTTCGCTCATTGCGAGTAGCGTCCTGGCAGCATTCGGCCAACTCCTGGGCGATTGGCAAACGGGATCAGTCGGCCTCGTCATCACGACCCTCTTGGACCTCGTCGTCATCACGATTCTCTTCGCCCTCATTTACCGGTACCTCCCTGACGCTGAGATCGCCTGGCGGGACGTGTGGTTCGGGGCGGCTTTCACGGCGGTGCTATTCACCCTCGGTAAGTTTCTGATCGGCCTCTACCTCGGCCGTGCCGGGGTGGGGTCCGCATACGGCGCGGCGGGGTCCCTCGCGGTTCTCCTGGTGTGGCTCTACTACGCCTCCCAGATCTTCCTCTTCGGGGCCGAACTGACCAAAGCATATGCGAACTGTGCGGGGTCACACATCAAGCCCAAGGATCACGCTGAGGCTGTCACTTCCGACGTTCGCGCCGAGCAGGGGCTTGCGGTTAAGTAATGACTGCCCCCGAACGCGAGGATGGCGTCTTCAGGGAGTAACCTGGGCGGTCACTCCCTGTGAAGATGCCACTGCCTTTCATCTGATCTCCTGCGTACTGGGACCAGCTACAAGTCGTGCATGTCGCTCACCCCAAGACCCTCGCAACAAGACGTTATTCACCACAGACGGTATTCGATAGAATTCCGGGAGGCGTCCACTTGGGATCGCAATCACACGAGACGAGGAGCACCATGTACCGTCTGACCGCTTGCTTGCTGGCACTGGGACTGTCGCTGCCCATGCTGGCCGCGGAAGAGAAGAAGGACAACCCCGCCGCCAAGAACATCAACCGCGACATCCCGCGGCACCAGGACTTCCTCAAGCGTATCGAGCAGAGCAAGGGTGCGGGCGACGTCATCTTCCTGGGCGATTCCATCACGCAGGGTTGGGAAGGCCAGAAAGCCTGGACGGAACACCTCAGCGCCTACAAGCCGGTCAACCTCGGCATCAGCGGCGACCAGACCGGCCACGTTCTCTGGCGCATCACCGACGGCAAGGAGTTGGCCAACCTCAAGCCCAAGGCGGCGGTCATCATGATCGGGACCAACAACACCGGCGGGCACACGGCCGAGCAAATCGCGGGCGGCATCAAGGCCATCGTCGAAGAATTGAAGAAGCAGAAGCCGGACATCAAGATCCTGCTGCTGGGCGTCTTCCCGCGTGGCGGCGGTGGCGACGCGGAGCGGAGCCTGGAACAGATCACCGAGGGCATCAAGCCCATCAACGAGGAACTGAAGAAGGACAAGCCAGACCTTGCTCGCCTGAACGTTCTTCTCAAGAGTCTGGAACAACAGAAGGCGACAATTCCGGCGGCGAAGTTGAACAAGAAGATCGGCGAGATCAACGCCATCATCAGCAAGCTCGATGACGGCAAGTCCGTGTTTTACAAGGACATCGGCAAGGAGTTCCTGGATCAGAACGGCGGCCTGTCGGGCGAGGTCATGCCGGACTACCTGCACCTGAGCGGCAAGGGTTACGACATCTGGGGCAAGGCGATCAAGGGCGATATCGAGAAGCTCGTCAAGTAGGTTGTGAAGCCTCCGTCACCGGGGGGCTGGCGTTCGTCATCCCGCCTCCCTGAACTCGGCGACCACTTCGCCGAGTTCAGGGGGCGGTGACCGCGGTCGGAATACGACGATCCCGGTGAACGGAGATGCTGGTTTCTCCTGACGCGATGCCCGTTGACAGGTTATCGTTCCCATCGCTCGCCTCCCACTGTCACCCGAAAACAAGACATCAAAACGGCCCTCAGCGAGTGCGGCTTCGGCTCACCGAGCGCTGGGTGACAACGTGATATCGCTGAACAGTCCACCATTCCTGGGGAACTCCAAAGGGTCTTCCAGACGTGAATCATTTGTTTCCAGAGGCGAATGAGATTCTTCCAGGCCTGAAATGATTCTTCCAGACGTGTTTGCGATTCTTCCAGACGTGTTTGCGATTCTTCCAGACGTGTTTGCGATTCTTCCAGACGTGGGGTGTGCATACCACCTGGAACAGTTTCCGCACACCGTTACACCTCCGATTGCACGCCAACCCAAGACGACAACCTGAACCCGGTTACACTTCGACGTGTCCCTGGTTCCGCAGCGATCGCAACCGGGGTATCATCGCGGTATGTACGAACTCTTCGAACACACCGCTGACCTTGGCCTCCGCGTTCGTGCGGCTGACCTGAACACACTCTTCGCGGAAGCGGCTGCGTGCCTCTTCTCGTCGGTCGTCGAGGACATTGGCAGCGTTGAGCCGCGAGTCGCCGTGACGGTCGAACTCAGTGGGACCGACCGCGAGTTCCTGCTGTTCGATTGGCTCCGCGACCTGCTCCTGAGGCACGCCGAAGATCAAATGGCCTTCGGCAAGTTTGAGGTGCATGTTCGCGACGACGGGCTGACGGGAACCGCGTGGGGCGAGCCGTTCGACGCGGCACGCCATCTGCTCGCCCATGAAGTGAAGGCGATCACGTATCACGAGTTGAAGGTCGTGCATGACGGTGACGAGTGGTTGGCCGAGGTCATCGTCGACATTTGATGGAAGCTGTTCGCTCTTGGCTGTTAGCTGTTAGCCAGAGCAACAATCCAATGCGCCTGATTGTTTTGCCAATAGCCAACAGCTAACAGCCAAGAGCTTTTCATGAAGCCCGAATTTGCCGGACCGCTGGAAAAGATCGGCTGCAACTGCTGGCGCATTCCCAAGAGCTTCAAGGCCGGGATGCGTGTGGACGGCCATATCTTCGCCAGCGACAAGCTCATGGAGACGATCCGCAAGGATCAGGCTCCGGATCAGGTCGCGAACGTCGCCACGTTGCCCGGCATCCAGAAGGCCAGCCTCGCGATGCCCGACATCCACTGGGGCTACGGCTTCTGCATCGGCGGCGTCTGTGCGACCGACCCCGAAGATGGCGGCGTCATTTCGCCGGGGGGCGTCGGCTACGACATCAACTGCGGCGTGCGACTGGTGAAAACGAACCTCTTCCTCGACGACGTGAAGAAGCACATCCGCGAACTGGTGAAGGCGCTGTTCTACACCATTCCGTCGGGTGCGGGGCGAGCGGGGCGGTACAAGTTCAACCCGGTCGAGACGCGACGGCTCATGGGCGAAGGCCCGAGGTTTGTCCTCGATCGCGGGCTCGGCATCGAGCAGGATCTCGTTCACACCGAGTCGGGCGGACGCATTCCCGACGGCGACCCACACGAGGTTTCCGATCACGCGGTGAAGCGCGGCGCTGACCAATGCGGCACGCTCGGCAGCGGCAACCACTTCCTCGAAGTGCAGGTTGTCGATGCGGTGCTGGATGCGGATGTCGCGAAGGTGTTTGGCCTCGAACTGAATCAGGTCTGCGTGATGATCCACTCGGGTTCACGCGGCCTCGGCTACCAAGTTTGCGACGACGCCCTGAGCGTGTTCCGCAATTGCCCCGAGAAGTACAAATTCGAGTTGCCCGACCGCCAACTCGCGTGTGCTCCCGTCGGTAGCCCGGAGGGGCGGAAGTATATCGCAGCGATGCGTGCGGCGGCGAACTACGGCTTTTGCAACCGGCAACTGCTGATGCATCAGGCCCGGGAAGTGTTCGCGGAGGTGTTCGGTCGATCGTGGCAAGACCTCGGCATGGAACAGCTCTACGACGTGGCCCACAACATCGCGAAGCTCGAAGAGCACGACATCGACGGCGTGAAGAAGAAGGTTTGGGTTCACCGCAAGGGGGCGACGCGGGCGTTCCCGGCGGGGCATCCGGACGTGCCAGAGCAGTTCCGTTCGGTGGGGCAGCCGGTGATTATTCCCGGCGACATGGGGCGGGCGTCGTGGGTGTTAGTCGGCAGCGCCGGCAGCATGGAAAAGACGTTCGGCTCGACGTGTCACGGGGCAGGGCGAGCGATGAGTCGCACGGCCGCGAAGCTCGACGGGGCCGGTCGCAAGATCGACAAGGAACTGGAAGCTCGCGGCGTGATCGCGATGGCGACGAGTCGCAGTGGTCTCGCGGAGGAGCAACCGAAGGCGTACAAGAACGTGGACGACGTGGTGGACACGGTTCACGAGGCCGACCTGTCGCGAAAGGTTGCCCGGATGCGCCCGATCGGGGTGATTAAGGGCTGATCGCATTGGGTTTTGAGGAGAAGAGAATCGACTCTACATTACCAACCCAGAACGAACGCCGGACAAGTCAAGGACTCGACCGGCCGACTCTGCAAATGACTCGTTCGAGACGCAGAGCTCTCCGAACTGCTCCTGAGCCCAAGTCGGTAGGCTACCCAAGCTGAGGGCAAATGACGCCTGTGGGCAGGCGACCAGACGGTAGCCGGCGGGGAGTTCGCTGTCGCCCTCGTAATCGAATGCATACAACCCTCGCTCGGCCGCTTGCCTCCATGCGTCGGTCCGCTTGTAGTAGATCAGCAACTCAGGCTTTCCCACGAATGGAAGGTCGCGGAGGTATTTAGCCAGCGCGTAGTGGGCGTCAAGGTCGCGAAAGACAGCTCGGGGGATCGGGCCTGGGCCGGCCGATGTGAACATCCCCACGAAGCCAAGTTCATCCACCGCGTACCACATCACATCGGCCCAATCTGGGCGTTCACCGGCTGCCCCGGCCGCCCAGATGGCCTCGTCCCACTTTCGACTACCCGACTTCATTGCCAACCTCTGCTTCGCATCTGACCTTACGGCTTTCGACTCGTAATTGATCACCCCACGCCCAACAAATCCCAGCCCTTGCGGTACTGCTTGCTGACCAACTTCGTCGCGGCTTCCGAGTTCGTGAACGCCAACTTTGCCGCGTCCCATTCGAGCTTCTGACCGGCGAACCGCACTGCGATGTTGCCCATCAGCATCGTCTCGGTGAGCTGGCCCGCGTAGTCAAAGTTCGACGACGCCAGTTCCGGCTTGTTCGCCTTGATCGCTTCGAGCCACTCCTTCTTCATGTGCGAATCGTTGTCACCGTCGACGCCCGCAGTCAGCTTCTCGGGCTTCTTCGTTTGCACTTCGGCGAAATCCTTCTCCGGGGTGAGGCGGAACGTTTGCCCGTAGTCGCTGGGGCTGAACAGAATGCCCTTGTCGCCGACGAGAATCGAGCCGCTGTCGGTGAGCTTCTCGCCCGGCTTCAACAGCTTCGCGAGCAATTCTTCAGGCGGCAGCACTTTCTTGTCGCCCTTCTTGCCCTCGTACCAGTGCAGCGTGCAGCCCGGCAGTTCGCCACGTGCCCCGAAGATGTACTGGATGTGTGCCCACGCCGGGTACGTCTCAGGGTTGATCTCGCCAGCTTCCGCCGTGACGGCGCTCGGTGCGCCGAGCTTCAACGCACGGAACGCCATGTTCGCGGTGTGGCAAGCCATGTCGCCAAGCGCGCCAGTGCCGAAATCCCAGTAACCTCGCCAGTCGTGCGGGTGATATGCCGGTCGCGGTGCGAACGCCACCGCATACGGACGCATCGGAGCTGGCCCGATGAACTCTTCCCAGTGCACGTGCTTCGGAACTTCCGTTTCCTTGGGGCGTGCCACGATGTCGGGAGATTGCTTCCAGTAGTGGGCGGGCCGGTTCGTCCAGACGTGGGCTTCCTTGATCTGCCCGAGAATGCCCGACTGCACGATTTCGACCGCTCGCCGCAAGCCGTTCAGGGCCGAACCCTGGTTCCCCATCTGCGTGCAAACCTTCTGCTTCGCCGCGATCTCACGCAGTACGCGGGCCTCGTGAACGGTGTGCGTCAGTGGCTTCTGACAGTAGACGTGCTTGCCCGCTCGCATCGCCAGCGCCGACGCGGGAGCGTGCGAGTGGTCGGCGGTCGAGACGGTGACGGCGTCGATCTCCTTGGCCATCTTGTCGAACATGGCACGGTAGTCGAAGAACGTCTTCGCGTCTGGCCACTTCTTCGCCTTGGTCGCGAGGCGTTCGTCGTCGATGTCGCACAGCGCGACGACCTGCATCAAGCCGCCCGCCTGGTCGATGTCGCTGGAACCTTTGCCGCCGATGCCGATGCCCGCGAGGCGAATCTTCTCGTTCGCACCGAGAGCACGAGCGACCGACGCGGCAGGGCCGGCGAACAGATATCCAAGTGTGCCGGCGGCTCCCGTTTGGAGAGCGCGACGGCGTGTGATACGGCGAGCCATTTGGAGAACTCCTGGGGAAAGGATGGAGACGAGAGTAACCCGACAACCGCGTTGCGTCCACAAGAACAGAACTCAGCCACAGATGAACACAGATGAAACACAGATAAAGGCAAGAGGCAGAAAGCAGTTCTGTGAAAACCCCGAGCTGTGTGCCTGTTTGGTTTTTGGCTTCCCAACAATGATCTCTCTTTGCCTGGTGCCTTTATCTGTGTTTCGTCTGTGTTCATCTGTGGCTGGTCTTCTTCTTCAATAATCCGAAATCGAGCCGTCCTTGAGCTTCTGACCGGGCCACTTGTACGCCTGCGGTTTCTTCGCCTCCTCCTCCAGCTTCTTCTCGTCAACCTCAACGCCAAGGCCCGGGCCGCCGGGCAAGCCCGTGTAGCCGTCCTTGTCAATCGCCCATTGCATCTGCGTGATGCCCTGGCCCGTGAAGCCCACGTTCGTCGGGTAGAACTCGTGAATCAGGAACAGTGGAATCGCGGCGGCAACGTGCAGACTCGCGGCGATGCCCAAGAAACCCGCCGTGCAGTGCGGCGCGAGCGGCACCTGATACGTCTCCGCAAGCGTCGCAATCTTCCGCATCGACGTGATGCCGCCGGTGTGGCAGCAGTCGGGTTGCAGAATGTCAAGGCAGCGGTGCTGCAGGTACGGCAGGAACTCGAAGATGGTGCGGTCGCGTTCGCCGGCTGCGAGCGGAATCGAAATCTTCTCCTTCAGCCGCTTGAACACCTCGATGTTGCCGGGCACGGCCGGCTCTTCGATGAACAGCAAATCGTAGGGCTTCAGTGCCGAGGCGAGTTGAATCAGGCTGGCCGGCGGGATGGCACAATGGGCATCGAACATGACCGCGCCGCTCGGCCCGACCGCCTCGCGGGCGGCCTTGATGTTGGCGACGATCTTCTCGACGTCGGCGGGTGTTAAGCTGTGTTCGTAAGGACCGCCCGGCGGTATCTTCTTTGCTTGCGGCGTGTGGTAAACGCGAATCTTGTCGCGAGTCGGGCCGCCGAGCATACGGTACACCGGCGTGTTCCAGAGCTTGCCGGTGAGATCCCACAAAGCGATGTCGATGCCGGCCATCGTGTGAATCATGAACGGCCCGCCGCGAATGTCGCGGTGTGCCCGGTAGAGCTTCTGCCAGATGTGCTCGATCCGCGTCGGGTTCTCGCCGTCGATCAGTTCGAACAGCGACTCCGCCAGCGGCTTCGACACTCGCGGATCGACGCCCTTGATTTCGCCCCAACCCGTGACGCCGTGGTTCGTCTCGATCTTGACGTAGACTCGCGGGCCAACCCACGTCGCCTGCATCTTCGTGATCTTGATTGTCGATGACCGATCCGCGACCTGTGCGGCCGGGTTCTTGTCCTGTGCGACCACCTCCGAGAGCAACGCTTGCCCGGCGGTGACTGCACCGAACGTCGTGAGCATTTCGCGGCGAGAGACAGACATGGGAACCTCGGGAGAGGGGAAAACAACTGGCGGGTTGTCAAGCAAATCAGGCGGTTTCAGCATTTCTCATCGTTTCCAGGCGACATGCACACCCCACGTCTGGAAGACCCAAAACGCGCCTGGAAGACTCGTTTCAGCTCTGGAAGACTCCACTCTCAAGTGGAAGAAATTCCATCAGAGCAATCGCAACGTTGCGTCGTCGGTGCCCATCATCATCACGCCGAACAGCTTGCGGCACCCGCAGTAACTCGATGAACATACATGCATGTTTTGGCAGCTACCGGAACTGTTGCGGACGACTCCGGAACTGACCTCGTTCACACGCGCATGGGCGGGAAGCTTAGCCAGGTGGGACGTAACGGAAGGTATGAACGAATACCAGTCGTCGGTCTGGGTAAACGGCAAACTCAACCACAACGGGCAGCACGATCGCGACCTTAACCGTAAGTTGAAGCGTCGGCAGGTCGAAGACTTCTTCTCCGAAACTGATCGGGTCAGTTCGCAGACGGGTCGAAATTGTCCGCAGGCCAGCGATGAACGCATCCCGCTGTCCATTCCTCTCGGCTTCGTCGTGCAACCGAACGAGCGATTCGCGTACGGCTCCGGAAATGGAGACTTCGAAACCGGGGTCTTGTGGTGGTGTCATTTCGCTGCTCAAGCTGGGTGCCGTGTTTCCAGTTCAGCGATGACATCATCGAGCCGGAGGTCGCCCTTCGGGTTCGCATACTCCGCAAGTTGCTCGGCGGTGAGTTGCGTTCTGTACAAGCTAGCGTAGTCCGTGCCCGAGCCACGCCTCGCAAGGAGCAACAGCAGTGTGTTGGTGATTTCGGACCAGCTCGCGTCATCGGGCAACGCACCGACCGCCTGAAGAAGAGATTGCTTCTCGGACATGCGATGACCCTCTTTGAATCACGATGCTCGCGAACATCATTTTACCACCGACGCAACCCGAATAGTCGCTCGGATTAGCCGACGATTTTGAATTCCTTCCGCAGAAACTCAAGCGTTTTTGGTTCGCTGAGTTTGCAGACTACGTGACGGCCAGCGAATGCCCCAGGGAACCGCTTCGCCTCGTCACGGTCGAAAGTCTTGTGCCAGCGAATCCCGACGACCCACTCTGCGAAGTCCTCGTCGTCTGCGTCGTGGCCCATGTTCTCGTCAATGTCTGGAATCTCAAGCAGCGGAAGAAATGGTCCTTGCGGAATGAAGTCGCTGGCCATTACAGCCTCTTGAATGACTTCTCCGTATCCCACATAACCGAGTCCCTTCATGTACGCGAATACCTTCGCCCCGAGTTGGAGCTTTTTCAGGTCTCCCGAGTAACGCGGGCCGTACCCCGCTGCGAGGAAGCCATACGTCTGGCAATCGTCCCAGTTTCGGTATTCGGTCTTTCCTATGGTCTCACCCACGTTCACAAACCAGAACCCGTCCCAAGTTTTGGTCTGTGGCATCCAAGCTGGCTCCTCTTCGTCGTCTTCGTCGGCTTCATCATCCCCTTCTTCGTCGCTGTCGTCTTCGTCGTCTCCCTCTTCTTCGTTCTCTTCAATCACCTCGTCCTCTTCGCCGTCGCCCTCTTCAGTCGCCTCGTCGGCTTGGTCGTTTTCGACTTCCTCAGTCAGTTCCGCAATCCGAGCGGCGAGTTTGCCTGCGTTCTTCGGGCGATCGTCTACTTCATCAGACACGCTGTCGCCGATTAAGTCGATGAGCCACTCCGGCACGCCTTCGCCTCTGAGTCGCTTCTGCCAGTTCCCTTTTACTTCCGCATCCACACGACCCAAGAGCATCTGATATGCAATCACCCCCAGCGCGTGGACATCGTCCCGCGGGTCGGGCCTGTCACCGTTGCGTTGCTGTGGGCTGGCGTACAGAAGGCTATACGATCCGGTCAGCATCGTTGGCAGTTGCCCGACGAGCGACCGTGCCCCGCGTGTTTCTTCAGCGATCAGGTAATCAGACGCGGTGCCGCCGATGCCGAAATCCGTGACACGCGGAATGCCACTCGCCATGAGGACGTTCGCGGGTTTCAGGTCGCGATGCACAATTGGCGGGTCAATTTGGTGGAAGTGCCCGACCGCATCGGCGAGCGTGTGAAGTGTCGCTACGGCTTTGCTCAGTCGGTCGGCCGCAGGCTAGGCTGCCCAGTCTGTGCTGTTTTTCTACGTTAGAGTTCATGCCAGAACTGGGTCCCGCCAAGGAGGGCTTTTTACCGAGAAGAAGA
>Ga0105047_10018157_pt1 | contig 10916 bp, 8 predicted proteins | sample MAT04_FD_78384 | JGI IMG/M metagenome (GOLD analysis project Ga0105047, IMG submission 78384) | Freshwater microbial communities from Lake Fryxell liftoff mats and glacier meltwater in Antarctica - MAT-04 (megahit assembly) | ecosystem: Environmental > Aquatic > Freshwater > Ice > Liftoff...
CTGGGTGAAACCACGCTCGCGTCGCTGGCGGGATTTGCCCTAAGCACATTCGTCGGCATCCTCGTCGCGATCGCGCTCGCCAGCGGCGGGTGGGTGCAGCGGGCGTTTTACCCGTACGCGGTTTTCTTCCAGACCGTGCCGATCATCGCGATCGCGCCGCTTTTGGTCATCTGGTTCGGTTTCAATATCAACGCCGTCATCGCGTCGGCGTTCATCGTGTCGCTCTTCCCGGTCATCGCCAGTACGCTCAGCGGGTTGCTGTCGGTCGATCCCTCGCTCAAGGACCTGTTCCACCTCTACGGCGCTTCGCGCCCGGCGGCGCTGTTCAAGCTGCGATTGCCTTTCGCGATGCCGAACATCATGACCGGCTTGCGCGTGGCGTCGGGCCTGTCGGTCATCGGCGCGATCGTCGGCGAATTCATCACCGGCGGCGGCCTCGGGGGGTTGATCCAGGTATCCCGGCAGCAGCGGGCGATCGAAAAAGTCTTTGCGACGTTGCTGGTCGCATCATTGCTCGGGATCGCGCTGTTTGCGATCATCAACCTCATCTCGTACCTCACGCTTCGCCATTGGCACGCGTCAGAAAAGAACTCGTAGGAGAACTCGAACATGCTCAGAATGCTCGGCCTGCTGATCGTCGCCTCGCTGTTGGTCGCTGCGTGCGACAACCCCAATCCTGCGGAAAAATCGTCGGATGCAAAGAAGGCTGAACTGCAACTAAACTGGAAACCCGAGCCGCAGTTCGGCGGGTTTTACGCCGCGGCGCTGCACGGGAAGTATCTGGAGCAAGGCCTCGATATCGCCATCAATCCCGGCGGCGCAGGTGCGCCGACCATTGAACTGCTCGGTGCCAACAAGGTTCCTTTCGCGATCGTCTCCGCCGATGAAATCCCGCGTGCCCGCTTGCAGGGCGCGAAGGTCGTGGCGCTGTTCGCGGTCTACCAGACACACCCCCAGGGCATCATGACCCGCGCTGGCCGCGGATTCAAAGAGATCGGCGACGTTTTCAAATCGCCGGGCATTCTCGCGATGGAGCAGGGGCTGCCTTACAGCAATTTCCTGAAGAGCAAATACGGGTTCGGGTCGCTGAAGATCGTACCCTCGCCGTTTGGGGATCTGAGCGTGTTTCGATCGGACGAGAGTTACTCGCTGCAGTGCTTCGTCACCAGCGAACCCTTGGCGGCGAAGAAACTGGGGATCGAGCCGAAGACGTTCTTGATCGCCGACTCGGGCTACAACCCGTACGCCACCGTGCTGGCAACCAGCGAAGACTACCTCGCCAAGAACCCCGACACAGTGAAGCGCATGGTCGCCGCAGTTCGCGCCGGTTGGCGGGCCTATCTCGACGACCCCACCGCCACCAACGAAAGGATGCGGGTCTTGAACCCCACGATGGACGCCGAGACGTTCAAAGCCAGCGCCGAAGCGCAGAAGCCCCTGATCGAGACGGCGGAAACGAAGGAAGCCGGGCTGGGCGTCATGACGATCGATCGCTGGAAAACGCTGGTCGGGCAGTTGACCGACCTGAAAGTGATCGACAAGCCTGTTGACCCGGCATCGTGTTTCATCCAGCCCGGGTAGGCCCGCGAGACCAATACTCTGCGTGTTATGTTCCCACGACCGACACTTCGGAAGAGGCCTCATACGGTTCGTGCGTGAACCCCGCGCGGAGAATTCGGTGTAGCTGCGACGCCTGCGTCGCCCATTTGTTGGTCACATACGCAGAAATGGGCGACGCAGGCGTCGCAGCTACAGGCGCGTGAGTCACCCTCGATCCGTATCAGATCGACATTCAGTCCCTGGCGACCTGTGGTTCATCACCCAGCGAACATCTCGCGCATTTTCCCGCCGATGTCGGCCGAGCGCATGAGGGATTCGCCGACCAGCACGGCGCGGACGCCGGCGGAGGCGAGTTTCTGGACGTGTTCGCGGGTGTGGATGCCGCTTTCGCTCACCAGCACGCTGGGGTCTTCGACCAGTTCGAGCATGCGGAGCGTGTTGCCGAGGTCGGTCTTGAACGTACGCAGGTCGCGATTGTTGATCCCCAGAAGGCTGTAACTGCGGTGGGGGAAGCCGATCACGCTGTCGCGCACGCGGATCAGGTTGTCCAGGTCATGCACTTCGATGAGAACGGTCATCCGCAGTTCGGTGGCGAGGATTTGCAGGTCGATCATCGTGTTGGTCGCCAGGCACTCGGCGATCAGCAAAATCGCGTCGGCACCGTTGGCGCGGGCTTCGAGCACCTGGTAGGGGTCGATGATGAAATCCTTCCGCAACACCGGCAACTCGACGGCCGCCTTCACCTGGCGGAGGTAGTCGAGGGAGCCGAGGAAGTATTTTTCGTCGGTCAGCACGCTGAGGGCGTCGGCACCGTTCTCCTGATAGATCTTCGCGATCGCGACGGGGTCAAAATCGTCACGGATGATGCCGGCGCTGGGAGAGGCTTTTTTCACCTCGGCGATGACGTTAACGGGTTTGGTGGTCGGGGGCTTGGTGACGGCCTGGAAAAAGTTGCGAGGCGGGCTCTGGGCAGCGATCTGCTCGCGGAGCTGTTCGACGGGGGTCAGGATTGACCGTTCGGCGACTTCGAACTTCTTGGTGGCGATGATTTTATCGAGGATCGTCTGCATGGCGGAAATCGCTAAGATGGGGAACTCTAGAACCTGAGGAAGGCTTGTCAATCGGACTGCTCGCTTCGGCGAACAACCTCGTGCTCCCGATCTGGTTTATCTGGACGGGGATTTCGCTTCTGCTGCTGTTCGTCGTCGCCGGCCGCAGCGGTGAGGCGTCGCCACGGGAACCAGAGTCGACAGGCGTGGTCTTTTTTCTGGCACCGGTGGGGGTGGGGCTATTCGTGGTGTGGGTGATGGTGAGCGCGTTCTGGAATGAGATGGCGGTCAAGTCGGGGGTCTCGACCATGACCGGCGAGCACAAGGCGCTGCTGGCGGTGATCGCGCCGCTTGTTCCGGCAACGCTAGGGCTCATGGTTTTGCGGGGTCGGACCGCTCGGGAGGCGATCGGGCTGTCGGTCGATCGAATCCGCCCGGGCGTGCTGTGGGGGCTGCTGGGGATCACGATCGCGCTGCCGGTGGTTTGGTGGTCGCTGGAAGCGTCGATGCAGTTGTGGAAGTGGATTGGGTACGAGCACGATAGCAAGCACGTGCTGCTGACGGAGCTGGGCAGGCACCCCGCAATGTGGGTGCGGGTGGCGATCGTGCTGGCGGCGGTGGTCGTAACGCCGATTTTTGAAGAACTCCTGTTCAGGGGCCTGCTCCAGACCAGCCTGCGCCGCGTGAGCGGATCGCCGGTCGCAGCGATCTTCCTCACGAGCCTGGTCTTCGCGGTTATCCACGACGCCTGGTCCGCCCCGGCGATCTTCGTGTTGTCGGTGGGAATTGGAGCCTGCTACGAACTTTCCCGCAATCTGCTGGCCGCGATCGTCATGCATGCGGCATTTAATGCCTTCGCGATCGCGACCAGTGGGGCGCTCTGATAGCGCGCGGTTAACCTGACCACTTGCCCCGTTGCCAGATCGGGCGACTTCGTCCACAATGCCCGTCCGTTTTTTAGGTAAAGCTTCATTGAAAGGAATTTTCCATGGCGGACGAACAAATCACTCCCCCGGCCGGCGATCAGCAGAACGTTCAGCTCGTTGTCGATGACCGCGAACTGCGCACGTGCTACAGCAACGGCTATTTCATCAACCAGACCGCCGAAGAAGTGGTGCTGGATTTTGGGTTTAACCTCCCGCGTCCGGCGCAGGCGGGCCAGCAGCCGCAGGTGCTGTTTAAGCTGACGGATCGCGTGATCCTGAGCTACCCCAACGCCAAGCGTCTGGCCGGCTCGCTGTTGCAGCTCATCAAGCGCTACGAACAGCAATTCGGCGAGATTCCGACTCAGCCGGGCGCTCGTCGCTAATCGGCTCGTTCGGTTCAAACAGATCGATCACAGCTCGATCCTGCGCCATGCGCCATTGATCCCGACGAACCGCCGCATGAACGGGCGAGAGGTTGGAGATGATCACGGCGTCATAGCGCAGCGATCGGGCTGTTGCGTCATCGACGATGCGAATGCCGCGGTATCTGCGCGCCGGATGATGCAGACTTCGGTCGGCGATCGCGACGATCTCGATCCCCAGATCGCGGCAGGCGCGCCAGTAGGCGTGGATGTTTTTGCCGCAATCGACCAGGACGACACGCATCTGCCCCCTTTCCCGGTACTCCGGGAGAGGGTTAGGGTGAGGGTCTGACGCCGTCGATCGACCAACGACGCTCAAGCCCTCACCCCAGCCCTCTCCCGGCGTACTGGAACAGGGGGTAAAGCGGGCGCACTCCAAGCGTTGTCGGATCTCATCGACCTTGGCAAATCTCTCAAACCCTTCATCCGACACCGCATCGCGCTTCAGCCCCGTCACCGACCGCAGCATGAAATCGATCACGCCGTAAAAAAAAGCGCCGGTCGCGTTTTTCGATGACGCGATCCACCAGTACCGTTTCATCCAGTCCCAGCCCATCGGCAAGACCCATTTGAGCGGGAAACGGCGGGTGATGAGGAAGAGGTTGTTGCGGACGTCCAGCCGCATCGTCCGGGCCGAGACGCGGGCTTGGGGGGTTTTGAGGTGGGTGACGTGCAGGTCGTCGAAGGTTTCGACCTTGTAGCCGGCGTCGAGCAGGCGCATCGAGAGGTCGTATTCCTCCGCCTGCATGAAAAAATCGTCCGGCAACCCGCCGACCGCGCGCAGCGCGCGGCGACGCAACCCGACGCCGCAGCCGATGAAGACGTTCGGGTACGCCGAGCACTCGCGCTGGCCGTTGGGGAGGGTGATGGTGAAGGTGGCGGCGCCGAGTTTTCCGTCGGCCTCGAAGTGGCGAATCATCTTCTGGATCGCGCCGGGGGCGGGATAGGAATCGTCATCGAGAAAGACGATGTACTTGCCCAGCGCGTAATCGAGCGCCTCGTTCTTGGCGACCGAGCCTTTGTTCTCATTGAGTGTGAGAAGCTTCACTTTCGGAAACGTATCGCGGACGCGCGCGCTCGTGCCGTCGGTCGAGGCGTTATCGACGACGTGGATATCGAATTCTGACCGCTCCAGCCCGCACACCGACAGGCGCGTAAGGGTCTCCAGCAGCACCTGGCATCGGTTGCGGGTGGAGATCACGAAGCTGACCTGCGGGAATTTTTGAAGCATCGCACGTTCCTCACACGGTTTGGGTGCCACGACTTGGTAATCCAAGTTGTGGAAGGCTCGAACGCGTACCACGGCTTGGCGTACCAAGCCGTGGCACCCATTTGTCGCTACGCGGCTTCCTTCGCGGCTTCATTCATGCCTCGCAGCGTGCAGGGGAACGACGGATCAAAGTCATTCTTGAGCGGATTTCGCTGCGGCAGGTTCCACTTGGCGAAGAGGCGCTCGTTGTCGGCGGTCATGCGGGGCAGGTCTTCGACGCGGCGGTCGTCTTGGTGTTCGTCGTGGTCGAGGCAGACGCCCCAGGCGGGCTCGACGCGGTAGCCGTTGAACCACGCCTTGAGCGACAAATCCGGGTCGGCGGCGCAGAAGGCGTAACGCGGGTCGAAATAGCCCAGCCGGTCGAACAATTCGCGCCGGCCGATGGGGAAATTGGCGTATAGCGTGCCGCGGATGTGGCAGAGGCTGTAGAGCTGGTCGTCGACGGTGGTCTGATACGCGACATTCCGCGGCGAGTGCCAGCGGTGGAAGATCGCGAGGAAACCGACATCCGCAGGCACGCGATCGATCTGCCGGACGGCTTCGTCGAGCGCTCCGGGCAGCGGGCGGGCATCGTCATTGATCCACATCATGTTCCGGCCGCGGGCGTGGAGGAATCCCTGGTTCATCGCCTTCACGAACCCGCGCCGCTCCGTCTCGCGGATCACCTTCATGCGGTCGCCCAGTTCGCGCTGATGCCGCAGAAGCCGATCCCACGTGTCGTCCTTGCTCGCGCCGTCAACGACGATCAACTCCCAATTGCACTTCACCGTGCTGGCGATGGTTTCGATGCAGCGGCTGAGGAGACCGGCACGGTTGCATGTGGGAAGGATGATGGAAAGATCAATCATGATTCGTACCGTTCACTATCGCATTCTGTCGCTCGTGTGGTTTGATGAGTGTGTCGTGAAAGGACTCGATTGTCTTTCACGACACACTCATCACGCCACACTCGTCCCTACGCCACAAGCCCGGCGACATTGGTTCTGCCGCCCATCAGTTCCACCATCGCGTCGATGATCATGTCGTTGCTGACCGGCACATTCCCGACCTGTTGGATTTCGACCGCGGCGGCGAGGGAGCCGATGAAGGCGGCTTGTTGGAGCGACGCGCCGGTCGCCAGCGCCAGGCTGGTGGCGGCGAGGAGAGCGTCGCCGGCGCCCAGCGGATCGACGGCGCTGCTGGAGAGCGAGGGCAGGTAGTCCGTGCTCAAGCGGCCGTTGGATTCCTGCCAGGTTCCGTTTGGCCAGTTGCAGGCGACAAGGCCTTGCTTGCCGAGGGTGATGAGCGCCGCACGCACTTCGGTCGTGCGCAATAGTTCGGAGACGACCGCGCCGATGCCGCTGGAGAAATCGCTGAGCGTTTCACGCAGTTCACGTTCGGTGGGGCAGAGCAGGTCGACGGATTTGAACCGCATAAGGTTCGACTGCTTGCCGCTGACGTCGGCGGTGATGATCGGGACGGTGGCGCGAAGTTGCGGCATCACGCGATCGAGCAAACCGGGCGTGATCAGCCCATACCCGAAGTCGGCGAAGATCACGCAGCCGGCGTCTTTGGCGGCTTCCAAAATCTGCTCCGCCAACTGCTGCTCGCGGCGGCTATCCAGCGGAGCGGAGCCGCCTTCGTCGACCTTGAACAGCTTTTGGTCGTCAACTACGTACCGGTTCTTCACGACGAGCTGCTTGCGGTGATCGGCGGCGATCGTGTCGATGCCCTCGGCTTGCAGGCGGAGCGTCACCTGGTGCGATTCGTTGTCTTTGGCCAATGCGGTGACGAGCGTGGCGCGTGCCCCCATCGCGGCGGCGTGGCGGGCGATGATCGCGGCACCGCCGTCGAATTCTTGTTTCGCCATCGCCCGCAACGCCATCATCGGGCCTTCGCCGGCGACGCCGGTGGCTTCGCAGAAGTGGTAGCGGTCGAGGATGTAGTCGCCGATGACGACGACCTTCACGTCCTGGCAGCGCCGGAGGGTGGCTTCGACCGCGCCGGGTCCGACGCCGTACTGGCGGCCGAAGCGGGTGATCTTTTCGGTGTTGAACGCGCCGGTGTCCCGTAACGCGCCGATCAGCGCGGTCGAGGAGTAAACCACGTCGCCGGACGAGAAGTAGACCTCGCCGCCATTGTGGGCGACGGTGTCGCGTTCCTTGAGGAAGCGGGGATCGACGCTGGTTTCGTACTCGCGGCCTTTGACGTAGATGTCGGGCTTGAGCTGTTCCAGCAGTTCGACGGCGGTGGGGTAGTCGTTCAGATAGACGACATCGACACATTCCAACGCCGCCAGGCTCGACGCCCGCAAATCATCCGGAATCAGCGGACGGCTTATGCCTTTGTTGACGTGGGCGTCGCTGGAGACCGAGACGATCAGAATATCGCCCAGCGACCGCGCGTGCTGGAGGTGGTGGATGTGCCCGGGATGGACGACATCGAAGCAGCCGTGGCAGTGAACGACCGATTTGCCCTCGGCGCGGGCCCGCTCGCGGGTGGCGAGCAGTTGATCGAGCGAACAGACTTTGCGGCTCATCGACACGGATCCTCCGGCGGCAGGCGGTAACTTCGATATCGACGGAGGGAACGCGATTCCATGAATTTATAGGACGCATGGAAATGTCGAATGGCGAATGCCGAATGTCGAATGAAGGCGATGACGCAGATTCCATTCGGCAATCGGAAATTGGCAATCGGAAATCCTCTCGTTCGTCCGATAAGAGGTGCAGGAGATTCACCCAGTGTCGTCGACGACCATGCAGGCATCGGAGCGGCTCGTGATTGCCAGTGATTTTGTCGCGGCGGTGCGGGAAGGGGATTGGGACCGGGCGGACCGGCTTTTGCCCGATCTAAGCGGCTCACTGAGCGACGGTGCCTGGTCGGCGGTGGCGTTGCTGCACATGCAGCGGGAACGCTGGTCCGATGCCGCCGATGCGCTGGAGCTTGTGAAGACCCGATCCGAGCAGCAGAAGCTGCATTTGAGGTTATCGAAGAACCTTGCCGCGCTGCGGACGCATCGGCCGGAGATTTACCGGGTGATCGCGGATGCGGCGGTGGGGCAGGCGTATCAGATTCATCCCTCCAAAGGCGGTAAACCCAGCATCCTGATGACCCGCCCGGACGGCGGGCGCACCCTGCTCGCCGGCGGGGATGACCCGCAGGCGGCGGCGACGACGGTCGCTGCGCAGCTCAAACCCAACGCCGAAAAAGGCGAATCCCTGGCGCTTCTGTCCATCGGCGACGGATACGCCTTCGACGCAATCGTCCGAGCGTCCCCCGTGCTCCTGCTTGGGCGGCGTCAGCCGATCTTCCTGTTCGAACCGGATCCGCGACTCATCCTCGCCTGCTTCCTGCTGCACGATTTCACCGGCGCTGAAGGGCCGATTGAAGCCGAGCACGTGCTCTGGTACGTCGGCCCGCGCTGGGGCGAGCAGTTCCGGCTTGCGATGAATACCGACCGCTACCTGCCGTTCCCTAAGCTCAGCGTCAAACTCGGCACCGATCCGAAACCGATGGAGCAAATCCTGCAGATCACCCTCGCGGAACTCGGGGCCATCGACGAGCGATCGAAGCAGCAGATCGCGGCACACTACAACGCACTGCCGGCCGACCATTTCGCGATGGTGTTTGCGGGCAAGTCGCACCGCGCCCCGCGCGTACTGCTGACGACCACCCGCTTTAGCACCGTCCTCCAATACTCCACCAAGGATGCCGCAGACGCATTCCGGCAGATCGGGTGGGAGGTGCAGATCCTCGTCGAGCCATCGGCCCACCACGGCCTGACAAAAGTCGGTATGCGGCGGACGATCGCGGAGTTCAAGCCCGATCTCATTTTCCAGATCGATCACAACCGCTTCGAGCATGGCGACCTCTTCCACCCCGCGATCCCGTTCGTTAACTGGATCCAAGACCTGCTCTCGCACCTGATGACGCCCCACACCGGGCGAAAAATCACGCCGCGCGATTTCGTGCTCGCGCCGTCGCTGCAGCGGTGGGTGGATGATTACGCGTATCCGGCGAGGCAGTGCCTGGAATTCCGCAAACTCACCCGCATCCCCGCTCGCCCGACCAGTTGGACCGGGCGCGGGCAGCAGGTGATTTACGTGTCGAACTGGTCGCAGACGTCCGAGCAGATGCGTGAAGAACTGACACGCGACAGCGAAGGTAAATCGCGTGAAGTGATCGACGCCGCCTGCGACCGCATGATCGCGACGTACATGGCCGGCAATTCCCTGCCCACACAAGGCGACGTGCGCCGACTATTGGTCGACGTGATGCGCGAGCAGGAAGTGCAGGCCGAGGAATCGCTCATCCGCCAAACGACCACTCGCCTGTTCGATCGCCTGAACAACCAGCTTTTTCGACAGCAGGGGCTTACCTGGGCGAAGCGCGCGTGCGAGGATCTGGGCCTGGACCTGCAAATCTACGGCAAAGGCTGGGACAAACACCCCGATTTCGCCCGCTACGCCCGCGGAACTGTGGCATATGGTGAGCCGCTGGAGGAACTGACGCGCGAGGCCGGGATTAACCTGGTGCTCGAACCGTTCGTCTGCATCGCCCACCAGCGTGTTCTCGACGCGATCGCGGCGGGCGGGTTTTGCCTGATGCGGGCGAACCCGGGAACGCAGCTCATCCACTCCGTCATCGACCTGCTCCAACTCGCCAAGTCGGACGCCGACACCACGGCGCAGCTCGAATTGCAACTGGACGAGGAACATCGCGAACTGTTGACGCAGACCCTGACCGCGTTCGATGCCTGCGACGTCTCGCCGGGCGCGGTGGATCATGTTGCGACGATTCGACGGCTTCAGCGAGGCGGCTTCATGCCCGAATCGGGCCAGATCCTGCCGCTCCTCGACCAGACGACATTCGAATCGTCCGATCAGTTGACGCAGCAACTGACACGTCATTCACGTGACGACACTTTGCGTTCGGAGATATCAAGGGCCCAGCGATCGTTCGTGAAACAACGCTTCAGCTACGTCGCGGGCGTAAAGAAAATCGTCGAGTTCATCGGTCAGCGTCTTACCGACGAACCGAAACGCCTCGAACGGGCGGCATAAATACTCCCTCTGTTATGTAGCCATGGGAGAGCGGTGAGGTAAGGGCACGATCTCCCGAGTGACTTGCCCTCGCCCTAACCGTCTCCCGGCGTACCGGGAGGGGGAACAAAATGCGGCTCGATGATCGCTTCCATCGTGTCGGGATGTGCGTCAGACCGGATCGCGATGAAATTCCCCCACGCGTCTGCGTGGTGAAGCTCGCACGGGTAGGCGGCGATTGAATGCCACGCGTGCCCGCTGCCGTATTGGATCAGCGGTGCCCATTGCGAGCAGTAAACGATGTAGCCGTGCGATAAAAGCAGGTCGCCGAGCTTGCGGTAGTCGAAGTGTTGCGGGCGGGTTTTGATCTCGTCGAATTCGCACATGACGACTTCGGGCAGGGTGTTCCAGTCGTGGCCGAGCAGGACTTGGTGGTCGTAGCCTTCGGTGTCGATCTTGAGATAGTCGATGGATGGGATGCCGAGTTTGGCCAGTTCGTCCCGCAGGGTGACGACCGGGACACGCTCCGACGGCGTGTGCGATTCCCGAAACGGCACGAGCGACGCGATGCCGGTCGACTCGGGCGAGGTATAAAACTGCACGCCCTCCGACGGCTTATCCCCGACGGCGGCGGGGTAGAAGGTGAGATTGGGGTGGGCGAGGTA
>Ga0105047_10018158_pt1 | contig 10916 bp, 16 predicted proteins | sample MAT04_FD_78384 | JGI IMG/M metagenome (GOLD analysis project Ga0105047, IMG submission 78384) | Freshwater microbial communities from Lake Fryxell liftoff mats and glacier meltwater in Antarctica - MAT-04 (megahit assembly) | ecosystem: Environmental > Aquatic > Freshwater > Ice > Liftoff...
GAGAATCATTCGGACGAAGAATTGAAAACCAGCTTTTCGGACTTTATAAGCCTAAGTGTAAACGAAAACTTCATCTCATTAAATACTCTATTTGCTGAAATAGAAGGAGTAACTATCGAAAAATACATAATCAGGCATAAAATTGCCCGTGTTAAGGAATTGCTTGTTTACGATGATCTGAGTCTTGCCGAAATAGCGGCTAAAATGCATTACAGCTCTACGGCTCAGCTATCATCACAGTTTAAAATAACTGGCCTAACACCAGCACACTTCCGGCTCCTCAGGCACAATCGGCAGGTCGATCCACAGTTTAATTAACCGGTTTTATTCCATTCACAATACTATGTATTACAAACAATTACATTTGGTTAAAAATCCAAATCCCGTCAAAAAGTCTTTGCCTGTCAAAAATACAGACACAAGGTTATCGGATAGGGAAAATGCAAAAGTGGTTAAAGATAAAACATCGACTACTGATCTGAAACTGCATTTACATGAAATGGAAGAGCTAAATATGCGACTGCAAAATCTCGTTGATGAACAGACCGTAAAACTTGCCGAAGTTATTGCTACAAATGCAAAATTTCTGTCAATAATCGCACATGATTTAAGAAGTCCGTTCGGCTCAATAATTGGTGTTCTCGAATTACTGAAGGACAGCTATGATGATCTTAACCTAAAAGAAGTTGAAAAATATATAAGCATGGCCAGCAATTCGGCATATGGAACACTTAATCTTCTGGATAATTTACTGGCATGGACCGCTGCTCAAAATAAAGCAACTTATTTCAACCCGGTTAAAATTAAATTACATGATCTTGTACTGAATGAACTCGAAAGTGTAACCACATCAGCTATGCATAAGCAATTAACACTCGAACAATCCATTCCGGAGAAACTGTTTTTATCTGCTGACCTTCAGATGACTAAAACGATAATACGAAATCTGATCAATAACGCCATAAAATTCTCATACATAGGCGGCATGATTAGTATAAGCGCAACGGAAGATACAAAGTGTGTTGAAATAACAATTCAGGACAATGGTATCGGTATTACCGGAAAAGCTCAGAAAAATCTCTTTAAAGTAAACGAGATGCACTCAACCAGAGGCACCAGCAACGAAAATGGAACAGGACTTGGACTACTCCTTTGCAAGGAATTTGTCGAAAAACACGGCGAAAGCATCCGCATCGAAAGCGAGCCGGGTAAAGGAACCAAAATAAAATTTACGTTGCCTCATTACATCTAAAAACATTTGTTCACCCTTCAACATAACGCTTGGCAGCAGGATTTATAAATAGTGCAAAAAAAATACAGATAAAATTAACAAACACTAAGGAGTAGAAGCTATTTTCTGTAAATTTGGAACGATATGGAACCAAATTGTAGTTTTGATAATCAAAAATCTGAAAACAACAACAGGAATGATTCTAATACTCTAAAAACAAACATAGCCATGATAAACGAAGAATTGGATTATACTGATGCACGTATGCTTCGCCTAAAGGCGGAAGAAAAGCTGAAAGATAAAAAAGCTGTTGCCGTAGAACCCGATATAGAGTCCGACACCAAAAGGCTGCTGCACGAACTACAGGTTCATCAGATCGAACTGGAAATGCAGATCGAAGAGTTACGTAATGCCTACGAAGCATCGGAAGAAGCCCTGAAAAAATACACCATGTTGTACGATTTTGCACCTATGGGCTATTACACTTTAGATGCCAACGGCGTAATCTGCGACCTGAATTTCACGGGTGCCGAAATACTCGGCGACAGACGATTTAGCCTGGTAAACGCTACTTTCAGGATTTTTGTTTCACCTGAATCAAAGTCTGTTTTCGATAGTTTTTTCAATAAAGTGTGTAACGGTACTGCTAAAGAAACATGCGAAGTGATGCTGGGTTATGACAAAAAACCTATTTGTCGTGTTTTTATCGAGGGTATTGCCACCAGCGACGACCGCAAATGCCTGTTATCGGTAATTGATATAACCCACTTCACAAAACAATTCGGAGCGTAAACGCGGCTACCGATTCTTTCTTCATTTACACTGTTTAAAAGGCTTTTGAAACGCCCACTTATTCTAATTAGGGTCAACAAGAAAACTCATTATTTTATATAAATATGCTCATTTTATTTAAATTTAGGTTTAGAATGCCAATCTCAGTCTTCTGTTTGCATGTACTTTCCTGTACCGGTTGCTGAGCGGGGCCGAAGCTAAGGGATACGCGAATTTGAGGCTTGTTTCTTTACTTTAATACTGAAAATATCTGTATAAAGGCAATTGGCCACCTTAGCTTTACATTCAAGGACAAATGAAGTTTTAATTGGAAACTTCTGACGTCCGTCTTCTCACTTCCTGCGAAATAACATACCCGCTAAATTAAAAGCAGAACTTCTTTTCTATACCTATTTCTGGCTAAATATATTCTTCATGATTGCTGTTACGCGAAAAATACTCCATCCGAAATGTGTGAATCATGCAACTCTTTTCAACAATTGTGTAAGGGTTACCACTGCTTATAGGTTTAATTTCGAAGCTTAAAAATACATCATAATTTATGAAAAATACAGACGAAGAAAAGAGTCGCAACAGCCGGCCTGATGGAATTGAAGGAGAGAATAACCTTCCCGGTTATCCCTCCTACCCGGCAAGCGAAGATATTTATAAGCAATATGAGGAAGCAAAAGATATTAATCCTGAAGATATCACAAAACCAAAAGTGCTGAATTCCGATGTGGATTCTATTGACGAAACAGATGAGAACACTGAACTTTTGGGTAGCGATCTGGATGTTCCCGGCTCGGAACTGGATGATGCAATGGAACATATTGGAAGTGAGGATGAGGAAAATAACTATTACAGCCTTGGAGGAGATGCCCACTCCGACCTTGACGAGAATAATGGTTAACCAGAAGTGAACACATACTGTAATCTCAAATACAAGCAAAGCCTCAAAATAAACATAAAATTTACAAAATCAATTTGAAATGAAACACGATAAAGAATTACTTAAACTCCTGAATTCACTTCTGGTCGAAAAACTTACTGCCATAAACCAGCTTATGGTGCATTCCGAAATGTGCGAAAACCTGGGATATGAAAATCTACATAAGGCTATACATAAACAAGCAATGGATCAGATGCTTTTGGCTGAGTGGCTTATTGAACGGATCAGTTTTCGTGATGGCTCAGTAACATTATCCGAACTTAACAAAATAATGATAGGTAAAACGGTTTCGGAACTGGTAAGTAAAAACGAAAGTGATGAACTTAAAGCATTTTGCTCATATTCGGATGCCATTAAACTGGCCGCCGAAGTTGATGACCACGAAACAGCGGAAATACTTTCGAAAATACTTGTTAAGGAAAAAGGCCATTCAGGCTGGGTTCAAAAACAAAAAACAGAAGTTGAGAATATGGGTATGGAAAATTACTTGTTTAATCAAATGGGAAGCCTTGTTAACTGAGTCATCCGGCAAAGCACCGCAAATAAATTCCGGCAAAGGCAAATTGTTAGGCAAACCACTTTTCGAAACCTAACAATATCAGTTTATTTAAATCTTAACTATTTTACACTATGAGACAGCAACCGGTAAAAATCAAATCAATTCAGCGCATCAATTATAATGTTCTGCAAATTGTTACTGAGAAACCCAGTGATTTTAACTTTGAGCCGGGGCAGGCAACTGAAATTTCGATTAACAGAAACGGTTGGAAAGCTGAAAAGAGGCCATTTACTTTTACCAGTCTGCCCGAAGACGATTTCCTCGAATTTACTATCAAAATTTATCCGTTGCACAGAAATGTAACCAACGAAATGGATGAGTTGGTGGTGAATGATGAATTAATTCTGCATGAGGTTTTCGGAGAAATAGCCTATAAAGGCGAAGGATTATTTATTGCCGGCGGCGCGGGAGTTACACCATTTATCTGCATTTTTAAGTACCTGCAGTCGAAAAACAAGATAGGGAATAACAAATTGATTTTATCCAACAACACAAAGGCCGATATTATCCATGAACAGGAATTTAAAGGCTTGCTGAACGACAATTTTATCAATATATTAACACACGAAAATCTTGAAGGATATTCGCACGGGCTTATTACTGAGGAATTTCTAAGACAACACCTTACCGATACCGGCAATTTTGTTTATTTATGCGGACCTCCGCCAATGATGGAAGCTGTTGAAAAGCAACTTACAAATCTGGACATAGGTGAAAAAATGATTATAAAGGAAGCATTTTAGATCGGGAAACTGCTTTCCGTAATCCATAAAACTAAAACGGCACTAAAAAAACATATACCGGCATACAGAAAACAGAAAACGAAATTTCAAAACTCAAAAAAGATTATGATGATCTGGCTAAGCAAATAGATGAATTATAACACACGGATTCGGATTAATAAACATATAAAGTAATTTACACGAGATAAAAATCGGAATTTGCAGGAGATGTGTGAATTATGTAACTATTTTACAAAGTTATATAACAAACTTCAAGGCATTAAGCTCTAATTTTATACCTGTAATTCATGCTTACACTTTGAAGCAGCTAACATAAAGCCTCTGGTACAAACACCCGATACAATGAGCAGGAAATTTCTGATTTTCTCAGTCCTTTAACCTGCAACCTGCACAAATACAGATTCGTAAGTTAATCCATACATAAAATAAACATGAAATGAAAAAAATTCTGATTGCACTCGATTATGATAAAACATCCCAAAAAGTAGCCGAAGCCGGATATTCAATGGCTAAGGCAATGGAAGCGGAAGTGGTATTATTGCATGTAATATCCGATCCTGTATATTATTCTTCAACCGCATATTCGCCCATAATGGGACTTACCGAACCCCTGGGCGTAGATCCGTTAAATTTCGACAGCCCCGACAGGATGAGAAACGTATCGCAACATTTTCTGGATGGAATGAAAAGTCATCTGAAAGATGAAAATGTTCAGACACTCCTGCAGGATGGTGATTTTGCCGACTCTATTTTAAAAGCAGCAAAAGGACTTCATGCCGACATAATCGTTATGGGTTCACACAGTCATAAATGGCTCGAAAATATTTTAATTGGAAGCGTTACCGAAAAGGTTTTACGTCAAACCACAATTCCGCTCTTTATAGTTCCGACCAAAAAACGCGGTTAAAATCCCAACGCAATGTTAAAAAACATGAAGGGCGAGGGGAATACTCTTTTTTTTAGGTTATGGTTAACTTGAATTATGAACTGAGTCCTTCTGTTTTTTTAGCCTAAAGTAACCTAAATACCAGCCAGAAGAAATAAGAGGTATTAAAGGGCGGCAGAACCAAGCCTCCAGCATATATGTATGGGCGAAAATTATACATATAACCGCCGCACAGGCGTTTATGTTCAGAAAAACGGCTATTGGCAAAAACACGTCAGGAACAGAGCATATAATCAAGGCTACTGGCAAACAGAACCTCGCGGCCATTATTGAGCCAAAGGAAAGTGTCATAGGAATTGTTAGGTTTTTTGCCACCTGTTTCGCAATCAAAATATGCCTGCATCAGGAAAATAGGTATCACTTTCGGACATGATTATCCAAAACTGTAAAAAAAATGGATTTCGTTGATTATTATAAAATCTTAGGGATTGACAAAACGGCAACACCGAAGGACATTAAAACTGCCTATCGGAAATTAGCCAGAAAGTATCATCCTGATTTGAATCCTGATAATAAGGATGCTAAAAAGAATTTTCAGCAGATTAACGAAGCCAACGAGGTGTTGAGTGATCCTGAAAAGCGAAAAAAATTCGACCAGTACGGAAAGGACTGGCAACATGCCGATGAATTTGAAAAAGCAAAACAGTACCAGGGACAGCCATCAGGTTCGCGTGGTTCACGATTTTCAGGGGAACAGCATCAAGGTGATTTTTCCGATTTTTTCGAATCTTTATTTGGAGGATCAGCTCGTTCGGACCGTAGCCGACAGGTGAAATACCGCGGTGAGGATTATAATGCTGAAATCCACCTGGTACTCATTGATGCGTATAAAACCCATAAGCAGACTTTATCGGTTAACGGGGCTAATATCAGAATCACTATCCCCGCCGGTATCGAAAACGGACAAACTATCAAAATTGCGGGTCATGGAAGTCCTGGAATTAACGGAGGACCAAATGGCGATCTATACATTACTTTTTCAATCGAAAATCACCCGAAAATAAAACGCCTTGGCGACAATCTTCATACTACGGCTGACCTTGATTTATATACTGCAATGCTTGGAGGTGAAGTAACTATTGATACATTAACCGGTAAGGCAAAACTAAAAGTAGCTTCTGAAACTCAGAATGGCAGCAAGATAAAACTAAGAGGCAAGGGATTCCCTGTTTATAAAAACGAAGGGAAATTCGGAGATTTCATTGTTACCTGGAACCTGAAAACACCTACAAATCTAACAGAAAAACAGAAGGAATTATTTTCGGAATTGGCCAAATCGTAATGTTAAAAGCTGAACCATGCAAACAGAATATTTGATTCCCATTGACGAGTTCTGTGCCAGTCACAGTATTGAAATGTCGTTTATCAATTCGTTGCAAAAAAACGGGCTGATAGAAATCACAACCATCAAGGAAACCGTTTTTATTGATTCGGAGCAGTTGCAGCAGGTTGAGAAATTCATACGTTTTTATTACGATCTGGATATCAACCTCGAAGGGATAGAAACCATTACCCATTTGTTGCACCGGATAAGTGCCATGCAGGACGAAATCGTTTCGCTTCGCAACAGGCTTCGGCTTTACGAATCGGATTAATCAGGTTGGTTTAAATAATCAGGTTGGTGAATGTAATGAAATTTGATCAAAGGCCAGGAAATTAAACAAATTACTCAGAAAAGCAATTTCCCCTGGATCTGTTTTTCTTTAATGAAAACTGTTGAAAGTAACTATGAATCCATGCAAAGCCGTGAAATCTGTAACAAATAGATTGTTTAAGGGCTGAATAGTTAATCGGCAGTAAATAATTAATTCAGTTTTATGCTTAAAAGAGGATGTTCCAAAAGAGCAGCCTCTTTTTTTATGGCATCATTTAATGTGTGAATCATGTAAAATTTACTACTTATTGTGTAACGCTTTCCGCCCGATTCAGCATCACCTTTGTAATGTGAAATTTATCACACCTGACCCGCCAGCAGCGGACCCTTAATACCCAATACCATGAATACCACAGAAGTAAAAGGAAACTGGAATGAGCAAAAAGGCAAGCTCAAACAAAAATTTGGATTTCTTACCGATAATGACCTGATGTTCGAAGAGGGCAAAGAAGATGAAATGCTTGGACGCCTGCAAATCAAGCTCGGCAAAACCAAAGACGATCTGAGAAAATTTATCGCTGATCTTTAACCATCAACTACTTCGTAAAAGTATCGTTTAGCATAACATATCACTGAACGGTACTTTTAAAATTACTCAACTAATATTTAAATGTAACAAATCTAATAAAATGAAAATCACTATTGTAACACTTGCACTAAGCACGATGCTTGTAGCAGGAACTCTTTTAACCAGCTGTAAATCACCGACTCAGAAAGAAGAAGCAGCCCAGGCTAAGGTTGACGAAGCTCAACAGGATTTGAATGCAGCGCAGGTAAAAGTTGCTTCACAGGAAGAATGGGCCACATTTAAGATTGAATCGGAGCTAAAAATTAATGATAATGAAATCCGGATTGCTGAATTGAAAGTAAAAATGAAAAAACCGGGAAAGGTATTTGATGCGTTGTATCAGAAGCGGATTGATGATCTGGAAAAACGAAACCTCGACATGAGAGTTAGAATGGAAACATACGAAAAGAGCCAGAGTGATTGGGAATCGTTTAAAACCGAATTCAATCACGATATGGACGAACTCGGAAAATCATTGAAAGACTTAACGGTTGACAATAAATAGCATGTTTAAAGGCGGGTTAAAAGCCCGTCTTTTTCTTTTATCCGGTATTCCTTAAATTTACCATTAATACCGCTGGCAAAAACAACTGTAATAGCAGCAACTCTAAACAAATGTGTGAATAATGTAAATCTTATCATAAATTGTGTAATGCTTTTTAGCCCAAACAGATACACCTTTGCAGCATGATAATAAATTTACACTAATAATTCCACTTGCAGTTTAAAAATTTAAATCAGAAAAAATGAATAGCTCTACATTAGTCGGAAACTGGAAGGAACGAAAAGGGAAATTAAGGCAGAAATTTGGATTTTTATCCGAAAAAGACCTCATGTTCGAGGAAGGCAAGAAAGAAGATATGCTTGTAAAACTTCAGATAAAGCTTGGCAAAACAAAAGAAGAATTGATCAGGATAATTGCAGCGCTTTAATCAGTTACTGATTTTTGCCTTACTGAATAGCAGATCATACATTTACACTAAACCCACTAAAAATAAAAAAATAAAATGAAACACTTAACCTTAAAAACCATCGTGAAAAATGTTGTATTCATTGCTTTTACAACACTGTTGATTTTCGCATTTTCATCATGTGCCACTAAAGCAAAATTTGCAACTTCGAGCGTAGTTCCGGCGGCGCAAGGTGATGTAAAGATAAAAAAAGATAAAAATAATAATTACATCATTAAAATTGAGATTACAAATCTTGCTGAAGTAAGCAGGCTTGAACCAGCCAGAAAAACCTACGTTGTTTGGCTTGTTTCTGACCAAGACGAAACAAGGAATGTAGGGATGATAAGCAGTTCCTCAGGAACTTTTTCAAATAAGTTAAAAGCATCTTTCGAAACGGTTACTTCCTATAAACCTGCCAAAATTTTTATTACAGCCGAAGATGATGCAACTATTACGTATCCAAGCACTCAAGTTGTGCTGGCTACCGAAAGGTTTTAGTTTTCTGCCACCAATAAAATGATGAAAATTCAGCATGCAACTTTGAACCGGCCAATCGTTAATCGAATCCTTAAATCAAAAATATCATGGGGTATATTCTTCACATTACCGCAACAGCTCTGATCATACTTTGGCTAATCGGTTTTTTTGCTTTAAGTGCAGGTCCATTAATTCATCTGATACTTTTGTTTGCAGTTGTAAGCATACTGTCATTATATGTCCGTTCACGAAGGCAATACTTCGAGTCTCGAAACCAGAAATCCTGAAATACCAGATTAAATTGATGGTTATAATAAATTAAAATTGAATAACCTGCTCAGGGTTGAAAAACAATATCATAAAAGACTTTGAGCCATTTCATGAATCAATTCATTAAACAAAAATAAAATGAAAAAATCACTAATTCTCATCACAGCCTCCATCCTGCTGGTTTGCACCATGTACACACCGGTTTTTGCTCAGAACACATCTCCACAATTTGGCGTTAAGGGAGGAGTCAATTTCTCAAATCTTTATACCGAGGATTCAGACAAGGACAATGTAATGGTCGGTTACAACGTGGGACTTTTCAGCAAAATGCCCATCACTGAAAGATTTGCATTTCAGACCGAAATTTACTACTCTACCAAAGGAGCCAAAGTAACTTACAATAACCTTTTTGTAAGTGGCACAGCCCTTTTTAACCTCAATTACATCGAAGTACCTTTGCTTTTAGTAATCAAACTGACCGACAATTTCAGTATCCATGCCGGTCCTTATGCAGCCTACCTGGTTAACGGCAAGGTTAAAAATGATTCTAACGGAACCATTTTTGATTTTGAAGATAACATAAAAGAGGATGATTACAACCGGTTTGATGCCGGAATTGAAGGTGGCATAAGTTTGGATTTCAGTGCATTAAGTTTAGGCGCACGGTACAGTTATGGACTGACCAAAGTGGGTAAAGAGAAAACTTTTTTAGGAACCACTTATACATTTCCTGATGCAAATAATGGGGTCTTAAATTTGTATATCGCGGTGCCTCTTTTGAAATAATAATATTAGCCAAAGTAAACTAATTAAAAGATAATATACAGAATGTGAGGAGGATAGTTGTTTGTTTTATAATGCCGGAAAGCCCTGCGGAAGCGGGGTTTTCTGCTTTTTGGCACTTGCCGTAAAGCGGATGAAACAAGGTTAAAAAAGAAGAACAATCTGATTTATTCTGTCGCTGAGATGGATCGCTTCCTTGAAATACCTTGTACAGAAACACTTAATACCAGCGAAACTATTAGCTGTGCGATCAGAAAAATTACCTGTGATTCATCCACAACAAAAGCCCATGAGAAAACGATCCAATAGGTTAAATAACAAAAGATTTTACTACCGATTATTGCACTGAACATAGAAATAAATGGTTTCCGTATTTTATGAAAAAGCGAGATAAACAACCGTACATTAAGCACAAGCTCCGCCATGATAATCAGCATTTTGACAGGAACCGGATGACCCGAAACCAAAAATGAAAATACAGGCAATGCCAAAGCCAGAATATAAGCGTTTGACCGGGAAGTAAAAATCAGTGCAACCACAAGCATAATTCGCATTGGCTCAATGAAATAAAATGGAATGCCCGTGAGATGTGCGGCTGCTGGCATCAAAAGCAGGAACGCTAAAGCGAAGCCATCGATAAGAAAAGTCCGGATCAAGGGGAAAGTTAAGATACTTTTGCTGCTGCTGTTCATAAGGCTATAGGATTTGAGTCAGTAAAGATACTTTTTCCAGGAGAAATTTGAAAAATTTATTTATCAGAACATTATCAAAATGCTTTAAATACGGTATGGCATAAACAGACCAAAATGGAAAATACGCTGTAAGCTTGTAACTTACAGCGTATTGTAATTTAAATTGTGGAGCTGCCGGGAGTCAATTTAATGCTTATTACAATTATGTACATATATTAAAATATATATTCAAATAATTATTTATCAACAAGTTAAAAACCAAACATAAAAGTACTATATTTGTATGCAAGTTTTACTTAACATTTAAACCGTTACCC
>Ga0105047_10018159_pt1 | contig 10915 bp, 4 predicted proteins | sample MAT04_FD_78384 | JGI IMG/M metagenome (GOLD analysis project Ga0105047, IMG submission 78384) | Freshwater microbial communities from Lake Fryxell liftoff mats and glacier meltwater in Antarctica - MAT-04 (megahit assembly) | ecosystem: Environmental > Aquatic > Freshwater > Ice > Liftoff...
ACTCAACGAGGGCTTCATCGCGGCGCCCGTCTTTGGCGAGTTCGCGTCCGGCCTTCAACCTCGTTTGAACGGATGTCACTGGCTGGAGGCGCGTTATCTTCGGTTCAAATGTGGACATATCTAGTGCAAAGAGTTAAATTTAAGGAGCCTTGAGGTCAAGGCATTCTGCGAAGAGGAAACTGAAAATTTGGCCACCAAAGACAAAACGCTAACTCCGAAAAAGCGGCACGACGAGCGCGACGTCGAACCGGCTGCAGGCGTCGCACCTGCCGTGCGCAAAGATCTCCGATTTGTCGTCGGCGAAGAGACTATCGAGGGGGAACGCGCCTGCACAGTCGAGGACCCTCTCAACGGCGAGAGTTTTGCATTTGGCGAAAAGGAGTATTTTCTCTGTCAGGCGATGGATGGAGTCTCGTCCCGCGAGGATATTCTTGATCGCTTCGAAAAAACGTTTGGCAAGGCGATGTCGCCGGAGGCACTCCGAAGCTTCGAGGGGAGCCTGACCGAAATGGGTCTCATGGAAACCGGTGACGGCGAAGTTAAGGATGCCGTTGCGATTGCGCCGAAGCGCCGACACGCACGGGCCTACCACTGGTCCACCGGGAACCCGACTCGTGCCTTTGAATGGCTAATGTCAGGTTTGATGCCGATCCGAATCGTCTTTCTTCTGGTCCCTTGGATATTGCTCGTGACGGTTCCTGTCGCGGCCTTCTTTGTGCAACGTCATTGGAGCGAGATTCTGCTTGCGCTCGAGAGCACGCTTTCCGCAATGAGTTTCGTCGCACACCTCGTTTTTTCGCTTCTGTTGGCAGACGCGATACGGTGCGTTGCGCGTGGGCTTGTGCTCACCTACTACAAAGTGCCTCCTGACGATTCGGGCTTTAGGCTTCGTTGGGGGGTGATTCCCAGAGTTTACGTCACGACGGGAAAATATGCCCGCCTGAATCCCACACAAAAGCTCTGGTATCTCGGCACAAATCCCTTCATGCGTCTGGCGATGTTTGTTGTCGGGACAGCTGGTTGGAGTCTTTTTCATCTCACGAGTCCGAGCCTTGCCGCGTTTGGTATCATCTTCGCTCTAGCTGGCGTGATCGGTTTGATTGTTACCATTCTCCCGATGCACACGAGCTCCGATGGGTTGAGGCTTGCCTCGTTGTTTTTTGGTTTCTCGCCAAACGCTCCCTGGGTCGCTCTGACCGTCTTAAAAAATGTCCTGCTGCGCAAGCCTCAGCCGCCATCGATCTCAGTGGCTGCGAAGTGGAAATACTGCGGGCTCGCGGTTTTTTTAATCGTCGCGTGGACGAGCCTTTTTTTCTGGCTCGGGTTGACGGCCGCAGGTGGCTTTGAGAAACTTTTCCCAGGAGCTTTCGGCAATGCCACTTGGTATGTTTTATGTCTATTGGTCTTTTGCTCGATGATCCGATGGGCCACTCTCACAATGTTTCCAAAGACTCAAAAGAACGATAAAACGGAACGCGTTGACTCAGATCCTGCGGAAGACAACCGCGACGATGAAGAGACGGGAGCCGGCGATTTTTTCCGTGAGCACAAGAAGCTCTTTGTAGGTTTGATTTTGCTTGGCCTCGCTTTCGTTCCATTCCCGTATCGCCCCGGGGGCGAGATTCAAGTGCTTCCGCCCGACGAGCGGGAAATCCAAGCCCCCGTCTCAGGCAAAGTCGCCGAGGTGTTTTTCCCCGGCGGCGATGGACAGTTTATCTCACGGAACGCCGAAGTTGCACGGATGGTCTCGAGCGAAATAGAGACGCGGATCCTCACGCTAGAGCAGATAAAAATCCAGCAGGCTGCAAAAATCGACAAGCTCAAATCCGATCTCGACAAGCTCGTGGCCGGAGCCCGGAGCGAGGAAATCGCAGCCGCCGAAGCGAAACTCCAGCAGGCCATTGAGGAAACCAGTATCGCTGTGCAGGAACTTGCCAGTGCGAAAGTGAATTCCGAATACAGCCAGATGCTGCTGCCCCGCATCGAAAAGCTCTACAACTCGGGATCCGTTGCCTTACTACAATTTGAAGAGACGAAACGAAACGCCCACCTGAACAAAATCGGGGTCGAGCGGCAGCAGAACAACCTCAGTTCGCTCGTCAACGCGCGCAATGAAGCACAGGCGAATCTCGATCTGTTGCGCTCGGGATCGAGGAAAGAGGACATTCAATCTGCCCGCCACGAGGTGAATGCTGCCACCGCCGAACTCGGCCGTATCGACCAGCAGATTCAATACACTCTCCAACAACAAAGCGAAAGCTCTCTGCTGATGCCGATCGATGGTTATTTGGTGGAATCGCGTATCGACTCCAAAAAGGGCACCTACCTTAAGGTCGGCGACGTTTTTGCAACAGCTCAAAACAACAGCCAACCGCGTATCGAAGTGCGTCTGCCGGAGTATGACATCGAGCGCGTTGGCATTGGCGCAGCGGCGACAGTGAGGCTCTCTGCATACCCCAGCTCCTCGCTTCAAGGAAAGGTCACAGCCATCGAGCCTGTCGCTTCAACAGGTGTTGAAAAACTATCTGGAAGTCCAACCGCGCGCATGTTCCAAATCCTGATCGAAATCGACAAGCCTCCTTTTGCTATCAAGTCCGGTATGAGCGGTTATGCAAAGATCTCCGCAGGGTTCAGCCCGCTCGGTATGTTGCTCCTGCGCCCCGTCATTCGATTTGTGCAGATTGAAATGTGGTCTTGGATGCCGTAGGGTTCTTAAAGCTCCATGCACCAAGTCTCGACCCAATCGCCAAGCCCTTCGGACATCGCTATCGTCGGCATGAGCGTCCTTCTGCCGGGCGCGCAGAGTCCGGGCGAGTTTTGGACGAACATTCTCCGCAAGACGAACAGCATTACGGAGATTCCGGCTCGGCGTTGGGACTGGCATCTTCATTATGATGAGGACAGGGCAGCGAGGGATAAGGTGTATTCCAAATGGGGCGGATTTTTGGACGAGGTTTCGTTTGACCCACTCGCGTTCGGGATCCCGCCAACCTCGTTGAAGTCGATCGAGCCAATGCAGCTCTTGGCACTCGAAGCCACGCGACGCGCGCTGAATGATGCCGGCTACGAAAACGGCGGATTCAATAAAGAAACGACATCGGTCATTTTTGGCGTGAGCGGAGGGCTCGGCGACATGGGGCAGCAATTGGCGGCGCGCAGCGAGTTGCCGCGCATGTTGGGAGCGGTGACGGAAGATGTGCTCGACCGGCTGCCCGAGTGGACTGGCGAATCATTTCCCGGACTGCTCTTCAACGTGGTCACGGGACGGATCGCAAACCGGTTTGACCTCGGCGGATCGAACTACACAGTGGACGCCGCGTGCGCGTCGTCGCTCGCTGCGCTCGATCAAGCCGTGCGCGAACTCGAAACCGGCGTCTGTGATGTCGCGCTGGCGGGTGGCGTCGACACGATGCAATCCGTTTTCGGCTATATGTGCTTCAGCAAAACACAGGCACTTTCGCCGTCGGGAGTGACGAAGACATTTGATGAAGAAGCCGATGGGATCGTGTTGAGTGAAGGGGTGGGAGTTCTCGTTCTCAAACGCCTGGCCGACGCAGAACGCGACGGCGACCGTATTTATGCGGTAATTAAAGCGATGGGTTCTTCCAGCGACGGACGCGGGTCGAGCCTCACATCGCCAACCAACGAAGGTCAGATGCGGGCCATGCGCCGCGCTTATTCGAAGGCGGGCATCTCTCCTGCTACGGTCGGACTCTACGAGGCCCATGGAACAGGCACAACCGTCGGCGATACGGTGGAGTTGAATTCCTACTGCGCGATGCTGACGGAGAGCGCGGCGGAGGCCAATGCTTGCGTTGTCGGCTCGGTGAAAACTCTGATCGGCCACACAAAGGCCACTGCCGGTGTTGTGGGAATGGCCAAGGTGGCACTGGCCCTCCACCACAAAGTCCTGCCAGCTCATCACGGTGTCAAAAGTCCGCTTCCGAATCTCCGGGATCGGAACACGCCCGTTTGCCTGGTGGATGAAGCCGTGCCTTGGATTGGGACAGACAAACATCCGCGCCGCGCCGCGGTAAGCTCGTTTGGATTCGGAGGAACAAACACCCATGCCATTCTGGAAGAGGCGGCCAACCAAGCGAATTCAGGAGCCGACGCCTGGCCCTTTGAGCTCTTCACTTGGAGTGCGCGGGATCGTGAACAACTCGAGGCGAAGTTAGACAACCTGAAAAAGAACCTCGAAGCATCGCCGCACTTATGGCGCGCTGCGACAACGTTTGGCAGCGGCAGTGCGAACGTCGCGCTGGCCATCGTTGCCGAATCGAGCGACGACTTGATATCGTCTCTCCGCGCCGTGCTCAATGGCTTGCGGGCGGGCGGCGATTTTTCCGCCGGGCCGAATGTTTTTTTGCGCTTGGGCGACCAGCCGATTCAACCGGCGGGCAAGCTCGCGTTTTTGTTTCCGGGTCAAGGTTCTCAATATCCCAACCCTGCGCGCGAAACGGCACTTTTTATCAGCGAAATCCGCGAAGCTGTGTCGGCGGCGGATGGGGCCCTTGACGGCGAGTTGGAACGGCGGCTGAGCCAATTCATTTACGCGCCGCGGGATTTTTCTACGGATGGCAACAAGAGCAACGTGTCGAGCACTCGCATCGCGCAGCCGCTTATCGGAACCATTAGCTGCGGGTATTTGGATTTTTTGCTCGGAGCGGGAATTGAACCCGACATGGTCGCCGGGCATAGCTACGGAGAATTTACGGCGCTGCATGCGGCGGGGGTAATTTCTCGCGAGGATTTTCTGCGGCTCTCAGCCTTGCGCGGGCGAACCATGGGCGAGGCCTGCGATGCCGCGCCCGGGGCCATGGCGGCGGTGATGGCGCCGAGAGCGGAGATTGCGGTATTCCTCGCGGGCACCGGAGTTTTAATCGCCAATCACAACAGTCCAAACCAGTGCGTCATTACCGGCGCCCGGCCCGATGTCGAGGCGGTTTTGGAAAAACTCACGGAGGCAGGTATTTCGACCAAGCTTCTTCCCGTTTCCGGCGCTTTCCACTCGCCGCTCATGAACATCGCGCAAATGCCGCTGAAGGGGGCGATCTCCGCGTTGAACATGACGCCACCTAAATGCGCGGTTTTTTCCAATTCGACCGGCGATGAGCATTCGCACGATCCCGCGAAGATTCGCGAAAACCTCTGCGGGCATTTGCTGTCCACGGTGGAATTCGTCCGCGAAATCGAGTCGATGTATGCGGCGGGCGCGCGAATTTTCCTCGAAGTCGGACCCCGGACGATTCTCACTTCGCTCGCGCAGGAAATTCTCAAACAAAAGCCTGACGCCGTTTGTCTAGGAGTCGATGGCGCAAGTGGAAGCCTCCGTGGTTTGCTCCGCGCGCTTGGAAGGCTGCATGTTGAAGGAGTCGATTTCGATAAAGCCCGCTGCCACGCAGCCGTTGACTCGCGCGCCTCCGCCGACCTACCATCCGCCCGGGAAACTAGCTGGCGACTGGACGGAGGTTGCATCCGCAAACTCGATTCAACATCCGGCCCGTTCGGGCTCAACGCCCCGCTCACGTCCGAAGATCTCGCCAACCAACGCTCGACCATGAACACAGACCCGAAACCACAACCCAATACGCCAGCTCCCGAAGCTCAGATCGTCGCGCTCCACGCCTACAGTGCTTATCAAGAGACGATGCGCCAGTTTTTGAAAGTGCAGGAACAGGTCATGGGACATTTCCTCGGCGCTGCGCCGACGCCCGCGTTGTCTGCCAATTTGGAACCGGTCGCACTGCCATCGCTGCCAACACCCGCGCTGGTCGTTCCGAAAGAAGAGGCTCCGAAACCCGCAGCCTCCGCGGCGAACGAACTCAATCGCGACACCCTCACCAGCGGACTTCTCGGACTCGTCAGCGAACGCACCGGATACCCGACCGATATGCTCGGACTCGAGCAGGACGTGGAAGCTGATTTGGGAATCGATTCAATCAAACGCGTCGAAATTTTCGTGGCATTTCAAAAGCAACTTCCCGCCGAAGTCGTGACCAAGTTGAAGAGCGACAAGGCACAGATCACCCGCATCCGCACGCTGAAGGGCTGGATTGACGCGGTGATGAACCAGGCGGCTTAAAATCAACTCCGGGAGTCGCTTGACCAATCACGTTCCGACTGACGCCCACCAGCGCCTCGCTGCCTTCGCCGCCCACCAGCAGACGATGCGCGAGTTTCTGAAGTCGCAGGGCGAGGTCATTCGACGCGTGATCGCGGTGGGCCAGCGCGCACTGGCGGCTGAGCCCATTGGGCGGTTTGTCATGCGCGCCAGAGTCTTGCCGATTGAAGCAAACACCGCATCGCCATTGGCTGGGTTGCATGTGATCACGTCCGACCCCACGGATCTCGATGCAGCGAATGCCGTGGTGGCGATCCTCGAGAATCGCGGTGTGCGTGCGGCGATTTTGGATTCCAGCCTTTTGCTGGATCGGGAAAAATTGATCGAGGCACTCGACGTATTTCGCTGCGAGCACGGGCCCGTTTGCGGCGTGATCCACCTTGCTGGTCTCGCGGAACTCGCGATGCCTGGAGATCTGCCGGCATGGCAAACGATCAACGAAACGCAGACGCTCGGATTGTTCCAGCTTCTCCAAAACTGCGCCGACGATTTGAGCGCGGAGGCCGGGCAGATTTTGTCGTTCAGTGCGCTCGACGGATCGTTTGGCCGCGAGGTGCCCGAATGGAACGCGTTGCCGACCGGCGCGGCGGTTTTGGGTTTGCTCAAGACTTTCGCCATCGAGTGGCCGAGCGTAGCAGTGAAAGTCATCGACGTTCAAAACCCCGCTCCCACTGCGCTGGCCGCCATGGTCGAAGCAGAGCTCACGCATCGCGATGGAGCCGTCGAGATTGGTTACGCGGACGGCGCGCGACGCGTTTTCGAGTTTGCAGAGGTTCCTTGCGCACCAGCCTCCCAGACGCCACCGCGCTGGACGCCGCAAAAAGACTGGGTCGTCCTTGCGACCGGCGGCGCGCGGGGCATTACGGCGGAGTGTTTGCGCGGAGTGTTGCTACCGGGCATGACCTTGGTGCTTCTCGCTCGCAGTGCCGAGCCCGGGCCCGAGGACGCGGCCACCATCGGAAAAACCGTGACCGGAGAGTTGAGGAAACATTTTCTCACTGCTGCGCAGAACCTCGGTGAGCGCGTGACACCCGCTTCGATTGACGGGGAGATTGCGGCGCTTCTGCGGGGCCGCGAGATTCGAAACAATCTGGCAGAATTTCGCGCGGGCGGCGTTGTGGTCGAATATCACCGCGGGGACGCGAGTTCGCTGGACGATGTTGCGCGTGTTCTCGACTCAGTCTATTCGAAGCATGGTCGTATCGATGCGGTTTTGCACGGTGCCGGGATCGTCGAAGACAAGCTCATTGCGGACAAAACGTCTGACTCGTTTGCGCGGGTTTTCAACACCAAGGCCAATAGCATTTTTGCGCTGGCCCATCTCCTGCGTCCGGAAAATCTCAAGTGCCTCGTGCTTTTTGCCTCCGTGGCGGGACGCGCAGGTAACCGTGGGCAATGCGATTATGCCTGCGCGAACGAATTGATCAACCGCATGGCCTGGTGGATTCACTATCGCTGGCCACAAACCAAGGTTTGCTCGATCAACTGGGGCCCGTGGGAAAGCGGGATGGCGTCGCCGGAGATCAACCGTCAGTTTCGCGAGCGGGGCGTGGTGCCGATTCCTTCGCTTTCCGGGCGCGCGTTTCTCAGAGCCGAGCTTTCAAGTTCAGAACGCGGTCCGGTGGAATCCATTGCTGGCACGTTTCAGGCGGTCGGGGACTCAGCCCTTTTTCCCGTGACGGGCACGCACAGCTCCCTTTCTTCAAAATGAGTTCCTATTCCCATGAAGACATCGCGGTAATCGGCATGTCCTGTGTGTTGCCCGGAGCGAAGGATGCCGGGACGTTCTGGTCAAACATTCTCGCCAAGCGCAATTGCATCGGCGATGCGCCAGAGGAGTGGCTCGATGGGAAGTTCGATGAGAACATGACCGAGCCGGATCATGTTTATACCAAGAAAATAGGACTCCTTGGTGATCTCGCGGATTTCGATCCTCTCGAGTTTGGCATTGTGCCGAATTCGCTTTCCGGGACCGAGCCGGATCATTTTCTCGCGCTCAAGATGGCTGCACGTGCCCTCACCCACGCGGGCTACGCGGAAAAGGCGTTCGACCGCAAAGCGACGGGAATCATTTTGGGACGCGGAGCCATGCCCAACCGCGGCGTCGCGAACGGCTACCTCAATTGTGTGATGGTCGATCAGACAATGGACATCATCGATCAGGTGATCCCCGACCTAGATGAAGCACTGCGCAAGCGCGTGCGCGATTCGCTCCGCGGCAGCCTCGATCCTCTTTCACCTGAGGTCATCCCCGGCATCGTGTCCAACGTCGCCGTGGGCCGCATCGCCAATCGCCTCGACCTTCTCGGTCCGACTTACATGATCGACGCGGCCTGTTCGTCCACGCTCATCGCTGTCGAGCTGGCCATGAAAGAACTGCGCTCCGGCCAAAGCCGGATGATGCTGGCTGGCGGAGTTCAGGGGTCGATGCCAATCACGGTTTACATCGTCTTTTGTCTCCTCAACGCGCTCTCCCGCGAAGCCGCCCGCCCGTTTGCCGCAAACGCCGACGGAACGATCCTCTCCGAAGGCGCGGGATTTCTCGTGCTCAAACGCCGCTCCGATGCCGAGGCTGACGGGGACGAGATTTTTGCACTTTTAAAATCCGTCGGCATCGCAAGCGACGGGCGTGCGCAAGGGATGCTTGCACCGCGAGTCGAAGGGGAAATTCTCGCTATCGCGCGCGCTTACGAGCAGGCGGAGGTTTCACCGGAATCCATCGGCCTCGTCGAAGCGCACGGCACCGGAGTGCCGCTTGGGGATCGCACCGAGGTCGAGGCGTTGCGGGCGGTCTTCGAAACGGCACAACCAAAAATGCCAGTGCGCGCGCTGGGCTCAGTCAAGTCCATGATCGGTCACTGCATCCCGGCTGCCGGCATCGCAAGTCTCGTCAAGACGATCCTTGCGCTGCACTACAAGGTTCTGCCGCCAACTTTGTGCGACGAAGTCCAGCCGTCGCTCAAATTGGAAGAGTCCTCGTTCTACATCAACACAGAGACGCGCCCTTGGATTCATCCTGCCGGCGACGTGCCGCGCCGCGCTGGCATTGACGGATTCGGCTTCGGAGGGATTAACTCCCATGCCGTCCTCGAAGAAGCGCCGCGTCCCGTCGAGACCCAGGATTCCGGCTACGACTGGCCGACTGAATTGCTTCTCCTTTCCGCCGAAACTCCCGAGGCTCTCGTAAAAAGCGCTCAGGATCTCCGCAGCGTCATCGCTGCGGATTTGAACATCGCGCTCTCGGAAACCGCAGCCGCGCTGGCCGAAAAGCCCCGCCTCGAATGTCGCCTCGCCATCGTGGTTACGGGAGCGGCCGATGCGATGGAAAAACTCGAAATTGCAGCCGCGAAAATCACTGCGACTAAGAAGCCGCGCCTCCAGACACGGACGGGCATCGCGTTTGATTTGGGCGGACCGACACGCATCGCTGGTAAAGTCGCGTTTCTGTTTCCCGGTCAGGGTTCGCAATATCCGAACATGATGGCCGACCTGTGCTTGGCGTTTCCCGAATTTCGCAACGAGTTCGATCTCTCTGACGCGGCGTTTCGCGACATGTGGGACACGCTTCCGAGCCAGTGCATTTTTCCACCGCCGACGTGCTTGAGTCCGGAAACTGCAAACCATCTTGCGGAGAGATATCTAAGTGTGGATGTTTCGACGGAAACGACATTCACGGCCAACCTCGCGATGTTTCGTTTTTTGCAATCGCTCGGCCTCGGCTGCGACATGATGTTGGGCCACAGCTCGGGGGAATATGCGGCTCTCTTTGCCAGCGGTGCGGTGGATGTTTCTGACGCGCAGTCCGAGATCGCGCTCAAACGCAAACTCAACACTCTCCACCACCGCCGCACCCCCCCGGAAAAAATGCCGCAGGGCTCGTTGCTTACGGTGGGTGCAGTGGAACCCGCCGATCTCGAAGCGGAACTCGCGCGCTACGACGGGCGCCTCCTCATCGCGATGGACAACTGCCCGCATCAAAAGATTGTCTTCGGGTCTGTCGATGATATTGCAACCCTCGCCGAACGGGTCAAACAACTTGGCGGAGTCTGCCAGATTCTTCCCTACGGCTCGGCCTATCATACCCATTTGATCGAGCCGATGAAGGCGACCCTTCTCGAATTTTACGAACAGATTCCTATCAAAACTCCCACTCATCGCCTCATCAGTTGTGCGAATCTTGGGAGCTTTCCGGACGCGCCATCCGAGATTCGTTCTCTTTCCGCTAGCCAATGGTGTTTACCGGTGCGTTTCCGCGAAACCATCGAGCGCCTTTTCGACGAAGAGGGTGTGAGGTTTTTCATCGAGATCGGGCCGAGTGCGGTTTTGACGGCTTTCGTTGAAGACACTCTGCGCAAGCGAGACTTCGTTGCCGTCGCCACAAACGACCGCACTCGTCCGGGGTTGGAACACTTGCAACGGACTCTCGGCCACCTCTGGTGTCGCGGTCTCGACATCGACTTCAAGCGGCTTTACCAACGCCGCCCGCCTTTCATTTTTCCGAGCCCGGCACCAATCCGGCCAACCAGCAAAGCGAACAAACCCCTCAATCTCCTTCTTCCGCGAATGCAACTCGACGAGCAAGTTGTGTCCGAAATCCGAGGCCGCCATCGCCCGGCCAATCTGGGAAGTGGAGCGAGTCCCCTCCCCGGCACAACCGTCATTGCAGCCCACGAGCAACTGATGCAAGAGTTTCTTGCCAGCCAACAACGCATGATAGAGGGTCTGCTCGCCGGGCTGGATTCGCGCCCGGAAGAAGAGTGATTTTTCATGCCTAATCAACCGTCCGACATA
>Ga0105047_10018160_pt1 | contig 10914 bp, 9 predicted proteins | sample MAT04_FD_78384 | JGI IMG/M metagenome (GOLD analysis project Ga0105047, IMG submission 78384) | Freshwater microbial communities from Lake Fryxell liftoff mats and glacier meltwater in Antarctica - MAT-04 (megahit assembly) | ecosystem: Environmental > Aquatic > Freshwater > Ice > Liftoff...
AGGTCCTCTCGATCGCGCAGGGCCTTCTTTTCCTCGGGCGAGAGATTGGCCCAGCGCCAGAAGTTTTCCTGGAAACGTTTCCGTTGGTCGGGGGTCAGCGCATCGAGCGCCTTGCGCACGTTTTCAAACTCGGGTGATTGGGCGCCTTGCCGTTCCTTGCGTGCCTTCTTTTCAGGATTGCCGGCCGGTTCCGCAAAAGCCTGAGCACCCAGCGCCGTGCCGGCCGCGAGGAGAATCAGCGAATGGAAGCTTCGAGCCATATCGAGTTGCGCTCCGTATCGAGCAACTCATCGAGATTGCTGATGACCTGGTAATCCGGGCTGACGGAAACCTCCTGCACGAGGACCAATACCGGATCGGGCTGGCGCGTCTGAATCTGGGGCTGCATCACGAAGGCGACGCTGGCCACCACCGCCACGGTGCAAGTGCCGATCGCTGTAACCTGCCAGGGACGCCGCAACCACGAGAAGAAGCCCGGTTTTTCCTGCTTCTCCTCGCGGATCGCCCGGAGGACGTTGCGGGAGAAGAAGGGCGACGCAACCGGGGCTTTCGAGCGGCCTAGCAGTTGCCAGAGGTCATCTTGTTCTTCGGTATTCATGGCTGGTCCGTAAACGCGGCCTGCGGGAGGAAGTTGCGCCATTTTCTTGGAACGCCACCGCCGACCGGGCCTGTCTATCGCGAAATCAATTTTCGTGGGCTTCGAGGAAGCCTTCGAGCTGCCGGATGCGCGTCGGGTGGCGCATTTTGCGGAGCGCCTTGGCCTCGATCTGGCGGATGCGCTCGCGGGTGACTTTGAACTGGCGGCCGACTTCCTCCAGCGTGCGGCTGTAGCCATCGACGAGGCCGAAGCGCTGTTCGAGCACCTGCCGCTCGCGTTCGGTGAGCGATTCGAGCACGTCCTTGATCTTCTCCTTGAGGAGCACGATCGCGGTCATGTCGCTCGGGTTTTCCGCGGCCTTATCCTCGATGAAATCGCCGAAGCTGGTGTCGTCGCTCTCGCCGACCGGCGACTGGAGCGAGATCGGCTGCTGCGCCATCTTGAGCACCGCGCGGACGCGCTCGACGGGGAGCTGGATCTCGTCCGCGACTTCCTCCGGCGTGGGCTCGCGACCGTAGTCCTGCACGAGTTGCTTTTGCACCCGCATCAGCTTGTTGATCGTCTCGATCATGTGCACCGGGATGCGGATGGTGCGGGCCTGATCGGCGATCGAACGGGTGATCGCCTGGCGAATCCACCACGTTGCGTAGGTCGAGAATTTGTAGCCGCGGCGATACTCGAACTTCTCCACCGCCTTCATCAGGCCCATGTTGCCTTCCTGAATGAGGTCGAGGAACGAGAGGCCGCGGTTGGTGTATTTCTTGGCGATGGAAATGACGAGGCGCAGATTGGCCTCGACCATCTCGGTCTTCGCCTTCAGCGCTTTCTTCAGCCAGTGCTTCAGGTCCTGATACTCCGCCGCGAATTCCTCCGAACTGAGCCACATCCGCATCTGCTGTTCCTTGATCTTCGTCGCGTAATCGATCGGCACCGAGGCGGGATGATGACCGTGGGCCTTTTCCTTCTTCTTCGGCTTGTGCAGTTCCTCGGTCCACTGATTGACGAGCCGGTTGGTTTCGTCAGCGAGATGGACGAACTCCTCCGTGACCTTCTGCTTGAAGAAAAACTTCGGGTAAATCCGCTGGATGGCGTCGTGGGCCTTCCGGAAATCGTGATACGACTTGGTCTCGTGATTTTTGCCGCCGTGCGCGAGGTAATGTTTGTAGGTCGTGGCGCAATGATTCGACGCATGGTCGAGTTGCGCGCAGAGCTTCGGCAGCGCCTTCATGTAGCGCTCGCGGCTCTCGATTTTTTTGTCGAGGATCACGCGATCGAAGCGCTCGCGCCCTTCCTGCAATTTCTGCGCGAGGTCGAGGTAAGCGCGGGCGATAAAACCAAAGTGGTTGATGTGCTTCTGCACATTCATTTCCGCCTCTTCGATCCGCTTGGAAATCTCCACTTCCTGCTCCCGCGTGAGCAGCGGCACCTGGCCCATTTGCTTCAAATACATCCGCACCGGGTCGTCGAGAATGTCGAGCTTTGCCTCCGGCTTTTCTTCCTCCTCCTCCTGGTCATCGGTCTTCTTGCCGTCCTTGAACCGATCCACGTCCGACGCCTCGATGATTTCGATCTCCATTGCCCGGAGCCGGCTCATGATCGTCTCCATCTCGTCCGGATCGTTGACGTTGTCCGGGAGCGCCTCGTTGAGATCGTCGAAAGTGAGATACCCCTGCTCCTTGGCCAGCTTGATCAGTTCCCGAAGCTTTTCCTGCACGTCGGGCTGGTCGATCACGCTGATCGGCGTTGCCACCGGCACGGTGGCCTTCGGAGCTGCGACTTGTTTGGTCGGCTTGACTGGCTTGACTGGCTTGGTCGGTTTGACCGGTTTGGTCTGTTTGGCCAGCTTGGCAGGCTTCGCGGGCGCTTTCTTGACCGCTTTCACCGCGCTTTTGCCATTCTTCCCATGCACCGCTTTCGCCCCTGGCTTCGGAGAGCGTTGGGGCGCGGGTTTCGAGGTCTTCTTCGCCTTGCTGCTCCTGATCTCCTTGGTCTTCTTCTTCGCGACCGTTTTGAGAGGTTTTAGGGCTTTCTTTTTGGCACTGGACTGCGGTTTCTTCGCGGCGGGTTTCGACGGCTTGGAAGAGGCTTTCTTGGTGTTTTTAGGCATACCCGCGCGATGGAAGAGGACTATTGTCCCCGCCAATGGGAACACAGAATACGCTCAAAGGGGCGGGGACAAAGGCCGCGCAATATCTGAGAGTCGTTTTTGGAGGTCAAGAATTTCTTCGTGCAATTTGGCCGCCTCTTCCAAGGGCAAATTGGGCGCCCTTTGGCGGGCTTTGAGGGTGTCCATGCGACGGCGGATTTGCCGGCGCTCCAGTTCCCGCCAGCAGTCGTGGGCAAAGGCGAGCGGGTGGGCGGGCGGCTTGTCGTCGAGCAGGCCGGAGACGGCCGATTCCTCGGTCGCGTCGAGGGTCGTGAGAAATACGTGAATCGACGCAGGGTCGGCAGGATCCAGGCTGGCGCCGAGGATCTTCACCAGCAGCGCCGCTTCCGGATCGTCGGCCAGCATGCGATCCCATGGCTCGTCGAGCAGCCATTCGCGGGCTGCGGCATCCCGCAGCGCGACCAAGGCGAGCAGCCGGATCGTAGGATCGAGTTGAATTGTTGCCTTTTCCGCCAGCGCGTCTTCGGTATCCGGACTTTTCGAAGACGGCGCCTTCAACAGGCGGACGAATTCCTGCGTCGATATTTCCAACCGCATGGTCACCTTGTTCATCACCGTCTCCCGCAACATGGCGTCCTTGATGAGACTGATCGACTCCGCCATTTTCCGCGCCGCCTCCATCTTCCCTCGTGGCGTTTGAAAATCCGCTTTCCCCGCCAGCCGGTCCATTTGGAAATCGAAGAAATCCTTGGCGGCAGCGATTCGCTCGATGAAGGCCCCCGCGCCCTTCCCGCGAATCATCGAATCCGGATCTTCACCGGGCGGCATTTCCGCGACCTTGATGAGGATATTCTCGCCGCTCAGGACACTCGCGGTGGCGGATAGAATGGAGGAAAAAGTTTTCACGGCTGCTTTATCTCCCGCCGAGTCCGCGTCGAAACACAGGACGACTTCTCCCAAGCCATCCGGGAAGCAGCGTTTGATTTTCCGAGCGTGCTCCTCCGTAAAGGCGGTTCCCTGTGGAGCCACCACATTCTCCACCCCTGCCTCGAAGGCGGTAATGAGATCGAGCTGGCCTTCCAGGACGATGGCCGACGCTTTTCCGATGATCGCCCGCTTCGACTTGTGCAGGCCGAAGAGCACCGAGCCTTTTTTGAAGAGTATCGTCTCGGGCGAGTTGACGTATTTTGCCCCTTTCGCATCCGCCTCCAGCACCCGCCCGCTGAAGGCGATGACTTCGCCGTTGTCGTTGCAGATCGGGAACATCACCCGCGCCCGGAAGCGGTCGTAAAACTCCCCGCGCGGCTGCTCTTCGTCGCGCAGCTTCACCAGCCCGCTCGCCACCAATTCCTCGTCGGAAAAGCCCTGCCGCTCGCCGAAGCCCCTCATCGCGTCCCATTCATCCGGCGCGTAACCGATCTTCCACGACTTCGCCACTTCGCCGCTGATCCCCCGGCTCTTCAGATAGTCGCGTGCGATCTGAGCCGACGGCTTTTTCATCAATTGGAAATGGAAAAAATCCGCCGCCTCCGCGTGCCAGGCCAGCAACCTTCGGCGCATCGAATACCGCGCCGCATCCTCCGCGTTCATCTCGCCCTGCTCGATCCGAATCCCCGCCCGCTCGGCCAGCTTCTTCGCCGCCGCCACGAAATCGAGATTCTCGTAAGTCATCACGAAGCGGATGGCATTGCCGCCGGCTCCGCAGCCGAAGCATTTGAAAATCTGCCGCTGCGGATTGACCGAAAACGACGGCGTGCGCTCCTGGTGAAACGGGCACAGCGCCTTGAAAACCGGTCCCGAACGCTTCAGCGGAAAATATCCGCCGACCACCTCGACGATGTCATTCGCCGCGATGATTTGCTCGATGGTTTCGGGCGGGATGAGACTCACGCCCGCACCCTACCGCATGGCGCAAGCCGGGGAAGGGGATTGCGCCCGATGCTGCCGTGGCAGCGTTGTCATCGTCTGATGCTGCGGCTAGACTGCGCGCGTCCATGAGCCATACCGCCATCAATCTCGAAGAGACAATTGGGAAAACGGTCGGTCGCCGGACCAAGCTGCGGAACGCGTTCGAATACGGTATGGCCCAGCAGCGGGCGGGCTCGGAACTGGTGCGTGCGCTCGGCGGTCCGCGCTATCCCAAAGGCGTTTTTCGATTCCATTCACATGAGGAAGCTGACGCCTGGCTGATGAAGTACCGAATCCTTTCGGCGACGAAGCGGAGTTAGAGCCGCGTGCTCCGCAACGCGCCGATCTCGTGGCGCTTTGCCGGCAACTGAATGCGCTCGGTGCCCGCTACTTGGTGTGCGGTGGTTTCGCGATCATTCAGGCGGGCTACGCACGTGACAACGGGAGACATTGATCTCCTCGTGGACATGGCTTTGGAGAATGAGGCAAAAATTTTCCAAACGCTGGAGATTTTTCCCGACAAAGCCGTGCGGGAATTGGAGCCGGGCGATGTCGCGAAATATGTCGTCTGCCGCGTGGCGGATGAGGTGCTGGTGGATCTGATGGGCTCGGCTTCGGGAATCGAATATGCGAAAGCCGCGCGGGAAGTGGTCGTGCGCGAAGTCGATGTCGTGGCCATTCCCTTCGCCTCGCCGCTGCTGCTCTGGCGGATGAAAAGGCACACGCATCGCGCGAAAGACGCGCCCGATCTGCTCTTCCTGCGCCAGCTTCTCGAAGCGCAGGGCATCACGCCGCCGGAGTAGCCTGGGCTATTTTTCGAGCAGCCGCCGGAGGCGCCGCGCAGGTCTTCGCAGGCCAGCGGCTTTTTCAGTACGAAGATCAAGGTTTGCGGGCGGTCATGCAACCCGCGGGAGGTGTCGGAGTTTTGGTCGTGGACTGGTTCCGTCCAGCTCAGATCATTCAAATCACCCGCCCCAACTCGAGGGGTGGCGGACGATGCAGGATTTGAACCTGCGGTGCCTTGCGGCACTCCTGTTTTCGAGACAGGTGCGATAAACCGGGCTCTGCCAATCGTCCAATGAGAGCGGAGAACTTTGCCGAAAGAGGGTGCGGGTGCAAGTGCGAAAGCCTGCGTGTGGTGTGGCTCTGGCCGAAATAGGACGCGTGGCGCGAACGGGCGCGTTTTATGGACATCATCGATCTGATCCTTTGGCCCTCGATGACCGGATCCATTTTATCAATGCAGCGGCCAGAAGAGCGGGATGAGGAGAAGGACGACGACCGAGAGGATGAACGTGAGTCCGAGGCCGGTCTTCACGTAGTCGAGGAAGCGATATTTGCCGGGGCCATAGACGAGGATGCAGGCGGGCTCGAAGGGCGCGATGAAGGAGATCGATGCCGCCAGCATGATGGCGATGGCGAAGGTGCGTTCATTCACGCCCATCGCGCGCGCGGCGCTCATCGCGACCGGGAGGACGACGAGTGCCGCGGCGGCGTTTGACATCGGTTGGGTGAGCAAAATTGTGAGTGCGAAAAATCCGGCCATCACGCCCATCGTGCCGAGCGGTCCAAGGCCGGCGACGACCCACTGGCCGAGGAGTGTGGCGGCGCCGGTTTTTTCCATGGCGGTGCCAAAGGCGGTCATGCCGGCGATCAGGATGAGCAGCCGCCAGTCGATGAATTCGTAGGCCCGCTCGATGCTGATGCAGCGCAGGAGCACGGTGGCCAGCGCGGCAAGCAGGAAGGCGATGGAAAGCGGCACCCAGCCGAGGCCGCCGCCGAGGAGCGCGGCGGCGAAAAAGGCAACGGTGTAAATGCCCTGCCGTTCGCGATGGAGGGACGGGCGGTGTTCACCGATCACGGCCAGATCGGGATCGTGGCGCAGGGCCTGCACACGCTCCTCGGCGCCGCGCACGAGGAGCAGATCGCCGACGCGCAGGACGACTTCGGCGAGCCGTTCGCGCAACGCCCGACCCTGGTGCTGGATGGCGATCACGGTGACTCCGTAGCGTTGCTGAAAGCCCGCGCCGCGCAGCGTCCAGCCGGAGAGCCGCGACTGCGGGGTGATGAACGCTTCGGCCAGGCGGAAGCTGCCGCTTTGCAGCTCGCGGTCATCGAGCAGGCTCTCAGCCTTGATCGCGAGGCCCTCGATGGTTTTGATTTTCACGAGGTCTTCGACCTTTCCCTCGATCAGGAGGGTGTCGCCGGACTGGAGGCGGACATCCGACGCGGGCGGATATTCGTCCGTCCCACGGAGGATTTTGAGGATGCGAAAACCGAGCGGCGAAAGATCCCACTCGACGCTCTTCTGGCCGACGAGCGGCGAGTCGGGGAGCACGGTGACTTCGCACAGGTATTCGCGGATGCCGTAGCCGGTCGCGAGGCTTTCTTCGGGATGATCGGGCAGCAGTCGCTGGCCGATGAAAAGCATGTAGGCGATGCCGATGGCGCAGATGATCAGCCCGACGGGCGCGATCTCGAAGAGGCCCATCGGGGCGAGACCGGAGCGGGTGATGTAGCCGCTGACGGCGACATTGGTGGAGGTGCCGATGAGCGTACAGGTGCCGCCGAGCATCGAGGCGAAAGCCAGCGGCATGAGCAGCTTCGAGGGGCTGATCCCCGCCCGGCGCGCGACGCCGCTGACCGCCGGCAGCAGCATGGCGGTGACGGTGGTGTTATTCATAAACGCCGAGAGCGCGCTGGCCGCGCCCATGAGCAGGACGAGGAGCCGCCGGGAGCTGCCGCCGGCGAGCTTGAAGACGACCTGCCCGGCGACATCGAGCACGCCGGTTTCGCGCAGCGCACCGCCGATGACGAAAATCGAGGCGAGAATGATGATGATTTCGCTGCTGAATCCGGCGAACGCTTCCCGCGGCGAAAGCACGCCGGTCAGGACGAGCGTGGACAGCAGCAGCAGCGTGACGACATCGACGGACAGCTTCTCCGTCGCGAAAAGAATGATCGCGACGACGAGCAAGCCGAGGACGAGGGCGATCTCCATTTGCGTCTAGCGGCGGCGAAAGATCAGGATGAGAAAGACGACCCCGCCCGCCAGCAGCGCGGTGCCGAGCACGACCGGGCTGGCGTTCTGGGGCGGTGCGGCGATGACTTGCGCGGGCACGGCGGTGGCGGGCGTAGCGTCCATGAAGCCGGACGCGATCAGCCAGAGGCCGAGCGTGATAAACCCGAGAGCGACGATGCTGAGGACGACGCGCATCATCGGGCGACGCCCTGGCGCTCCACGCTGTCTGGCAGGCGCAGGTGAGAGGAGAGGCCATCCACAGCGGAGGAGCCGGGCAAAGAAATGAGCATCCCGGAGCGAACCCGAAACCATCGCGGGCCACGATGCTTTTTTGCCAAAGGCGTGGCGCTTTGTTTGCGTTCGCTACGGTCGGGCCGTTGCTTCCCGGCGCCGCCTGCACGCCTTCAAACGCGGCGGTGTCGCCGCCGCGCTGGGCTCCGGTCTGGTCACGCTGCTCTGGCGGGAAGCGCAGTACCTGCGCGCGATGAGACGCCTCCGGCCACTCCGCCGGGTAAACTTGTCGATCGCGACTGCCGGCTGGCTGCGGATGGGAAATGCTGGCCGAACTTGGAGGGGATGGTGAGGATGCGCGGCATCATGCGACGCTTCCTCTTTCTGATTTTTTTCGCTGGAGCGCTCGGTGCGCCGGAACTGTTCGCGGCCGCGGCCGCCGTCGCGAGTGGGCCGACCTTCCCAGTACCGCTCAATGCCTACGCCGACCAGGACATGCCGGGGTTGCTCGAAATCCTCCGCCACCGCATCGCGGTCGAACCATTCAACCTCGTGGCGACGATCATCTTCCTGCTCGCCATCATCCACACCTTCCTCGCGACGAAATTCATGCACCTCGCCCACGTGTGGCGGGATGAACACGCGGCGAAGATCCGCGCCCGGGACAGGACCGGGGAGTCCGCCGCGCTGGCCGGCGCGAAGGACGCCGTGTCTTTCAAAGCGGAGATCATGCACTTCTTCGGTGAGGTCGAAGCCATCTTCGGCATCTGGGTCGTGCCGCTTCTCGTGGTCCTGACGGTCTTCAAAGGCTGGCCGGCGGCGGAGAACTACGTGAGTCACGGCGTCGTGTTCACCGAGCCGATGTTTGTCGTCGTCATCATGTGCATCGCCTCGACGCGGCCCGTGTTGCGCTTTGCCGAGCAGGGCTTGCGCATGTTTGCCAACCTCGGCGGCGGACGCCCCGCGGCGTGGTGGCTGGCGATTCTCACCATCGGGCCGCTGCTCGGCTCTTTCATCACCGAACCGGCGGCCATGACCATCTGCGCGCTGCTCCTCGCCCGGCAATTCTACGATCTCAATCCGAGCGTGAAGTTCCGTTACGCCACCTTGGGGCTGCTTTTTGTCAATGTCTCGGTCGGCGGCACCCTCACCCATTTCGCCGCGCCGCCGGTGCTCATGGTCGCCGCGAAGTGGAGCTGGAATACGCCCTTCATGCTCACGCATTTCGGCTGGAAGGCGATCGTCGGCATCGTGATCGCGAACCTGATTTATTTCGCCCTCTTCCGCCGCGAGTTTGCCGCACTGCGTCGCGCGGACGACGCGGATGACCAGCCCGAGCAATGGAGCGACCGCACCGATCCTGTCCCGGCGTGGATCACCGCGAAGCATCTCGCTTTCCTCGGCTGGACGGTCTTCACCGCGCATTACCCCGCGCTTTTCATCGGCGGCTTCCTCTTCTTTCTCGCCTTCACCGCGGCCACCGAGCACCACCAAAATCCGCTCAGCCTCAAGCCGGCGCTGCTCGTCGGATTCTTCCTCGGCGGCCTCGTCGTCCACGGCGGATTGCAAGGCTGGTGGATCGCCCCACTGCTTGGCCGCCTGGGCGAAACGCCGCTGCTCCTCATCGCGATGGGCCTCACCGCCTTCAACGACAACGCCGCGATCACCTACCTCGCCACCCTCGTGCCGAACTTCAGCGACAGCTTGAAATACGCAGTCGTCGCCGGGGCCGTCGCCGGCGGCGGTCTCACCGTCATCGCCAATGCGCCCAACCCCGCCGGGCAGTCGATCCTCTCGTGCTATTTCGAGGACGGCGTCGCCCCGCTCAGCCTCGCCCTCGGCGCGCTCATTCCGACGGCGATCATGGCGGCGTGTTTCCTATTCCTCTAAACAGGCATAAGGCGCTGACGGCGATTGTTGGGCCCTCATGCAGGGTTGATTTTCCCATTGAGGTGAAAGTTCGGGGTCGGAGACACCGATCGGCGACCGCTTCGCCGGGAGTCGCGAGACCGAGCATTGGTCACCAACGCGGTGTGGCGGATTGGGATGAAGGTGAAGGGCGGAATTTCAAACCATCCTGGGTTTGGGGATGGGCGGTGTAGCGGCCACCAGCCAGAGGCCGTTCGGGCACTGTGAAAACTGTCGGTGGCACTGCCGTCGATTCTCCTGCGATGAAGGGCTCCCTTACTTTTGGCCTACCGCTTTCCGGGGGTTCGATCCTACCGGCACCCTCGAGAATTCGCCCGATTGGCTGGCACCATGATCCGAAGTTTCGACCAGCTCGCAGTTGAGGTGCCTACGGCCGACGCCCCAAACCCTGCTGCGACCGCGGCGGTGGAGGAGCTGATGGGAGGGAAGCGCATTGTGAAGAAGCCCCGCCTGCTTACCGCCCGCGTTCTTCTTTTGTCGCTTTTGCCCGCCGTCGCGCTCGGCCACTGCAAGGTGCTCGCCCACTCGGTGGACGCTCAGCCGTTGTTCGACAAAGCTGGCGCGCGGCCCGATGGCGGCGTGGTGAATCTGGAGTCTGCGGAAGCCGTGGGCACCTACATCACCACCGCCAAAGGTGGCCGCATCTGGGCGCACGAGCCCTCGATGCGCCGTCCGGGCTGAGCGTGAAAGCCGTCATGATGCTCGAAGTTGCTGCGGGTCCGACCGAAGAAGCCGTCCTCAACGCCCTGCGCGATTTGGCCCGCCCATTTCGCTCGTCGGAGGCGGTGGGCGAGGCGATGCGGACGCTACTGGCGAAGAAGCTGGCCGAACTGCCGTTGCCCGCCGGCGGGCGAACTCTGGAGCGCTGGCGGGCGCTGGCCGCCGTGGCCGCGGTCGATCTTTCGCTCACGAAAGTGTATGAAGGTCACAACGACGCGCTGGCGATCCTCGCTGAACTCCACGGCCCGCAGTCCACCGGACTCTGGGCGGTCTGGGCCGCCGAACCGCCGCAAGCGCGGGTCACATTTCATCCCGCTGAAAACGGTGGCATGCTGTCTGGCCGCAAGGCGTGGTGCTCCGGGGCGGCAGTGGTCGATGCGGCGGTGATGTCGGCCTGGA
>Ga0105047_10018161_pt1 | contig 10914 bp, 13 predicted proteins | sample MAT04_FD_78384 | JGI IMG/M metagenome (GOLD analysis project Ga0105047, IMG submission 78384) | Freshwater microbial communities from Lake Fryxell liftoff mats and glacier meltwater in Antarctica - MAT-04 (megahit assembly) | ecosystem: Environmental > Aquatic > Freshwater > Ice > Liftoff...
CAATGAACTCGAAGTTGGTCCAGGCATGCCAGGGTTCGCGGTCGGGGAGCTGGTGGCGAAGCCAGTCGAGGGCTTCGCGTTCCCAGGCGAACTGCGACTGGGAAACGGCCTGCCAGCGGGTGAGACTCATCGGCATCTAGATCGCTCCTGCGATGGAGCCACCGCGCTGGCCTGTCGGTTCATCGGGGACGATTTGGAGTAGATCCCCTATGCCGCAGCCGAGCACGATGCAGATCCGTTCCAGCGCGTCGAGATCAACCCGGGAGGCGCGTTGAGCCATCAGCGCAGCCACAGTGCTCCGATTGATGTCGGCAAGACGTGCCAACTCCGCCGCCTTCAGCTGCCGATCCTGCATGAGGCGGTGCAAATGTGATCGGACCATGATTGAGAAGGTGGCGGGGTGCTGCGCAGGATAGCAGGACTTCGTGGACAGAGCCATCGTTCCGTTTGCTGATTTCGAACGGCTTCGCCCGGCACCATGGTGTCGCCTCACGGAGGAATGTGAGGCGACTTGGCGTGGATGTCGCGTTCGATGAGAGGCCTACGAATCTTGTACCGGGTCGCTCCGGCCGGCTGGGCCGAGGCCGGAGTAGATCTCTCGCGTCACCGGCAGCCAAGATCGGGCGCAGACTTCGAAATAGCGCATATATGCCGTGGCCTACTGAGGCCTCGCAGCGGCACCCTTGCCGCGTGACCTCCAGAACAGAGACAGCGACACGGCTCGCCCAGACCCCCCGCGCCACGTCGTTCGAACCGGCGGTCGCCAGGGCGTTTGGTCAGGCGGTTCGCTCAACCCGTATCGCGACTGGAATTTCCCAAGACCAAATGGCGCTTGCTGCGGGAGTCGATCGATCCTTCTTTGGCAAGCTTGAGCGAGGCGAGCGTCAGCCGTCTCTGGGGATAATGCTTCGCATTGCAGCCGCCGTTGGTGTCTCGGGTGCCGAGTTGATGGCGCTGACGGAACAGGCCTGCTCAGCGCTACGAAGCCCTCAGACGCGATTTCCTGGAGCCAGCCATCGACGCCCGCAACGATGTTCGCGACCTGGCCAACAGGCAGCAATGAGAGCGCCGGAAAACGCAAGGGCGGGCGCATCCGCCGCGGGAACGCCTGGGTGCGCCAGCTCCTGCGCGAGTTCGCCAAAGCGACGGTCCATGCGGCCAAGCTTTGAGGGTGCCGAGCGTGCTTGAAAGCATGCCCGTTAGCGCCCGCGTGCCGGAGTGACCTACACCCGACCAGACTTGCCCAAAACATCAAACAGCGCAACCCGTGTCAGCGGTAGTTGATCCAACTTGAACAGCTTGGCCCTGAGTTCAGGCAAGTGCTGATAGATCTGAAACAGCCTGATTCGCCGCCCCGGTTCGGCGCCAGCTAGGCGAAGTGCGACATGTCGCACCGCATCCGAGAGATGCAGGTCTCGGGAGTCCCAGTCGACCCGTACGGGTGGATTCCTAACCGCGCGCGCCATCGCGTCGGTCTGGGCTGCTAGCCAGTCGCGATCATTGCGGTAGAGCCACGCAAATACTGCAGGCTCCGCAACCCGCGCAGACTTGACGCCAGAGTGCGGATTGGATCTGATGAAACGCTGCCATCGACGCCGGTTGCGACGTTGGGCATTCGCAAACTGCGCCTGCTTCCAAGCTGTACGGAGGCCAACTTCAGTCCTGAGCAAGGTGGTGATGGTCTGTACCGAAACCCTGCCTGCCTCAGCCGCGCAAGCCTTGTCGACGCCTCGGCGAAGTAGGCAGATCAATGCGCTGCGAATATCGCTTGTCAGGAGCTTGGGGCGACGCTGCGTCGGAATTCCCTGGGCGGCAGCCCAGACCATGCCGGTTGTAGTGTCTATACCGATCTCCCGCGCTGCACGAGAGACCGAGGTTCCGGCGCTTAGCAGTTCGACTAGTCGACTTTTACGGTCGTCCTGTCCCGTTGCAACAAGCGCTACTTCCACAGGTGCTTGTTCTGCCTCGACATCTTCACTGTCGCCTTTAACCGCCTCGTATTGTGCGAGGAACGCGCCCACGTTCTCGAACAGCCACGTCGCAAGAGACAGGTGCCGGAGGGGATGTATACCGGACCTAACGGGACCGATCAGCCTTCCGATCTCTGCAGCGGCCGCGTCCTCGGTTGAAGGAAGACCATCAAGTTGCTCCAGCAATGCTAGTGGCGCCACAAAGGCTGCGTAGCGTTCACCTGCTTTCTGGCGTTTCAAACGACGACCGCATGGACTGAGTAATCTTTGATCTCTCAAACCTGCACGGTATGTTTCGCGCAGCCTTTGGGGGGATAAAGGTGCCATGCGCCGTGACACCAGTCCTGCCACCATCCCCGCCAGTGCAAAAGAACTCTGATGAGGCAGGCCATCGCCAAGCATTGCAAACTGAGAAGGTGACGGCAAGATCCACTGAAACCTTGAAACGCCGGTTGCCTTGAGGTTTGATGCCATCAGTCGACACCCATGCAGCCGGCAAAGCCACACGCCCGGCAGTTGGTGCTCCCTGTGCCAATAACTTGTCAAATGGTCGCGCCTGTCCAATGTCATGCAGGTCGGACAGGCCTTGAGAAGGTGGTTTGCCCTGAAGCGGCTCGTCAACAGCCCAAGTTGGAACTTCAATCTCCCTGCAGAGTTGTGGGCTGCAGCATGGCGTACTCTTTCGGCTATGACGGAGCTGGTGAAGCGGAGATAGAGCGGCAGCAAAGTGCGAGTTTCAACGATCTGATCGATGGATCCGAGGTTCGACCCCGCGACGGTCATGAAGTGGTTCAGTCGTGCCGGAAAGTCGTGCGCGCACCCTTGGGTCTTGTGCCCGAAGAGCGCGAGGCAGGTCGTCGAGGCTAGATGATTGCCGCTGACCGCGTGATACCTGCTGCACAGGCTAAATAGCGTCTCCCCTGGAAGCCATTTCTGGGGCAATCCCTGCTCGAAGTAGGTCAGGGAGGCCAAGTGGGACTTCGCGCAATTGTTAGCTCACACGCCCGATGTGCGTGCCTGACTTGGCAGCCTCGCGCCGCAGAGCTGCCGCTGACATCTCGTTTGTGCGAGCCGCATCCTTGGCGGATTTACGGAGCTGCCAACAGCCGATTACGATAAGTGTGATCGAGAAGCCAGACCACATCAGTCCGTCCACAAGCTGCTTGCCAGGCAAAGGCACTGTGGCAATGCACATACAGAAGCCGGACAAGACCAGCATGTTGATTCCCAGGAAGTGTCTACGCCGGATCTTGGCCCGCACCAAGCCTTCATCGGCATCAAGAAGTATTTCCCTTAACACGCCCGAGAAAGCAATCTTATGGGCACGGAGTTCATCCTTGGCAGCCCTGTCGATCAACCAACCGCCTGCGCTCAACAGAATGATTGCGGTGCATCCCAGCAGTAGCGCGCCAACTGCCTTTACGGAAGGCGAAAGCAAGGCTACGGCCACGATACAGATCGAAGCCAAGACCAAAAATCCCAGCCCGCAGCGGCGAAAGCGTAGAACACGGGCCACCAGCTGCGGGTCGGCGACATCACTAAGCACGTCTCGTAACGCTTGATCTAGTAGCGAAGCGATCTGATCCAGGTTGTCGGGCCTGGTCTCTGGCGGCGTCATCGGACGCCTCGGCTAGGCAGCCACTTTCAAGGTCTCATCGATGATCGCTTCGTCGATGTGACCTCGACCGGCAAACTGCAGATAGAGGTGCTTGACCACGATTTCCCTCTTCTCGGCCGATAGCCTGATGCCACGAGCACGCACCCAAGCATCCACCCTGTCGGCAACGATCATGCAGAGATTCCAGTCCATGACGCGGCCCGCGGCCACCTGCGCAGGCTCACCGGTCAGCACCTTCAGCACGTCAAAGCCATGTGTGCCCAAGACCAGTAAGCGTTGCACATCCAGGCATGCCCGGTTCGTCTCCAGCATGCTGATGGTCGGGCGACTGACCGACAGCAGATCAGCGACCTGTTGCTGACCGAGGCCTAGGCGCTTACGCTCCGATGCGAGTCGCTCTCCGAACATATTTGCACTTTCCTGTCTAAGGTTAGCAATCTTGACAAAGGATAGCGCATGTTGGACCATTGGCACATGTCACTGACGACAATTCGCACCCCAATCGAAGCCAGAGAGTGGCTGGGCCGCCACGGCGTGACGATTTCAGCCTGGGCCCGCTCCCGCGGTTTCAGACCAAGTGTTGTTGCAGCCATCTTGGCAGGGCGGACACGCGGGCAGTGGGGCGAGGCGCACCAAGTAGCAGTGGCGCTAGGCCTGCGGCCGGCACCCGAAGCCGGTGAAGCTCACCCCTTGGTGGACCCAGCGATTGAACCTCTCCATGGAGGCGACAGATGAGTTGACTGCCACCACCTCATGTGGGACCAAAGCACAACGCCCGATTGCCTCGCCAAAGGCAACCGGGCGTCTGAGATGTGCGAGCAGAGCTTGTCGAACCGCCTGCCCGCAATGTCTCCCAAAAAGCGTCCGCCGTCAAGCAACCGTATTCGCTTGGGGCCTGCGCTCGTTGCTTTGCTTTCCCACACTTTGCCATACCGGCTTGGCCGGACCCACAGCATCGGAGAAGCAACTTGGGCGCACTGCGTAAATTGGATCAGGCTCGGCTCCAGGAAATCTTACGGCGGCAAGATCCGCCTCAATTCGGTCTTGGTTATGAGCCGGCAATTAAGCCGACCAGAGAAGAGGCCCCGTCAAGCAGCCGGCCAGCTCCGGTTTGGGCTGAAAAACTCGGGCGCGAGGTGTCCACTCTCTCGACGCCAGAAAGAGAAGTGCTCGCGATCGTTCTGCATTGCTGCTCGAATCTCTTCGAACTGCACGAGCAGCGCATGCTGCCGTTCCTTCCCAGCCCTCATCCTCTAGTTGGCCATCCACTCGCAGCCGGACTGAATCTAAGAAATTCACGCGGTACTTTGGTTATCGCTAATGAGCTTCATTTTCTAAAATTCCACCCCATTGTCTTTATCCAATGCGCCGGTGGCGCCACAAAGACCACCGCACCTGGTTGCTTGATCGGCGACTTCCTACTCTACATTGCGGATCGTCTCGGGCCGTACTGCGTGAACTTGAATGTGAAGTCAACACGGTCAGAATTTGAGGTGCCTCAGGTTGGAGTCAATATCAAGACAAACCTGCAGCGGGCAAGCGTTAAAGAAAAAGCAAGACATGAGATAGAGAGAAAGGTGTACTCGGATATCGAGATACCGACTATTGAAGTCGCAGCTGACGAAATTCCTGCAATACTCGTCGCGAACTTACGTCAGATAATCTTATGGCAAAAAAGAAAGACTACCCTGACTGCAGAAACTATTGAGATGGTGATCGACTTATTCAACGAAGGCCTGGTGCATGAGGCAAGTCCACTTGATGTAATAAACGCAACGGAGATCTCTCACGGTATAGGGGCGTATCAACAGAAGATAGTCCTATACCAAGCTATTTTTTCAAGAAAATTGCGGTTAGATCTCTTCGAAAGCCACTTCTTCATTGACAAGCCTATGCAGTCAGAGTCCCAGGACGCTGTCGAGGTATTCGGTCACTGGTTTCGGCGTGGGCCATGATAGCAATTGGTCCGGGTACACCGCTCGAAGCGCCTCAGGGGTACAAGAATCTGGAGGCGGGCGTGACGTACTACTTCCTCCGCAGCAGCCCTGTGACCTGTCTGGTAACGCTTGTGCAATTCGTTGCGAGACCACAGAAGGAAGTTATTTACAAAAAGGCCAAAAAATCCAAGAGACTTATCACACCACAACTATTGCCATTACTCGAGAGAATGCATCGCGATACTTTCGAGGCAGGCGTCGTTCGCCACATCGTCGTGGGTGCGAAGCGTGCGCTGCCTCCGTGGCTTGACGGACTTATAGGGCTCGATCTCGCGAGTATCGACCTCGAGAGGCAAAATTCCTCAAAAACTCACAATGATAGGGTCGATGAAAAGTTATTCATCATTAATCCTTTAATACAGCGCGCGGAGGAAATTCTCGACAATGTTGATGTCGAGACGGTTATCAACCAACATGCTCGCTCGCGTAATCCACAACAAAATGAAACCCGAGTCAGGCTGTGGTTCTTCACTTTTCTCGTCTTTGGCCGGAATCGAGATTCACTTTTCTATCCGATCCACAAGATAGGCTTGTGGGATCGCCTGAAAAACGTCTCAGAGGTTAAGCGCGGCAGGCCTGGCGAAAAGGGCGCTGCACATGGCCACAACACAGACGAAGCAATGTACGAAAAAATCATTGCTTCGTACACATCTGAATGTGGTCTCGGTATAACCGAAGATGAAATCTACACGGCGGCGATGAAAAAGCAATTCGCCTGCAAGACGCGCGAAGTTTTGCGAGGCGGAGAGAAGCTAAAAGAACTTTATCACCCTAAGGGAGAGCCATTTCCTCAGCCTGGAACGTATTTCTATCATGTCGACTGCCGCTTCAACCCGTCTGCTGTTCGAAAGGCAAAACTGGGGCATAACCGGGCGAGATCCAAGATCGCACCAATTATTGGGCCCTTTACCGAGTCAAGCTGGAATCTTATGCAGCGTGTCGAGGCCGATGGGTATCGCGTGCACGAACTTCCAAAGGGATATGTCGAAGGTAGCGATCTTCCGCCTCTAATAGTAGTTATAAAGCGAGACACCGCATCGGGCAAGAAAACGGGGATCGGATTCAGTCAGGGGAGCGAGACAGGTGCCGCATACCGAATGGCTACCTTCTCCGAGGCTATTGGGCTGGAATCCTTCGGTCGGCTCTTTGGACTCCGGATCAAGTCCCCTGGGAAAGGCGTATCGCCTGCAGATATCACAGATCGCGGCCCTGGCGCGACGGCCAGCGGACTTGCAAAAGACGTCAGTTTGCTTCCCGTTGTGCGAGAGGTGGCTCCTGCTCATGCTGGGCAGGGCAAAGCTCTGGTCGAAACTTCTAATCCGAAGAAGCCTACCAACGACGAGGCCCCATCGTTCATCAGATCTAACCTGACAGTAGTACAACTCGTACGAAAACACATCTTTAAACTGCTTGAGTTCAATGAGACCACGAATGTAGCTAATCGTATCGATCCCGATCTTGAGCACCGTGTCAGTCGCCAGAATCCAAACGGCATCTGGGAGGCTCTGGAATCGGTGGGAAGAAATGATGCGTTAGAGGTGGAATTTTCGAAAGCGGTCCGGTGTTATCTCGCGCTTTCTGACGCGAAGCTGTATCGCAGTGGTGTAACGCTTGCAGGACGAAACTATTACTCCAAAGCTCCCGAATTTCAGGCGGCTATTGGGTCTGTGGGTGGTAATAGTGGTTTTGATGTAAAAGTTTACGTACTGACAGCATGTGTGCGCTTTGTCTGGTTTGACTGGAATGGGCATTTGATCGAACTGGACGTTCGCTACCCAGTGCCTGTGGCAAACGAAGTGAGGTACATGTCTCTAGAAGAGTCCTTGGAATATTTTAATCACATGAAAGAACGTAACCTGCGGTTTGCTAAGCACGTGCTTGCAGCAAAAGTCGAGATTGCTGATGACTACGAGGCTCAGACGGGCTTGGCGTGGGACTCTGGCCAGCGTGTTGCCGGTAGGCCTAAGCGCGGCAGTGCAATAGCTCGACAGGAAGCTGCAGAAGCGGCGCGCAGTGCATCAGGGAAGCGGGCCGCATGAGCACGATCGGCCCTGACGCGTGGACGAGGCGATACAAGGAGGCGCTGGAGCAAGGTGTAATCAAGCAACGTGCGGAAACACTCGGCAAGGTCGTTCGAGGCCTAATCGACTGTGAGATTGAAGTGGCCTGCCGACGTATCCAACTAGGCTTGGAGGAAATAAATCTCATAACCGTTCAGGCACAAAGTATCATCCGGTGCGAAATTGAGCGTGCCCTCGCACATGCCGAGTTTGTCTACACGACTCCACACGCTGCATTGCGGGCTGCCTATGGAGGCGTTCAAATCGAATATGCCCATATGCCAACGTTCATCACAGGGCTGGCTGGTGTCGGAAAGACAAGAATTCGCCTCAGTCTCCTCAGGGTCTTGGGCGGAACGGAGTCCATCGCGGTCGATGAGGCACATCCGCATACGCCTCTGATTGCATACGCAGACTGCGTTATTGCTCAGCAATCCAGTGTTCTAGAAGCGCTCAAGCCATTGGCGAACCCGGAAATCGCTTCTGGTCGGGTAAAGATCAAGCAGGGCGATCTGCCAGCGGAGTGCGCTCGTTGGCAGCGTGTATGCGGTACATGTCTGCTTGGAGTCGATGAAATGCAGTTCATGGCGCAGTCTGAAACGGCAAGTACACTTATTACAAGGACATTGCTCGCGCTCGCCGATATCGGGTTGCCCTGGTTTGTTATTGCAAATTATTCATTGCTTTGGAAGTTGATGGATCGCCCTTCCGAAGCTATTCAGCGTTTGCTGAGCCGCCCCGTTGTAGTCTTGCCGGATCCCCCAGGTTCAGAGGACTGGGCGGCACTGCTTTTCGAGTTTCAAGTTGTGCTAAATGATGTTCTCGATTTCAAACTCCTGGATTTGCGTGTTGAGCTCTGGAATCTTTGTGCTGGGCTAAAGCGTTCATTGGTTCAGCTGCTCATTCACGCATACCGTCTTTCTCGGCACTCTAACTCACTAAAAGTGACTTGGATTCACGTTGATAATGCTTTCGAGTCGTACGAGTTCTCGGCATCTAGGCGTGATATCAACTTACTCATTGCCCACGCAGGTCAAGGCGGTCAGCTGCGGCGAGATCTCAAGTGCCCATTTGAAGGCCCTGCACTCACCAGCCGCGGTTCAGCTTTCTCAGCCCAGCTCCGGGCAGCTCGAGAAACTGCCGTAGGAAATGCAAGTATCGAGTCGGCAATGACGGCTGAAGAACAGCATGCGAACAAGGCAATCAAGCAGGCGGCCCAACCAGTAACCAAACCAACTGCAAAAGTGGTCCCGCTCCCTAAGCCAAAGCCGCGAGGCTTGGATCAGTTGATGCAAGCTGGCCGCGACATACGCGGTTTGCTCGGGCGTGATCCGCAAGCCTAGACGCTTACATGAAGGGCAACGAAAGTCGCGTCTCGCTCGTCTAGGATCGGAAAACTATGCAGATCTCTAGCGACATGTGACGTGCCAAACGCAGAAGGCTTGCCCATCTCTGAATCCTCCACCCTTTTGGTAAGAGAGGCATCCATAGAGAACAGCGCCCACGGATTCTATATTTCTGCTTCAACGAATTCCGTGCTGCTTAGCATGCCACCACTGCGCCGAGGAGTGTTGGGGGTATAGGCTTCAGTCTGGGTCTTTTCAAGACTTCGGCGTCGCGGTGAGCGTTTTCTTCGAGTGCTTCGCCCTCTCCCACTACTACACCAGGCCTCCGGATAAACTCTGATTCGTCGGTAGCTAGCGCCGCCATGGCATCCTCAACGCTTGGGAATAAGATCGTCATCGCCATCGCTGTAGCCGTCGAGAGCGGGCTACCGTTTCGACGCAAAGAAACGGCTTGATCAACGCTTATGCATGCATGACCCGGGTCGCAGCCGACGAGTTTTGGAAATAACTCCGCGACAACTTCTGCCTGCACAGTGTCACGTACCAAGTGCGATAGACGTTTCTTCGCCAACCCCAAATCCTGGACAAATTTCGGGGTGTTCGCAATTGTTAGCCCACCTGCCGACGCCCTGCGCGTCAGGATGGTGCTCACGTCTTCGATGTTGCGTCCTATCGGTGATTCGAGCATCGCGCGCGTGATGGCATGGAATCTCTCAACCGTTGAATCTGGCCTTGGAAGCGATATCTCTTCATATCGTGATGCTGCACTCTCGTCTAGCCAATAGCAAGTGGTTCTGGAGTAGGCGACATCATGCTTCACTGCGGCAAGCAACTGTTCGTGGTGCGTTGGACAATAGAATCGCGCGGGAAGCTGGTGAGCGCGCCTCCAGTAACCGAACCCCCTTTCGCGACGGTCTTGTCTTGCACATTCAGGGCAGTAGTACGCAAGCTTGCGTGGAGTGATCCACCGAGTGCGCGCGACAAGTCGATCAAATGGGTTGTATTGTGTTGGCCCGTTGCATTTTCGTGCTGCGAAACAGGTAAATGGCAGCAGGCTGTGGCGATGAACATAGTCGTAAACCGACATGTGGGCCATCCGAGCAAGTCCCAGCAGGGCCGGCATGCCTCGGTCCTGTACTGCCAAGACGCCATAACTCGCGCACAACGAGCTAGCTGTAGTTCTTAGATCGGCAAAGCGGTACCAGCACTGAATTCGTCCGAGGTGGCCAACACTAAGCTCTTCGGGCAGCGGGAGTATCGGCATGAGTTTCACTTTCCCGTCCTCCCCGGCTTAGTGTCACTCTCAATAGCTCGCTCAAGCTCACGGACCAGCCTGCGTGCAGCTTCTAGAGCGTTGCGAAGAGGGTCGGAGTCGGAGGTATCCAACCCTGCAGACAACCGAGACGCAATCAGTGTCAAAGACCGATTGATGACCGAAGCTGGAGCACCTAGGACTTCCGACTCGTAACGGCATAGGCAGGTGCGATCGACGCCAAGCTCGCGGGCGAAGGCAGATTGACTGAGTTCACCTCGCGCGGTCCGGATCAACTCACCTTGACTCTTTGGTAGTGACATGGCGTGCAATAATAGCACATGTGTGCGACAATAGCACTCGATTGAAATCGGCAGGTGTTTTTTGAAGGAGTGTTGCTGGCTGGTCAGCCGACTGTTGCGACAACGGAAATTCGACTGCGTTCGAATCCGATGGTGAAGAAAGCGGCAGTGTGGTTCGGACCGCGAAAATTTGGTACTGCTCCCTATAGTTCAGAAGCTTGGCCCGCTTCAGACTCGGGCGCTGAGAGGCTCGGAGTCGCGCAGCTCGCAGGGGCGGGAGGACATTGAGGTTGCGCTTACGGACAATCCATAGATGGAGTGACTCTAATTTCCATTAAAATTGTCAGTCTCTGTTGGGAGAGCATCAAG
>Ga0105047_10018162_pt1 | contig 10914 bp, 8 predicted proteins | sample MAT04_FD_78384 | JGI IMG/M metagenome (GOLD analysis project Ga0105047, IMG submission 78384) | Freshwater microbial communities from Lake Fryxell liftoff mats and glacier meltwater in Antarctica - MAT-04 (megahit assembly) | ecosystem: Environmental > Aquatic > Freshwater > Ice > Liftoff...
CAATGGTCACGATACCAACGACAACGGCGCTGACCTCATCGTCCGCGCGACGCGTGATCCGCAGAACGCAGCCAGCACCGCGGAGCTGCCGTGACGACGGTCACCGAGGCCGCAAAGCGCCTCGTCGGAGGCGAAGACGAAGCGGATCTGCGCGCCGGTGATCTCGAGAAAATCTGCGCGGATCCGGTGCTCGCCCAGCGGCTCGCGCGGCGCCTCGCCGAAGCCGCGCGCGACATCGCACCCGGTCGCGAGTGGTCGATGGAAGATCTGCGCGACGTGCTCGAGGTCGCCGTGCGCGGCCCGCGCGAGGAGCGCGTGCGCATCCTCGAGGGCCGCTACTTCCGCAAGCGGCTGCGCGAGCAGTGCGCGCTCGCCGAGCGCTACGGTGACGCGTTCTCGTGTGTCGTCGTCACCTTGGTGCGCGGCGAGGTCGAGGGCAGCGGGCTCTACGCTTCGGTGCTCGACGCGATCACGGAGCGGCTGCGGCGCTCCGACATGGTGTTCCTCTATCGTCGACGCTTCGCGCTGATCTTGCCGCGCATGCGCGCCGAGTCGCTCGGGCAGCTGGTCGGCCGCATCACCGAGCTCGTCGGCCAGGCAGACACCGGCCCCGTGCTCGAGACCGTGCAGAGCCTCTCGTACCCGGATCCGGTGCTGCAAGACACGCAGTCGGTGCTCGACTGGGCCGAGGATCGTCTGCGCGATTTTTGATCCGCCGCGCGGCGGCTACTTCTTCGCGCTCGTCGCGGCGGCTACTTCTTCGCGACCGGCGCGCCCGCGTCGACGTGCGCAGCGGGCGCGCTCTTCTTGCGGACGCGCAGGTTGACCATCTCGACGCCGAGCGCGAACGCCATCGCGAAGTAGATGTAACCCTTCGGGATGTGCTGGCCGATGCCCTCGGCGATGAGCATCACGCCGATCAGGATGAGGAACGCGAGCGCCAGCACCTTCACCGTCGGGTGCTTCTCGACGAAGCGCGTCACGGGACCCGCGAACACGAGCATCACGACGACCGCGACGACGACGGCGATGACCATCACCCAGATCTCCTCCGGCTTGACCATGCCGACGGCGGTGATCACCGAGTCGAGCGAGAACACGAGATCGAGCGCGAGGATCTGCGCGAGCACTGCCCCGACGCTCGCGGCGGCCTTGGCCGGTCCGCTCGCCTCGTGCGCGCCTTGCACCTTGCCGTGAAGCTCGGTCGTCGCCTTCGCGACGAGGAACAGGCCGCCGCCGAGCAGCACGAGGTGTTTGCCCGCCATGCCGTGCCCGAAGACGGTGAACAGCGGAGTCGTCAGGCTCATCACCCACGAGATCGAGAACAGCAGCCCAAGGCGAAGGATCAGCGCGACGCCGATCCCGATGCGCGTCGTCCGCGTTCGATCCTTCTCGGGCAAGCGGCCGGCGAGGATCGAGATGAACACGATGTTGTCGATCCCGAGCACGATCTCCATCGCGGTCAGCGAGAGGAAGGCGATCCACGTCTCGGGATTCGTCACGCCAGGTAGCCAGGACTCCATGGTTGGAGTGATGCGTCGTATCCGCGCTCGTGTCGATGGTTGGAGATCGCGCAGGCGGCCCGCCACGCGCGAAACTCGCAGAACGGAGAACGCGCGGCAGATGCGGCAACTTGCACCGCTTCGGCGATCGACTTTTTCGTCCGCGCGACCTACCGTTCGTGGGTGACGGGAAAGAGGGCTCCTGGGCTCGCGCTCGGAGATGTCATCGATGGCAAGTACCAGCTCGTCGACCTTGCAGGCGGCGGGCCGAGCCACGTCCTCTATCGCGCCGAGCACATCGGCATTCAGCGTCCGGTCGAGCTCAAGATGCTCGCGCCGCACCTGCCGACGAGCGGCCCCGATGCCGCCGCGCTGCTGCGCGAATCGCGCGCGGCGGGCAGTGTCGCGCACCGCAACGTGCAGAGCATCGTCGACTCCGGCGCCGACGACGAGGGCCGCCCCTTCGTCGTGTACGAAGCGCTGCAGGGGCAGAGCATCGCGCAGCTCGTCGCCGCAAATCCCAGCGGCCTGCCGCCCGAGCGCGTCGCGACCTTGCTGCTCGAGCTGCTCGAGGGGCTGCGCGCGATCCATCGCGGCGGGGTCGTCCATCGCAGCCTGACGCCGGACAAGGTGTGGATCGTCCCGGTGCGCGGCGGCGGCGAGATCGTGAAGATCGGCGGCCTCGAGCAAGCTGCGTTCCTCGCCGAGGGCAGCTCACCGCCGCTCGAGCGCGGCGCGCTCTCGTCGCCTTACGTCGCGCCCGATCTGCGCTTCGGCGAGCTCGAGCCCGACATCCGCGTCGACGTCTATTCGGCCGGCGTGATCATGCGCCTGATGCTCACCGGGCGCGCAGAGCCGGGCATCGCCGTCGGCGATACCGCGCGACGCGCGATCGAGCGCGCGACGGCGATCGAGCCGGACGACCGATTCGTCGGCGCCGAGCAATTTCAGAACGCCGTCGCGCTGCTGCTGCCGAATCCGTCGCGTCCGCCGCGCGACGAGATGCCGACGCCCTCCGATCCGCTGGTCGCCGATCTGCAATATCTGAAGCTGCGCCGCGCCACTTGGTCCGGCGAGATCACCGCGCCGCGCGGCGAGGCGCGCGTCGAGCTGCTGGTCATGCTGCTCGCCATCGAGGGCATCTGGCGCACGCTCGGCCGCGAGGCGTGGGATCGCTTGGTCGAGCGCGTCCCCGAGGTCGAGGCGCTGCTACCTGGCTCGGAGGGCATGGAGCATCACCTCGCGAGCGGCGTGCCGATCGACCTCGCCAGCCGCATCCTCGCCGCCGCCGACGATCTCGCGGGACATGGCGATCTCGGCTTCGTCGCGCGGCTCGGCGAGATCGTCGCGCAGCGCGGCCTGCATCGCTTGTTGCCTGGCGTCCCAGACCCGCTCACTCCGCCGTCGGCTGCGGGCCTCCTCGACGAGCTGTGGCCCGCGATCACGAGGCAAGGACGCGTCGCCAACCTCGAGCGCAGCGTCGGCCGCGCACGGCTTCTGGTGCGCGACCAAGTACACCCGAGCCTCGAGCTGTGCGCCCTCTTCGCTGGCGTTCTACGCGGCACGATGCGCCTCAGCGGCGCCGATCGCGTCGCGGTCCAAGCGTCCGCATGTCAGGCGCTCGGCGACTCCGTGTGCGCCTTCGCCATCGTCTGGGGCGACTCCGTCGCGCCGGGGAGCCGCTGATCAGACCCGTGCATCAGCTTTCTCGCTCATCAGCGATCGCGCTCCGGCTCTCACGCGCTCTGCCCTAGGCGCAGCAGGACCGCGCCGATGGCGACGGTGTCGCCGAGCGCGACGAGTACTGCAGCGATGGTCGCGCTCGTCTCGGCGGTGATCTCGATCGAGGCCTTGTCGGTGTCGAGCTCGAGCAGCACCGCGCCACGCTCCACGTGGTCGCCGAGGCGAACATGCAGCGCGACGACGACGGCCGTGGCGACGGCGCCGATGACTGGAACCAGGACGTCGACGTCGCCCGGAGCGTCGGTCTGGTGTGGTCGCATGACGAGCGGGCTCGCGACGAGACCGGCTGCTCCGCTGCGCGCAGCGATTGCCGCGATGGCGTCCCACGCGGCGCTGACGAAGCGTGCTGCCGTGTGTGCGCCGCGGTCAGCCGCGCAGGCGCTTCGGCTCGGTGCTCCCCGCGCTTCCGGTGATTGGCTTGTGCAGCACGATCGTGCCGCCAGCCTCGCGGCCCGCTTCGTGGGCGGTGTTGATGCGCATGCTGCGGCGGCGTGAGGTGATGCGCGGGTTGCGCGCGCGGTAGTAGGCGTCGAGCTTCGCGTCGCCGATCCAGATCAGGCCGCTGCCGCGCAGCTGGGTGCGCTCGGCGCGCAGCTTGTCGCGGAAGCCGCGCACGACGCCGCTCTGGTAGGCGAGTCGATCGCGGCCGCTGCGCACGCGCGCGTCGCGTCGGTTCTGCGCCCAGAGTCGGTCGGCGGTGCCGAGCAAGAAGGCGTAGACGTGACTCGCCATCTCGACGTTGGCGCGCGTCCCGGCGATCTCGAACACGGTGCCACGCTTGCCGACGCGCGGGAGATAGACCGGCACGCGAATGACCTTCACGAAGAAGAGCTCGGAGAGGAGGCCGATGACCTCGGTCTCGACGAGCGTGCGGCGCTTGTCGGCGGCGCCGAGGTGGCGCACTTCGTAGCTGCGCTCGGCCGCCGCTGCCGCGAGGTCGATGTTGTGGCGCAGCATGAGCTCGTGCGCCTTGCGCATCGCCGCCTCCGCCTCGTGCTGATTGGGGCTGTCGGCGAGGGCGAGCAGCTTGCGAATGCGCTCGAGGACGCGATCCGACTCGGTCGCATCGGCGAGGTCCGAGACGGGCATTCCGGCGGCGCGTCCGTCGATGCCGCGCTCGGCGCAGACGCGGCGGAAGGTCTCGCCGTGCGCCGTCTCGTCGTGCACGCGCAGCGCCTCGTCGACGAACTGATGCGCCATCTCGTGCGTGAGCACGCTGACGACGTCGGGCCACGCACCGCCGAGGACGAAGCCGCGCGCGAGTTCGAGCGTGCGCGTCGCGCGGACCCAGCGACCGAGGCGTGTGCTCGTCTCCGCGAGGACGATCACCGGCGCGACGAGCCTGTTCGCGAAGCGCGCGTGGTTTTCCCAAGCATATCGGGCGCCCAGCTCGCGCAGCAGCGCGGCCTCGAGCTCGGCCGAGAGCGCCGCGCGTGCGTTGGCAGCGTCGTTCATCGCGCTGCGTTATCGCAGCGTTGGACGGCGGGCAAGGGGCGGCGCTTGGTCGCCGGGTCGGGGGGGGGGGCGCGCTACAGCGCTTTCGTCGCCGCGACGGCGGCTGTGATGGAACCTTCGAGTGAAGTAGGTGTCGTCGAGTGACGATGTCGCTCGCATACAACGCTTCCAGACAAATCGCGCGGAAGCAGCCGCGCACCATAAAAGGGCTCGCAGTAGCGCTGTGGGTTGCTGGGTGTGTGTTCGTGCCGCGCTCGGCGCGCGCGGACGAGAGTGTCGCCGTGATGATTGCGCGGCTGCGGCTGCCGACCGGACGCGTCGCGGTGGTGCGGCAGCTGGGGGCGCGGTGGGAGGAGGTTCGGCGCGAGTCTGCCTACGACGACCGTGCGCCGGCGCCGCGCGCTTTTGCGGCGGAGGTCTCGGGCGCGTTGGTGAGGTTGATCGAGAGCCCGGCGACTGCCGCGGAAGAGACGCGGCTGGCGTTGCGGCTGATCGGCGATCTGGCGGATCCCTCGAGCGAGCCACTGCTGCTCACTCGGCTGGCGTCGAATGACGTGATGGAAGCGGGAGCGCCGGCGAGTCGGAACTCGCTGGTGGCGCGCGCGGCGGCGCGGCTGAAGACGCCCGGCCTGCGTATTGCGCTAATCGTCGCACTCGCGCGTGCGGCGCCTGCGGACGACGTCGTTCCTGCGGAGAGCGCCTGGGCGCTGTGCGAGGCGCTCGCGCAGACGGAGCTCGGCGCGGTGGCGGCGGTCGCCGAGCGCGGCGCCGCGACGACCGTGCTGCTCGACGAGCGAATCGCAGAGCCGGTGCTGCGGCTGTTTCGCTTTGCGCCGCATGCGGCGCTCGCCTCGTGTTTGCCGCTGCTGCTGCGTGCGCCGGGGATCGCGGATGAAGCGCGCGCCGTGTTGGATGCCACACCCGATGAGGTCGATGGCGCGTGGCCGCGCTTGATGCGCGTCGGTGATGGGCTGGTGGCGGATCCGCGCGATCCGCAGATCCTGATTCCGTCGGGACGCGGCGCGGCGCTGGTGTTGCTCGCGGAGACGCGCGCGCCAGATGCGCTGCGTCGGCTGACGGCGGCGATGCGCGATCGGCGGCTCGAGAGCTGGCGCACTCGCGACGGCGCCGTGCAGGGACTCGGAGCGATCGGCGGGCCGCGGGCGCGCCGCGTGTTGCGCGCTTCGCTCGGTGATCGCGCGCTGCGCTCGCGCGGCTTGTCTCGCGTGCCCGCGCCCCTGGCGGCCCCGCAGTGCCTTGGCCCACCCTCCTGCGCGGTCTCTGCTAGCATGCGGCCGCACGAACCACTGGAGACGACGAGGCTGTGGGGGACCTGACCGGCGAGACTTTGCTCGACAAATACAAGCTGACCGCGCTCCTCGGGCGCGGCGGCATGGGCGCCGTGTATCAAGGGACCCACCTGCGCACGGGCCGCAAAGTCGCGGTGAAGGTGCTCGACGATCGTTTCCTCGCCAATCGCTCCATCGTGCAGCGCTTCGGTCGTGAGGCACGCGCCGCGAGCTCGATCGAACATCCCGGCATCGTCGAGGTCCTCGATCTCGATCTGCTCCCGGGTGGCCCGCCGTTCCTCGTGATGGAGCTGCTCGACGGCGAGACGCTGGCGAGCTTCGTCGAGAAGAAGCAGCGGCTGACGCAGGCGGAGGCGCTCGAGATCTTCGACCAGCTGCTCGAGGCGCTCGAGGCGGCGCACGAGCGCGGCATCGTCCACCGCGACCTCAAGCCGGACAACATCTTCCTCCTGCCGCCGTCGCACTCAGGCAAGCGCGTGGTGAAGATCCTCGACTTCGGCATCTCGCAGAAGGCCGACGAGGTGCGCTCGCACCTGACGCAGACGGGCGCGGTGCTCGGCACGCCGCACTACATGTCGCCGGAGCAAGCGCTCGGCGAGACGGCGCTCGATGCACGCGCGGATCTCTACGCTGCTGGCATCGTCCTCTACGAGTGCGTCGTCGGCGAAGTGCCGTATGACGCCGGCAACTACAACGCGCTGCTGCAGTCGATCTTGCGCGCGACGCCGCCGCGACCACGCGAGAAGGGCGCGAAGATCGAGCCCGCATTCGAAGAGGCGCTGCTCGTCGCGATGTCGAAGGAGAAGGCCAAGCGTCCAGCTTCTGCTGCGGCCTGGCGCGCCATGTTGATCGAGGCGAACAACGTTCCGCGAACGCGCACGTCGATCGCGCCGCGATACGAGAAGCCCACCTCCATCGCGCCGCCCGGATCGCGGCCGACGGATCTCGAGAGCGCGATCAGCGGGAGCCTCGATCGCGGCACACCGAGCGAGTCGCCGCCGCGCTGGGGCGAGTTCGCGACGCTCGGCAGCAGGGCCTCGCGCACGCCAACGCCGTCGTCGTATCCGCCGCCGCCGATGGGTGCCCCGCCGCGCACCCCCGTTCCACCGGACCGCGCCGTCGAGCGCATCGCTCTGCCGAATTCTGCGAGCGCATCGAGCGCCGGCAAGGAGCTCGACGACTTCGATCTCGCCGCGCCGGGGCCATCGCTCGAGCTCGACGACGCAGCGCTCGCTTCGCCTGGACGCGGCCGCGTGTCGCGCGCGCCTGATGCGCGCGGCCGTAGTTACTCCGGCACCCTCGCGGCGCCGACGACGTCGAGCGCGGGCACGCTGAGCGCGATGCCGTCGTCGCCCGGTGTGCTCGCAGGTCCGCGCCACTCGTCGAGCGGCTCCATCCCCGCGGTGACACCGCCGCGCCGACCGTCGGGCGCGGCGTTCGCGGCCGTCGCGCTGCCGAGCGCGCCGAGCACCAGCTCCGGCTCGCTGTCGAGTCCCGGCATCCCGGGCGGGGACTTGCCGCTGCCGGACGACGCGCCCACGGCACCGCCGCAGCCCACGCTGATCGAGCGCGTGATGGCGTTGCCGCGCGCGCTCCGCCTCGGGGTCGTCGCCGTGCTCGCCCTCGGCGCGATCATCGTCGCGATTCGCTTCGCCGTCCGGCACGGCAGCGACGACGATCAGCTTGCCGTCGTCCCCGTGCCGACGGTGCCAGTGCCGCCTACTGGCACGGAGCCTGTCGCGCTGCCGCAGACCGTGCTCGTCGACATCGCCGGCCTGCCGCAGCGCGCGCGGGTGAAGCTCGACGGCTTGCCCGTGGGCGTGTTGCCGCTCCGCGTGCGTCGCGGTGAACATCACGTCTTGGAGATCGAGGCGCCTGGCTACGACGCGCGGCGAATCGCGATCACGCCAAATGAGGATCTGCGCGTCTCAGCGGATATGCGCCCGTCGATGTAGCGGCTACGGTCAGCCACGGCGCGCTCCGAGATCCATCCGCGGTCGTTTCCAAGCGCTAGCCGCGCTCCCCCCTGCGTGATACCCAGAACGCCCCATCATGCGCGACCGATACGAGCCCGCCGAGATTGAACCCAAGTGGCAGCAGCGCTGGACGGCGTCGAAGGCCTTTGCCGTCGGCGACGCGGGCGACGACCCGACGCGCGAGAAATTCTACCTGCTCGAGATGCTCCCGTATCCGTCGGGCCGTATCCACATGGGCCATGTGCGCAACTACGCCATCGGCGACGTGCTCGCGCGGCAGCTGCGGATGCGCGGCAAGTCGGTGCTGCACCCGATGGGCTGGGATGCCTTCGGCATGCCCGCGGAGAACGCCGCGATCGAGCGCAAGCGCGGCCCCATGGAGTGGACGTATTCGAACATCGAGCAGATGCGCGCGCAGCTGCAGCAGCTCGGCTATTCGTACGACTGGTCGCGCGAGATCGCGACCTGCGACCCGAGCTACTACAAGCACGAGCAGGCGATGTTCTTGAAGATGCTCGAGCGTGGGCTCGCGTATCGCAAGCGCGCCATCGCCAACTGGTGCGAGCACGACCAGACGGTGCTCGCCAACGAGCAAGTCGAAGACGGCAAGTGCTGGCGCTGCGGTAACCCGGTGGTGCTGAAGGAGCTGCTGCAGTGGTTCATCAAGACCACGGCGTACGCGCAGGAGCTGCTCGACGGCCACGCGAAGCTCGACTGGCCGTCGAGCGTCATCACCAAGCAGAAGAACTGGATTGGCCGCAGCGAGGGCGCAGAGATCCGCTTCGGCTTCGATCAGCCGGTCGCGGGTGAGTCGACGTTCTCGGTATTCACGACGCGGCCGGACACGCTCTATGGCGTGACGTTCGTGTCGATCGCGGCGGAGCATCCGCTCGCCTTCGAGCTCGCCAAGGGCATGCCGCGCGAGCAGGAGGTGCGCGCGTTCATCGAGCGGATTCGCATCGATCACCGCAACAAGCGCGACGAAGGCGACCTCGAGAAAGAGGGCATCTTCACTGGGCGCTACGCGATTCACCCGCTCACCGGCGCGCAGGTGCCGATCTGGATCGCGAACTTCGTACTGATGGACTACGGCACTGGCGCCGTCATGGCCGTGCCCGCGCACGATGAGCGCGACTTCGAATTCGCGCGCAAATATGGACTCGAGCTCAAGCTGGTCATTCAGCCTGAGGGCGTGCCCGCGCTCGACGTCGCGACGATGACGACGGCGTTCGCCGAGAGCGGCCGGCTCGTCGGCAGCGGTGCGCACGATGGCCTGCCCAACGAGGAGGCGAAGGCGGCGATCACCGCGGAGCTCGTCAGCAAGAGCGCCGGCAGCGGCACCATCAGCTACCGACTGCGCGACTGGCTGGTCTCGCGACAGCGCTACTGGGGCAGCCCGATCCCGGTCATCCACTGCCCGACACACGGGGTCGTGCCGGTGCCGGAGAAGGACCTCCCGGTGCTGCTGCCGGAGGACGTCGTCATCACCGGGGAGGGCGGCTCGCCGCTCGCGCGCCACGAGGCATTCGTCAACACGACATGTCCAGTGTGCGGTGGCGCGGCGCGGCGCGAGACGGACACGTTCGATACGTTCGTCGAGTCGAGCTGGTACTTCGAGCGCTACACGACGCCGCGCGAGGAGAATCGCCCGGTCGATCCGGAGCGCGCGCGTGGCTGGCTGCCCGTCGATCTCTACATCGGCGGTGAAGAACACGCGGTGATGCACCTCATCTACGCGCGCGTCTGGCACTACCTGATGATGGATCTCGGCTATCTGCCGAAGGACACCGCGCGCGAGCCGTTCAGCAAGCTGGTGTGTCAGGGGATGGTCTGCAAGGAAGCTTTCTACTCCACCGATCCACACAATCCCGCGCACAAGATCTGGTGTTATCCCGAGGACGCGGAGCTGCGCGACGGCCAGCGCGTCGCCAAAGACTCGGGCTTTCCGCTGCACTCGGCCGGCGTCGTCAAGATGTCGAAGACGAAGCGCAACGTCGTCGACCCCGACGAGGTGGTCGCGAAATACGGTGCAGACGCCGTGCGCCTGTTCGTGCTGTTCGCCGCTCCGCCAGCGGGGCAGGTCGACTGGAGTGAAGAGGGCCTCGAAGGTGCCAGTCGCTTCCTGCAGCGGGTATGGCGGATGGTGCGCGATAGGCGTGATGTGCTGCTCGCGACGCAGCCATTTGCCGGGGGCGCGCTCGAGGGCGCGGCGCGTGATCTGCGCCGCATGGTCCATCGCACCATCGATCGCGTGACGCGTGATCTCGGCGACCGAATGCAGCCGAACACCGGTATCGCGGCGATGATGGAGCTGGTCAACGCGCTCTACGCGTTCAAGGGCGAGCGTGACGTCGATCGCGCCGTGGTGCGCGAGGGCGTCGACGCGCTGATCTCGCTGCTGTCGCCGTTCGCGCCGCACATCGCCGATGAGATCTCGGCGGAGCTCGGCGAGACGGGCTACCTGCTCGGCAAGGGCTGGCCGCAGCTCGACGCGAGCGCACTGATCGAAGACACCATCGAGCTGCCGGTGCAGGTCAATGGCAAGGTCCGCGGTCGCGTCGTCGTCGCGCCCGACGCCGACGAGGCGACGGTGCTCGCGGCCGCGCGCGCCGAGGTGAACGTCGCGGTCTACCTCGACGGCAAGGCGCTGAAGAAGACGATCTACGTGCCAGGACGGATCCTGACGCTGGTAGTCTGAGGGCGATGGCAGCGGACGACGATTACGACGAGGCTGGTGGGGGGCCAACGGGGCAGCACGTCGCGGTGCGCCTCGCGCTCGATCCGGCGCCGGTCGAGGACGACGCGCTGATCTTCGTCGAGGCGGAGTCGGTGTTCGCGGAGTTCGTGCGCAACGCAAACGCGCTCGGGCACGATCCGCGCACGGTGCGCGCCGCGCTGCAGCGGGTGGCAGAGGCCACGGTGGCGGAG
>Ga0105047_10018164_pt1 | contig 10913 bp, 12 predicted proteins | sample MAT04_FD_78384 | JGI IMG/M metagenome (GOLD analysis project Ga0105047, IMG submission 78384) | Freshwater microbial communities from Lake Fryxell liftoff mats and glacier meltwater in Antarctica - MAT-04 (megahit assembly) | ecosystem: Environmental > Aquatic > Freshwater > Ice > Liftoff...
CCTGGGTGGGCACCGAGGACTCCCAGTACACCCTCCTGCATCGGGCGGACCAGCTGCTCTTCACCGCCAAGAACGCTGGCCGCAACCGAGTCTGCGTCGAAGATGCGGAGGTCCCCGGCCGCCTGATCACGTAGCGGGCCGACCTCAGGCGCTGGTGGCCCCTGGACGTTCCCGGCCGGCGCCCCCCGGACCCGCTGGGTCGGTGGGCGCCGCACCCACCCACTTGACGTCCGACCTCGTCGGGCTCATACTCATGTAATCGATACCGTGGAATCGATTACATCGCTCAGGGTGCCGGTTCTGGACCCCTCCGCGGTGCATAGGCCCACCCGCAACGAAGCGACAGGAGCGCAGCGCCGATGGCGACTGTCAAGGACGTGGCTCAGGCGGCGAGAGTGTCGACGGCCTCCGTCTCGCGGGTGATGACAGGGCACCCCAGCGTCTCGCCCGCGATGCGGGACCGGGTGATGGCCGTGGCCCATGAGCTCAACTTCCGCCCCAACGCCGTGGCGCGCTCGTTGCGGACGACCGGGACCCAGACCCTCGGCCTGGTCGTCTCGGACCTGCTCAACCCGTTCTTCACCGAGCTCGCCCGGGCCGTCGAGGACACTGCTCGCCGGGCCGGGTACTCGGTCATCGTGGGGAACGCCGACGAGGACCCCGACCAGCAGGACCACTACGTCCGGATCCTGCTCGAGCGGCAGGTCGACGGCCTGATCGTCGTCCCGACCGCCGTGACCTCGCCCTTGCTGCACGAGGCCGCCAAGAACGCTCACAACCTCGTCCTGGTGGACCGTCCCGCCGCCGACGTCTACGCCCCGATGGTCCTGGCCGACGGGACCCAAGCCATCGACGAGCTCGTCGACCACCTCGTGGCTACCGGTCGCCACGACCTCGCGGTCATCGCCGGGCCCGACCAGGCCGGCACCTCGCGCCAGCGGCTCGCCGCGTTCCAGGCCGCGACCGCCCGGCATGGAATGCCGCTCACGGAGCGCCGCATCTGGCGCGGTGACTTCCGCCGGGCCTCCGGACGCGCGGCCATGGCCGACCTGCTCGCCGCTCGTGAGCGGCCGGACGCCGTCTTCGTCGCGAACGGGTCGATGGCACTGGGTGTGCTGGAGCTGCTCGCCGAACGTGGCAGCGACACCCCTCGGGTGCCGCACGACATCGCCCTGGCCGTCTTCGACGACATGCCGTGGTTCTCGCTGCTGCGCCCCACCCTCACCGCGATCGAGCAGCCCACGGCACGCCTCGGCGAGCGCGCCGTGCACATGCTGCTTGCCCGCATCGCCGGCGAGGACGTTCCCGACGAGACGCTCGACTGCCGGCTCCTGCTGCGCGAGTCGACCCTTCCCCGAGAGGCGGCCCGACCGTGACCACTCCCCACGTGCAGACGGCCGGCGACCCGGTCGAGCTCCTCCGCGTCGACTCGCTGGTCAAGCGGTTCCCCGGGGTCCTCGCCCTCGACGGCGTCTCGTTCGACCTGCACCCGGGCGAGGTGCACGTGCTCCTCGGCGAGAACGGCGCGGGGAAGTCCACCCTCATCAAGTGTCTCGCCGGCGTGTACCAGCCCGACGGCGGGGCCGTCCACGTCGACGGCAAGCTCGTGCACCTGAGCACCACGGCTCAGGCCGAGGCCCTGGGCATCGCGACGATCCACCAGGAGTTCAACCTGGTCCCCGGCCTGAGCATCGCCGAGAACGTGATGCTCGGCCGCCAGCCCCGACGCCTCGGGATGATCGACCCACGGCGCACTCGAGCAGCCGCAGAGTCGGCCCTCGCGCGGGTGGGCCTGAGCATCGACCCACGTACCCCGGTGAGCAGCCTCGGCGTGGCCCGCCAGCAGCTTGTCGAGATCGCCAAGGCGCTGAGCCTGGACGCCCGGATCCTCATTCTCGACGAGCCCACCGCGGCGCTCTCCGACGAGGAGGTCGACCGGCTGCTGACCCTCATGGCCGACCTGCGCGACAGCGGCGTCGGTCAGGTCTTCATCTCCCACCACCTCGAAGAGATCCGCCGGATCGGCAACCGGGTCACGGTGCTGCGGGACGGTGCCGCGGTCGGCACCGTCCCGGCCTCCACCCCCACCGACGAGCTGGTCCGGATGATGGTCGGTCGGTCGATCACCTCGCAGTACCCACGGGAGCGCACCACCCCCCGCGGTGCTCTGCTGCAGGTCGAGGGCCTCACCTCCCGTGGCTCGTTCGAGGACGTGTCGTTCACGGTGCACGAGGGAGAGGTCGTCGGGCTGGCCGGGCTCGTCGGGGCTGGGCGTACCGAGGTGCTGCGCGCCGTCTTCGGCGCCGACCGCTACGACACCGGCACGGTCCACGTTCGCGGGCATCGGGTCGCCCGGCACGACGTCCGTGCAGCCATCGCCGCCGGCCTTGGCCTGGTCCCCGAGGACCGCAAGGGGCAGGGGCTCGTGCTCGGCGCGAGCGTCGCGGAGAACCTCGGGCTGGTCGCCCTGCGTTCGGCGAGCCGATGGGGCCTGGTGGACCTGCGCCGCCTGCGGGCCATGGCCACCAAGATCGTGGCCGAGCTGAGGATCCGCACGCCGGGCATCGGTGCGACCGTCCGCAACCTCTCCGGCGGCAACCAGCAGAAGGTCGTCATGGGCAAGTGGTTCTCTGCCGACCCGGCAGTCCTGCTCCTCGACGAGCCGACCCGTGGGGTCGACGTCGGCGCGAAGGTCGAGATCTACCAGCTCATCAACAAGCTCACCGCCGCCGGCCGTGGGGTCCTGCTCGTCTCGTCGGACCTGCCGGAGGTGCTGGGCATCGCCGACCGGGTCCTGGTCATGGCGCAGGGCCGCATCGTCGGCGAGCTCACTCATGAGGAAGCCACCCAGGACGCCGTCATGGCCCTGGCCGTCAAGGAAGTGGAGTCGAGCCGTGCCCACTGAGTCCACCGCGCCGACGTCGTCCGCACCGCGGACCACGCCAACGGGCGCCGACCGTCTGGGGTCGCTCACCTACCGCGCCCGGACCCTGGCCGGGCAGAACGGGGCGCTTGCCGCCCTCCTGCTGCTCGGTGTCGTCATGGCCGTGCTGAGCCCCGTGTTCCTTTCGACGCAGAACCTGCTCAACGTCGGGGTGCAGGCCGCCGTGGTCGCGATCCTGGCGTTCGGTCAGACGTTCGTCATCATCTCGGGTGGCATCGACCTGTCCGTCGGGTCGGTCGCGGCCCTGACGGGCATCGTCACGGGGTTCCTCGCGGGGACCTACGGCGTCCACCCGATCCTGGCGATCGTCCTCGGGATCGGCGCGGGCCTGGCCTGCGGCCTGGTCAACGGCGTGCTCGTCGCCTACGGCCGGCTCCCCGCCTTCATCGCGACCCTGGCGATGCTCTCCGTGGCGCGAGGCCTGGCCCTCGTGCTGTCCGACGGCGTCCCGGTGCCGCAGCCCTTGGCCGTCGCCTGGTTCGGCAGCACCATCGGGGGCTGGCTGCCGGTCCCCGTGGTGATCATGGTGATCCTGGGCGCGCTCGCGGCGTTCATCCTCAACCGGACCTACACGGGCCGCGCGATCTACGCGATCGGCGGCAACGAGGAGGCGGCCCGGCTCTCGGGCATCAACGTGCGCCGTCAGAAGCTCGTCATCTACGGATTGGCAAGCAGCTTCGCTGCCGTCGCCGGGCTGGTCCTGGCGGGTCGTCTCGCGTCGGGGCAGCCGCAGGCCGCTGCGGGCTACGAGCTCGACGCGATTGCGGCCGTCGTCATCGGTGGGGCCTCCCTCGCGGGTGGCCAGGGCCGGGCGTTCGGCACCCTCGTGGGCGCCCTCGTGCTGGCCGTGATCCGCAACGGCCTCAACCTCCTGAACGTCTCCTCGTTCTGGCAGCAGGTCGTGATCGGCGCGGTCATCGCGCTGGCCGTCCTGAGCGACACCTTGCGTCGGCGCCGCACCTGACCCGCGCGCTCTCACGCAGCGCACCCGCTTCACCCGCACGTCCTCACCCCAAAGACCCCGGGGTACCGCACCGGGGGACCGTTCACGAAGGAAGTGGTTCCGATGAAGAAGCCCACGACCCGCCTTGCCACCCTGACCCTGGCGGCGACCTTGGCCCTGTCCGCCTGCTCGGGAGGCGACGGAGAGACACCCGATGCCGGTGCGACCGACGGAACTGAGGCGGGCGGTGACGTCTCGATCGGCCTGGCGTTGTCCACCCTGAACAACCCGTTCTTCGTCGCTCTGCGCGACGGCGCCCAGGCGGCCGCGGACGAGGCCGGCGTCGAGCTGATCGTGACCGACGCCCGCGACGACGCCACGCAGCAGGCCGACCAGGTCCAGAACTTCGTCACCCAGCAGCTCGACGCCGTCCTGATCAACCCGGTCGACTCCGACGCAGCCGGTCCGATCGTTGCGCCCCTGATCTCCGCGGGGGTCCCGGTGGTGGCCGTGGACCGTGGCGTCAACGGCGCTGAGGTCGACTCGTTCGTGGCCTCTGACAACGTGCTGGGTGGCCGTCTCGCCGCCGACGCACTCGCCGAGGCGATCGGTGAGGAGGGTCAGGTCATCGTCCTGCAGGGTGTGGCGGGCACCTCGGCCTCACGCGAGCGGGGCCAGGGCTTCAGCGAGGGCATCGCCGCCTACCCCGGGATCGAGGTCGTCGCGACGCAGCCGGCCGACTTCGACCGGGCGCAGGGTCTGGACGTGGCCACCAACCTGCTCCAGGCCAACCCTGACGTCGTGGGCATCTTCGCCGAGAACGACGAGATGGCCCTCGGAGCCGTGCAGGCCCTCGGGGCGCGCGCCGGTCAGGACGTCTTCGTCGTCGGCTTCGACGGCACCGACGACGGTGTCGCCGCGATCGAGGCGGGGACCATGTACGCGTCGATCGCCCAGCAGCCGGAGGAGCTGGGCCGCGCCGCGGTCGAAGCAGCCCTTGCGCTGATCGCCGGCGACGAGGTCGAGGCGACCGTCTCCGTCGAGGTCGTCGCGGTGACCCGCGAGAGCATGTGACCTGCTCGACCATCTGACCGGCGGCCTGCCGCGACACCCTCGCGGCAGGCCGGCCGGACCTCACCCCTCCCAGGAGATCAGCATGAGCACAGCGAGAGTCGTCGTGGTCGGCTCGGCCAACGCTGACGTCGTGGTGGACGTCGACCACCGTCCCGCCGACGGTGAGACCGTGCTCGGATCGGACGCCGTGGTCAGCCCGGGCGGCAAGGGAGCCAACCAGGCTGTCGCCGCCGGGCGGCTCGGCGGCCAGGTGGCCTTCGTCGGCTGCGTCGGCGACGACGCCCACGGCCGGATGCTGCGGGCATCGCTCAGCGGGGCAGGGGTCGACGTCACGGCCCTGCGGACGGTCGAGGTACCCACCGGCACCGCGATCATCCTCATCACCCCCGACGGGGAGAACTCGATCGTCGTGGCCCCGGGCGCCAACCGGCGGGTGGACGAGGCGATGATCGCGGGCCTGGCGTGGAACCGTGGCGACGTGCTGGTGGTCCAGCTCGAGATCCCGCTGCCGACGGTCGCCCTGCTCGTGCCGCGGGCGCACCGGGCCGGCGCCCGGGTGGTCGTCAACGCCGCCCCGGCCGCCCCGCTGCCCGGGGACGTGCTGCAGGCAGCTGACCCGCTGGTGGTCAACGAGTCCGAGGCCGCTCTGCTGCTGGGGCGCTCCGCGGGCCCGGGCTCGACCTCACCGCGTCACCTGGGCGCTGACGACGACACCGCTGACGACCGCGTCATCGACGGTGTGGCGCGTGGGCTCCTCGATCTCGGACCTCGCTCGGTCGTGCTCACGCTCGGCGCACGCGGTGCCGTGCTCGCCGAGCGGGACGAGGACGGCACTGTCGTCACGGTGCACGTGCCCGCCCATCGTGTCACCGCGGTCGACACCACCGGCGCCGGCGACGCCTTCGTCGGAGCGTTGGCCCTGGGTCTGGCTCAAGGCCTGCCGCTCGAGGAGGCCGTCACCCGAGCCACCGACGTCGCCGCGTACGCCGTCGGACGCCGTGGAGCGCAGGACTCCTACCCGAGCCCCGACGAGCTGACGAGGATGACGAGGATGACGAGGATGACGAGGATGACGAGATGAAGCGGCAGGGGATTCTGAACGAGGTGCTCGCGGGGGCGTTGGCCCGTCTGGGGCACACCGACCTCGTCGTCGTGGGCGACTGCGGACTCCCACGCCCGCCCGGAGTGCCGGTGGTCGACCTCGCACTGACCTTCGGTGTGCCGACCTTCCGTCAGGTCATCGACGCGTTGCACCAGGAGATCGTCGTCGAGGGGATCGTCGTCGCACAGGAGACGTCGGCACACAACGAGGCCGTCGACGCGCTGCTCCGGGAGAGGTTCGGCGAGCCGGTCCGGGTCTCGCACGACGAGCTGAAGGCGCTGTCCGCGTCGGCGCGCTTGTTCGTGCGCACCGGCGAGGCCACTGCGTACGCGAACGTCGTGCTGCGCTGCGGCGTTCCCTTCTGAAGCCCGTCCCTGCCCTGCACCGCGCATGACCCTCCGGTATCTCGACGGTCGGAAGAGGTTCTGAGTCCGCTGTCCTCCGGGGGCAGGTTCACTCGTCCTCCTTGGAGAAGCCCCAAAGCATGGGGCTCGGATCAGGAGGGAATCGCCATGGGCCGTTTCACCACCATCACCCGCAGCGGCACCGTTGCGGCTGACGTCAGCAGCATCGTCGCGCTGGTGAGCTCGACGACCGGGTACACCGCGATCAACCCGTACCGGACGACGGACCCGAAGCTCCCCATCGCGCCGTTCGGACCCGAGGCCGGCGTCGGTGCGGGGTTCGCCTCCGCGGGCAAGGACGGCAAGGGCACGTAGAGGGTCGTAGCCGTGCGCCCGGACGGCGTCGACTTCGACATCGACATGGGTGCGATGGGGACGTCGCGCCAGCGCATCACGCTCGAGCCCGATCCAGCGGGTGGTACCCGCGTCGCATGGAGCACCGAGCTCGCCACGGCGACGACGGTGTCGATGAGCAACGGCGAGGCTGTCGTGCACGACGGTCCGTTCGCCGAGGCGAAGGAGCAGCTCGGTGGCTTCTTCGTGATCGAGGCGCCGTCGCTCGACGTCGCACTCGACTGGGCGAAGAAGTGCCCGGCCGTCCAGCACGGCAAGGTCGAGGTCCGCGCCTCCGCGATGGGCGGCTGATCGGCGGCGCAGATGACGCACCCCGATGAGCCGATGGTGCGGCGATCTCCAGCTGGCCGAGGACGCGTTCAGCGACGCGCTCGTCTCGGCGCTGGCCAACTGGCCGACGAACCCACCCGCCAACGGGCGCGCCTGGATCATCACCGTGGCGCGCAACCGCATCCGCGACGTCCTGAAGTCCGCCGCGGTGCGGACAGCGGCAGATCTCACCGACGAGGCCACCACGTCCCTGCGGTCCGTCGACAACCCCACGCGCGACGACACCCTGGCGCTGCTGTTCGCGTGCGCGCACCCTGCCCTGGACCGCAGCGTCCATGCACCCCTGATCCTCCAGGTGGCCCTGGGCGTCGAGACCGCCGAGATCGCCACGGCGTTCGCGCTGCCGGTCGCGACCCTGGCCAAGCGCCTCGTCCGCGCCAAGCAGAAGCTCCGGGTCAACAAGGCGTCGTTCGAGATCCCCGGGAGCATCGACGAGGACCGGGTCCAGGCGGTCCTCGATGCGATCTATGGCGCCTACTCCGTCGACTGGGTCCGGGTCTCGCCACCGGATGCGGTCGAGCGGATCGTCGACGAGGCCGTGCACGCCAGCCAGCTCCTCCTGCGCGAGTGCCCCGAGAACCACGAGGTCCGGGGGCTGGCCGCGCTGCTGCTGTTCCTGCACGCACGAGCCGCGGCCCGGGTGGTGGCCGACGTGCTGGTCCCGCTCGACGAGCAGGACCAGCAGCTGTGGGATCGACATCTCATCGATCGCGGCAATCGCATCCTGCGCGCGGGTTTCGATGTACCGCGGGCTGGGCCACCCGGCCCCTACGAGCTGCAGGCCGCGATCCAGTCCGCCCACACCTCGCGTAGCGACGACACCCCGACCCCCTGGGTCGTGATCGCGCAGCTCTACGACGCGCTCGTCGGCACCACGCCGAGCGTGGGCGCACAGGTCGCGCGGGCCGTAGCCGTCGTGCGCGCGGCGACACCCGCGGCAGGACTGACGATCCTCGACGCACTCCCGCGGACGTACCCGACGGTGGATCAGTTCCAGCCGTTCCACGCTGCGCGCGGAGCGCTGCTTCGAGACGACGGGCAGACCGACCAAGCGCGTACGGTCCTGCAGCGGGCCCTCGATCTGTGTGCGCACGAACCGAGCCGCGCGTACCTGCGTCGCTCGCTGGACGAGCTCTCGGCGGGATCGGCAACGTGACGTGGCGGGCGGGGGATCCTCCGACCTGCGAGGCTTGAGCCCATGACCCTCCTGTATCTGGTTCGGCACGGTGAGACCGAGTGGAGCAGGTCCGGGCGCCACACCTCGACCACCGACCTCGACCTCACCGAGCGCGGCGTCGGCCAGGCCATGCGCCTGCGCACCCGCCTCGACCCGGCCGACTTCGGCCTCGTCCTGGCCAGCCCACGCCTGCGCGCGCAGCGCACCGCCGCGCTCGCCGGGTTCGAGGACGTCGAGGTCGAGGATGACCTCGCCGAGTGGTACTACGGCGACTTCGAGGGCCTGACGAGCGACCAGATCCGCGAGACGCACCCCGGCTGGCGCATCTGGTTCAACGGCTGCCCCCATGGCGAGTCGGCCCACGACGTCCGCGCCCGGCTGACCCGCGTCGTGACCAGGGTCCGCAGCTCCGGGGTCGACCAGGCCATCTGCTTCGCGCACGGGCACTCCCTGCGCGTCCTGGCCCTGGCCTGGCTCGACTTCCCGCTCATCTTCGGCCAGGGCTTCCCGCTCGAGGTCGCCAGCGTGTCGATCCTGGGGAACGAGAAGGAGTCAGCGGCGGTCATCCGCTGGAACAGCTGACCCGGCGCCCAGCGGCCACGACCTGCTTGGCCGAGAACGGCCTGATCCACCCGCCGAGCAAGAGGACACGGGTGCCTTCAGATCGGTGCTCCTGGCGGCGCACCCCGACGACGCGCTCAGGCAGCTCTCTGTCGGCATCACTTGCCCCAACAGGTGAAGTCTGCTTCACTCTTCCCACCACGGAGGGGAGTATCCCCCACCACCCTGTCGTCATCACGGCCCCGCGATCGGGGCTCGGCGCGGTGGCCCCGAGATCGGGGCGGAGAGACCTCCGGTTCAGTCACTGACCGGAGGAAGGCTTCCCCATGGATGTTCCGTTCTGGGCGTGGGCCGCGGTGGTCGCGGTCATCCTCGCCATGCTCGCCATCGACCTCTTCGCCCACCGTCGCGCCCATGTGATCGGCGTCCGCGAGGCCGCGGTGTGGTCCGGGGTGTGGGTGACGTTCGCCGTCGCGTTCGGGGCGCTCATCTGGGCCCTGTACGGCGCGGAGCTCGGCCAGCAGTACTTCGCCGGCTACCTCATCGAGAAGTCCCTCGCGGTGGACAACGTCTTCATCTGGGCGATCATCTTCACCTACTTCGCGGTCCCCCGGGAGTACCAGCACCGGGTGCTGTTCCTGGGCGTGCTGGGGGCTCTCGTCTTCCGCGCGGTGTTCATCAGCGCCGGTGCGGCGCTCATCGACTCGTTCGGCTGGATCCTGTACCTCTTCGCCGGGTTCCTGCTGTGGACCGGATACACGATGATCCGCCAGCGCAACGAGCACCTCGACCCCGAGAAGTCCCGCGTCCTGCGACTGTTCCGCCGGTACGTCCCGATGACCGACGCCTACCACGGGCAGCGGTTCCTGGTGCGCAAGGCCGGCGTGGTGCTCGCCACCCCTCTGCTCGCGGTGCTGGTGCTGGTCGAGGTCACCGACATCATCTTCGCGGTGGACTCGATCCCCGCGATCTTCGCCGTGACCGACGAGGTCTTCCTCGTCTTCACCGCGAACGCCTTCGCCATCCTGGGCCTGCGGGCCATGTACTTCCTGCTCGCCGACCTCATCCACCGGTTCATCTACCTCAAGGTCGGACTCGCCCTCGTGCTGATCTGGGTGGGCATCAAGATGACGCTGAAGGTCGACCTCTTCTACATCCCGACCGGCTTCTCCCTCGCCGTGATCGCGACGATCATCGGCGTCTCGGTCGGGCTCAGCCTGCGCGCCACCCGGGGTCAGGGTCGCCAGGCGCTCCCGATCCCGACCGCGCCGCCCTTCCGCCTCGCGACGGAGGCCGAGATCGCCGAGGTCGAGCCGGTGTGGGGCCGCCGCCGGACCCCCGTGGAGGGGCCGCGGTGACCAACCCGCAGCCGCGTCCGGCGTGGACCCTGCTCACCAACCACGGGCACGTGCTCCTGGCGGTGGCGGGCGCGCCGGACGCGCGCGTGGCGGACATCGCGGACGAGGTCGGCATCAGCGCACGGGGGGCGCTGGCGATCTTGCACGATCTCGAGGACGGGGGGTACGTCGGGCGCACCAAGGTGGGCCGGCGTACGCACTACACCGTCAACACCGCGATGCCGTTTCGTCACCCCGCGACGGCCGGTCACCGGGTGGGCGAGCTCCTCACCCTCCTCGCCGCACGCACCGACGGGCCCTGAACTCCCCGGAGACCGCCGGGACGGCATGAGCTGCGACCCCGGTGCGAGCACCACGCTCACCGTCGTGGCCGTGGAGCTCGCCGAGCCCGCAGTCGCGGCCCACCCGCCAGGAAGGACGGCGACGCCGGCCGGGACCGCCAGCGGGACGGTGACGCCAGCGGAGGCCGAGCCGTGGTCGACTCGCGGCCTTGCGGCCTCTATGTGATCTAGTTCACACTGTCGAGTGCCCAGGTCGAGCCCGGTGCCCGGCCACCGCCTGGCGCGGGAACGCAGCCAGCACACCACTTGGGGGAGCCGTGTACCTGTACAACCCGAGCGCCGACCTTCCGGACCCGATCGGCGATGGCCCCGATCAGGTGACGGC
>Ga0105047_10018166_pt1 | contig 10913 bp, 8 predicted proteins | sample MAT04_FD_78384 | JGI IMG/M metagenome (GOLD analysis project Ga0105047, IMG submission 78384) | Freshwater microbial communities from Lake Fryxell liftoff mats and glacier meltwater in Antarctica - MAT-04 (megahit assembly) | ecosystem: Environmental > Aquatic > Freshwater > Ice > Liftoff...
ACGCCTATGATTTCGGAAAAGCCCTCGCTGAAAACAAATTGGGCTGCGTCTCGGGAGCGGGGCGGTCAGGAATTATGGGAGAGGTCGTGCGTGGATCGGTCGAGGCCGGCGGGTGGACTGGCGGCTCGAACGTTCCTCACATCATCGAGCTGGAGGGATTGCCGGAGGGCCTTTCCAGCTTTTGGCTGAAGCCGGACATCTATACCCGGATGGAGATTATGATCGAGCGCTCCGAGGCATTTGTCATTTTCCCGGGCGGGGCGGGCACTGTCCAGGAAATGCTCGCCCTGATGATCTTCAAGCAGCAGAGGAAAAAAGGCATGGCCGATAAGCCGGTGATCATCTTCAACCGCAAGGACGCCGGGGGCCGGCATTTCTGGACACCTCTGATCAAGCTGCTGGGCGAGTGGTGCTACGACGGGGAGTTCATCGTCGTCGAGGAGTTGGACCGGATTATTCCAGCGATACGGGAGCGGCTGAAATGATCCGATTCAGCGATGACGGACAGTGCTGGACGCGCGGCGGAAAATCGGATTGATTGTCCGCGCTCCGTTCAAAAGCCGCCGTGGTGGAATGGTAGACACTGCGGATTTAAAATCCGTTGCCCTCACAGGCGTACCGGTTCGAGTCCGGTCGGCGGTATCTCATCCTGATGGCGGTTTCGGGGAAATTCAAATTTTCAGACTGTGGTATTGCCATCGGTTCGGATTTTCCCTACGGTCGACCTGTCAGTGATTGAATCACAGGAACATCGGTGGTCTGCTGATACAAAACATCCTTTGTCACTATTAACATTATGAGAACGAGAAATTTGATCTGGATCGCCTTAGGCGGACTCGCAACAGGAACCATGTCGGCCGCGCCGTTCAAGTCCGCGGTGATTTCAAAGACTGTCAACGAGGTCAAGGTCAGCGAAAGTTCCAAGGAAGCGAGAGCGGCAAGCACTGGCCAGACCATAGGCAAGTCATCGACGATTCTGACCGGTAGGGAATCGCGCGCTGAGCTGAGTTTCGCGGACAGGACTATCACCCGCATCGGCGCGAATTCGGTGTTCAGCTTCAACTCGGGAACGAGGGACATGGCCATCGACCAAGGTTCGTTTCTCCTGCAGGTTCCGAAAAACGCGGGTGGGGCCACAATCCGTACGGCGACAGTTACCGCGGCGATCACCGGCACCACCACAATGATGGAATACAGCCCGGGAAAATGGATGAAATTCATCTGCCTGGAGGGCGAGGCCAATCTTTCCAACAAGTTCGATGACAAGGTCAGGATGGGACCCGGAATGATGATCGTCATGAATCCAAATGCGAAAAAATTTCCCAGGCCTGTTTTCGTGAATCTCAAAAAGCTCATGAAAACATCCAAACTGACGGACGTGAACGTTTTCGGAAATCTCAACTCAACGGCGGCCGGCTTGATCAATCAAGCCACCGACAACCAGTTGGGGCAGAGGCGCGAAGGAGTCCTGATCCCAAGCGGAGTGGTCATCAGAGGTTCCGGTTTCCGCGACGACGGCTTCGGCGGAGGCTCTGATTCCATCGGTGGGAATGGGGGGGGCAGCCCGCGTTCGCTTCTCGACTCGGGAGACAGAGGCTCCCACGGTGGCGGCTCCACGGGGGGTGGGGGCAACGGCGGCGGACACGATCCCTTCTGTTTCGATATCCAAGGCAATCTGATTCCAGGCTGCGAAACCACCGGTGGCTTCAACGGCAGCAACGAACTCTGATTTTTCAGAAAAGAAAATCCGGGTTCCGTAAAGCCGGCACCCGGAAAAAATATAAATGCGGAGCAGACAGTGCCGCATTTTTTTCTTGTCTAGAGATTAGGAGCGTCTGTTTCTTCGGAACAGAAATCCTGCAGTCATAAGCAGCGCGAACATGGACGCTGAGGGTTCGGGAACCGTCACAGTCGTCAGGTAAACGCCACCGCCCACGACACGGAGATCCGAGGCTCCCCAGAAAACATCCAGCTCTGACACTTGGCTGGGATCGAATACTGAGTTATCCCATGAGGCGCTGAATGTCTCGTCGATATCCTGGCCGGGGAAGAAGTTTGTAACGAAATTCAGGAAAAAATAATCTCCGTAGGTGAAGCTGCCCGTGGATGCGAGGACGGACGGGCTTCCAGGTGCTGAATAGCTGACGGAATCCGCTCCGAGGAGATCAAAATTGGAGAAAGATCCAGGGTTGAAAGTGGTATTCACGAAGAACAGGGAGTTATCGAAAAAGGGAGGAGTGTCTCCCACGAAGCATCCCTGGATGCGGAACTCCACGCTTGAGTCGGTGAGGATGAAGTCAGAAATCGTAATTCCTGAGACTGTAGCAGTAGCCTGGACGCTGACAGGGAGAGCAAAAACGGCTGCGAAAACAATCAGATGGATGTGGGTGGAACTCTTCGGTTTCATGGAAGGCTAGAATTGGTAATTTGGACGGTTTGTCAAGATGTCCTTTGAGACGGGAATGGCATTCATGCAGTGGGATCATTTTTCCAAGAACCGGATGATCCCATCCCAGTCGGCAGGTCGCGCCTCCCGGAAGCTCTGGATGTGGACGAGCAGGTGGTGTGCCACGGGATCGTCCTTGTATTGCTCCAGATATTGCTCGATGAGTCCATGGGCAGCATCGAAATCTCCGGCCTCGAATTTCTCCAGCGCGCTCGCGTAGGACAATCGCGAGACCTCGCAACGGGCGGTGGTCCAGAGATCGACCGGCTCCTCGCGACCCTTGACCCGGACTCTCGCGATGCGGCGGAGGCGGCCTCCCGCATCGGCGGCGGCGATGAACTGGCCGCTTGCCAGCCACGGGCATGAGAAGGCTTTGGTCATGCCTTCGAGGCGCGACGCGAGGTTCACCGCGTCCCCGATGACCCCGAACTCCGTGCGTTGCTCCGAGCCGATCTCACCCGCGAGGACTTCCCCCAGGTGGAGCCCGATGCCGATGCCAAGCACCGGCAGCCCCCGGGATTTCCAATCGGCGTTCAGGCGGTCCAGCTCCGCGATCATCGCCTGGGTGGCGGCAAGGGCGGAGTTGGCGAAATCGCTTTCCTTCCCGTCATCCAGGGCGCCCCAGTGAGCCAGGATGGCGTCACCGATAAACTTGTCGAGAGTGCCCTTGTTCTCGAAAATGATTCTCACCATCGCCGACAGATATTCGTTGAGCAGGGAGAAAAGCTGCTCCGGAGACACCTGTTCGGACAGCGAGGTGAAGCCGCGGATGTCCGAGAAAACCACGACCACCTTCCGTTTCCTTCCAAGCGCGGCGAGCTTGTAGATGCTGGGATCGTTCACCAGGGAGTCCGCCACGTCGCGCGAAACGAAACGCCGGAACTGGTGGTGCAGACGGGAACGCTCCAACCGCTCGCTGACCAGGTCGAAAGTCTGACCGGAAACCGCGCCGACAAACATGGACATCGCGAAAGGGGTCGGCCCCAGCCAGGTTGCTCCCCATCTGGCATAGGCCCAGGTGGCGACAAACGCCCCGCCGACTATCAGGGCTGTGGAGGAGAGCGCGATGAGCGGGCGGTGGACCCGGTTGATGAGAAGGGCGGCCACGAGAGCTCCCGCGATGCCCGTCCAGACGACCCAGCCCCGCCACTCGCCGAAGGGACGGTATGCGAAATTGGTTCGCAAGCCGCTTGCAATGGCCTGAAGGTGGAGCTGCGGACCGAACAACTGTCCGACGGATGTCTGGTGGCTGTCCTGGAAGCGGGCGAAAGCGGGTCCGATGAGAATGATCTTGTCTTTGAAATATTTCCCCGAGTGGTACCGGTATTGCCAATCGTCCGGGATGAAAACGCTTCGCATCGAGATGGGCGGATAGATCTCTGACGCCCTGTTGTCGGAGAGTTGTCCGCCGGTATCCTCATCGTACTTTTTCTTCACCGTAGAGAACCGTATATAGGCGTGCGAAGGAGGGGCGGGTTTTCCAAGCGCCTCGATCACCGCGCCGGCCAGCGACTGGATCCTTTTCTCCCCGACTATTGCAGGGATGTCGTTCTCCTCGGTCAGTGTGGTGCTGTAGCGGGCCACACGCACGAGTCCGTCGTCCTGATCCGGGCGGAAATTCACATACCCGTAGTGTGGTGCCGGATCCATATCCAGAAACATGGAGTTAGGCTCCAATAACATGAAACCGGCGCCATCTCCGGACATCGGAGCGATACTTGAGGCGATCACGATCCGGTCCGCGTATTTTTTGAAAACCCTGACCAGCTCCTCGTCGGCCTCCGGCTCCGAGGATTCGGAGAAAATCAGGTCGATCACGACCATTCGTGCCCCGGCATCGAGTAGTTTCTCAAGCGCGTTCGCATAGACGCGCCTGTCCCACGGGAAACGCTCAATCATTCGCGACAGGTTTTCATCGCTTTCGATGAGATCGTCGCCCAGTCCCTGGAGCGTCAGGCTGTCCTCGTCGATGCCCAGAAAAACCAGATCCGGCATTGGCTCCGGCACACCGGGGGGGAACAAGAGCTTGTCGCCCAGTCCCCGGTCTATCCCAAGGAGATAAGTGGCGACGCCCGGGATCATAAACACCGCTGCGACGACCAAGCCACCGCCGAGCGCCATCCAGGTTGAGGCGTTCCTGGATTTGACATTTTTTATTCTTGTGCTCACGTCGGGATCTTCCTAGATTTCCAACCGTCGATCAACTCTTCAATTTATGTACAAAACTGTCACTACCGCAATCGTCCTCAGTTCACTATCCGCAAACGCCGACGTGCTGACCGCCACCCAACGTTTCTTCGGCATGGGAGGCCAGTACCCGGAATACGCGGATGAAAACGGGGAAACCCCCGCTTCCGTGCTGGACCAGGCTCCGTATTCTCCCGCGGACTCGGATCTGGGTGTCCAGGAAATACTCGTCGAGCGTGCCCAGAGAGCACCGGTGATTTTCGATTTCAACACCGCAATCCTCCGCACGGACAACGCTCCCAGCGGCAACCCCCGCTTCCCCGGCGCGGGCGACCAGTCGTCCTGGGTTTCCGCAACGAGCGTTTCCGTCGCATGGCGTCCGCATCTGGTCCACGGCTGGTTCTCCGACCTCGGACTCGGGCAGGACTTCCTTCGATACGACAGGACGAACGCCGTGGATTTCGAAAATTTCAATACCCGCCTCGGCGTGTTCAAGGTTCTTCCCGATCTGGACGATACCATCGTCTTCGCAAGGTATGAGTACCAGCGGATCACCACCACGTCCTTCCGGGAAGGGGATTACAACGCTCAGCGTATCCGTGCCGGTCTTCAGAAAGTGCTCTGGGCCGCTCCTCGCCATCAGGTTTCGGGCAGCATCAGCGGAGCCTACGAGTGGACCGCCCACCCGACACTCCTTGAGCGCAACGAACTCTCCGCGGATATCGCCTACCGCTATTCCATCACCGATTCCCTTTACTCCCTGGCATCGGCCAGAGTCTCGAAATTCAGTTACGATCAGTTCGGACGCGATGACACCACAATCGGACTGGCGCTCGAACTCATTTACCAGTTCAACGAGAATTTCAGAGCCAACGCCTCGATCTTCTTCGACCAGAACGATTCCGATACCTTTGGAAATGCCAACGAATACCAGACTTGGACCAGCGGCCTGGGCATCGGCGCGCAGTGGACCTTCTAAACCGTAGCACGTAAACGAAATGAAAATGAAAACCATCACATACCTTGCAGCAACGACGCTTTCCCTCGGGATTGCCAACGCCGCCCCTCTGAAATCCGCGGTCGTCACGACCGTGGTCAACGATGTGCGCTTGAGCGAGAAATCAGCCGAAGCACGGGCGATCGGAACCGGAACGAAGATGAGCGGTTCCTCGACCCTGCTCACCGGGCGCGACTCCCGCGCGTCAATGACCTTTCCGGACAACACGGTGACACGGGTCGGTGCGAATTCGGTCTTCAGTTTCAGCTCCGGCTCACGGGACATGGAGATCCAGCAGGGCTCATTTCTCCTCCAGGTTCCGAAAAACGCGGGTGGCGCGACCATCCGCACCGCCACCGTCACCGCGGGGATCACGGGCACGACCACGATGATGGAATACAATCCGGGAAAATTCATCAAGTTCGTCTGTCTGGAAGGAAAGGCGAAACTGACCAACAGGAACGGTCGTAAAATCGAAATTCCCGCCGGCCAGATGCTGGTGATGCACCCGAACGCGGTGAATTTTCCGCGTCCGGTGATCGTGAACATCGCCAAAATGAGGAAAACATCCGCGCTTTCCGACAAGGATCAGTTCGGCGCTCTTGCCCCTGAAGCGGAGCAAGCCATCGACGCGACCGTGGCGCAGCAGACCGAGGAAAGAAGGGAAGGCGATCTTCAGCCCGCGCACCTGCATGAGCGCGGACCCGGTGGTTCAGAAGGTGATATCCGCTCTCTCACCAGCGAGGCGTTCTATTCGGAATACAACTTTTCGTATCGGTTCCCTCCATCCAACGGATCCTGAAGCCGGGTGGGGCGGAAACGGCGACACGCATTTGTTGTATGGATCAAGCCAGGTTAGCGCTCGCCTTTCGTTGTCCCCGCCCGTTCGAGAGCTGATGATATTCCGTCCCATGAACCGGTGCTTGAAAATTGCCAGGATTGCGGCTCTCTGCATCTTCGTGCCTACACTTTCCACTGCGGCTCCTTTCACGACCGCGAGACTTTCCAAGGTGGTGAACGACGTGAGGATCAGTGAAAGGTCTTCCCGCGCTCTTACCGCGACCGAGGGTCAGACGGTGACCGGCGCATCGACGATCCTGACAGGCAGGAATTCCCGTGCGGAACTCGGTTTTCCTGACGAAACGGTAACGCGCATCGGTGCGAATTCCGTCTTCCGTTTCAAATCCGGCACGCGGAACATGGAGATAGAGAGAGGTTCCTTTCTCCTTAACGTCCCCAAGAACGCGGGTGGTGCCACAATACGCACCGCCACCGTTTCCGCGGCGATCACGGGAACAACGACCATGATGGAATACAGCCCCGGGGAGTGGATCAAATTCATCGTCATCGAGGGCACGGCGCACCTCACGAACAAACATGGAGCGTCCGTGGACGTCCCGCCCGGCAGGATGGTGGTAATGCGACCGGATGCGGTGAACTTCCCTCTGCCGGTAATCCTCAACATGGGAAGACTCGTGCGCACCTCGCGATTGCTGGATCGCCGCGCGTTCGGTCCCATGCCCCCACCCGCGCAACGCCTGATCGGGCAATCGTTGACGGGACAGATGCAACTAAGAAGAGCCGGTGAGTTACAGCCCGGAGGCGTCATCGTCCGCGGGCCGGGCTTCCGTGGCGATCGCCAGGGCGAGCGGAAACCTCATCAACCGGACGGGCGCGGAAAGCTCCCTCCTCCGGGCGGTCACAATCCCTACGGCGGTTCCCCCATGCCTCCCGGAGGAAACATGCCTCCTGGCGGAAACCAGCCTCCCGGAGGAAACCGGCCGCCTGGAAGCTCCGGGCCCTGAGCCGTTCAAACGCCCGGCGTGGCGGTGTGTTGTGTTCCGAAAAACAGCTCCATGCGATGGTGGAGATCATCGTAAAAGCGTTTCTTGATCGCGTTGATCGCGGCCCGTTTGTCCGTCTCGTGGTGGCCGATATGCTCCTCCTCGACTCGCATTTTCTCGGCGAAGGAACGTTCCATTTCGATGAGTGAATCGAGAAACTCCCGGGCCGCGCGGGTGTGCTCGACTCCATCGACGAGGGCGTGCTCCAGATTCTGGTTCCGCGTCACCGCGATGAGATTTCCGCTGGTTAGCTGGTCCATATAGCGTGAGCGGGACTGGCGGAAGGCGCGGTGCTCCGTGTCGTAGGTGATTTCATCGCGATCCACGAGGGTATCGTACGGACCCGGTTTGGTGAAAAATTTCACGATCAGAGGGATCGTATCCACCAGCATGAACAGGAGGGTGAGGACGATGTAGGTGGAAAGCGCGAACTGTCCGCCCTGGCTGCCTGCCTCGAACAAGCGGTGGAGAGCGAGAGTCTGGGTGAGAATGTCCCGGCGCGGTTCCGCGTTGATCGCCGTGATGCGCCCGGATTCCTGGGTGCCGACCGCTGCCAGTTCCTCCTGCGTGCGCTCCAGCTCCTTGAGCCGGGCGTCGATCTGCTGCTTGATGGTTTCGCGCAGCGCGTTCTGTTGGGTGACGAACTGGCCCGCCTGGTCTTCCTCGACCCTTTGCTTGAGGGCGTTGACACGGTCCGACTCGGCCTTGTTCGCAAGCTCGATCTCGGCGAGCTTCGTTTCGAAAAGAGTGATGGATCCCGCCTCCGCCTGCCTTGCCTGGGTCTGGAGCGAAGCTTTTTCCACTGTCAGATGCTCAAGCAGTGCGCCGATACGCTTGGTCTCCTCGCGGCGCGGCTCAAGCTGGTCGGAGCGGATCGAGCGGGCGCGCGGACCTTCGCCGACCAGACCGGAGCGCTGGCCGTTGAGTTCTTTTTCGAACTCCGCCTGCCAGAAGGAAAGCTCCGTCTGGAGCGTCGCATACTGGGGGCTGAGTTCGTCGAATTGTTTCTGGACGATCTCAAGCCGGGCGCGAAAGGGCGCGGTCGCTTCGTCGGTCGCCGCCTTAAGCTCGATCTGCTGTTCGGCCGAAAGCCCGGGAATCGCGGCGGAGGCATCATCGTTGTCCTGGATGATGAATTTCGCCTGGAAGGACTCGTTCCAGCGTTCCCGCTGCTCGGCGAGACCCTCCTCAAGCGTGACGATATGCCCCCGGACTTTCTCTTTCTCCGTAGCGAAAGTCGAACGGACGACCTCGATTTCCGCCGACCTGTCCTTCTCGATGACAGAGGAGACGGTATCGCGGAAAAGCAGAAGCACCAGCGGGTGGGCGATAGTGATACCCATCAGCACCGCGACGACGAGGCGCAGGGAAAACTGCGACATTTTCCGGAAAATGGACATGTAGGGCCGGTATCCGGCAAGCAAGGCGCGGTCGATGGCGAGGATGATGAAGGCCCATACCGCGGCGACCGGATAGATCACACCCGGCTTGTCCGTGATCGTGGACAGCGCGTAGGAGCAGGCGATGAAAGCGAACGCGCAGGGCACCAGCACCGTGGCTCCGAACGCGACGTATTTCCGCTGTTCCCATGTCGGGCAGCGTTCCAGCGTCTCGGTTCCAGCGCCGGCCAGCCAGAAGAACGCGCGTTTCATCATTTTACTCATAAATGTGCATACTGCTTCCCACTCTCCGGCATTTCATCGGATAGAAAATACTTTGGAACAGGGCGAAACCGGGGAGGCGATGCCGACAGTCATCTCATCGGTCTCCCGGTTCCCCGAGGAAAGGGGGGCTGAAAGCCCGTTCCACCGGATGCGACGGACTTTCAGCCCTCAATGGTTTCCGGGGGCGATAGTGACCTGGGACTTCACTGCGTTGCGCCCCAGGCTGGGATGGCACGCCCCTTCGGGACTCAGGGAATCCGATCCCCATCGTGCCGATCCTCCGCCAGGGCTTGGAAAGACACTTCTACATTCCCATTCGCCCCCCTTCCTCCTGATTGATCTCCTAGTGCCCCTGGTCATATCTACGATCGGACATCGTCCTCCAGAACCCACCCGGGAAACCCCTGATATGCACACCGGCCACGAAAATTCCTTGCCAGATCAAGGGCTTTCCACCCAAGCTCCATCAACGTCACTACCCGGAGATCACCTCCAGAGTGCTCACGAATAAAAACTGTTATCCAAGAAATGAATCCAGCTTACCGACTTCACTCATTGCTCCGAGAGTTTGATAGCATACCGAAGAATTTGCCGCTGCGAGCTGCGATTGCGCAGGTATTCTCGATTAACGACCTGAAATCACCCGATGTGTTTCGAGCATATGTGAGCGTGATCAATCTTGCTCTCGAAGTAGAAGAGCGACTTACGGCAATACCGAACGTGAATGTAGAGCTCTACCAGCGATCAATTGCAGGGATAGAGCGGCATCTATCAGTAACCAATCTTGAGGGCGATTTGCAGACTTTCAAGAATGGACTGACGTCTGAATATCTTCATGGACTAGAGTTTATCAGTGATCAGTTTGACAGGATTGAGGCGGAGGAGATGATCCCCGAAGAGGATCTTAAGAAGCTTGAGAAGCAACTAGATAGACTTATTGATCAAGTCCGCAAGGCCGACGTTCCAGCCGAATTTTGCCATTTCCTTGTTTCCCATCTATTCATCATTCGCACGTCAGTTCAGAACTATCGTTTCTTTGGAGCTGCCGGCATTAAGTCAGCCATGGCACGTGTGGTCGGTGAGATTCTACTCGATCCGCGCGGGTCAACTACGAACGAGAAGAAGAAGGGAATGGTGCGCAAGGTGATCGAGACAATCAAAGATGCCAACGCATTGATAAAGTTTGTGCGACACGGCGCCGAAGCGATGGATGCATTGCCGCTTGATGACATATTCAAAATCAATGGATAACAAGACGCTCCATCCAACGGCGGGTAACCCTCCTGTTTGAATTCGGGCTTCCCTCCCCGCCGTGGATGAGCTAGACGTAGGCCAAGAATCGAAGATGCCAACCTTCCTAAATCTTACAGTGATTCGTTGCGCCGCCATCGATGCGTCAGCCGGGTTTTTGCGTCTCATCGGACCGGAATTCGAGAAGCACTGGCACGGGTCAGTGAAAGCGCCGGGATAAACCGGATTGGGAATGAGAATGAAAGAGTCTTACAAAGACCAGGCGGCCATTGGCTTTGGCCACAAGCCCTACGCTGGGAGCAGTGAGGCTCCGGGTGTAGCATGGGTGCGTGGAGACGCAGGCCAGCCATTGAGCTCCGAAATCAGTAATCCCGTGTGCCCACCTTGTACTGACAAGGGGAAGGCAATATCACCCTCACCGCTCTGGCAAGGCGGGGGTGGACACGGCGGAGTCTTAGACCCTGAGCATGTGTCTAAATTCCAAGCGCGAGAACCGGGATCTCCTGTTGGCATCCGTGACGAGC
>Ga0105047_10018168_pt1 | contig 10912 bp, 6 predicted proteins | sample MAT04_FD_78384 | JGI IMG/M metagenome (GOLD analysis project Ga0105047, IMG submission 78384) | Freshwater microbial communities from Lake Fryxell liftoff mats and glacier meltwater in Antarctica - MAT-04 (megahit assembly) | ecosystem: Environmental > Aquatic > Freshwater > Ice > Liftoff...
ACACCCCGCGACACCTCGTCCGTGGGTTTGCCCGCGCCGTCCGCGGCGAGGTCACGAAGCGACCCAGGCCAGGAGGTCGCAAGTTGCTGCACCGAGAGCTCATGCACTGGGCAACGCCTGGGCACTCCGACGACAAGACGTTGGCCGCGATCTTCGTGGCTTGAAGGAAGTCTATGACAACAACATCAGAGCAGACCCACGCCCAGTCCACACGCAAGCAGCGCGTCTTCGATGACAAGGGCGGCATGTACGAGTTGGGCAAACGCATAGCAGAAGGCGGCCAAGGCATCGTGTGTCCGACACAGGACCCCCGCTTCCTGGTGAAGGTCAGCAAACACTCTGCAGGAGACCCCAGAACGGAAACCTGGCGCCGGCAGATTGCCGCCGTCCAGCGCATGCCAATCGAAGAGAACGACCTCCCCATCGCAATGCCGATTGCCTTGGTCACCAAGCCGCGACCGGGCTACGTGATGGAGCTAATGGACGGCCTCATCCCGCTTGAGGAAATTCTCAGGCAGGCGCACGAGCACCTGCTCGACCAGGAAAGTTTGGCAGGCTTCCTTGCGACCGGCGGCCTCGCGCGCCGATTGCGCCTGCTTGCGCGGCTAGCGCGGGTCCTTGCTCGCTTACACGGGTTGGGGATTGCGCACGGCGACCTGTCGCCGAAGAACGTCTTCGTATCGGGCTCAGTCGAGCACGACCAAGTGTGGCTGATCGATTGTGACAACCTCACGTATGCGGTCAGAAACAGCACCCTGCAGATCTACACGCCGGACTACGGAGCTCCCGAGATCTTTCGTGGGGAGTCCGGCATCAGCACGTTTACGGATATCTGGAGCTTCGCAATCATGGCGTTCCAGACACTCACCCTCCTGCACCCGTTCAAGAGTGGCGCCTTGGTCGATGCGGACAGCGACCTCGAGGTGGCAGCTTTCCGCGGGGAAGTTCCATGGGTTGATCACGATACCGACGATCGAAACCGTGCCGGTTCTGGTCTCACACGGGACTATGTCTGCACTCCTCAACTGGCCACGCTGTTCCAGAACTGCTTCCGGGATGGCTTGCATGAGCCCGAGCGGCGCCCACCCATGGCGCAATGGGCAGAGGTGCTGGAAGCTGCGGCTGCGTTGCAGATCCACTGTTCGGAAGCAGATGATGGGTGCGGCAGTACCTTTCTGTGGTCTGAGGGGATGGAGTGCCCGTTCTGCGGCCAAGCAAGGCCTGCATCGAAGACGGCGATCCTCATGGATCACATGATCTTCGCTCACCGCTCCCTACTTGGTGAGGATGCGAAGCCAGCAGACCAGTGGATACGAACAGGATGTGCTCAAGTCGTGGGCGAGATGTCTGTAGCCCTGCGACAGTCACCGCCGGGCACCGCCGGCTATCCCGACAGTCAGGTGTTGGCCTGCCTATGGATCCAGGATGGCGCTCTGACCATCAGGGTCGAGAAGGGCGCCGACGTGACGCTGCAAACCGCTGGCGTCAAGCAACTGGAGCCTTTACGCGGTCGCGTTCAACTACCGGCCCGCGGCGTCCGTCTTGCGCTGCATCTAGGCCAGATCATTTCGCCGCATAGCGTCTGGCGCCTGACGTGGTGAGCACAAATGCAGTTGCATGAGTCTCCCCTGCTGCAGCCCGAAGTGCTTGTCGCTCTCCCTGCGGAGCGATCGTTCGACCCACAGGCCTGGGTCATAAACAATGAGGTGTTCTTGCGAGCTGAGCAAGATGTCGTCCTCCTGCGGCAGGGGGACCGCGTTGCTCGGCTCGTAGCAGGGCCGCAGTCTGGGAACATGGAACACCACGCTGCCAACCCTGACGTGCTATGGCTTCTCGTGCGGGCCAAGGCAAATCAGGTCGCGTTGAAGTGCATGGTTCCAGTCAGCGCTACACCGTTGAATCGGCTTGACCTATGCGTCGACCAACGTGTGGCCGACGACTTGCATAGAAAAGGCCGAATTGCGCTTCCGGCCGTTCCCAATGCGGTCGAATGGCTGAACGAAGAGTTCGTGCTGTCCAGCGGCCTGCAAGACTCGGGACGCGTGTTCGCCGTCATCCACGCCAGGGGCGACGACAGGAAGTTGCAACTTCACGGTCGACGGTACCAAGCAGACCTCACACGTTCTGCTGAGGGTCCCATCATTGTTGATCGGCTGGCTGAGAGGCCGCGAAACTCCATGGAACCCATTGCCGTCTTGGCAGGGCAGATTGCCTTCGTAGACGGGGAGGACCCAGCTTCGGCCATACCGCATCTCGACCGTACGCTTCTTGACAGCGCGGTGACCAGTTACGGCGCATACCTGGACCTTTGGCGGCTATACAGCGAGAAGGAATGGCACCGGGACGTGACACGCGCTGCTGCCATCAGCGCGGTGCGTTACTCCTCCTGCCAGGCAATTAGTCAAGAGGGCGGAGGCTGGAATTTGGCGATCGATCAAAAGTCGCTCTCGACACTACAGGATGCATGGCGCGAACATGCGACAGACGATGACCAAGTCGAAATCGACGAATCCGCGCCGGACTGGACATCGGACCGCTATACCGACCTCAGCACTGTCGACAAGCGAAAACGGGTGCGCGCGCGACCGCAGTTCACATCGGGAGGCCTCCTACTCCCAACTGACGACTGGCTGGAGCCACCTTCGACGGGCTACGTCTATCTTTCGCTGACCGGTAATCGGACACAGCAGGAGCGACGGGACCGTGCCCGTCGTGCCATCGAGTCGGGTTTGGGCGTGCCGACTCTGAACCGGCTGCTACAGGACATGCCGCTGCCAAGGCAGAGACAGTCGAATCTCGAAGGCCTCTCCTCATACGCCAGGCAGAGCTTCAAGGCAGGAAAGGCCACGGTCAAACAGGAACTTGCGATCAAGGTTGCCCTGAACACGCCTGACGTGGCGCTGATCATTGGCCCCCCAGGGACAGGCAAGACGCAGGTTATTGCCGCGCTCGAGAGGCGATTAGCCGAGCTCAACGAGGGACATGCGATCGCGCAGCAAGTGCTGATCTCAAGCTTTCAGCACGACGCCGTGGAGAACGCGTTGGGGCGAACGGACGTGTACGGGCTGCCCGCAGTGAAGGTTGGCGCCAGGCGCCAAGAAGGAACCGACCCGGTCGACACGTGGCGCCAAGGGCAGCACGCGAAGGTGGAAGCAGAGCTCGCTCGCCTAGAAGCCGTGGAACCTGGCGCGAGACTCCTGGAGAGTCTCAATAGCTTGCTCAATGAACTGTTGGTCGCCGGGGCTGCGGCAGATAGCCGCGCTCAGAAGTTCGACCTGATGGAGCATATGCTGGACCAACTCGCGACGGAGGCCCGCATCCGCCCGTCGCTCGACTGGCGCAGCAAGTGGGCTGCCTATCGTGAAGCGATTGCAACCGTCGCTCCGGCCTCCACCCGCCTATCGACTGGGCAGCGACAGCAAATGACGCGTGCAGTCCGTTCGTTGAGGGTGCTGCCAGAGTCTTATGCCGACGATGGTACGCGGCGCGCTTTGTTGGTCTTGCGACTGGCGCAGGGATCGGAATGGTGCGCGCCTTCGCACGTCGAGGTCCTCGATAGACTGTCCAGTGAATCGATACCGTCGTCGCTGCAGTTGGACGAACTGAGCTCTGTCCGGGACGCGCTTCTTGACCAACTACGTGTGGACCGTCGGCCGGCCAAGGTTCGAACGAGGCTCGAAGAAAGCGCCGCACATTTGCTCGGCGAACTTCAGGCCGAACTCGCAGCCAAAGTGGCAAAGTCGCGCGCTGGGGCCTTCGGCGTAGTCAGACAGTTCGCAGATGCCCTCATCTCACAGCCAGCATGGGTCCGGCGGGCGGTGGAGAACTACAGCAGCATTGTGGGCGCCACCTGCCAGCAATCTGCGAGTCGCATGATGACGCAACTGAAGAACGTCTCGTCCGACACGGCTCAGTCGATTCAGTTTCAGAGCGTGATCATCGACGAGGCCGCCCGGGCCAATCCTCTGGACCTGTTCATTCCCATGGCCATGGCTCGAAGGAGGATCGTTCTTGTTGGCGACCATCGACAGCTGCCGCACATCCTGGATCCGGCCATCGAAGAGGAGATTCGTGGGGAGCGAGGGGAGCAGGTCCAGGACGACACCTATCAGCACAGCCTGTTCGAACGGCTCTGGAGGCAGTTCAAAGCACGTGAAGCCCGCGATGGGATCCCTCGGGTCGTCATGTTGGACATGCAATTTCGAATGCACCCAACGCTGGGCAACTTCATCAGCGAGCACTTCTACGAGGCTGCCGGCCTTGACAAGGTGTACTCAGGAAAGACGGAGGCCGACTTTCCAGAGACAGTGCCCCTTTACGGTGGCGTCGTATGCCAGTGGGTGGACGTTCCTGCGCAAGTGGGTGGCGACGAAAGACTTCCGACCGGCAGCCGAGTCCGCTCAGCTGAGGCTTTTAGAACAGCGCAAGAAGTAAAACGACTACTGGAGCAGCTCGCCCCGAGCCAAAGCATAGGGGTGATCACGTTTTATGCAGCACAGCGAGATCGGATCTTCCAGGAGTTGGCAAAGCTCGGAATCGCTGCACGGGGCCAAGAGGGCTGGCACATCAAGGAGGAACATGCGTCAAGTCCCGAATGCCCTGAGCGCCTTCGCGTCGGCACTGTCGACGCCTTCCAAGGCAAGGAGTTTGACGTCGTTTTCCTGTCTGTCGTCAGAAGCAGCGGGCAAAAGCTGGAACGCCGCTCAGACTACGAGATCCCGGAGGCATTCGAACGACTCGCTAGCCGCAAGTACGGCCACCTCCGCAGCTCGAATCGATTGAACGTGGCCATGAGCCGACAGCGGCGCTTGCTCGTCGCAGTTGGTGACAGAAGTATGTTCACTGGCCACTCGGCGAAGGAGGCTGTACCGGAGATGTGCGCCTTCCTCGAGCTTTGTGACCAGGAGGCCGCCCGTGTCCGGTGAACGGTACCTCCGGTGGGAGCACAAGCTTCCCAAGGGAAGGCAAGCTTCGCTGCTGTGGCCAGTAGAGATTTGGGCCATCCTTGCCCCTGAGGCAAACCGTGGCTTGAATGTGTTCCAGGAAGGCATCCTCGGCCTGCTGAGGGCGGGAATCCGAGATCGACAGCAGATCGCAAAGCTGCTGTGCCTGGATGAGAGCCTGATTGCTTTCATCCTCGCCCATGAAATCATGCCGAACCAGTGGGTCGATGGCCAGTTCAAAGTTACGCCTGCAGGAGAGCGCCTCCTGTCCGGCGGCATTGACACCCAAGGGAAGCTGACTCTGCAGTACGCCTATCGAGACTCCGTGTTCGGGCACTGGCTCCCTCGTGTGAGCCGTGATCTGCCAGACATCAATCCCCTTGAGCTGGGCCCTCAGAAGTTCCCGACATTCCGCAACAGCCGGGAGGGCGGCGGAGAGATTCGGCCCTTCTTACTTCCGCGAAGGCATGAGGCAAGTCCCCCCCGCAAAGCCGACGTTCTGAGGGCTTGGCGCACCGGTCTGCAAGACGCGCGCCGTGCGGAAGGTAAAGGCGAGAGCGTGCCTGAGATCCTGAGCGACGACATCGAAATTGTCGGAGGAGAACCCACAGTGGCGTACGTGTGGTGCGAGATCATCCACATGCCGGGTGATCAGCAGCCGTGGCTCGTGACAGATCCGTGGCGGATCACGCTGGCAGCGAGATGGCTGCGGGAGCCGTTGCAAGAGAATTTGGACTCCATCTCAGGCCTGATGGGTCGCATAGCCACCGTATTGCCAACCACAGATGCGTCCGCAACAACTGCGGAGGCACTCAGGAGGCAGATCGATCGAGACGTCGAATTTCATCTCTCTCAATGGCCCGGACTGAACATGCCGCATCTGGCCCTGCTGAAGGAGCACCTGGCGAGGGTGCTACGACAAAAAGCCAGGACGGAAGCGACGGCAAACTCCTCCCAGGAGGAGTTGGGAAGCCTGATGCAGGAGTGTGGGTCATTGCTCGAGGCGCTCATGCAGTGGACGCTGGAACGCTGGCCTGTGGGAGATATCGTCTGGCCACGCGACGGGCAGAACCGGAAGGCGGCGGAAGATCTGCTGGACATGGTACCGATCCGGGCGGAATTGCCGGATAACAGCAAGGCTCTGTTGGCGGGGCAAAACTTCCGCGACATCCGTCTCGCAGCGCAGCGTCGCGATCGCGCCTTCAAGGCTCTCTTGTTTGCCGCTCTAGTGGCGACGCACAGCCATCAAGATCATCCATTCCGCGAGCTCGACGAAGCCCAAGTGCAATGGGATCGGTTGCTCACGCTGATTGACACGCGTAACAAGGGCAGCCACGCTAGTGGAAAGCGGCTGCACAGAAACCACGCCCTATCCGAAGCCGAATTCGCGATCGCATGGTGTACGAACTTTTCGAAGTTCTTCAAAGAAGTCCAATAGAGATGGCAAAGAAACACCCGAAAAACAATCAACAGGCTCGGCAGGCGATTCCTCAGCCCGCTACAGCCGCGCCGGCACCTTCTGCCCTTCTCCGATTGATGGCGTCAGCCTCCCAAGTGGCCACCCTTGTGGGGGAGGACTTGCCGGCCTGGTCGGAAGACACGGTAAGGGGCCTTTCGGCCAAATTGCCAGAGGGGGACCGAGGTCAGTTCAACACATTCATAGATTCCTTCGCGAGCCTCGGTGCCAGAGCGAGGGACGTCTACGACGGATGCAAGAGGAGGGAGGCACAGCACGAAGAGGAACGTACATCGCTCTCGACAGATCGCGACCGTCTAAAGGCTGAACAGATCTCCCTCGATGAACAGCGGGACCAGCTCGCTGCAGCCTCCTCAAAATTGCGAGAAGAGATCGAGGAAAACTCGAAGCAACGCAATGACTTGGTTGCGGCGAAGCAAGCGCTCGCGCTGCGGGAGGCAGAAGTTCGAGGCGGTCTGGTTCTGGAGCGTGAGGCGTCTTTAGGCATCCTGTTGGATCAGATCGCGACCCTCGAAAGGCATCGCGACCAACTTCCGGCCGAAGCCGCCCTGCGGCGACAGGAACTCATGGATGAGGCACGCCGGGAGGCGGCTCACCTGATCTCGCTTGCGCAGAGGCACAGTGCGTCAAACCTGGAGAAGGAAACTGAGCTCGTGATGCAGGTGGTCGAGATCGGACGTCGCGAGGAAAAGCTTCGGATCGAAGAGGAGGTCATCCGCGCACGGCAGCGAAACATCCACGAAGACGCGCGATCGCAGGCACAGGCTCTCGTCGAGGAAAAAAGTGTACTCCTCAACAGGCAGCTGCGAGAAGCTGAGCGGCTGCGCAAAGTGATTGCAGACCAGCAGGCTGAACTGGATGAGTTGGATGCAGTTCGCCAAGTGGTTGGCGACGAGCCCCAACGCCTGCTGGACGAAAACGAGTCTCTGCGTGCGCAGTGCAAGCAGCTCGATCGAAGATTGCAGGATCTGCTATCGAACCAGTCTCAAGACGACGCAAAGGAGCTCAGGAAGCAACGCGATGCGTTGCAGCAAAGCCTCGATGCATTGCGAGGCGAAGTTTTCGGCCTTCGGCAGCAAGAGCACCAGTGGCAGCGCAGCGTGACCGAACGGGAGAACGCTGAAGCGATGCGCGTCGTGCTCGAGAAGCACAAGGCGTTGTTGGGGAGTGCCGTACAGGAGCTACGCGCACAGGTGGACGAACTTGTCGATCAAGGTAAGGACAGCACTGTCTTTCCTGAGCTGACGCGCATGGACAAGGAACTGACTCTCCGCGTCCCTACCGAGCCGGCGCCACTTCTGCCCGCCTTGGTTGGCGATCTCCAGGCCCGTATTGCGTACGCCGAGCGCGGCAAGCAGCTTCACTTTTCCAAGGAAGTTCTCCAACTCTTTGTGGGCGGCCTAGCGATGAGCCGCTTACACATCTTCCAGGGCATCAGCGGGACCGGCAAAACAAGTCTGGCAACGGCCTTTTGCGCGGCAATCGGGGCCACCTGCAAGGTGGTCCCGGTCCAGGCTGGTTGGCGCGATCGGGCCGACCTGATTGGCCACTACAACGCCTTCGAGAAGCGTTACTACGAGAAAGACACACTGCAGGCCTTGTATCGCGCGCAGACGGAGGCTGAAAGCGACAAGCTGCATGTGGTCCTGCTAGACGAAATGAACCTCTCTCGCCCAGAGCAGTATTTCGCGGAGTTCCTGTCCGCAATGGAAGTCTCCCAGGAGAGGCGGTTCATAACCCTCATGGAGTCCCGGCCGGTCAATGGCGCGCCCGTGCTTTTGAAGGACGGTCGCCTGATCCGGTTGCCTCCCAATGTCTGGTTCATTGGAACGGCCAATCACGACGAAACTACCAACGCCTTTGCCGATAAGACCCATGACCGTGCGTTTGTCCTTGAACTGCCGAAGCATGGTCCGGTTGCCGAAAAAATCATTCGACCGGCAGACAGCGTGACGTGGTCTTTCGAGGCCCTGACGAACCAGTTTGACCAGGCCCGTAAGAAGCACGAAGCTCACGTCAAGAAGCTGCTCGGGTTCATCGACGCCAGCCGCCTTACGAAGATCCTGAATGACGACTTCGACCTCGGATGGGGCAATCGTCTGGAGCAGCAGATGATCCGCTTCATGCCGGTAGTGCTTGAGTGCGGTGGAACCGAGTCCATGGCGCTCGATCACATGCTCGCCTCGCGAATGTTCCGGGACGGCAAGGTCACTGGACGGCACGACAAGAGCGCTGACGACCTCCGTCGAGTTCAGGATGCGCTAAATGATGTATGGAACGAGGGCAAGCTTGGCGGCGCACCCAGCTCATGCTTGAAGGCGATTGAATGGGACATCCAGAGGTTGGGGCGCGGCGGATGAAGGTATGGGACCGCTACTACGGATCAGAGGCAGAACTGCCCGACGTTGTTGAGTCGGGACGGTTCCAGGTACTGTCGCTATGCACGCTGAACGGTCATACCCTGCTGAACAAGGGCGACGTGCTCTGGGGTGATGGTGGCCTCAAGTGTGCCTTGACGGGGGACAGAACTGAGAGGACCTTTGCCGCTGTGGACAACGGCCAATCCGACGGCTCGCCAGATCCGAAGATCGACGAGGCCATCGGGGCAGTAACGGACCAACTAGACGGTGATGAGTTGCCCTCTCCCATCATGCCGTCGCAGCTCGAGAAGCACGTTGATCTGCTCCATTTCGAGAAATTGCTGGCAAATCTTCTAGAAGCAGGGCACCTTCAGTCCATTTCACAGCGACCGAGACTCGACATGCGCTACGACGTCGAAGTATTGCCGGTCTCGCGTGCAAGAAGGCTAGCGCCAGACGCGCTGACAGCGCTCGCCTCCAACTCGCGGGACTGGAGCCGCAGACGGATTACCGGGATTGTTCCTGCTCGCCTCAAAGCACTCGTGAGCGACGACGAGCATGGCATTTATGAGAACGTCGTCTTTGCTCGGCTGGTCGATCGTTTCCAGAAGCTGCTACGGGCGAGGATCCGTGATGTGTCTGACCTTCTTAAAAAGCACAAGAAAGCAGAAGTGCTTTCAAACGCGCAGCAACTCGACCGCCGGCTACGCCAAGACATTTGCACACTCTGGGGCCAGTCCTTCGCCGACAACCCCGCAGCAGGAGCACGTGCCCGTGAAACCTATGATGCCTTGATCAAGCTGCGAGGAAAGGTTCAGCAACTGCAGCATAAGGGACTCTACACTCAAGTATCTCGACAGTTAACGGTCCCGAACGCGCTCAGGAACACCAATATCCTGCAACACGATCTGCGCTATCAGCATCTTCGACCAATCTGGCTGATCGCCCACTCCGCGTTCGACCGGGAGATGAAGACGCCGCGCCAGACGTTCGAAGCGGAAAGGGCCCTCGGCGAGCGGTATGGGCGCTATATCGAGTTGCTCGTTCGAAGAGCTCTGTCCGCCAGCTTACTCGTCAAGTGGAGTAATGCGGGCGTCGCAGCAGCCTTCGGCCCTTGGGAGTTGCGAATCGCAGGCCAGAAGGGGAGCTGCAACTTGGAACTCTTCAACGGAGTGACCTTGCTCGACCACCTGACGATCGTGGCAGGCCGGCATGGCCGACTGGACTGGGTAGACCAGCGCGACGATTACTACGTCTTTTTCTGCCATCACCCGGAGGCGGCTGAGAATGACTCTGGAGACGACAGCGTCCTCAATCCACTTCAGTTCTATTCGGTGGAGAGGGTCCGACTAGCTATCGAGAAGTGGTTGCTTAAGCAGAGTTTGAGTCGTTACCCATTCCACGTCACGCCCGTTCCGGCGGACCTCCAAGCCGCCATTTTGGCCGCGGCGGGCTCGAAGGTTCGGAAGGCGGGCAACGGCATCCAGTTCTGCGAGCCGTTGAGGTCCAACGCTCGGATTGAGATCGGGACGGCTGTAGGACGGGGTTCTGCCAACGAACGCACAAAGGCAAGGCTACATGAGGCGCTAAAGTTGGCTGAGATGCTGGGGTTGTGCCATGTATGTGGCAATACCATTTCCCCCTCAGATTTTCGGGCTTCAGAGAGTGGTTTTCGTGCGGACTGTGGGGCCTGCGGCGCAAACTGGACGCTCAAAATGGTGGACGGCAGACCTGACCGAGCTGAATATCGAGTCGGGAAAGTCGATCGGCCTTTCGTCGAGGTGGGTTGCCGCCAAATTGAAATCGATTGGTTGGTGCCGGGGCAGCCGTCAAAGTACGGAGGCACTCAACAGTAGGGTGCGCGATCGTGAGCGTCGTCGGAGTGCGACCGAAGCGAGCCTCGCGCAGCCCCGGGCCTCGATCGCGCGAACGATCCGCGCCAGCGGCGGCAAATGGCGTGGCGGTGGCAGGATCAGACCCATTGGGATGGTCCAGCCCAGCAGCCCGGTGCGAAGCATTATTTCGCCTTGGACCGTCCCGACGCTGGAGCTTGATCGCGACGTTTCGCTGGCCCTGTGGTCGACCGACGATCCACATCTACTTCGCTCAGCTTGATACCCAGGTAGGCCTCA
>Ga0105047_10018169_pt1 | contig 10912 bp, 12 predicted proteins | sample MAT04_FD_78384 | JGI IMG/M metagenome (GOLD analysis project Ga0105047, IMG submission 78384) | Freshwater microbial communities from Lake Fryxell liftoff mats and glacier meltwater in Antarctica - MAT-04 (megahit assembly) | ecosystem: Environmental > Aquatic > Freshwater > Ice > Liftoff...
AGTAGCAATGAAATAACGTCCCGATCCGCCCCCTAAATCCCCCAATTCTGGGGGACTTTGAAAGGCTCGGAAGTCCCCCAGAATTGGGGGATTTAGGGGGCTAGAAAGCTAACGCATCCCATTAGGACTTTATTTCAATGCAGATCCCTAAGTATCCCAGCGATACGAACTCCCTCTAAGAGGGAATTCTACTCAAATGGTCTTCTACTGACCCATTGGTCACTAGAGGAAGCGTCGAAGGTAGATTGATTAAGCCGTGTGTTCAGCCTGATTCAACTCAACCTTCTATTACAGCGCTGGGATCGCTGTTGTTCCTGATGAAATCTGATTCTTTTAACTGTCAACCCCTTGGTTCTGAACTGACTGTATACACCTGCGAAATTCATTTAAAGTTTCGGCTGATCGAAGACAAAAATATTCCACGCGATCGCGAACAGCTATTAGAAATGCTATTGGACGCATTTTCCTATGGTGCAGACGAATATCTTGAGCCGCTCCAGGCTCACGCTGAAATTGTGGAAATTTCTGAGATAGAAGCTTCTCCTGAAATGCGCCGCCAGTTGATCCGCTTGCGTAATTCTAAAGACTTAGCTTAGAAGATGCTTGAAAAGTCATCGGAGTCACATCTAGTGTAAGGGCAGGGCATTCGGGCGACCATTTTTTGGTGAGTCCGACAACTTTTGTGCCAAATGCCACGCCCCTACTGCTGATTGGCAACACTTTTCAAACATCCTCTTAGGCAATGGCTTCCTATAGCTGTATCCCTATAGAATCTCGGCAGCATGGACTTTACTGAAATCATTGACCACCTGCGGGGATGTGAGCCTTCACGTTCCCGCAATCTTTTTATGTCTGGCTCAAAATTTCTTCTAGTGCAGGTTTTACAGTTGAGTAAGCAAACTTAAACCCACTCAATTCAGTTCGTTTAGGCAAAACTTGCTGACCTTGCAGCACCACCTGCGCTCCATCTCCCAACAACGCTTCCAGCGCAAAATCTGGAACGGGCAACCAAGAAGGACGGTTCATGACCTGCCCCAATGCCTGACATAGTTCTGCCATGCGGACTGGATTAGGAGCCGTGGCGTTGTAGGTGCCTGCCATGTCGGTCTGGGTCAAGGCCTGAAGAATCAAGCTTACTAAGTCATCTCGATGAATCCACGAAAACCACTGCCGACCGCTGCCAATCGGGCCACCGGCAAACATTCGGAAAGGCAGCAGCATTTTGGCGATCGCCCCTCCCATTCCCAGCACAATGCCAGTTCGCAAAATCACTAAGCGCACACCCGACGATTTGACCCTCTCCGCCTCATTCTCCCAGTCTTGGCAAACCTGCGCCAAAAAATCGCTGCCCGGTTTAGCAGATTCTTCAAACGTGGCGGTTTCGCTGGTGCCGTAGAAGCCAATGGCAGAGGAATTAATCAAAACTGTGGGCTTAGGGTTGGCTTGGGCGATCGCCTCCACAATTTTTCGTGTTCCAATTTTGCGGCTGTCTGAAATTTCTTGCTTGCGTTCAGGTGTCCAACGGCTTTCAGCAATGGGTGCGCCTGCCAAATTCACCACCGCATCACATCCAGAAATCGATCGCTGCCAATTGCCAGATTCTAGCGGCGAGTATGCCACAATCTCTACATTAGGAAATACGGCTGTAGGAAAAACTCGTTTTGCTTGTTCCACGCTACGGGTCAACACCGAGATCTGATGACCTTCTGCCTGTAGTCGCTCGACCAAGCGACTACCCACAAATCCTGTTGCCCCGGTTATTGCTACTTTCATAAGCCTCTGAATGTGGTAAACGCTACAGCGCTAACTCCGAACGTTTCAAAATCTTTTATTTTCAAAACACCTTCAATAGGTCAGTATACAGACTGTCAGGTTGTCTTGAATGTTGAAAACTAGGTAAGTTCGACCAGAAAATCCTCTAAATTGAGAACAGACGTTTTCTGAATGAGTCTATTTTGTTGAACACCCTATCCCTAACCGAACCTAGTTTAGGATTACAGATTGTTGTGGTCGCAGTCTGGCTTGTGTTTGTGATGGCGATCGCCGAATCTCTGCGCCGATTTGCCCATGCCCAGCCCGAAATGGTTCGCAAAGTTGTTCACATTGGCACGGGCAACGTCATTCTGATTGCCTGGTGGCTCCAAATTCCTGCGTGGATAGGAATTTCGGCTTCGGTTCTCTTCAGTTTAGTGACCCTCTTATCATACCGACTAGCAATTCTGCCCGATATCAATAATATTGGACGAAAAAGCCTCGGCACGTTTTTCTATGCGGTTAGCATTGGCGTTTTGATTAGCGTTTTTTGGCAAACCCATGCGTACTACGCCGTTATGGGTGTGTTGATCATGGCTTGGGGCGATGGACTAGCAGCGCTGATTGGAAAACAGTGGGGGCAACATCCCTACAAGCTTTGGGGAATGCAGAAAACTTGGGAAGGGTCGCTGACGATGACAGTGGTCAGCTATGGTGTCAGCAGCGCTATTTTTCTATCTGTACAGGGAAATATTTGGCAGACTTGGCTCTTTGCGGGCGCGATCGCCCTCATCGCGACAGGTCTAGAAGCTTTCTCTAAATGGGGGATCGATAATTTGACCGTGCCATTGGGCAGTGCGATCGCCGCTTTTCTATTGAATGACTTTCTCCAGTGAAACTAAACCCTGATTCGTAACGTCTATTGTCTCTCCCATGATGGATGGAAACGATGACAGAAAACGATAAGTCTATTGGGGAAATAGAGAAAAATTTAAAGGAAAAAATGTCTGACAGGAAATCGTTAAAACTAGGGATATGGGGGGCATTAAGTATGGCGATCGCCCTTTCCATACCTCACCCGTCGGCAGTTGCCTCCGAGCAGGTCATCCTCAAATACAACATCTTTGAACGTTCAGTTTCCGTCGAAGAACTCACCACCTTTGCCGAAACAGGCAAGCGATCGCGTGATCTGAAAGCCTACATTCGGGCATCTAAGCAAGATCCAGAAAAGCTTCGTCAAACCCTCACCGATAAAGTTGAGGTCAACGTAGTGACTCTCGATCGCGTTCTAAACAGCGTCGTGGGCAATTTAGCCCTAGAGCAACTCAGCCAATACATCTACACGTCTTCTCGCACAGCCGACAAAGAAGCCATGAGAGCCGCCCTTGTCTTAGCTGCTAGCGAGGACAACAGCATCAGTATTATTGAAATTGCCCAAAACTATCCCACCCAAGAAGTATATGTAGATGGCAACCGCCTCTCAGAAACCTATGCCCAGATTTCACTTTTAAGAGGCGGTCTTGACAACTTATTAGAGCGAATCAGGGGAGTGCTCTGATTCAGGAGAGCGATTCAGTAAGCCAAAGTCTCTAGCGTTTCGCGCAAATAGCTGCTGACCAATTGCTCTTGGTTCATGCTCTGAATTTGAGGACTAGATACAGCTTGCTCAAGGTGCCATCGCTTGAACCCAGAGCTTGTGGCGATCGCTCGTTTTAGACTGTTCCAGGTCGCATTTTCCGAAAACTGGCTTGGGGAAGTTGATAAAGAAGCCATAGTAACCTCAGAAAATCACACGGGACAAAATTTTGTTAGACATTATTTTGTTAGGCATCAACAGCATAACGTACCCGCTCTAATCAGAAGTGTGTTGCTTTACACTATGCGTAATAAGCGAGGTTAGATGCGTGGCAAAATTTGATAGTGAAATTAATTTAGCGGAATTTATTGACCACTCGCTCCTCAATCCCGCTGCTACTCCAGAACAGGTTTTGAAGTGCTGCGAAGAGGCAGATCGGTTCGGTTTTCCAACCGTGTGCATCTTTCCTAGTGCAGTCCGTCAGGCAGTAGAGTTCTTGCACAATAAACGTCCTCAGGTCTGCACGGTTATTGGCTTCCCGACTGGCGCAACAACATCTGCGGTCAAGCTATTTGAGGCACAAGAAGCGATGGAAAACGGCGCTAATGAGTTAGACGTGGTGATTAATCTGGGCTGGCTAAAGTCTGGCAATACCGAAGCATTACATCAAGAGATCGCTGCCATTGTTGAAGAAACGGGGCTACCCATCAAAGCCATCTTAGAGACTGCTATCCTCACCGATGAAGAGAAAGTGCTGGCAGCAGAGATCTGCATTGATGCTGGCGTTTCATTCTTAAAGACCAGCACTGGCTGGTTAGGTGGCGCAACGGTGGCAGATGTTCAACTTTTGACCCAAGTTGCTAAAGACCAAGTTGCCATCAAAGCTTCGGGTGGAATTCGGACGGCGGAACAAGCGATCGCGCTGATTATGGCAGGTGCCACCCGATTAGGAACCTCTTACGGCCCCGCTTTAGTTCAGCAACACGGTACGCTTGAAGAAGAATCATCCTATTAACTATGAGTGGAACTTACAAGGCAACTGGAATCAACCTCAAGACAACGCCGTCAGGTGAATCCGATCGCCTATTAACCATTCTCACAGAGGAATTTGGCTTAATTCGGGCGATCGCCCCTGGCGCCCGCAAACACAAATCCAGCTTGGGTGGGCGTAGCGGCTTATTCGTCGTCAACCAACTCTTAATTGTTCAAGGACGTAGCCTTGATAAAGTTATTCAAGCAGAAAGCTTAGAGTCATACCCTGGCTTAAGTCAGAGCTTGAGCAAACTCACCGCAGGTCAATACTTAGCAGAACTCGCCCTCTCTCAAGCCCTCAGCGATCAGCCTCAATCCGAGTTGCTTTGCCTGATGAGAGAGCATCTGAGCCGCATAGAAAAATCGCCTGCCACGCTCGCCTGTCTCGCTCAGGCATCTTTCCACCTGCTTGCCTTGGCAGGAATTGCGCCTCAAGTCCAGGAATGTTGCGTCACCCGGAAAGTAATTACCCCTGACCTGGCTGATCCCGACTGGAAAATTGGATTTAGCGTCATCTCAGGCGGCATTGTTCAACTGACTGAACTTGAGCATCTCTCACTTGACCCATCGCGTCCTGAGAAAAAATCGAGCACCTCAAGCCCCCGCCAAGTATCCAGCCGCTCCTCAGCTCAAAAGCATCCTGAATGGTTTGCCCAACTCAGCGCCTTAGAGCTATGGCTGCTTCAACAATTGGCGCAACCTAATCTTACTCAAGAACTACTACAGGTAGATGAGTCGGTTCTGGAGCCTGTTTATCATCAAGCATGGCTTTCCATTGAACGAGTATTGCGCCATTATGCTCAATATCATCTCGATCGCCCCATTCTCTCTGCGGCACTGATTGATGCCTGCTTTCTTCCTGCTAACGCCCCTTCTTCCTGCCCGTAAACCATGATGCGACCGTCTGATTTTGAACCCCCTACGCCAGCCGAGATGCTCCTGCCTAGCCATCTCGAAGCGAGAGCTGAGCGTGACCAACCCGATGAGACAACGCCCCGTATCGTTCCTGGCGCTTCTCATGGCGAGCTATGGAATGGAGATCAAGGATTGACTCGGCTCGAAGTAAATGGGGCGACTCCTAGCAAATCTCTCGAAGAGAGCGCCACACCACCCAGCCCTCCCCCAGAGCCAGAACATGGATTTCTCCCAGTCCTTAGAAACCGCAATTTCTTGGCGCTCTGGAGCGGTCAGGTCTTTTCCCAACTCGCAGATAAAGTCTATTTAGTTCTGATGATCGCCCTCATCGCCAGCCGTTTTCAATCGGCTGACCAATCCATCAGCGGCTGGGTTTCTTCTTTAATGATCGCCTCGACAATTCCCGCCATTTTATTCGGTTCTGTTGCCGGAGTATTTGTCGATCACTGGCGTAAAAGGGCAGTTCTCGTCGTCACTAATCTCTTACGGGGTGGGCTAGTTTTAAGCCTTCCGTTCCTCCTCTGGAGTACCCAGGGTTGGCATCCATTTTACGGCTTGCCCATCGGGTTTTGTGTCTTGCTAGGCATCACTTTCTTGGTATCAACGCTCACCCAATTTTTTGCGCCCGCAGAACAAGCCGTCATTCCTCTGGTCGTCGATCGCCGTCATTTGCTCTCCGCCAATTCTCTCTACACCATGACCATGATGGCATCGGTGATTGTTGGCTTTGCCCTAGGTGAACCCTTACTGGCTTTGGCAGACCAACTCGTTGCGCCGATCGCTACTGCCTTAAATGCCACTCCTGATATTGGCAAAGAGCTTTTGGTAGGCGGAAGCTACGCGATCGCCGGGTTCTTGCTCATGCTGCTCAAAACCAACGAAAAACCTGCTAGTTCTGATGAAACCCTACCCGCCGTTTGGGATAACATCCGCGATGGCTTGCGCTATCTCAAGCATCAACGCCAAGTCCGGACTGCCCTCATTCATCTCGTCATCCTCTTCTCTATTTTTGCGGCGCTTGCAGTTCTGGCTGTGAGAATGGCAGAAGTAATGCCGGATATCAAATCTTCTCAGTTTGGATTTCTGTTGGCAGCAGGTGGGGTGGGAATGGCGATCGGGGCAGTCTTGGTGGGGCAATTTGGGCAGCGCTTCTCTCGCACTCAGCTTGGCTTCTACGGCTCAGTAGGCATGGCAATTTCCTTGGCTGCGGTTTCTTTCTTTGCCCATCGGTTCTTTCCTTGCCTGCCCCTTCTCGTTTGTTTAGGAGCTTGCTCTGCGATCGCTGGAGTTCCCATGCAAACAACAATTCAAGAAGAAACCCCCGAAAACATGCGTGGCAAAGTGTTTGGCTTACAAAACAACGCCATCAATATCGCTCTCAGCCTTCCTCTAGTGCTGGCAGGCTTGGCAGAAAACTGGTTTGGTCTTCAAGCCGTATTTCTAGGCTTAGCCGCTTTGGCAATGGCAGGCGGCATCCTCACCCGAACAATTTCTCGCACTCAACCTGATGAAGCAACGCCATAACCGTCTAAAATTCTTAATACTAGATTCTTATTTCTTAAAAGATTACTTAGCGATTAACTTGAATGCATATTGCTTGGCTTGGAAAGAAGTCCCCATTTTGTGGCAACGTTACCTACGGTCGAGAAATAACAAATTCGCTGTTAGATCGGGGTTATCAGGTTAGTTTTGTTCACTTTGCCCCCGAAGACACCCCTCTTGAGCCTCGTTCAGAATGTCAGGAAGTTCCCATTCCCTTCCTCTACAAATCTCAGATCTATACTATTCCCTCCTTCAAATCAAGCAAAGTTCTGACCCAAGCGCTTAAGCAGCTTAGACCCGACGTTGTTCACGCCTCTCTTACCCTTTCTCCCCTAGATTTTTTACTGCCAGAAATTTGCGCAGAACTCGGCTTACCCCTAGTTGCAACCTTTCACCCCCCATTCGACCACAAACGCCGCAACTTCACATCAGGCACTCAACATCTGATGTATCAGCTCTACGCTCCGTTTCTAGCAAGCTATAACCGCGTCATTGTATTTTCTAAAATTCAGCGCGATTTGCTAGTTCGGCTAGGTGTCCCAGAAGCCAGAGTAGCAGTCATTCCCAATGGTGTAGATGTCAATAAATATTCGCCTGGGTTATCAAAGCTCAAAAATCAGCTTAATGCCCACCGAATTTTTGTCTACCAAGGTCGAATCGCTGCCGAGAAGAATGTCGAGTCACTCCTAAGAGCTTGGAAACAGGCAGATATGGGCAAGGGCAGCAAGCTAGTCATTGTCGGCAATGGTTCTAATGCTCCTGCTCTCATGAGCACCTATGGCGCCGATCAAGGCATCATTTGGATGGGCTTTGTTGCCGATGAGCAGCAGCGTATTCAAATTCTTCGAGGGTCAGATGTCTTCATTTTGCCGTCTTTAGTAGAAGGTCTTTCCCTTTCTTTATTAGAAGCCATGTCTTGCGGGGTAGCTTGTGTCGCCACCGATGCCGGGGCTGATGGTGAAGTTCTGGAGGAAGGAGCTGGCATTGTCATTAGCACCCAACGGGTATCGACTCAACTGCAAACCCTACTTCCGATGTTTCAAGATCACCCCGAACTCACTACTCTACTGGGGCGCAAAGCCCGTCAAAGGGTTTTAGATCGCTACACCCTTGCCCAGAACATTACTCAACTCGAAGATCTCTATCGACAAGTTTTACAGCAGCGGCATATCTACTCCAGCAGCTTCGTTTAGTGGCTGAGTAAAGCGATATAGCAGTCCTAGTTGGTTCATGAAACGCTGTAGGGTATGTTGGCGCGCACTGCACCGAATGCTCCAGCCCTAATGCGTTAGGCTTCGCCAACATACCCTACAAAGTTCTTACAACTCATTGAGATCGCTATATTAGCTAATCCTTCAGCTAATAAATCCTGTTCTGTAAAGCAATGTAACAATAATGCTGTCAAAGCGTTTTACTGTCTTGACAGCTAGTGGGAATTAAGACTATTGTGTTTTTCATACCCGGGTATCAATTACATAGTCGTTTTATGCAAGACAAGCACAAGGTCACGTTATATCTTCCCCCAGAACTTCATCGACAGCTAAAGATTAAGGCTGCGGTTGACTCTGATCCTATGTCTGCGATCGCCGAGCGTGCAATTGTTTTCTATTTGACACATTCGGATGTTGTGGACGAGGTAGAAGCGTCCTACGGGCAAGCTAACAAAATTTATGACTGTCCCCATTGCTCTGTTCCTCTTGTTGTGAGAGATGGAGAGATGGCTGTAGTTAATGAGCGGTATAGCGTTTTGTTAGAAGAGAATGTCCCTGTCTCTGTGTTGTCAGAAGCCCAGGTTAGTTCTGATCAGCGAGATGAAGGTGAGTTAGTCATTTGTTAGCATGACGAGCTTAGGTAAGCATGTTATTTCAGGTTAGGTCTAGATTCGGATAGTTGGTCTGCACTGTTTATAGGTTAGGCTGTATGGTCATGAAAGAAGAGCTTAGTATCTTAGTTCAGGCTCAGTATCCTCTGATCTATCTCGTTACTTCCGAGGAAGAACGGGCTGAGCAGACGATTGATGCTCTTGCGCAAATGAAGCCCCAGCGAAAGGTCTTCATTTGGACAGTTACCCACGGAATTGTTGAATACGGTCAGCCTCGCAACGTCACTCAGCACAACACAGTTTCACCAGAAGCTGCGGTTGAATGGGTCATTCGTCAACGCGATCCTGGAATTTTTGTATTCAAAGACTTGCATCCCTTTATCGACTCGCCTGCTGTAACGCGCTGGCTACGAGATGCGATCGCCAGCTTTAAAGAGACTCAAAGAACCATCATCTTGATGTCTCCTGTTCAAACGGTTCCTATCGAGTTGGAAAAAGAGGTCATTGTCCTCGACTATCCACTGCCAGATATGGCTGAACTTAATCAAGTCTTATCTCAGCAGCTCGAAATTAGCCGCACTCGCCGAGTCACGACCGAAGCCCGCGAGAAACTGCTCAAGGCAGCCTTAGGTTTAACTCGAGACGAAGCGGAAAAAGTATACCGTAAGGCACAGGTGACGGCTGGGCGTTTGACCGAAGATGAAGTGAACATCGTTCTATCTGAAAAGAAGCAGCTCATTCGCCGCAATGGGATCTTGGAATACATCGAAGAAGATGAAACCCTGGATTCAGTGGGTGGACTGGAAGAACTCAAGCACTGGCTGAGGCAGCGTTCTAATGCCTTTACCGAACGTGCCCGCGAGTATGGATTACCCCAGCCTAAAGGCATGATGATCTTAGGAGTTCCAGGTTGCGGAAAGTCTCTTATAGCAAAAACAACATCCCGCCTCTGGGGGTTGCCTTTGCTGAGACTGGATATGGGTCGAGTTTATGATGGCTCTATGGTAGGGCGATCGGAAGCAAACCTGCGAAATGCATTGAAAACGGCTGAGTCAATTTCACCTGCTATTCTCTTTATCGATGAAATTGATAAAGCGTTCGCAGGCAGCACAGGTTCCGCCGATTCCGATGGGGGCACCTCTAGCCGCATCTTTGGTTCCTTCCTCACCTGGATGCAAGAAAAAACTTCACCAGTGTTCGTCATGGCAACTGCAAACCGTGTTGAACGTTTACCGGGTGAATTTCTGAGAAAGGGGCGCTTTGACGAAATCTTCTTTGTAGATCTGCCTAGTGCAGATGAACGCAAAGAAATCTTTGGAATCCACCTGGCAAAGCGGCGTGAAGATATTTCTCGCTTTGATTTAGATCAACTGGTCATGGTCTGCGACGGCTTTTCGGGTGCAGAAATTGAACAAGCTCTGATTGCAGCCATGTATGAAGCGTTCGCACAAGACCGAGAGTTTACACAGCTCGATATTATCGCTTCAATTCGAGCCACTTTACCGCTTTCTAAAACGATGCACGAGCAGGTTACAGCCCTCCGGGATTGGGCAAGACAGCGCGCTCGCCCTGCTGCATCCTCTGTCGCTGAGTACCAGCGATTAGAGTTCTAAAAGGCTTTCTCTCCTGCTCCCACAGGAGGAAGGGCTAGTCGTTATTGACTAGCAGTTTGATGGAAACAACTGAACCGCATCTGCCAGCGTTCCACCCGTTGAGTACTGCGGCGTTATTCACAACTTGAACTGTGTCGTTTCTCTCAATTTCTCTACTGGAGGAAATCCAAGATGTCTCACTTTAGCACTCTGCGCACCAAGATCACTGATGCTGAAATCCTCAAAAATTCTTTGCGGGATCTCGGAATCTCTGTGAAGACCGAGGCTGATGTTCGTGGCTACAATGGTCAGCGCGTTCGTTCTGATATCGTCGCTACTCTTGAAGGCGAATATGATTTGGGTTGGTCTCGCAATGCAGATGGGTCTTTTGACCTGATTGCTGATCTCTGGGGCGTTGCCAAAAAGCACAACCAAACTGAGCTGATCAATTCGATCAACCAGAAGTATGCTGTCAACAAGACCCTGGCTGAAGTTAAGCGCCCTGGACTACAGAACGCTAACGTTATTTTGAGAGTTTAATCTTTCTCAGCGTTCCCTAATGAATGGGTTAGCCGCGATCGGCTAGCCCATTTTTTAGTTCGTCTACAGAAGCACCAATCCGCAACATAACGAGCTTGCTAAGATGCCGTGTTCAAACTAATATTGGGTACCTACTTTTAG
>Ga0105047_10018170_pt1 | contig 10912 bp, 8 predicted proteins | sample MAT04_FD_78384 | JGI IMG/M metagenome (GOLD analysis project Ga0105047, IMG submission 78384) | Freshwater microbial communities from Lake Fryxell liftoff mats and glacier meltwater in Antarctica - MAT-04 (megahit assembly) | ecosystem: Environmental > Aquatic > Freshwater > Ice > Liftoff...
AGCCTCGGCGTGGATGGCTTCATGCTCTCGCCTGGCTATGGCTACGCGGCGGTGTGCAGCACCAACCCCGATGGGGCTGCAGAGATCTTCCTCACGCGAAAGCAGATCATGGAGAAATTCAACGAGGCGGAAGGGCTCTTCAAGAAGTACAAGCTCAATACCTCGCCGGTGTACAAGGAATTCCTTCAGGGCAAACGCGAACTCACCTGTGCCGCGTGGGCGAGCCCGACTCGCAACGTGAAGGGCTGGAAGGGGCCGTGTTACCTGATCACGGACACCCACCATGAGAACTTCGAGGGCCTCATCAACGACACCGACTGGAGCCAGTTCGGGTACGGCAAGGACCCGCGCTGCGAGCACTGCATGATGCACAGCGGCTACGAGGTCGCGGCCGCCCTCGGGGTCAACCGCAAGATCGGTGATACCTGGAAGATGCTGATGTGGCAACTCTCGTGACGACGCTGGTGCTGTTCGCGCTGGAACGCGAAGCGAAGCCGTTCCGGAAGCGAGCGCAAGGCCGGAAAGACCTGCGAATCGCCGTGACCGGTGTCGGGAGGAAAGCGGTGGAGCGATCGCTACACCGCTTGCTTCGCGAGATTAAGCCCACAAGCGCGATCATGGCCGGCTTCTGCGGCGCACTGCGATCCGGGCTTGCCATTGGCAACGTGCTGGTGCCGACGACCATCGTCGACGACAGCGGATCGACGTGGCCCTGCGACGTTGAAGCGACGGAGCCACTTCGACTGCTCACCATGGATCGCATGATCAGCGAGCCCATGGAAAAGCAGCGTCTCGGCGAGCAACACGCCGCTGCGATCGTGGACATGGAGAGCGCCACAGCCGCGCGAGTCTGCGCGGAGTTCGGCGTGCCCTTCGCCGCGATACGAGCCGTGTCGGATGAAGTCGACACACGGCTCTCGCCGGAGCTACTCACACTGCTCGACGGCGGCCGAGTGTCGCTCGCGGGTGTGGTCGCCGCGATCCTCAGACGCCCCACGATTCTGCAAGAGTTGCTACGTCTCGGTCGGGACACGAACCGTGCCGCCAACCGTCTCGCAGACGAGATTTGCAACCACCTGGCGAGCTAGGGACGTGTGGACGGCGCCCGCTGGACCGGGCGAGGTGCGGAGTCGGGATAACCTGTCTTCGTGGAGGTATCCCCGATGGCCAAGCCACGCAAGTTCTGTCTCGAGCACAAAACCAAGATCGCATTCGTCACGCTGTGTGGCGATCGAATGATGGCGGAACTGTGCCTCCAACAACGAGTCTCAAAGGGTGCGGTCTAATCCGCCTTTCACCCGGCCATCTGTATTGAGATTTCCCGTTCGCGGCCGGGAGATCGCAATTCCATGTCCGTAATAGACTTGAATGTATGTTGGATGTTGAATGATAGGCCTCTTTTCGCCACCAGCATGCTTCAGAGGCCGTTTTTTGTCATCCTGGGATCGGAAAAGCTTGAAAACCCGCCGCGGGATCGCTTTTAAGCCGCCAGCTTGGGATCCTTGAGCATCCGTTCCACCTTCGCGGTGCGGAGAGCCTGGCATAATCGCCGTTGCTGGGGATACTCCCGTCCACAACAGGTCCGGCTATAACGCAATTGAACAAGCCCATGAGGAATGATCCTCATGGGCTTGTTCAGTCAATTGTCTTCAACTCACATTTAGTCGCGCGGGCGCGTTGAATCGAGAGGACGGTTGCTCGGAACCGTGTCGGGTGTCGTCCGGTTCGGAGTCGTCGTGCTCGGTGTGTTGCGATCAGGAGTGATGACGCCCGGGGTTCGGTTCGGGATGGAAGAGCCTGGCGTCGTGCGGTCGGGATTGGTGGTTCCCGGTGTAATCGCTTCCGGAGTGTTGCGAATCGGCTGATTCTGGGGAATCGTGTTGCCCGGCTGGTTCAGGTCGTTGTTAGGAGTCACGCCATTCGTGCTGGGCTGGCCGCCATTGGCTTCGACAACCGAGACGCCAATCATGTTGTCTCGAACGGCCACGGTGCGAGTGTGGCGTTGGCCCTGTGCGTCGACGAGGATCACGCTGAGCGTTCCTCCCTTGCGATTCGTTTCTTGAACGGCTCGTTGAAGCTGGTCGAAGGACCAAACCTTCTTGCCGTCGACGCTTTCGATGGTGGCGCCGGACTGAATGCCAGCCGTTGCCGCGGGCCCCTGGGGAGTTACCTCCACGACGCGGAGGCCTTGCTCGCTGTTGGGTGTATAGCTGGAGCTTCGCGTGTTGGGGTCCGAAGGCATCGCCATCGCGGACATGGGTGCATTCGAGTTGCAGGGATCGCAGGATCCGCAACCACCCGTCACTATGTTGCCTGTGCTGCTCATCATGACGGCTGGCGTGGAAGAGTAACCCGTGGAATGGCTGGGTGACCAGGAATACCCGTTTGTGGTGTATCCACTGGAGGTGTTCGATTGCGAGTAATTGCTACCGAAGTATCCTCCGCCGAGGCCGAGGCCAACGCCTGGGTAGGCCCGTCCATAGCCCCCGTTGCCGAAGCCGCCGCCGTAGCCCATGCCTGGGTAGGCCCGTCCATAGCCTCCGAAGCCGCCGCCGAAGCCGCCGCCGTAGCCGCCTCGGTACCCGCCGAAGCCTCCGCCCACTCCCACGCCCACTCCGACACCGCGGAAGCCGCCGCGTCCTCGATTTTGTGCCGACGCGGTCTCGCTGACGACCAGTGCCACGCTACAAGCCACAAGGCCCAGAACGGCCATCCGTCGCGATGTGATCATTCCTCGTCGCATGTGAGATACTCCTGATGGAACTTCAACAATGCCTCACCCTGTGTGAGTCGTTCCACCAGACAAGCAGTTCTCACGCCAGAAACCTGGAAATACTCCAATCAGCCGATTCTCGGGGTCAAAGCTTCTTGATCACTCTAAATTTGTGGCAGTTCCTTCTCTCCGGGGCATGTTCTTGTTGGAGAGTGTCCAACTATTCCAGCCGGAGGAGCAGGTCGCCGCCCTCAACTTGCGTGCCAGGCCGCACGACTACCTCCGCGATCTTGCCTGCGGCGTCGGCGTAGAGAGTCGTCTCCATCTTCATCGCTTCGAGCGTCGCAAGCTTCTGGCCCTTGGCGATCTCCTCGCCCGCGCCCACCATCACCGCGACCACGGCCCCCGGCATTGGTGCGGCCACGTGCTTCGCGTTGCCCGCCTCCGCCTTGGGGCGAGCCGCGACGGCGCCGACCGCAAGCTTCTTGTCCGTCACCACCATCTCGCGCGGCTGGCCGTTGAGTTCAAAGTAGACGCGACGCTTGCCGTCGTCGTGGGCGTCACCAGTCGTCAGGTACTTGATGATCAGCGTCTTGCCTGGTTCGATGTCGACGCTGACTTCCTCGCCTTTCTCCATGCCGTAGAAGAACACCGTGGTCGGAAGCACGCTCAGGTCGGAGTATTGCGCCTCGGAGCGTGCGTAGTCCAGGTAGACCTTCGGATAGAGCAGGTAGCTCACAACGTCCTGATCGTTCACTGCCCGGCCCAGCTTCTTCTCAAGCTCGGCACGGGCCAGCGAGAAGTCCGCTGGCGGCAGCGTCGCACCGGGGCGATCGGTCAACGGATTGCGGCCGCGGAGGATGCGAGTTTGCAGTTCCTTGGGGAAGCCGCCCGGCGGCTGGCCGAGCTTGCCCTCGAAGAACTCGACGACCGACTCGGGGAATGCGATCTCACGCTTCGGGTCGGTCACTTCCGCCGGTGTGAGGTTGTTGGCGATCATGAACAGGGCCATGTCGCCCACGACCTTCGACGTCGGCGTCACCTTCACGATGTCGCCGAAGAGTTTGTTGACCTGGGCATACATTCGGCCTACATCCGCCCAGCGATCGCCAACGCCAAGGGACTTCGCCTGTTGGTAGAGATTCGTGTATTGCCCGCCCGGCATCTCATGCAGATAGACCTCGGCCGAGCTCGAAAGCTGGCCCGTCTCGAAGGCGTAGTAGTTCTTTCGCACGGCCTCCCAGTACAACGCCGTCTCTTGCAGCGAATCGAAGTCGAGCCCCGTGTCGCGGTCGCTGAAGCGCATGGCCTCGACGAGAGCGTTCAGGCTGGGCTGGGCCGTGATGCCGGCCAGTGGAGCGAAAGCACAATCGACGATGTCGACACCTTCCTCCGCCGCCATCAGGTACGACGCAATCTGCCCGCCCGGGCAATCGTGCGTGTGGAAGTGGATCGGCAGGCCGACTTCCTGACGAAGGGCCTTCACCAGCGTCTTCGCGGCGTAAGGCTTGAGCAGGCCCGCCATGTCCTTGATCGCGAGCATGTGGGCGCCGGCCTTCTCCAGTTCCTTCGCCAGGTCCACGAAATACTTCAGGGAGTACTTGCTTCGCTTGCTATCGAGGATGTCTCCGGTGTAGCACACCGCGGCCTCGGCAATGCCCTTGGTCTTGCGGACCGCGTCGATCGCCAGGCGGAGGTTCGGCAGCCAGTTGTTCGCGTCGAAGATGCGGAAGATGTCCATCCCCGCATCCGCGGACTCCTTCACAAAAGCGTACACGACGTTGTCCGGATAGTTCGTGTAGCCGACGGCACTGGCAGCACGCAGCAGCATCTGGAACAGGATGTTCGGCACCCGCTCGCGAAGCTGGGCAAGCCGATCCCACGGGGACTCCTTGAGGAAACGCATTGAGGTGTCGAATGTCGCTCCGCCCCACATTTCCAGGGAGAACATCCCCGCGTGGGCCTGGGCGTACCGCGGTGCGATCGCGGTCATGTCATGCGTCCGCATCCGCGTCGCCAAGAGCGACTGATGGGCGTCGCGCATTGTCGTGTCCGTCACGAGCAGGCGTTTCTGCTCGCGGACCCACTTCGCGAACTTCTCGGGGCCCATCGACTTCAAGATGTCGCGGGTGCCCTGAGGGATCGTCGTTGCAGTCGCCGCGCTCCGCTGAGAAGTCTCCGCGTCGCGGCTGAGCGAAATCAGCTTCTCCTTGTCTCCCCCTCTCCTTGTCTCCTTGTCTTTGACTTCCGGGTGCCCGTTAACGATCACCTCGGCGATGTACGAGAGCAGCTTCGTCGCGCGGTCCTTGCGGGTTGGCAGGTCGAAGAGGCTGGGCGTTTCGTCCAGGAATCGCGTGGTGACGTTCCCCGCGAGGAACTCAGGATGCGTGATGAGGTTCACGAGGAAGGGGATGTTCGTCTTCACGCCGCGGACACGGAACTCCTGAAGGCAGCGTTCCATCCGCCGGGCCGCGTCCGGGAAGTTGAGGCCGCTGGCGGTGACCTTCACCAGCAGGGAATCGTAGAAGGGCGTGATGACCGCTCCCGCGTTTGCAGTGCCGGCATCGAGCCGCACGCCCGGGCCGCCGGACGAGCGGTACGCGGTGAGTCGGCCGTAGTCCGGCACGAAGCCGTTGGCGGGGTCTTCGGTTGTCACCCGGCACTGGATCGCGAAGCCGCGGGACGTGATCGTGGCCTGCTTCAGGCCGATCTCGGGTGAATCGAGCGTCGAGCCCTGGGCCACGAGAATCTGCGACTTCACGAGGTCGTACCCCGTGATCACTTCGGTGACGGTGTGTTCGACCTGGATGCGCGGATTCACTTCAATGAAGAAGAACTTCCTGGAATCGGTGTCGTAGAGGAACTCGACTGTGCTGGCGTTGTCGATGCCGACCGCGTTGCCCACGGCGACCGCGGCTTCGAGGATCGCCTGACGGACCGTGTCATCGAGGTTCGGGGCCGGGGCGAGTTCGACGACCTTCTGATGCCGTCGCTGGATGGAGCAGTCGCGTTCAAAGAGATGCACGAGGCCGCCGTGACGATCGCCGAGGAGTTGCACTTCGATGTGCTTGGCTTTCTGCACGAACTTCTCGAGGAAGACGTCCGGCACGCCGAACGCGGCTCCGGCTTCGCGACGGGCGGAGTCAAGCGAGTCCGAGAGCTTGGCCTCCTCGTGGACGACGCGCATGCCACGGCCGCCGCCGCCCATGCTGGCCTTCACGATCACGGGATAGCCGAGTTTCGCCGCCAACAGCTTGGCCTCGTCGTTGGAGGTGATCGGCTTGTCGCTGCCGGAAAGGACGGGAACGCCAGCCTTGTGAGCGATGGCGCGGGCCGAGACCTTGTCCCCCAGGTTGCGGAGGATCTCGACGCGGGGGCCGACGAAGGTGATTCCGGCGTCCGCACAGGCCTGGGCGAAGTCCGCATTTTCGGAGAGGAAGCCGTACCCCGGGTGGATAGCGTCGACGCCGATGTTCTTGGCAAGACGGACGATGTTGGGGATGTCCAGGTAGGCGCGGATGGGTTCGCCGGGCTTGCCGACGCGGTAGGCTTCGTCCGCCTTGAAGCGGTGAAGGGCGAAGCGATCCTCGTTGGAGTAAATCGCGACGGTGCGGATGCCAAGCTCGTGGGCCGAGCGAAAGACGCGGATGGCGATCTCGCTGCGATTGGCGACGAGGAGCTTCTTGAAGCGAGTGGGAGTGGGAGCAGGCATGACCAGTGCAGCCTCGTGTTTCGTGGACTATTCGGGAGGATACGAAACCGGACGAAGACGCAAAGAAGGGAGTAACGGATTGTGGTTGGGAGTTCCCGACCGTGGCTGATAGACTTGCTTCTTCCTGCTCTTTCCCACCGACTCAGTACACGCGGTTTCGAGCCCTTGCCGCGTCGCAATGGCGAGATTCGCCTCCCAGAAGACGCCATGAATCACGATCCCTCTTCCAACCCCACGTCCGTGAAACGAGTCGTGGCCGCCAGCTTCGTCGCCACGGCCATCGAGTGGTACGATTTCTTCCTGTACGGCACGGCCGCGGCCCTGGTCTTCAATCGCCTCTTCTTCCCCAATGCCGACCCCTCTGTGGGAATCCTCGCTTCCTTCGGCACGTACGCGGTGGGCTTCTTCGCCCGGCCCATCGGTGGCGTCGTCTTCGGGCATTACGGCGATCGCATCGGGCGGAAGTCCGTCCTCATCACCACCCTCATGATGGTCGGCCTCTCCACCTTCTTCATCGGGCTGCTGCCCACTTACGAAACCGCAGGCGTCCTGGCTCCGATTCTGCTGGTGTTGCTACGGTTCGTTCAGGGCCTCGGAGTTGGCGGTCAATGGGCCGGTGCGGTGCTCCTCGTCGTCGAGCACGGCCCCGCGGGGAAACGTGGGTACCACGCCAGTTGGGTGCAGGCCGGCGCCCCCGCCGGGTTGCTTCTCGCCACGGGAGTCTTTGCAATCTTCTCGCAGATGCCCGAGGAATCGTTCCTCTCATGGGGCTGGCGCGTACCCTTCTTGCTTGGCGTCCTCCTCACGGGCATCGGCCTCTTCCTCCGTATGAAGGTGCTCGAAACTCCCGTCTTCGCGAAGGCTCAGGAAGCCAAGCCCAACGAGGAAATGCCACTATTGGAAGTGCTTCGCAAGCAGCCGCGAAACGTGCTCCTGGCGATGGGGGCTCGCATGGCGGAGAACGCCTACTACTACTTCTTCACCGTGTTCGCTCTCACGTATGCCACGGATACTCTCGGCATGCCGAGGGCCATGGTGCTCAACGGCGTCCTGGTCGGGGCGGCCTTGCAGTTCGGGGCGAATCTCTTCTTCGGCGCACTCTCGGACCGCGTCGGACGACGGCCCGTCTACCTCGGCGGTGCGATCTTCCTCGCCGCGTATATCTATCCGTTCTTCTTACTGGTGGAGTTGCGAACACCGGCAGCGATCTGGATCGGCATTATCGTGGGCATGATCGGCCACGCGGCGATGTACGGCCCGCAGGCCGCGTTCCTTTCGGAACTCTTCGGCACTCGCGTTCGCTATACCGGCGCGTCACTCGGGTATCAACTCTCCTCACCGCTTTCCGGAGGGCTGGCGCCGATTATCGCCTACCTGCTGCTGGACTGGTCGGGAGGAAAGCCCTGGCCCGTGGCACTGTACCTCATCGGCATGGCCGCCATCACCATCGTCAGCGTCTATCTCGCCACCGAGACGAGCCGCTCCGACCTTGCCGAGTAATGGCGAGATCCGCATGGGTCGAGGCGAGTGTTGCTAGCCTCGCGCTTTCCATCACTCAGTTACGGCGCGTCGGCACCATGATCGGCATCTGCGGCGTGTTATAGCTCTTATACATGGTCGAAGGGAACTGATTCGGCAGCGGCAGACCGTTGGGCTGCTTGGTTTGTGGCGTCGGCGAGCGGAAGAGGTTGTTGAATGTCTTCACGAAACCGTCCTTCTCAATCACGCTTGCCGTCGCGGTCCCGACGATTTTGATGGTGCGAGACGCGAGATCGGCCGCGGTCTGACTGGGCTTCACCACGAGGTTTTCCGTGTTGATCGGTTTGTTGACAAGGTTTCCTGCGTGGGAGGAACCTGCCGTAAGAAATATCGCCGTACAGACCGCCAGGATTTGGTGACGCATCCCTGTCCCCCCATTTTGCTCCGTGATTCGCAAGGTCCCGGCCCCCGCCGGTGCGATGCCTCGCACGGAATTGATCTCTGGAAAAGCAGCGTACGATACCGTGGCTGAAAGATGCGTCAACCGGGAAAGATTACAAAATGAGTCCGCTTCGGGTTCGCCTGGTGGCTGGATTCCCCACCCCGGCGCTTACGCTTCGGGTCGCCCTGCTACACGTTGAGGTTGGATTCGACGAGGCGGCCCTTTTCGAGGTGAAGCGTTCGCTGGGCTCGCGCGGCCGCTTTCGGATCGTGGGTCACCATGATGATCGTTTTGCCAAGCTGGCTGCGGAGCACTTCCATCAGGTTCAGGATCTCGTCCGCACTCTTCGTATCGAGGTCGCCTGTGGGTTCGTCGGCCACGATGATCGTTGGATCGGTGACGATCGCCCGGGCGATGCCGACCCGTTGCTGCTGACCGCCAGAAAGCTGGCCTGGGCGGTGCTTCATGCGATCGGAGAGGTTGACGAGTTCCAGGGCCGTCTCCACCTGCTGGCGCCGCTGGGCTTTCGTCATGGGCAGCAGCAGCAGAGGGAGTTCCACGTTCTCGTAAGCCGTGAGCACTGGCAGCAGATAGTAGAACTGGAAGACGAATCCGACGTGCCGGGTGCGCCATCGTGCCAGTTCACTCTCGGACATCGCCGAGATTTCTTGATCGCCAACCATGATGGTGCCGGAGGTCGGTCGATCGAGCCCCGCGATAAGGTTCAACAGCGTGGTCTTGCCCGAGCCGGATGGCCCCATGAGCGCCAGGAACTCGGCTGTTTCCACGTCGAGCGTCAGTTGTTTGAGAACCTCGATGCTTTCGCTGCCGCGAGTGAAGGACTTCGTCAGGTGTTCGACGCGAACGATCGGCTCGGCCATCATGTCCTCGGGTACGTTCTCGCAACGAAAGGAACCGCATTGCATCTCACCCCGGTCATGATCAGGGGATGAACTCCTTGTTGTACACCGTCACCACCGCGCTCATCTTGGGTTTGAGGAATGCACCGGGCTTCTCGTCCTTCGGCAGCATCACGCTGACTCGCACCTTGATGATATTCTTGCTGTCGTCCGCCACCGGCATGATGCGATCCACTCGGCCACGGTAGATGCGGTTCACGTCCGCATCCGCGGTGACCTGGCATTCGAGGTTGTCGCGGATCTTGGTGATGTCCCGCTCGGGCACGTCAAGCTCCACTTCCATGTTGGAAAGGTCGGCGATCTCACAGACGCTGCCGGAAGAGCCGCCTCCGCCGTCCTTCGAGGAGGAGAAGGCCAGGGGGTTCACAAGGCCGCCCACGTCGGTCTTTTTGGTCAACACCGTCCCGGGAATTGGCGCCTTGATGACGCAGTTATCCAGCATCCGCTGGGCTTCGTCGCGGCGTCCCCGGGACGCGTCGAAGTCCGCTCGCAGGGCATCGATCTGCTCACGCCGCGGCCCTTCGATCAGCAGCGTCAACGATTTCTCGGCCCGGATCACGCGAGCCTTCCCGGAGCGCACGTCGGCCACGGTCTTGTCGTATTCCTGCTGGGCCACCGTGCCGCTATTCTTCTGCATATCCAGGCGAACGAAGTCGCGTTCGGAACGTTCGAGGAAGGCCTTCGCATCGTCGAGTTCGGCACGGGCCTGATCCTTCTCGATCTCGCGAACCGATTCCGGCAGGATCATCTTGAGCCTGCCCTCGGCTGCGGCCATGTTCGCCTTCGCGGTGTTCAGCTCGTTCTCGTATCGATTCGGCCGCAGCTTCACGAGTTCAAAGCCCTTGGCCACGCGATCGCCTTCCTTGAAGTTCACTTCGATCACCTCACCGGCCACATCGATCGGGCTGACGGCCACTTGCAGGGAGGGAATCAGGGAGCCTTTTTGCTGGAGGATGATGTCCCCGGGTTTCGCCACGGGCGATGTCGAAGCCTGAATTTGAGCGGAGGGTTTGGCAGAATCCACCGATGCCCCCGGAATTCCCTGGCTGCCGCCACTTCCGCCCGTGCTCTTCGACCATTTGATTCCAATGCTCGCCCAGGCGAGGGCCAGCATCGCGCACAGCACCCATGGCAGCCAGACCGCCCCGCTTGATCGGCGAGGCTTTGGCACGGTGGACGTCGTATCGAGCCGTAAACGCTTCACGCGGTTCACGAGGTCCCCGTTCGCATCAGGCGGGCTGAGCGAATTCGAAACGTTGCTGGCGTTGATCATCAGGAATCTCGAAATTCAGAACTCGGAAGGGGCGACTCCGAACCAGTCGAGAGGAGGAATCGATACTTATGATACGCGAAAGGCGCCGCGACCGGGAGGCGAAGCGGCTCGGCGTGACCGCCTCTTCGCTCAACCTCCTGTTTCCACCGGGTGCGGAGCTCGGTATCGTAACGTGATACGAGTCTTGTCGCAAGGATCCGCATATGTCCACGGCTGCTCTGGATCTGCCCGCCGAGAGTGTGGAACACACTCGCAAGCCGATCGCGAACGTTCGCGGCCGGCTGGGCCTGGCCCCGACGAACCGCGCCCGGGCCCTTCTGGCGCCGCCCTGGCGAAGCCGCCTTGCAAGGGCGGCGCTCTACATCCCCCGGAT
>Ga0105047_10018173_pt1 | contig 10911 bp, 10 predicted proteins | sample MAT04_FD_78384 | JGI IMG/M metagenome (GOLD analysis project Ga0105047, IMG submission 78384) | Freshwater microbial communities from Lake Fryxell liftoff mats and glacier meltwater in Antarctica - MAT-04 (megahit assembly) | ecosystem: Environmental > Aquatic > Freshwater > Ice > Liftoff...
GCTGATGACGGGAATTCCAGCTTCAGCGAACATGGCAGCCGTGGTCGACTTTCCCATGCCGATCGATCCGGTGAGGCCAAGAACGATCATGCGTGGCGATCCATGTCGGCGATGACGAGGTTTCTGAGCTCTTCAGTGACGGCGGGACGGGTGCCAAACCAGATCTCGAAGCCCGGAACCGCTTGATGCAGCAGCATGCCGAGGCCATCAGCCACCGTCCGGCCCTGCGCTCGCGCCTGGGCGAGGATCGGGGTGAGGAGGGGGACATAGACAATGTCGGTGACGATCGCTTCGGCCGCCATGGGGCTGAAATCGATCTCGGGCACAGCACCACCCTGCATGCCGAGAGAACTTGTGTTGACGAATAGATCAGCCGCGACGAGGAGGTCGGGAAGGTCCTCCAAGGGGTGAGCACTGACCCTCTCGCCAAAGCGATCGGATACGTGGCGCGCACGCGCCAGCGTTCGATTGGCGATCCGGATCGAGGCAAAGCCACGCTCGACAAGCGCATGGATGACCGCGCGGCTCGCGCCCCCTGCGCCGAGCACGACAGCAGTCCGGCCACGATCCCAACCAGGATGACGCTGGTCAAGATTTGCGGCAAAGCCATAGGCATCCGTGTTCGTCGCTTTCAGGCGTCCCTCATCGAGCCAGACAGTGTTGGCCACACCGATCATCCGGGCTGTCTCGTCGGCTTCGTCAGCGAGGGCGAAAATGGCTTCCTTGTGCGGAATTGTGATATTGCCGCCGACAAAGGCTTGGCTGCCATCCTTGAGACAGGCAACAAAAGCCGCAAGCCCATCAGGCCTCACCTCGTGCCGCAAATAGGAACCGGCGATGCCGTGACCGGCGAGCCAATGGCCGTGGATGAGCGGAGAGCGGGAATGGGCCACCGGAAACCCGGCGACAAAGGCGCGGGGCGGCACCTGATCAGCCATCGATGAGGCCCAGCCTGCGCAGTTCGGCAAGCAACGGAAGAAGCGGCAGTCCGAGGATGGTGAAGTAATCGCCCTCGATGCGATCAAAAAGGTGAATGCCTTCCCCTTCGAACTGGTAAGCCCCCACGCTCGACAAGACGCCTTCGCCCGCCCGCGCGAGGTGTCGGCCGACAAAGGCCGGGTCGAGAGAGCGCATGGTCATGAAGGCGACCGAGACGTGGCGCCAGAGTGTTTCGCCGTCGCGGACCAAAACCACCGCGCTGTTGAGGGCATGGGTCTTGCCCGACATCGACAACAGCCTGCGCCTTGCCGCGTCCATCGTGGCGGGTTTGTGCAGCAGCATGCCGTCAAGCGACAATGTCTGGTCGGCACCGATGACCACGGCAGCTGGGTTGCGCCCCGATACATCAACCGCCTTCGCCTCGGCAAGAATGATGGAAAGATCACCCGGCGTCACCCCGGTCCCAGCGGTCGCCGCCTCGACAGTGCGTTCATCGATGAGGGACGATTCGGATCTGAAACGAATCCCCGCATTCTCGAGAAGCAGCTTGCGAAACGGGCTGCGGGAGGCAAGAATCAATGGCTCATCCGTCATTTCGACACCCTGTTCCGGGGCGTTCGCCCAACCCGGTCATAACCTGACCCGATCGTGATCTAGCCCCGTCGTGACCCTGCATTGGGGTTAGCGCCACTTCGGCCGCAAGGCAAGGATCGCGGCCGCGGTTTCCTCGATAGACCTGCGCGAGACGTCGATGACCGGCCAATTGTGGCGTTCGCACAACGAGCGGGCATATTTGAGCTCTTCGCTGATCAGTGCGCGGTCGGTGTAATGTTCGTTCTGAAAATTTGTCGTGGTGCCGAGCAATCGGTTCTGACGGATCTGGGCGATCCGGTCGACGGATGCGATCAAGCCCACGACAAGCGGCTTCTTGGCGGCCAAAAGCGCCGGAGGCAGAGGAATACCATAAACAATGGGGATATTGGCGGTCTTGATACCGCGATTGGCAAGATAGATGCTGGTGGGCGTCTTGGACGTGCGCGATATCCCGATGATGACGAGATCTGCCTCATCGAAGTCGGGCGGCAGCTGACCGTCGTCATGGTCCATGGTGAAGTTGAGTGCGTCGATCCGACGGAAATACTCTTCGTTCATTTCGTGCTGGGCGCCGACACGGCGGCGGGACGGCGCACCGAGATAACTCTGGAAGACGTTGATGACCGGTTCAAGCACGGAAACACACGGCAAGCCCATATCGCGACAGCGCAATTCGATGATGCTTGCGAGTTCGGCGTCAACGATTGTGTACAACACGATTCCCGGTGCGCCATCGATGGCATCAAGGACGCCGAACAGCTGTTTGCGGTTGCGGATGAGCGGATAGACATGCTCGAGCGCCTGGGCACCCTGAAACTGGGCAGCGGCGGCGCGCCCTGCGGCCATCAGCGTTTCTCCGGTCGAATCGGAGATCAGATGGAGATGGAAATAGTTTTTGATCTGATCCACAGGAAAAGCAGCTGCCTGTTGAGAATGTTGGACAAGTCAGACCTAAGGACCCCGGCGGAAAATTTGCAAGGGACAGAGGCCGGGTTTTTCCACAAGCACGTGGCTGTGGTGCAAAAACGAGCCCTGAAGCACTTTTTCGGTGGATGAAAATAGCCAAGCCGGACGGGCGCCGACTGTTTTTAGCACATCCTCTTGTTTTTCTGGCGTTTCTGGTCACGCAAAATGCATTGCAACATCGCCATTGCCCGGCAGCCGTCGGGCGTCCTATATGAAGAAGCTGTGGACAAGCTGTGAATGAGCGTGAATCCCCTGAACACACAGACTCTTAGAATCAGAATCCTTTCAATTAGGGATTTATTTGAAGAAGGGAAAACCCTGTATGACGCCGGACCGGAAAATCATGAGAGTGCTGAGTGGCGAAACGCTATCGCCGCCGCCGGTGTGGCTGATGCGGCAGGCGGGACGATATCTGCCTGAATACAGAGCAACACGGGCGAGCGCTGACGGGTTTCTCGATCTGTGCTACACGCCGGATCTGGCGGTGGAAGTGACGTTGCAGCCGATCCGCCGCTACGGGTTTGATGCGGCAATCCTGTTTTCCGACATTCTTGTCATTCCTGACGTGCTCAAGAGGGACGTGCGCTTTGAGGAAGGGCGTGGTCCGCTGATGACGCCGATCGCTGCCAGTGAAATCGAGGGGCTTGATGGCTCAGCGATGCGGACGCATCTTGCCCCAGTCTTTGAGACGGTCAGACGTCTGCGGGCCGAATTGCCACTTGAGACGACTTTGTTGGGTTTCTGCGGTGCCCCCTGGACGGTGGCCACCTACATGATCGCAGGCCATGGAACGACAGACCAGGCGCCGGCGCGGCTGTTTGCCATGCGCCACCCGGACGAATTTCGCCATCTCATTGGCATGCTCGCAGATCTGTCTGCCGATTACCTGATTGCTCAGCTTGATGCCGGCGCGGACGCAGTCCAGATCTTCGATTCCTGGGCGAGCGTTCTGGGTGAAGTCGAATTCGAGGCTTTTTCCGTTCAGCCGGTCCGCCGCATGGTCGACCGGGTACGTTCGGCACGACCGGGAGCGCGCATCATCGGCTTCGCCAAAGGCGCAGGGGCGCTGCTGGATGGCTACAGGGAAGCCACCTTGATAGACTGCGTAGGACTGGACTGGACAGTGCCGAGAGGGCTCGCCCGGCGGATTCAGCAAGGGGGCGCAGTTCAGGGAAATCTTGATCCAATGCGGGTGGTGGCTGGTGGTACGGCTCTTGATGAAGGGGTAGACCGGGTTCTTGCCGATCTTGGTGACGGGCCGCTCATCTTCAATCTCGGCCACGGCATAACCCCCCAGGCTGATCCGGCCAATGTGACGCGGCTGATGGCGCGATTGCGCGGCGGCCGCTGAGCATGGAACCGACGACAGGAAAAACGGAAGGCCGCCGGGCCAGCGTCAAGGCGCTCGCTACGGTTGCCATTCTGGTGGTGTTGGCCATCGCCGGGATGGTCTTCAATCCACCCTGGCTGTATGATTGGATCAAGGTCCTTCATGTTGCGGCGGTGATTTCCTGGATGGTTGGGCTTTTCTATCTGCCCAGGCTTTTCGTTTATCACAGCGAGGCCCAACGCGGATCGGAACCCGCTGCGACGTTTGAAATCATGGAACGGCGCCTGATCAAGGTGATCATGGGTCCGGCGATGATGGTCTCGTGGCTGGCGGGTCTGTGGCTTGCCTGGGACGGCTTTGCCTTTGTCGGCGTTTGGCTGTGGCTCAAGCTTGCCTTTGTGGTGGGTCTGACGGTTTTCCATGTCCTGTTGTCCAAGGCTGCCCGCAGATTTGCCGCCGGCGAAAACAGCCTTACTGCGCGGCAATGGCGGATGATGAATGAGGTCCCGACTGTGTTGATGCTGCTTGCGCTCATCATGGTCGTCGTCAAACCCTTCGGTTGACCAAATCATTTTTCAATGGCTCGCGCTCGGGCGAGCCCGCCTGGCACTATGAGGGCTTGCAGCGTTTCACGTGAATCGCTATCTAGTTTTCACCGCCTCTTTGGCGAACGCCACTCACCCTGTGTCCGGTTCATCCCCAGAACCGCATTCGCGTTCGCTTCTTCCCCGATTACCCCGTGAAACATGGATTTCCGATGCAGGAAATGAAGCTTCAAGAGCTCAAGAACAAGACACCTACCGATCTGCTCGCTTTTGCAGAATCGCTGGAGGTGGAAAATGCCTCCACGATGCGCAAGCAGGAATTAATGTTTGCCATTTTGAAGCGACTGGCGTCTCAGGATGTTGAAATCATTGGTGTCGGCGTGGTGGAGCTTCTGCTGGACGGTTTTGGCTTCATGCGGTCAGCCAATGCCAATTATCTGCCGGGTCCTGACGACATCTACATCTCGCCCTCGCAGATCCGCCGCTTTTCGCTCAAGACCGGCGATACGGTGGAGGGCCCCATTCGGGGTCCCAAGGACGGGGAACGCTATTTTGCCCTTCTGAAGGTAAATACGATCAATTTCGAGGATCCGGAGAAAATCCGTCACAAGGTTCACTTCGACAACCTCACGCCGCTCTATCCCGACGAGCGCTTTCGCATGGAGCTTGAAACTCCGACGACGAAGGACTTGTCGGCTCGTGTCATGGATCTGGTAACGCCACTCGGCAAGGGCCAGCGCGGTCTGATTGTGGCACCACCGCGCACCGGCAAGACCGTGTTATTGCAGAATATCGCCCATTCGATCACCGCCAACCATCCGGAATGCTACCTGATCGTGCTGCTCATCGACGAACGGCCCGAGGAAGTCACCGACATGCAACGCTCCGTCAAGGGTGAGGTTGTCTCGTCGACGTTCGATGAACCGGCCGTGCGGCACGTGCAGGTGGCCGAGATGGTCATCGAGAAAGCCAAGCGGCTGGTCGAGCACGGCCGCGACGTGGTCATCCTGCTCGATTCCATCACGAGGCTGGGGCGCGCTTACAACACCGTGGTCCCCTCATCGGGCAAAGTTCTCACCGGTGGTGTGGACGCCAATGCGCTGCAGAGGCCGAAGCGATTCTTCGGCGCAGCCCGCAACATCGAGGAGGGCGGCTCGCTGACGATTATCGCGACGGCCCTCATCGACACAGGATCGCGGATGGACGAGGTGATCTTCGAAGAATTCAAGGGCACCGGCAACTCGGAAATCGTTCTGGACCGCAAGGTGGCTGACAAGCGGATTTTTCCGGCAATGGATATTCTCAAATCCGGTACCCGGAAAGAGGACCTGTTGGTGCCGAGGCAGGACCTGCAGAAGATTTTTGTCCTCAGGCGCATCCTTGCTCCGATGGGAACCACCGACGCCATCGAGTTTCTGATCGACAAGCTCAAGCAAACAAAGACAAACAGCGACTTCTTCGATTCGATGAATACCTAACGCGTTGAATTCATGAGTTATTGTTTGGTGGTGCGCGATGCGGGACACCATTTTTGCATTGTCGTCCGGGACGCTTCCGTCTGGAGTCGCAGTTGTGCGTTTGTCCGGGCCGCATGTCCGATTCGGTCTCGAAACAATCAGCGGCCCGCTGCCAGAGCCGCGAATGGCAGGCCTGCGCAAGCTTCGAACACTGGACGGTTCGGTTCTTGATAAAGGGCTGGTCCTGTTCTTTGCGGCGCCGCGGTCGTTCACAGGCGAGGACTGCGGTGAATTGCACGTTCATGGTGGCAAGGCAGTCGTTGCTGCCTGTCTGGCGACTTTGGCGCACCTGCCGCATTTCCGGCTCGCCGAGGCGGGTGAATTCACCCGACGCGCCTTCGAGAACGGAAAACTTGATCTGACCGAAGCGGAGGGTCTCGCAGATCTGATCGAGGCCGAGACCGAGACGCAGCGGCGGTTGGCGGTTGATCAATCGGGTGGGCAGTTGCGCAGGCTGTATGATGGCTGGGCCAACAGGCTTCTTCATGCTCGCGCGATGATCGAAGCCGAGCTGGATTTTGCCGACGAAGACGACGTGCCAGGGTCGGTGTCGCAGCAGATCTGGGTTGATATGGCGCTTCTTATAAGTGAGATGGATGCACATTTGTCGGGCGCCCGGACGGCGGAGTTGATCCGCGATGGTTTTCGGGTTGCTCTCGTCGGCCGTCCCAATGTCGGCAAGTCAACGCTCTTGAACAGGCTCGCCGACCGGGAAGCGGCGATCGTGTCGGAGGAAGCGGGAACGACCCGAGACATTGTTGAGGTCCGGATCGATCTCGATGGCAGTCTCGTCTTGCTCCAAGACACTGCTGGCCTGCGAACACCGGAGAGCAAAATCGAGCAAGAAGGCATCCGACGAACGCTCGATGCGATTGCTGCAGCTGACCTGGTGCTGCATCTGATCGACGGAGACGGTGAAGATGGCCTGCCTGCCGCTATGACCGCTCAAATCATCCGTATTCGCACCAAGATCGATATGGTTCCAGGAATAGACGATGAGTGTGGGGCTACGCTCTGCATATCTGCTCAGGAGGGCATCGGGATAGATGTGCTACTGTCGAGGTTGCAAACACATGTATCCGCGCGCCTTGGTCACCGACAGACGGCTCTGCCGACCCGTATCAGACATGTTGCGCTCATCAAAGCTTGCTTATCTGAGATAAAAGTAGCATCAGCAGAGGTGGAACTTGGGCCAGAGTTGCGGGCTGAGCATCTTCGGTCTGCATCCGATGCGTTGGGGCGAATCACCGGACGGATCGATGTCGATGATCTCTTGGGCGTCATTTTCGCATCTTTCTGTATTGGTAAGTGATTCACGTGAAACATTCGAGGAGATTTGGAATCTGGCGTGTTTCACGTGAAACATCTGTTCCGATTCTCCGGTCAAAGTTAAGGACAGAGTTATGGTTTACGATGTCATCGTTATCGGTGGTGGGCATGCGGGTACGGAAGCGGCCGCCGCCGCCGCTCGCCTGGGTGCCAACACCCTTCTTGTTACGATACAACAGGCTGCGATTGGCACCATGTCCTGCAACCCCGCGATTGGCGGCCTTGGCAAAGGTCACCTGGTCAGGGAAATCGATGCCATGGATGGACTCATGGGTCGCGCTGCCGACTTTAGCGGGATCCAGTTCCGAATGCTCAACCGCCGGAAAGGACCGGCGGTCCGCGGTCCGAGAACACAGGCCGACCGTAAGCTTTACAGGCAGTCGATCCAGGATCAACTCAGTGCCACCGCCGAGCTGACTGTCGTGCAAGGGGAAGCCTGGGATATCGAGGTCGTCGGCGATGCGGTCTCGACTGTCGTGTTGACTGACGGACGCCGGCTGCAATGCAAGACGGTTGTTCTGACGGCGGGGACGTTTTTGCGGGGTCTCATTCATATTGGTATGCGAAAGATTCCGGCGGGGCGGATCGATGAAGCGCCATCACTTGGCCTGTCCGGGACTCTCGAGCGATTTGGGTTCCGCCTCGGCCGGTTAAAAACTGGCACACCGGCGCGCCTTGACGGCACCACCATCAACTGGGAAAAAGTAGACTGGCAGGACGCCGACGCGGAACCCGTGCCGTTTTCATTCATGACCGATCGCATTACCCGGCGGCAGGTTCGGTGTGGCGTGACCCGTACAACGGCGGAGACCCACAGGATCATTGCTGAAAATATTGGTCTTTCGGCGATGTATTCTGGCCAGATCGAGGGCGTTGGTCCGCGCTATTGTCCATCGATCGAAGACAAGATTGTCCGCTTCGGCGAGCGCGACGGACACCAGATCTTCCTCGAGCCAGAAGGTCTCGACGATCCTACGGTGTACCCGAACGGGATCTCGACGTCTCTCCCCGAATCTGTTCAAGATCTTTTTATCCGGACGATCCCCGGACTGGAGCATACCCGAATCACCCAATACGGGTATGCGATCGAGTATGATCACGTTGATCCGCGCGAGTTGACAGCGACTTTGCAGACACGTCGAATCGCGGGACTTTTCCTGGCGGGGCAGATCAATGGGACCACAGGCTATGAAGAGGCGGCAGCTCAGGGTCTGGTGGCCGGGTTGAATGCGGCCAGGTCTGCGGGTGGTTTGCCGGAGGTCCTTTTCAGCCGGACCAATTCCTATATCGGCGTCATGGTGGACGATCTTACAACGCGAGGCGTGACGGAACCCTACCGCATGTTCACATCGCGCGCGGAGTATCGGCTTACACTGCGGGCTGACAATGCCGATATGCGGTTGACACCACTGGCAATTGATCTTGGCGGCGTATCGAGCGCGCGCCTGACTGCCTTTCAAGCCTATTCCTCTTCGCTCTCGCGTTGTCTTTCTGATCTCCGTGCCCGCTCGGTTTCCGAGAAAGAAGCCAAGGCATTCGGGCTTGATCTGAACAAGGACGGGCAAAGGCGGACAGCCTTCAAGCTTCTCGCCCATCCTGATATCGATCTGACAAAGATCTTCGAGATCTGGCCGGATATCGCGGCCTATCCTCAGCGGGTGCTTGAAGCCGCTGCGATTGAAGCACTTTATGCGGTCTATCTTGATCGACAGGTTGACGAAATCGATGAGCGCCGGAAGGATGAAGATCGTATCATCCCGGCGGATTTCGATTACGGGGGCATGTCGGGTCTGTCCAATGAGTTGAAGCAGAAATTCGAGGCGATCCGGCCTCGTTCGATCGCACAGGCGGAGCGGATAGAAGGGATGACACCGGCGGCGCTGGGTCTCGTCCTCGCCAATCTGAAGCGAAAAGGCGGTCCGGTCGATCGCAAGGCTATATGATTTGATGGACAGTTGGCAGGCAGTGAGAAGTCATTTCGATACCGGTTTTGTTTCACGTGAAACACAGCTTCGCCTTGAACGCTACGTGGCGCTGATCCGGAAATGGCAATCATCGATCAATCTTGTCTCCAATACTACCCTTGATTCCGTCTGGACGCGTCACATTGCTGATTGCCTGCAATTGTCGCGCCTGGTTGGTGGACCGAGGATCTGGCTGGACATGGGCAGCGGTGCCGGTCTTCCGGGTCTCGTCACCGCCATCACACTTCTAGAATGGAACGAAGGCTGGGTTCATCTGGTGGAAAGCAATCACAAGAAGGCGGCATTCCTGCGTCAGGCTATCATTGAGACGGGTGCCCGAGCCAGCGTCCATGCGGTGCGCGTTGACGAGATTGTGGACCGGTTGCCGGACATTGCGGCGATCTCGGCCCGCGCACTCGCCCCGCTTGATGACTTGCTGACAACATGCGCCCCGTTGATGCGCCTCCACCCTGCCCCGGTCTGCTGGTTCCACAAAGGACTGGATTACCGTACCGAAGTGAGATCAGCGCGTGACCGATGGTCCTTCGATCTGGTAGAACATGGCAGCAAGATACAGGATGGCTCAGCTATCCTCGAAATCAGCCACATACGCCCGCGCTCCCAGGATACCGAACACCCATCATGACGCCCTTCAGGAACCGGATCATCACCATCGCCAATCAGAAAGGCGGTGTCGGCAAAACCACTACCGCCATCAACCTGGCGACCGCTCTGGCCGCCATCGGCGAAAATGTGCTCATCGTGGATCTCGATCCTCAGGGCAATGCCAGCACCGGGCTGGGCATAAATCGGCGCGACCGCACCGTTTCCTCCTATGATCTCCTGACCCGGAATGCGAGCGTGGCGGAAACGGCAATGCCGACCGCCGTTCCGCATTTGAGCATCATACCGTCGACGATGGATCTGCTGGGCGTTGAAATGGAAATTGCCGGGACCCGTGATCGCGTCTACCGGCTCAAGAAGGCGCTGCAAGCAGCCGATGCGCAGACGTTTTCCTATGTTCTGGTTGATTGCCCACCATCTCTCAACCTCTTGACGATGAACGCCATGGCGGCAGCTCACTCGATTCTGGTGCCATTGCAATGCGAATTCTTTGCTCTTGAAGGCCTCAGTCAGCTTTTGGAAACAGTCGAGCAGGTGCGCGATACGCTCAATCCGGATCTCGATATTCAGGGAATCGTGCTGACGATGTACGACGCGCGCAACAATCTTGCCCAGCAGGTGGTTGAGGATGTCCGCGCACATCTCGGCGAGAAAGTGTATCGGACGCTCATACCCCGGAATGTGCGGGTGTCGGAGGCGCCGTCCTATGGCAAACCCGCAATCCTGTACGATCTCAAATGCGCCGGAAGCCAGGCATATCTGCAGTTGGCATCCGAGGTGATCCAGAGAGAACGCAGCCGAAAGGCTGCGTGAGTGCAGTTGGCAGGCTGCTTGATTCAGGTCCGTAACGAGTTGGAATGCACCCATGTCTGATGAAGTGTCCAAGAAGCGTCTCGGTCGAGGTCTGGCCGCCCTGATCGGGGAAATCGATCAACCTGCGGCGGAAGCGCCCCGGGCCCCGGTCAATGCCGACCGGCGTGTCCCCATCGAGCATATCAGCCGCAATCCACGCAATCCGCGCCGCAGTTTCGATCCTGCTGATCTGGAAGATCTGGCACGTTCGATCCGGCAGCACGGCATCGTCCAGCCGGTGGTGGTGCGCA
>Ga0105047_10018174_pt1 | contig 10911 bp, 6 predicted proteins | sample MAT04_FD_78384 | JGI IMG/M metagenome (GOLD analysis project Ga0105047, IMG submission 78384) | Freshwater microbial communities from Lake Fryxell liftoff mats and glacier meltwater in Antarctica - MAT-04 (megahit assembly) | ecosystem: Environmental > Aquatic > Freshwater > Ice > Liftoff...
CCTGCTTCTGGGGTGCGGCGGCGTCAGCACGGCGATCCGCAACGACCTGGCCAGCGGGATGATCGAGTCGCACCGGCTGATGCCCGTGTCGGCCGGGGCGGCGATCGCCGGCTACCTTGTCGGGCCGACGCTCCAGACCGTCGCCCTCGCCGGCGCGACCTTCCTGATCGGGCTGGGCGCGACGATGGGGTCGGGGGCGTCGCTGACGCAGTGGGTGATGCCCAGCTTCCTGATCGCCACGTTCTCGCTGTTCCTGTGGGTCACGGTCGCCGTCACCGCGTTCGTCCACCGCGCGCTGCCCCGCGTCATCTTCGGCGCGGCCGTCCTGCTGCTGATCAGCCAGGGCGTGGTGCTCACGCTGGTCCCGGGCGTCTCGCTGCTGATCAGCCCGATGCTCGGTCGGACGGTCTTCAACTTCGCCTGGCGCCTGGGGACGCTGGAGTGGTACCACCACGCGTCGCTGGCGGCGCAGGCCTACTTCGCCACGATCTTCTTCGTCGGGGCCATGCGCAAGTACCGCCGCGGCGACGCCCTGGCGCTTCCGCCGCTGCTGGGGGTGCTGCTGCTGATCGGGTGGGTCGCCGTGGGCTACATCGGCATCGCCAACTGGGACGAGCTGCACCCACTCGCGCTCTCGCGGGTCGGCCCCGGCATGGAGGCGCAGTTCCTCGTCACGTTCATCCTGACGATGATCGTCGCCCTGCTGCCGGTGCTGAACGCCGCCAAGGCGCAGGCCCGCGCCGCCCGCCTCGCCCGCGAGGGGCCGGCGCTGCTGGACACGATGCCGCTGTTGCTCGCCGTCGCGCTGGCGACGGCGGCGAGCCTGGTCCTGTGCGGCGTCGCCCCCTACGCCCGCGCCGGCGTCGGAGACGCCGTCGCGCGCACGGGCGTCGCGGTCTTCGCCCACCTGCTCGCGTGCGGCTACGTCGCCCGCATCCTGCTCGCCGGCGGCGGCAAGCGCGTCAACCTGATGGTGGGCGTCTGGATCGGCGTGGCGTCGCTGGTCCCGATCCTGGCCGACTTCGTGCGGCACAGCGTCTTCGACCGCGACACGGCCGACGTCTTTGGCGTGCTGTTCACGTGCTCGCCGATGGGCGTCATCATCGCCATCTGGGGCGACGCGGCGATCGAGACGACGGCCGGGCTGGTCGTGCAGGTCGTGATCGCGCTGGTGCCGGTGGTGCTCTACCACGCCGGCCGCCGTGCGCGGCCGGCAGCGCCGACGGCGGTGGCCGCGGGGTGAGCGGGCGAGCCCGGTTTAGCGCTCGTTCTGGGGCGGTCTCGCTCGCGCGCCGCGATGCCCGTGGCGGTCAAACGCTTCGCGCCCGCGGCAGTATACGGCGGTGAAGGAGGCCACATGTCCCCGAACCGCCTGCCCCTGATCGCCCTCGTCGCCCTTTGCTCCCTCGACCCTGCTGCCCGCGCTGCCGATGCCGCCGCGCCGGCCACGCGGCCGGCGTGGGTCAACATCTCCGATCCGGTCGTCGCCGACCTCGTCGCCCAGGGGAAGAAGCTCGGTTACCCCGGCCAATCCGCCGGCGTCATTGTTGACATCGGCAATGGCGGGGCGGTCTACCTCGTCATCGCCGGCCAGGGGCTCTGGCGCTCGACCGACCAGGGGGCGACGTTCGCGCTGGCGGCCGACCCCAAGGTGGTCGGCGGGCGGTGCGAGACGTCGTACTCCATTGACCTCGACGCCAGCGGCCCGGGCCGGTTCGCGTGCTTCATGCTCGACGGCAAGTGCGCCTCCACGCTGGACGCGGGCAAGACGTGGCGGCCGATGGCGGACGTCGGGCGGAACTGGGACTACGCCGCCGTCGATTGGGCCGACCCGGATGCCAAAACCATCTTCGCCCTGCGCCACGAGGCCGGCGGCGAGATCTACCTCAGCCGCGACGCGGGGCGGAAGTGGGAGATGATCGGCAAGGACGCGAAGTTCGCCGCCGTCGGGCTCGCCGACGCCCAGACGCTGCTGACGACGAAAGGGGACGGCATCCTCCGCAGCACCGACGCGGGCAAGACGTGGAACCGCGTCTCGGACCTCACGCCCGTCGGGCGGGTGGCGCGGCCGTACAACGGCGCGCTCTGGTGGCTCGCCAAGGAGGGGCTCATCGTCAGCCGCGACAAGGGCCTCACGTGGGCGAAGGTGGGCGGGCCGGTGAACGCCAGCATCGGCCCGTGGTTCGCGAGCGATCGCCACATCGTCGTCGCCGGCAAGGCCGGCTTCTTTGAGACGACCGATGCCGGCCAGACGTGGGCGCTGGTGACGGCGCCGCCGGTGGGCTACACCGTCCCGATGCCCGGCTGGTTCGCCAACCTGACGTGGGACCCGGCCACCGACGTCTTTTACGCTTCTCAGATGGGCAAGCCGGCGTGGAAGTACCGCCGTGGCGCGCCCGCCGCCGCGGCGACGCGCCCCGCCACGGGCGGGTGATACCGGACGCGCGATCCCGTTTCCCGGCCCGACTTCTCACGCTCCGTTAGCAAGCCGCCCGCGCGCCGCCGCGGTATAATCGCCGGCGCGTGACGCTGGCCGGGGCGTCGCGCGCACCTCGGTCGGGTCAGGACACCATGTCGAAACGGAAGAAGACGTCGAAAGCGCCCCGCGAAACAAAGCACGCCGCCGCCGGCGCGAGCGACGAGTTGGCCCCGGCGACGGCGCCCGCCCTGCCGGCGTTCCCGGTCGTCGGGATCGGCGCGTCGGCCGGGGGCATGGAGGCCTGCCGGGAGATCCTCAAGGGCCTGACGGCCGACGCGGGGATGGCGATCGTGGTCGTGCAGCACCTGTCGCCCGACCAGGACAGCATCCTGCCCGAGCTGCTGCAGGCGGCCGGGCCGCTGCCGGCGGTGCAGGTCCGCGACGGGATGGCGGTGGCGCCCGACCGCGTCTACGTCATCCCGCCCAACGCGCAGATGGAGGTCGTGGAGGGGCGGCTGCACCTCACGCCGCGGCCGGACGACGGGACACATCGGCGGCCGATCGACCTGTTCCTGCGGTCGCTGGCGGCGTGGGCCCAGGCGCGGGCGATCGCCGTGATCGTCTCGGGGAGCGATGCCGACGGCGCCGCGGGCGTGCGCGAGGTCAAGGGGGCCGGGGGGATCACGATCGCGCAGGACCCCAAGTCGGCGAAGTTCGATGGCATGCCGCGTGCCGCCATCTCGACCGGCGCGGTCGATCTGGTGCTCCCCGCGTCGCTGATCGGCGCCGAGCTGCTCCGCATCGCGCGCCACCCGCTGCTGACGCGCGACGCGGCCGCCGTCGGGCGCGTGGCGCGGCCCGCGCCCGACGTCGTGGACGCGGCGCAGCCCGACGAGCACCTCCACCGTATCTTCCTGATCCTGCGCAACGCGACGGGGGTGGACTTCACCCACTACAAGCTGCCGACGATCCGCCGTCGCATGCAGCGGCGGATGGTGCTGCACAAACTCACGGGCCTCGAGCAGTACGTGAAGTACCTCCAGCAGAACCCGGCCGAAGTGCGGGCGCTGTACCAGGACATCCTGATCCACGTGACGCGGTTCTTCCGCGACCCCGACACGTTCGTGACGCTCGACGCGCACGTCTTCCCGCAGATCCTGGCCGCCCGCGCGGCGGGAGGCGACGCGCCGGTCCGGGTGTGGGTGCCCGGGTGCGCGACGGGCGAGGAGGCCTACTCGATCGCCATCGCCCTGCGCGAGCACCTGGGCGAGGAGGCGGGGGCCGTGCCCGTGCAGGTCTTCGCGACCGACGTGAGCGAGACGGCCGTCGAGCAGGCGCGGGCGGGCGTGTACCCCGAGGCGATCGCCGCCGACGTGTCCGCCGAGCGGCTGCGGCGGTTCTTCGCGAAGGCCGACGGGCACTTCAAGGTGGGCAAGCCGGTGCGGGACATGTGCGTCTTCGCCCGCCAGGACCTGACGCGCGACCCGCCCTTCTCCAAGCTCGACCTGATCGTCTGCCGCAACGTGCTGATCTACCTCGGGCCGGTCCTGCAGAAGCGGCTGATGAACGTCTTCCACTACGCGATGAAGCCGACGGGCTTCCTGATGCTGGGCAACGCCGAGACGGTCGGCACGCACAGCGAGCTGTTCTTGATCGCGGACAAGCGGCACCGGCTCTACACGCGCAAGGCGACCTCCGCGGCGACCGCCGTCGTCCGGGCTGGGGGCGAGTCGTCGTCGTCCGCCGGTGCCGCGGGCGCCGCCGACCGGGCCGCCGCCGCCGGGGCGCAGCGCCCGCTCCCCGCCGGCGCGGACGCCCGGGCCGCCACCGGGGGCGGCAGCGTGCAGTTGGAGGCCAACCGCGTGATCCTCGCCCGCTACAGCCCGCCGGGCGTGATCGTGGACGACGACCTGCGGATCGTGCAGTTCCGCGGGCAGACCGGCGCGTTCCTCGAGCCCGCGCCCGGCGAAGCGAGCCTCAACCTGCTCAAGATGGCGCGCGAAGGCCTGCTCTACGGGCTGCGGGCGGCCGTCCACGAGGCCCGCCGCGCCAACGCGCCCGTCCGCCGCGACCGGCTCCGCGTCAAGCACGCGGGCGGCGCCGCGCGCGACGTGAACGTCGAGGTCGTGCCGCTGAACGGCGCGCCCGAGGGGCGCCACTTCCTCATCCTGTTCCAGGACGTTGCCGCGCCCCCCCCGCCGCCGCCCGCCCCCACCCCCGGCACGCCGCCGCCGCCCGGCCACAAGGGGAAGGCGCCGCCGGCGCCGGTCGGCGAGGGGGCCGAGCGCGACCGGCAGCTCGCGCGCCTCCAGGACGAGCTGGCGGCCAGCCGGGAATACCTCCAGTCGATCATCCAGGACCTCGAGGCCACCAACGAGGAACTCCAGAGCGCCAACGAGGAGATCCTGTCGGCCAACGAGGAGTTGCAGAGCACCAACGAGGAACTGGACACGGCCAAGGAGGAGCTGCAAAGCACGAACGAGGAGCTGAACACGGTCAACGAGGAGTTGCAGGCCCGCAACGAGGAGCTGTCGCGCGTCAACAGCGACCTGGTGAACCTGCTGGGCAGCGTGCAGATCGCGATCGTCATGGTCACCGGCGACCTGCGCATCCGGCGGTTCACGCCGATGGCCCGGAAGATCCTGAACCTGATCCCGACCGACATCGGGCGCCCGATCGGCGACATCAAGCCCAACTTCGATTGCCCGGACCTGGAGAAGGTGATCCTCGACGCGATCGAGACGGTCACCACCCAGGAGCGCGAGTGCCGCGACCGCAACGGCAACTGGTACAGCCTGCGGGTGCGGCCGTACAAGAACCTCGAGAGCCGCATCGACGGGGCCGTCCTGGCTTTGTTCGACATCGACGGCGTGCGGCGGCAGGAGGCGATGGCCCGCGAGTTCGCAGACGGGGTCGTCCAGGCCGTCCGCGAGCCGCTTGCCGTCCTGGGGGCCGACCTGCGCGTCCGCACCGCCAACCCCGCGTTCCGCGCGCTGCTGGGGACGCCGACGGCCGACGTCGAGGGGCGGCCGGTGTACGAGCTGGGCGGCGGGCGGTGGGACGGCGCGGCCCTCCGCGCGCTGCTCGACGAACGCGCGCTGCCCCGCGCCGGCAACGCCGACGGCTTTCCGATGGTGCTGACGACCCCCGACGGCCGCAAGCGCTCGCTCCGCGTCAACGTGTGCGCCCTGAGCGCCGGCGCCGACCGCCCCGCCCTGATCGTCCTCGCGCTCACCGACGACGACGACGCCCGCGGCAACGCGTGACCGCCCGGCCCGCCCGCCGCGGGGCCGTTTTGCACGTCGTGCGATGCGCCCCCCCACCCGTACGATACTCCCACCAATGCACACGTTGACGGCCAACCTCGCCGACCGAAGCCCCGAGCGCGACCTCGGGGACATGATGGCCGACCTCGCCGACCGCCTGACCACCATGCAGTTCCGCGTGGCGGAGGCGGCGCCCGCCGCCGACCCGGCCCACGTGACGCCCACGGCCGAGGCGATCGAGGGGCTCCAGTCGGCGCTGGAGGAGATGCGCGTCGCCCAGGAGGAGGTGATGACCGCCCGGGCGGAGGCCGAGGCCGAACGGACCCGCTACCGCGACCTGTTCGCCTTCGCGCCCGACGGGTATCTGGTGACGAGCGCCCGGGGAACGATCATCGAGGCCAACGAGGCCGCCGTCGCGCTGCTGGGGGTGCCCGGGCCGTTCATCATCGGCAAGCCGATGGTCGTGTACGTCCACAAGGCCGACCGGCTGGTCCTGGCCGACGCGCTGATGGCGCTGCGGGCGCAGGACCGGGGCGAGTGGACGCTGCGCATGACCCCGCGCCGGGCGGCGGCGGAGATCGTCGTCCACGCGACGGCCGGGGCGGTGCGCAACTGGCTGGGCGAGGTCGAGGCCCTGCGGTGGATGCTCCGCGACGTGACGCGCCAGAAGCGCGAGGAGGAGGAGCTGCAGGCCAGCCGCCAGCAGTTGCGGTCGATGGCCCAGCGGCTCGCGCAGGCCGAGGAGCGCGAGCGGCAGCGGATCGCGACGGAAATCCACGACACGATCGGCCAGACGCTTGCCGTCGCCAAGCTCAAGCTGGGGATGCTGCGCGAGGACGCGGTCCGGGCCAACATCCCCAAGGCGAGGGTCGACTCGCTGGACGAGGTGCGGCGCATGCTCGCCGAGGCGCTCCAGCAGACGCGCACGCTCACGCTGGAGCTCAGCCCGTCCGTCCTGTACGAGCTTGGCCTGGGCGCCGCGATCGAGTGGATGCTCGAGCAACGGGCGGGCCTGGGCGTGCGGTTCGAGTTCGCCAACCAGGCCCAGGGCGTACACCTCCGGCGCGACGCGGCCGTGCTGCTGTTCCAGACCGTGCGCGAGCTGGTCGCCAACGTCGTCAAGCACGCCCGGGCGACCGTGGCGCGCGTCCGCCTGACCCGCGCCGAGGGGGGCGTCAGCGTCGAGGTGGAGGACGACGGCGCGGGGTTCGACGTCGGGCGCTCGCCCGCGGCCCGCGCCAAGGCCGGGAGCTTCGGCCTCTTCAGCATTCAGGAACGCGTGGGCTGCCTCGGTGGCAACCTCCACATCCACAGCGAGGTCGGCGGCGGGACGCGGGTGCGCATCGACGTGCCCGTCCCCGCACCGCGGCGGCCGCGCAAGTCCATGAGTCACCACAAGGCGGAGCCATGACGACCACGACCACGCCCACCACGGCGGCGACGGCGGCCGGGCAGCAGGTACAGAACGTCCTGCTCGTTGACGACCACAAGATCCTGCGCCAAGGGCTGCGGTCGCTGCTCGAGGCCGAGCCCGACCTCCATGTCGCCGCCGAGGCCGACACCGGCCGCCGCGCCCTGGAGATGATCGACGACCTGCCCGAGGTGGCCGTCGTGATCATGGACGTCGCGATGCCCGACCTCAACGGCATTGAGGCCACCCGCAAGCTGCTCGTGCGCCACCCGCGCCTCAAGGTGATCGCCCTCTCCATGCACACGGATCGCCGCTTCGTCAGCGAGATGCTCCGCGCCGGGGCGGCCGGCTACGTGTCGAAGGACTCGGCCTACGAGGAGCTGGTCACCGCCATCCGCACCGTGCAGGGTGGCAAGGTCTACCTCAGCCCCGCCGTCACCGGCGCCGTCCTTGAGGACGTCGTGCCCCGCGCCGGCGCCGGCCCGGCCGGCGCCGCCCCGCCCGCCGCGACCGGCGCCCAGCGGTCGGCATTCACGGCCCTCACCCCGCGCGAGCGCGAGGTCCTCCAGCTCATGGCCGAGGGGCGCGCGACCAAGCAGATCGCCATGGACCTGAAGGTGAGCGTCAAGACCGTCGAGACGCACCGCCGCCAGATCATGGAGAAGCTCGACCTCTTCAGCGTCGCCGAACTCACCAAGTACGCCATCCGCGAGGGCCTCACCACGCTCGCGTGACGCGGGGGGGGGGGCGCGCCCGGCGTAAGTCATCCTTTTCCTGAACCCGCGACAACGGCGTCGTCGTTGCCTTCAATGACCCGTGGGTGGACGAGGACGAATCCCTTTTCCCGCGGAGGCGCGCGGAAGTAGTCGAAGTCCACGAAGCCGCCCGCGGCCTTTGTCGCATAGTCGAACAGCGCGAAACGGTAGCCCATGAAGTGCGGCAGGGTGTACGTCATCCGCAGCGGCTTGCCGATCGCCGTCCACTGCTTGCCGTCAAGGCTGTGGAAAAAACGCGCCGTGTCGGCCCGGTTTGCGAAATCGCATTCCACCTTCAGGTGGACGACGTCCCGGGTCAGTGGCACGCTCTCCACCTCCACCGGCGAACCCGATTCGGCGCTGACCGAAACGATCGATCTGGCGTTCCCGGCCATCTTCACCCCCACGAGGCCGTACCGCTTCTGAAGCACGCCCAGCCCGGCGAAGTCGCCGTCCTTCATCCTGCTCATGTCGATGGAGGTTGCGCCGGAGCATTGCGGGCCGAACGTCCGCTGGGTGAGCGTGTTGCGGGCCGACAGGAAATCGCCATCGACCCGGCCCGTGGTCAGCCGCAGGAAGCCGGGGCGCCCGGTCAACGACCAGTTGGCCTCGTCCGGGTTGTGGTTCCACTGCCAAACCAGCGGGAGGATCGGTTCGCCGGGGCGGCCGTCGAATTCGTCCGAGGCGACGATGCCGGGGATGAGGCCTTTGCTGGCCGGAAGGTTCAGCGTGTCGGGCGCCTTGCCGTCCACGCCGAGCACCGGCCAGCCATCCTCCCACTTGACGGGCACGAGGTACGGAACGCGGCCCACCGCGCCGGAATCGCGAAAGAGGTAGGCGTACCAATCGCCCCCGGGCGTGTCGATGAGGCCGCCCTGCGCAACGCCCTTGTCCCGCAGGGCGACCCGGCCCTCGTACGGGCCGGTGATCTTGTCGGCGCGGTGAACGATCACGGTGCGCATGCCGCCCCTGGGCCAGGCGATGTTGAACACGTAGTACCTGCCGTTGACCTTCCGCAACTGCGACCCCTCGGCCGGGAGGCCGGCGTTGGGCCCGGCCACCCGGGTGGCGTTGTCGATGATGACCTGGTCCACGCCGCCGGGCAGGAGGCCGGTGACGTCCTTCTTCAACTCGACGAGCCGCAGGTTGCCGGCCCCGTGGATCATGTAGACGCGCCCATCGTCGTCGAAGAACAGGCTGTGGTCGTGCAGCGCGGGGCGAAACGAGTTCTCGGCCCACGGGCCCTTCTCGATATCCTTCGTCCGGTAGACGTGTGTCCGGCCGGTGGTGCTGGCGAACGTCGTCGCGTAGTACGTGCCGTCGTGAAAACGAAGGCTGCTGGCCCACGAGCCCGCGCCATAGGCGTTCTTCCCGTTCCTGAGCGTCAGGGCGTCATTGTCGGCAGGCGTGGCGTAGGCGTAGCCAACCACCTGCCAGTTCACCAGGTCCGTGGACTTCATGATCGGAAGCCCCGGGCTGAGGTGCATGGTGGTGCTGCTCATGTAATACATGTCCCCCACGCGAATGGCCGCGAGGTCCGGGACGTCCGCCCAGATGATCGGGTTTCGCGCGCGGCCGCCGTCCGGCTGCGCGAGCAGCGGAGGCGCGAGCACGAACGTCAGGGCAAACGCCACCAGGCAGGTGCGCGGTTTGTTCATGGGAGTTTGCGAGTGCTTGCCCGCGTCAACGGAAACGAAGGAACGCCTCAATCTCCGGCCCGGGTCATCTTCAGCAACCCAAGCGGCGCACAGTGATACCCCCGCAGGTTCGGGTTGGCGTCGAGGCAATAGGGCTTGGCGCTGGCCGCTTCGGACCAGTCCTTGAAGCTCACGTAGACCATGCTCCTGTTGCCCCGATCGTTGGCCGTGGTCGCGTAGACGTGCCACTTGTCGCCGTAGTGGACCACCGTGGGGTCCTTCACGGAGATCAGCTTGTGGGCGGCGTCGGAGACCGGCGGGATCAGGATGCCGCTGGACTTCCATTGGAACGGCGCGGAGATCGCCGCGGGCTGCGTGCTGGCGGGCGCTGGCGCCGTCTCGGCCGCCGCGGGCAACAGGCTGGCCGTCGCGATCGCGATCACCGCAAAACGTTGGAGGACGCGTGCCGTTGACATGGGGGTCATTCTTCTGGTTTTGGTCGAGCCCTTGTCGGTCACTTCCCGTTGGGCGCGCGAGCCGGATTGGCGGCCCGCAGCGCGTCGAGGACAGCCTTGAACGCCGGCTTCGGCCGCAACTGCCGGGCGAACAGCAGCGGGTGATTGGTGCGACCGCGGACCGGGAAGTTGTTCAGCCACGAATCGCCGTCGGTCGCCCCCCAGAAGGTCACGCGCGTGACCTGCGGGTGGCGCGTGAACAGCCCGAACAACTCCCCGTAGCGCTGGGCCAGCTTCTGCTGCACGTCGTCGGGCAACCCCGCCTGGTACGGGTCGCGTCCCTGCCGCTCGGTGGCGTTCAGGTCGGCGCCGCCGCCCCGGCTTCGGGGCAGCACGTCCACGTCCAGCTCGGTGATCATGACCTTCAGGCCCTCGCCCGCGTAGGCCCGGATGCCGCGCTCGATCTCCGCGATGCCGGGCGACCCCAGCGCCCAGTGCCCCTGAATCCCCACGCCGTCGATCCGCAGCCCGGCCGCCTTGATCTGGCGAACCAGCCGCAGCGTCCGGTCGCGCTTGGTGCCCAGCTCGATGTTGTAATCGTTGTAATACAGCTCGGCGTCCGGGTCGGCCTGGTGGGCGAACTCAAAGGCCTTGAGCACGAAGTCGTCCCCGATCGCCCGGCGGGCCGGCGTGTCCCGCAGCCAGGGCTCGGGCCCGTCGTTGACCGCCTCGTTGACCACGTCCCACCCCTTCACCTTGCCCTTGAAATGCCCGGCGACGCCCTCAATGTGCGCCTTGAGGTTCGCCAGCGCGGCCTCGCGCGGCAGCGGCTTCCCCTGCTCGTCCTGGAACATCCACTTGGGCGACTGCTGGTGCCAGCAGAGGGTGTGGCCGACAACCTGCATGTTGTTTGCCCTGGCGAAGGCAACGATCTTGTCCGCCCGCTCGAAGGTGAATGTCCCCTTCAC
>Ga0105047_10018175_pt1 | contig 10911 bp, 9 predicted proteins | sample MAT04_FD_78384 | JGI IMG/M metagenome (GOLD analysis project Ga0105047, IMG submission 78384) | Freshwater microbial communities from Lake Fryxell liftoff mats and glacier meltwater in Antarctica - MAT-04 (megahit assembly) | ecosystem: Environmental > Aquatic > Freshwater > Ice > Liftoff...
AGCGTGTTCCACTCGCCCTCGTCGATGGCGGTGGCCTGTGCGGTGAGCGTGACCACGCCGTCGAACAGGTCTGGCCGCTGGCGCACGGCCAGTTCGCTCTGCCGCGGCAGCTTGAAGCGCTGCACCGTACCGCCCGGATTGTCGGCTTCCTCGACGCAGTAGACCAGCGGCCCGCGCTTGAGCGCCACACGGCCCGCATCCATCACCACCGCAGGGTGGGCGAAGTGGCGCTCGGCCGGCATGGGCAACTCGAGCGCGATGCGGTCACCCTTCGCCCAGGTGCGGTGGAGGGTGGCGTAGCCGTTGACCACGTCGGCCTGGACCAGCTCGCCGTTGACCTTGATCGACGCGCCCTTGCACCAGCCCGGCACGCGCAGCTTCACGTCGAAGGCCTTGCTGGTCTCCGGCTCGACGGTGATGGCGATGTCGCCGCTCCACGGATAGTTCGAGACTTCGCGCACCGCCACCTGGGTGCCGCCAACATCGAGCGTCGTCGAGATGCCGCCATAGAGGTGGAAGGCAATGCCGTCCGGCGCCGTCGAGACGAAATAGCCACCCACCGAGGCGACGAGGCGCGACACGTTCATGGTGCAGCACGGGCAGGTGTGCCAGTCCCAGCGCGTCGGCCGGCCATTGCTCTCGAGCGGGTTCATGTAGAAATAGTGCTCGCCGTCGCGGCTGAGGCCGGCCAGCGCACCGTTGAAGAGCGCCGTCTCCAGCACGTCGGCATATTTGCCGTCGAGATCGAGGTGCAGCATGCGCTGGGCCCAGAAGATCAGCGCGACGGAAGCGCAGGTCTCCGCATAGGCGGTCTGGTTGGGCAGGTCGTAGTCGTAGGTGAAGCCCTCGTTGCTGGCCGATGGGCCGAGGCCGGCGGTGATGTACATCTTGGTGTCCATCACGTCGCGCCACAACGTCTCGCACGCCGCCTTCAGCGCCGCATCGCCGAGCTCGACGGCGAGGTCGGCCATGGCGGTGTACATGTACATGGCACGCACCGCGTGCCCCACCACCTTGTCCTGCTGGCGAACCGGCTTGTGCGACTGCGAGTACTCGTAGTTGCCCTGGACGTAGCGCTGGAACTCCCAGCCCTTCTTCTCCCGCTCCTCGCGCTCGACGTCGAAAAAGTGCGGGCTCGGGTTGCCGCGCTCGTTGATGAAATAGGCCGCGAGATCGAGGTGCTTCTTGTCGCCGGTGAGGCGATAGAGCTTGATCAGCGCGATCTCGATTTCCTGGTGGCCGTCATAGCCGCGCTTCTGCCCCTCGCCTGTGCCGAAGGTGGCGCGGATGTGCTCGACATAGCGCTCCATGACATCGAGCCAGCGGCGGCGGCCGGTGGTCTCGAAATAGGCGATGGCGCCTTCCAGCATGTGGCCGGCATTGTAGAGCTCATGGTTGTCGCGCAGGTTGCTCCAGCGCTTTTCCGGCTCGCGCCCCAGATACCAGGAGTTGAGGTAGCCGTCGGGCGCCTGCGCCGCCTCGAAATCGTCGATGATCGCCTCGATCTTGGCCTCGATGGCCTCGTCGCGGCGATGGCTGAGCGCATAGGACGCCGCCTCGATCCACTTGCCGATGTCGGAATCCCAGAACACCTGCACTGTGAAGCCGTTGGCATGGCGGGGGAAGCGCAGCGGCGGCGGCGGGTTCGGCAGCTTCAGCATGTCGAGGGCGGTGTATTCCTTCAGCTTCTTGTGCTGGCTGGGAATGGTTCGGGCCAGGACGGTATCGAGCCGCTCCTTCCAGAAATCGCCCTCGAGGCGCACGTTCACGAAGCGGACGGATTGGTATTGGCTCATTCAGGTCTCCTCTTCGCCGCACCGCCGAGCAAGCGGGCGGGCACTATTATCGTTCACCGGCGGCTCGAGTCCCGCACGACCAGCGTGCAGGGAAGCCGACGCAGCCCGCGGATGGTCTCGCCGCCGATCATCTCCATCAGCAGCCGCCCCGCCTCATGGCCGAGCGCAGCCAGGTTCATGTCGATGCTCGAGAGCGGCGGACGGGCCGCCTCGGTCATCACGTTCCAGTTGTCGAAGCCGACGATCGCCACCTCTGCGGGCACCTCGATGCCGCGCTCGCGCAGCGCTTCGGCGGCACCGCGGGCGATCTGGTCGTTGCCGCAGAACAGCCCGTCCGGCGTCTGGCCGGCGCCGTCGAACAGCCGGGCCACGGCCTCGCGGCCCCAGGCTTCGGACCAAGGTCCGGGCAGGTAGGACTGAGGCTGTTCGATCAGACCCGCCTCGGCGAGCGCCCGCGCGTAGCCACGCCGCCGCAGCATCACGGATTCGAAGCGTTCGGGGCCAGTCACGTAGGCGATGCGTTTGCAGCCGACCTCGGCCAGGTGCTTGACCGCCAGCCGCGCCCCGCCCTCATCGTCGGGCACCAGCGACACGGAGTCCTCGTCGTCAGCCTGCGAGAACACGTAGATGACCGGCAGCCCAGGCGGCAGCGGACCGACCGGGCGGCGCTTGTCGGAGCGGCGGGCGGTGACGACGAGACCATCGATGCGCTTGCCGAGCAGGTGATCGAGATGCTGCCGCTCGCGCTCAGGATCATCGGTGGCGTTGCACATGAACACCCCGATCCCCTGGTCGGCGAAGCGCTCCTCGAGGGCCTGGAAGATCGGCAGGGTGAAGCGCCCGAACGCGTCGGTCGAGATGATCCCCACCGTCATCGAGCGGGTGCGGTGCAGGCTCTGCGCCATGTCGTTGGGGCGATAGCCGATCTCGCGCGCCACCCGCTGCACCTTGTCGCGCGTTTCCTGCCGCAGCCGGCCGTTGGCGTTGAGCGCCTTGGATGCCGTGCCCAGCGACACGCCAGCGGTAGTCGCCACGTCGCGAATGGTCGGATGCTTCCTGCCCGTGTCGCTCATCGCGGATTCCGTCTGGCCTCAGCCTTTGATCGCCCCGGACATGAAGCCCCGGACGTAATAGCGCTGCAGCAGCAGGAACAGCAGGATGCACGGCACTGACATGATCACCACGCCCGCTTCAGTGGCGCCGTAATTGATGACGCCCATGGTCTGCTGGCGCATGTTGGCCACCGTTACCGGCAATGGCTGCTTCAGCGGATCGGTGAGGAGGATGAGCGGCGCGAAGAAATCGTTCCAGGCAGCGAGGAAGGCGAAGAGCCCGACCGTCACCAGCCCCGGCGTCACCGAGGGCAGCATGATGCGCCACAGTGTGCCGAAGGTGCTGCACCCATCGATATGCGCCGATTCCTCCAGTTCGCGCGGGATGGCCTCGAACGAGATGCGCATCATGTAGGTGGCGAAAGGCAACTGGAACATCGAGATCATCAGCGCCACGCCGACCAGCGAGTTGGACAGCCCCAGGGCGTTGAGCATCACATAGAGCGGAATGAGCAGCGTCGCATAGGGCACCATCAGGATCGACAGGGTCAACAGGAACAGCGCGTCCTTGCCCCAGAACCTGAAGCGCGCGAAGGCGTAGCCGCCCAGCGTCGAGATCAGAAGCGTGATCACCACCGTGAGGATGGAGATCACCGCGCTGTTGGCCGCCACGGTGGGCAGCCCGGCGCCGAAATCGAACATCGTCTTGTAGTTGCCAAAGCCGAAGCCGTCGATCTGTCCGGTGCTGGCCTGGGGGCTGATCGAGGCGTAAAAGCTCCACAGCAGCGGGAACAGGAAGATGATCGCGAGCCCGCCCGTCAGGACGTAGTAGGGCGTACGGCCCAGAGCTGAGTGTTTTTGTCCGGCCATCATGTGACTAATCTCGCTCCGATCCGCGCAGGAAGCGGAACTGCAACAGGTTGATCAGCACCAGGACGATCAGCACGATGATCGACAGTGCTGCGGCGGTGCCGAGGTTCTGGCGCTGGAATGCCTCGCGATAGATGACCTGCACCGCCGTGACCGTGGTGTTGTCCGGCGCGCCCTTGGTGAGGATGAAGAACTGGTCGAAGGCCAGCAGCGAGCCGGTGACGCAGAGGATGGTCGCAAGCGATAGCGACGGCCGGAGCAGCGGCAGGGTAATGTGCCGGAACAGCTTCCACGGCGTCGCTCCATCGAGCGCCGCCGCCTCGTAGAGGTCGTCCGGGATGCCCTGCAGCCCCACGGTCAGGATGAGCATGTAGAAGCCGGCGAATTTCCACACCACGAGGAACGTGGTCGACAGCAGCGCCGCGAACGAGGAACTGAGAAAGGGAATGGGCCCATCGATCAGGCCGAGCGCCTCGAGCGGCGGACTGATCGGGCCGATGGCCGGCGAGTAGAAGCCGTAGGCGAGCAGCGACGCCGCGGCGAGCCCGACCGACACCGGCAGCAGGAAGACCGTACGCAGGACGCCCGACCAGCGGCTCACGGTCTGCACCAGCAGCGCCAGCCCCAGCCCGATGCCGAGCAGCAGCACGGTCACCAGCACGGTGTACTGAACGGTGAACCAAACCGACGGCCAGAATAGCTGGTTGCGCCAGATGGACACGTAGTTCTTGGGAAAGTTGAAGCCTTCGTCGCCGGTCAGCAGCCCGTATTTGCTGAGCGACATCTTCGCCACCAGCACCAGCGGGGTGAGGAAGAACACGAGGATGAAGATCAGCGTCGGGATGGTGTAGGCGAACCCGACAAGCTGGCGGCGCAGGCTGGCGCGGAAGCGGCGGGCCGGTGGTTGTGCCGCTGCTGCCTCTGAGATCGACGGTGAAGTCACGGTGGGTCCCTCGCCCTGAGGTCTATCGGCCCGGCCCCCTTGCGAAGGGGCCGGGCCGAGCACACTGCAAGTTACTCGCTGAGCGAGTCGGTCATGGCCTGGTTGTTGGCCTCGAGGTTCGCCCCATCGCCGAACACGGCGTCACGGAAGGTGACGATCCACGGCCCCTGCGGGTCGTTGAAGGTGGCACCGAAGTTCTTGCCGAGCGGCGTCTGGCCTTTGGCGCCGATCGTGTTGAACAGCTTCACGCGCGGGTCGGTAATGTACTTGTTGTCACCGAGGTCGGTGCGGGTCAGCACGTTGCCGTACTTGGCCACGACCTCGACCTGGGCTTCCTCGGACTGCACCCAGGCGATGAAGTTCCACGCCGCATCGGCCTTCGTGCTGTCGCGCGAAATCCCGATGTCGTCGCCGCCCACGAAGGTGGACTGGCCACCGGTCAGGCCGGCGATCGGCGCAACGCCGATATCCGCATCCTCGAGCCCGTTACCGACGAGGCTGGAGATTTGGGTTGCCGGCATCGGCTGGATGCCGATGACGCCCTTGGGGAAGTAGGCGGTCCAGGTCGGGCCGGCCTCGTCCTTGCTCTCCGGCATCATCACGGTGCCGTCGGCGACCATGTCGCGGAAGATCTTGAAGATCGACTTCCACTCGTCGCTGTTGAAATGCGCCTCGGTGCCTTCGGGGTTCATGATCGTCTCGCCGTCGGCCCAGGCGATGGGGAACCAGGTGAAGGCATTGCAGCCGCCGCAGTTGCCGCCGAAATAGGTCCCGTGGACGTCGCCGCCGAGCTTGGCGACGGCGCGGGCCTGGTCGGCGAATTCCTGCAGGGTCGTCGGGCCCTTTTCAGGGTCGAGGCCAGCCTGTTTGTAGAGCTTCTTGTTCCACATCCACACCGACAGGTCGGCGATGAACGGCATGCCGTATTTCTTGCCGTCCCAGGTGGCGACATCGATGCCGGCCGGCGCCACCTTGTCGATATTCGGCATGGCGTTGATGCGGTCGGTGATGTCGGTGAACAGGCCCGCCGAGGTCCAGTTCGGCATGAACACCACGTCGGCCGAGAACAGGTCGGGCAGGCCGTTGGCGGCTGCGGCGGCGCCGATCTTGGTCTGGTAGTCGTCGGTCACCACGTAGGTGGCGGTGACCTGGTTCTTGTGGCTGGCGTTATAGGCCTGCACCAGTTGATCGACACGAACCTGCGTTGCGGCGCGGGTCCAGAGCGTCAACTGGGTGCCGTCGTCGACACCCAATCCGTCCTGTGCCAGCACGGGGCCGGCGATCGAGGCGAGCACGCCAATGGCGGCTGCCAGCTTGGTCAGCTTCGAAAGTCTCATCAATTTCCTCCCATTGCCGCCTGAGCGACACTCCAGGAAAAACCTCCCCGAAACAGGCAGCCGGTCGGTTCTGCGACCTGTCCGGCAATCAGGAAAAGCTTTTCTCAAACATGACTGCCATGTTTTCGGGTCACAGGCAAGAGATTGGGAAAAGCTTTTCTTTGACCTGTCGGTCAGGACGGCCGGGAGCCGGAACAGTGCTGTGGGGGTCGAGCGCCCGCGTTCAGGCCGTCGCCACCAGCGGGGTGTCGAGGTGCTTCAGTTCGTCCACCCAGTTGACCACGTTGGCGACCGCCACCTCGTCGGTCAGGAACTCCTCGGCCAGCTCCGCCAGCCGCAGGGCCGAGGTGTAGAGCATGACCTGGTCGCGATCGACTTTGCGCCGGGTCAGCTCCTCGTAGCGGTCGATGATCCGCAGCGTCAGATCCGCCGAGATCCAGTTGGAGTAGCTCAGATCGCGGTGGCGGGAGCCGAAGCCCGAATCGGCGAAGTCGTAGACCCCGTTGAGCGTGACGGTGGTGAAATCGAACGCCATGTTCCAGCCATGGCCATCGAAATAGCCGTAGACCAGCTCGTCGCCCGCAGTGGTGAGCTTGCGATAGGCCGCCACCACTTTTCGCGCCCAGCCTTTGTAGCCGCGCGGCAGGCGGGGCACGGCCCGGTCGAGGATTTCGTCGGGGCTCATCCAGGGATCGACCGAGACCGCGCCCGCCTGCTGCATGCGGGAGAGCGGCAGCTGGTGGAGCTCGGCATAAAGCTGCGCCATACGGGTGGCGAGGGCGTTGCGGGGCCCCTCGCCCAGCATCAGGTAATCGTCGGCGAGCAGTTTTTCGCCCGGGATGGCGCGGTGTTGGGTGAACGGCTCGTCGCCATCATGCAGCACCGGCTGCGGCAACGGCATGGTGACGCGCGGCCGGAGGAAATTCAGCATCGCCACTTCGCGCTTCAGCCGCTCGCGGGCGGGGTCGTTACGGGCAAACTTGAAGATCAGCCCGTCATACCCCAGCGCCACCGAATCCCACCCTTCGGCGAGCGTGACGAATTGCGCGCCGACAAGGTGTGGCAGCCGCGAAATTATCAGCGAGCGGTAACGCGCCAGATCAGCAGATTCGGGCTGCAGCATGTCCCCCTCGCAGACTCGTGCTTTGGGAGTCTAGCGGGGAGAAGACGAAAAGCAAATCAGCGCGCTGCAATTCTCGCACCCTGTGCTGCGGATGCGCCGGCTGGACGTTGGCAGGCGAGCGCGGCTAGCAGGCAAGCTTCATCGGCCTGCTGCGGTACGGCACGCCGAGCGCTTCGGCTACCGCCTTCTCAAGCATAAGGTCGAGATCGGGGCGAGTCATGTCGACGTCTCCTTGATCTGCGGGCCAGCGGGACCCCGGATGTGGCAGCAGCAACTGCAGGCGCCCCAAAAGAGTTGCCGCCGGCGATCCTCAGCTTTTGGTGATGTCCTGGTAGCGGTTGATTCACTTCACTGGAAAACTTCGCGATACGAATTTACTTTTGGTCGATGCTTGGCCGCCAAAGTGCAGTCCATACGGACCCGCCAGAAGGCACATGAAGGCAAGAATGGCCAAAATAGCCCTGATCCTGCTCGCTCTCGTCGCCAGCTTCGTCACCCCAGTATTCGCCGACGACTGGGTCGCGCAGAAGTTGCGCGGCAAGGTGCTCGAACTTGTCGATGGCGCCTGGCAACCGCTCGTAAGAGGCGACGCGGTGCCCGATGGTCACGTGGTGCGAACGCTCGGCAACACCCGTGTGCTGTTTCGGCGCGGCACCGAGACGGTGGAACTTGGTCCCGACACCCAGGTCGCGTTCTTTCATCGTGCGAGCGACGGGTTCACCACGGTGAAGCAGTATTTCGGCGAGGTGAAGGTCGAGGCCGACATCGAGAACGTGCGCCACTTTGCGGTGCAGGCGCCGCAACTGGTGGCGGTGGTGAAGGGCACGGTCTTCGTGGTCCGCTCCGACGACAGGGGCGCCAGCGTCGAGGTGATACGCGGCGCCGTGGCAGTGACCTCGGCGGCCGATCATTCGAGCGTGACGGTTCGTGCCGGCCAGGAAGCGAGCAGCGGCGAGACCGGAACGCTGACGGTGAGCGGCACAGGCACGCTGCCTACGGTGGTTGATGCCAAGGGTAAACCGCTCGATACAACCGACGACTCCGTCAAGGTCACCAAGTCCCGTTCGAACGGCAAAAACTCGGACAAGTCCGACAAGGATAAGTCCGGCAATGGCAAGTCCGACGACCATAAACCCAGTCAGGATGGCTCGGACGACGACGACGAGTCCGAGAATAACGGCAACTCCGGCCATGGCGGCAAAGGCAACAAGGGCTCGGATCAGTCGAACCATGGCGGCGGCAATGACGCTGAGGACGACTGACGCGGGCTCGCGAGGTATCCGGGGTCAAGCGCGGGGTGACGGGCAAGGTCTGAGCCTGCGCGAAGAAATATGCGAGCCCGGGCCTCAGGCGCCGGGCTTTTTGTCACCCGGCTTAACTGGCCGCCTCGGGACCGGTGCAAAGCGCACCCCGCCGATGAGGTCGACCGGGGGCGGCGTTGGCGGAGGGGGCGGCGGCTCGGGAACAGCGACCGGCTGAGGGACGACCACGGGCGGTTCGGGCTTGGGAGGTGCTACGGCGGCCGGGGTGATGATGGCGGGAGCAGGCGGCGCTTTGGGCGCCGGGGCCGGGGCGGCGACGGTATAGACGATAGCTACCGGGGCCACAGCGGCTGGCCGGGGTGGCGGGGCTGGGGCCGCTGCAAGCGGGACCGCCGCAGGCGGCTGCACCGGCGCAGGCATGACTGACGCCGGCTTTGCTGGCGCAGGCTTCACCGGCATGGGCGGCGGCTTGATGGGGGGTGGCGGCGTGACTCCGACGGGTTTTCGCGGCTTGACGACGGCGGGCGCAGCCTGCGGCTGGGCCACCGGGGCGAACGCCGGGGGCGGCGTAGCCACTGTTGCAGCCGGCGGCCGCATGATCGGAGCTGGTGCCGGTGGGACGGGCGTCAGCGACTTCGGAACCGGCGCCACGACAGGCGTCGAGGGCACCGGGCGGGCAGGTACCGGCGCAACCTGACGCGCCACGACAACGGGCTTTGGTGCTTGTGGCGCAGCCGGCGTGACGCGGTTCGCCTCGGCCTCGATCACCACCACCGGGTTGGGCGGCGGCGGTGGCGGCGGCGCAGGCTTGGGCGGCGGCAGGATGATCACCTGCTCGGGCGGAGGCGGTTCGGGTTCGGGCGGAGCCTCGGGCTCAGGTGCGGGCAGAGCCTCGGGGTCAGGCAAAGGCTCGGGCTCGGGCTCAGGTTCAGGGCTGGCTATCGGCGCCATGGTCACGGCGACCCGGTGGGGTCGGGACTCGAGCGCGCGGGTGAGCGCCGCGATAGTGTTTGGCTCGGCCGGCTCCTCGTCGGCCTGCCTGTCCTGGGCGAGCGGCGCCGGTTGCGGTTCGATGGGAACGCTGAGCGCCGCCTTGGCCCGGCGCCGCATCGTGCTCGACTGCTCGTCTCTCGGCGTGGCCCGCGGGGGCGACACGCTGCGCTTCGCGATGGCCCGGCGCTCCAGCGCCGCGTAGCCCATGAGGAAAACCATCGACACGGTGACGCCGAGCGCCAGCCCAACCAGGATAAACAGCAGCGCATCAGCCGGCATGGCCGCGCTCCTCCGACCCAAATCCTTTGCTGGAGCGACACATAGAGACCGACCCGTACCCCGACTTCGGCTGGCTTTGTAGCACGGATGAACGACGCCCTTGCAGCGGTCGGGACGGAAAAAACGACGCGGGGGATTACTGGCGGCACAGCCCTCGCGAACCCGTCTCGAACCCGATGGTCAGCGAAACAGGTTCTGGATCTCCCTCAGGAGCGTCGCCGGGTGAAAGCGCCGCCGACGTATCCGTGCCGGGAACGTCTCGCGATGCAGCATTTCTTCCTTGTGCAGCCTGTCGAGCTCATCTGGCGCGGGACGGATGTAGTCGACCTCCACCTCAGCCCGCACCTGCAAAGCGTTCCAGCCCTGGCGGGCGAAGGTTTCCGGCGTCATGTGTATGCCGCGCGCCCCGATATAGCGCGCCGCCGCCGGCATGGTGTTGAGCGACACGGCACCCAAGGCGTAGCTGATGGCCTTTTTCACATCGTCCTGCGATGTGTGCACGGGAACGACACCGTGGCTCCGCAACTCGGCCGCGATGGCAAGGCCCGAATGACGCGCATAGTCGGTCAAGTCGGTGAGGGCGTAGTACCGCGCCATCAGCGGCTGCATGCGCTGCCAGTGGCTGCGTCGCAACCCGAACGCCCAATGATGCGCCAGCCGCCGCAGGTAGCGGCGTTCGCGCTCCTGTACCTCGATCGGCTCGCGCAGGGCCCCGTACGCCGCGAAGTAGCCGACCGGCCGGGACAGGTTCTCGGTTGCCTCGGCAACGCGATCGAGCAGGTCCAGGTAGGCCGGGTGGACGACCATGTCGTCCTCGAAAAAATAGACGATCTCATTCAGCGGGTCGGCAAACAGCTCCGCTTCGGCCCGCCGGAAATTCAGCGCCACGCCGAGATTGTGGGGCGACAGCCGCACCTCACCCCATGGCACCAGTTCGGTGAACACCGCGACGGCTGCGGCAATATCCGCATCCTTGGCCCGGCGGCGCCGCGACAGGGGGTTGACCGCCCCGTCCTGGAACAGCACGACGCGCCGCCGCCGCAAATCCTGCCGCTGTGCCACCAGCGCGGCAAGTGTCTGCCGCAGGTAGTCCGGCCGGTTGAACGACATGACGGCAATGGGCGCCAGCCACTTCGTCACGCCATTGGCAGGGTTTTCCGTGATCGACATCCACTCTCCTGCCGGAGGAAATCGGCCGAACGCACCGGTGCCGAAAACGCTGGTGGGGAGGGTGGTGCCGCATGCCGGAATCGAAC
>Ga0105047_10018177_pt1 | contig 10911 bp, 7 predicted proteins | sample MAT04_FD_78384 | JGI IMG/M metagenome (GOLD analysis project Ga0105047, IMG submission 78384) | Freshwater microbial communities from Lake Fryxell liftoff mats and glacier meltwater in Antarctica - MAT-04 (megahit assembly) | ecosystem: Environmental > Aquatic > Freshwater > Ice > Liftoff...
CTAGTAAGACCGACGGTAAGCGTGTCACCGCCGACCCCGGAAAGTACGCGAGTGGCCGAAGTGCCCGCCGCGTGCACAGAAACGGTGCAGGCCCTCGGTGCGCAGGGCAATATCGGAACAGTTGTGGCCAGGCTTCAGTCAACGGCCACCGGTAGCGATCTGCGCGGCGCCAGCGACTACTTCTCCGGTGTCAACGCAGTGTTGTCCCCCATCATGACGCAGGTGGGCAACAAATGCCTGAGCGCTGTGGTTGCCGGGGAAGCCCCGGCCAAATACGCCACCTTCATTTCTGCGCTGAGGCAGGCACTCAACGATGGCTCGATGATCGCGATCGACGGAGTCGCCAATAACAATGACTTGTCCCCCGAACAGCAGACAACCCTCAATACTGACGCGCAGGCGCTACAGGCCTCGTATCAGGCGGTGGTTCGAGCCAGCGCATCACCGAGTGTGTCCGAATCAGCCAGCCCCACAGGCTCAGCCAGCCCCACAGAATCGTCGAGTCCCACAGGCTCAGCCAGCCCAACCAAGTCTGCCAGTCCGACGAAGTCAGCCAGTCCTAAGGGCTCGGCCAGCCAAGGCGAGGCCCGCGCTTCACTCGTTCCCTGAAAGCACTTCCCGCAACCACCATCACAGGAGAAGCTCTACCTATGACTGCTGAGTCCCAGCCCATCTGGACACCAAGTGCTCAACGTGTCGCGGGCAGTGCCATGGATGCGCTACGCATCGAGCTCGGTGAGGTCACTGGGCACCCGTTGGTTGACAGTGTCGCGCTTCATCAATACAGCCTGGACAATCCCGGCGACTTCTGGGACGTGGTGTGGGGCGAATTTGGTGTGATAGGTGACCGCGGCGATGGTCCGGCGTACGTGCTCCCGCCTGCGGGTAAGGACATGCGGGAGGCGAAGTTCTTCCCCGCCGCGACGCTGAACTTTGCCCAAAACTTACTCGCCGGGGGCGATCAGCCAGGTGCGGCCCAAGATGCGATCGTCTATGTCCGCGAGGACGGAGTGCGCCGCAGTGTGACGTGGGACCAACTGCGCGAGGACGTCCTTGCCCTAGCGGTTGGCCTGCGAACTGCGGGAGTCGGACCAGGTCATCGGGTGGCCGCCTGGATCCCGAACGTTCCCGAGGCGATCATTGCGATGCTGGCTACGGCTTGGGTGGGTGCGACCTATACCTCGACGAGCCCTGACTTCGGTGTGGCTGGTGTCTTAGACCGGTTCGCACAGGTGGAGCCCACAGTGCTTATTGCGGCTGATGGGTATGTTTATGCGGGCAAGCGGCATAGTCGCCTGGCTTTACTGCCCGAGGTAATTGCGGGCCTGCCGACGTTGCGAGCGGTCATCGTTCATGGGGAGTTGGACGAGGACCCCGACCTAGACTCGATTCGCGAGGCCAGCGACTCGCCCGTCCCGCTGCTCGACTGGACGACGGCCCTGGACGCGGGTCATAAGAATCGCGGGAATGCTTCGGCCGGAGCAGCCAACCAGGCGCCACTTTTCGCCTTCGACAATCCGCTATATGTGTTGTATTCCTCCGGCACGACTGGTGTCCCCAAATGCATCGTTCACCGTAGCGGCGGCATCTTGCTCAAACACCTCGTCGAGCATCGGCTCCACTGCGATATCCGGCCCGGTGACCGAGTCTTCTACTTCACGACCTGCGGCTGGATGATGTGGAATTGGCTGGCAAGCGTCCTGGCCAGTGGAGCGACGGCGGTGCTCTACGACGGTTCGCCATTCCACCCCGACAGCCACGTGTTGTGGGACCTGGTGGCGGATGAGGACGTGACGCTGTTCGGCACCAGCGCTAAGTTCCTCGACGCTTCGGCCAAAGCACGCGTGGACCCACAGTCCACACACGACCTATCTGCGCTACGAACGATCTGCTCCACAGGTTCACCGCTTTCGGCCGAAGGCTTCTCTTTCGTCTACGACCACGTCAAGTCCGATGTTCATCTCGCCTCCATATCGGGCGGAACGGACCTGTGCGGGTGTTTCGTGATCGGCGATCCCACGCGGCCGGTGTATGCAGGTGAGATTCAGGGGCCCGCTCTGGCTATGGCCGTTGACGTGTGGGACGAGCGGGGCAAGTCGCTTCGCGATGACCCGGAAGTCCGGGGCGAACTCGTCTGCTCCATGGCTTTCCCCTCAATGCCGTTGGAGTTCTTTGGCGACGAAGACGGGTCCAAATACCGAGCCGCATACTTTGATCGGTTCGCTGGGGTATGGGCGCAAGGCGATTTTGCATCGTGGACTGAGCACGGTGGGATCGTGATTCACGGCCGCTCTGATGCGACGCTCAACGCCGCTGGGGTGCGGATAGGAACCGCTGAGATCTATCGACAGGTTGAGCAATTCGACGAGATCGCTGAGTCCCTGGCTATCGGCCAGGAGTGGGAGGGCGACACCCGGATCGTGCTGTTCGTTCGCATGGTTGACGGTGTCAGTCTGGATCCAGAACTGACTACGGCTATCGCCAAGCGGCTGCGAACCAATTGCTCACCTCGCCACGTTCCGGCCCGAACAGTCGCTGTAGCCGACCTACCGAGGACACGCTCGGGAAAGCTCGCCGAGTTAGCTGTCGCCGACGCGGTCCACGGACGCGTCGTGCGCAACAGCGAAGCTTTAGCCAACCCTGAGTCCCTGGAGTTGTTCGTCGAACTCCCTGAGCTTTCGAGGTGAGCATCATGGGAGGGTTAGCCGGTGAGTAACACTGCCATCGGAGAAGGCTCCGCCGTACGGATGCCTTCCAATGCCAATCAGGCCAAGCGGCGATTTGTCCCGGGTACTGGGTGGGAAGCCAAGATCCCCCGGATCAGTTCGTGGGTTTGCTACGCGACGGCCATAGTCAGTTTCCTCTCCGCGATCTTTCAGCCTTTTCGGTACTGGCTTCGCCCAGTCCGCAATCTGCTGGACCTGATATTCATCTCGGCTCCGCCCAACTTGGCGTGGGCAGTACTGCTCGCGATTGTCGCCAGCGCTCTAGGTAAGCGCAAGCGCGCCGCCTGGGGTGTGCTCTTGGCGCTTGAGGTGGTCGATCAGATCTTCCTGCTTCTGGCGTGGGCATTCTTCCCGACCTCTTTCCCGCAGGTGCTGACCCCAGTTCTGGTCAATGCGTGTGTAATTGGGATTTTGCTGCTCAGTCGCAAGGAGTTCTTCGCGATCTCTCAGAAGGGCAACGGTTGGCGAGCGCTGCTGGTCCTCGGGGTCGGTTTGGCCGCCGCGATCGCGGTCGGTGCAACTGTCGTTCAGCTCTTCGGCAGTGTGGAAGACAAAGTCCACCGGATCCCTTTCGTCACCGGTGAATTCCTTGATGTCATCGGTAATGACACGAACCTGCGTTCAGCGACAACTAGCCCCCGCCCGGTGCTCTTCGTGATTTCCCTGATGGGTGCGGCCACGTTCATCGCGACCGCCTACGTATTTTTCCGGCCGCGTCGCAAAGAACTGATGCTCACGGGCCATGACGAAGTCGCCATTCGAGGACTGTTGGCCGAATATGGCGAGCGCGATTCGCTCGGCTATTTCGCAACGAGGCGCGATAAGTCGGCCGACTGGTCACCCTCGGGCAAGGCGGTAGTCACCTACCGGGTGGTTTACGGGGTCAGTCTCGCCAGTGCTGACCCGATCGGTGACCCAGAGGCTTGGCCGTCGGCGATTGAGACATGGCTCGAAGATGCGCACCGCCACGCGTGGGCGCCGGCAGTCATGGGTGCCAGCATGCAAGGGGCCGAGGCCTATCAGCGCGCCGGGCTCGGTGCAGTGGAACTCGGCGATGAGGCGATCCTGCACTTTAGGGACTTCCAACTCGAGGGTCGCAGCATGCGGGTCGTGCGCCAAGCCGTCAATCGGGTCGAACGCGGCGGCTACACGACCCGCGTGCGTCGGCATATGGACATACCCACCGAAGAGATGGCGCAGATCATCAAGGCGGCCGATGACTGGCGCGACACTGACAACGAGCGAGGTTTCTCGATGGCGCTCGGGCGCCTGAGCGATCCCCTTGATGGTCGTTGTGTCCTGGTTGAAGCCTTCGATGGCGACGGCGATCTCGAGGCGATCATCTCGTTCTCGCCCTGGGGCCAATCGGGTGTCTCGCTCGACCTCATGCGTAGGTCGCGGGACTCAGAGAACGGTGTCATCGAATTCATGGTCGCCAGCCTCGTTGCTGCTGGTCCGCGGATCGGTGTCGACAAGCTGTCATTGAACTTTGCCGTGATGCGCGGTGTTTTCGCTGAAGGCGAGCGTATCGGTGCGGGTCCAGTCAGTCGCCTGACACGTGCGGTGCTCGTGTTCGCCTCGCGCTGGTTCCAACTCGAGTCGCTGTACAGGTCTAACGCCAAGTACGACCCCGACTGGGTACCCCGCTACTTGATGTTTGAAAACACTGGCGACCTGCCGCGAGTCTCCATTGCATCGGCTCTGGCAGAGGGGTTCCTCGTTCCGCCAAGTCCCAAGTCATGGTTCAGCAGCAAGAAGGCGCCAAAGGTCTCACCGTTGGTCGCAGCTTGTGCGGCTGCGCCGGTTGAGCTCATGGCCGCCGCTGACGCGCAACGTAAGGGAGTCTTGGCCGAGATCGCCGAGCAGGCGGAGGCTGACCCGTTTGCTGGCCTACCGGAGCAGGAGCGCATTCGTCGCGCCAAGCTCGCCGACATGCGTGAGCGTGGGATCGACCCGTACGCGACGTCCTTCCACCGGACAACCACCGTCGCCAAGATCCGCGAAGCCCACGGTGACATGCCCACTGATAGTCGCAGTGGTGAGATCGTCAGCATCGCCGGTCGAGTGATGCTCAACCGCGTGTCGGGCAAGCTCTGCTTTGCGTCGTTGCGTGATTGGTCTGGTGACTTGCAGGTCATGATCTCTCTGGCCGACGCTGGTGAGGAGACGCTCAAGGACTGGAAGACCGACGTCGATCTCGGTGACATCGTTGGAGTGAACGGGGAGGTCATTACTTCGCGTCGCGGTGAGCTGTCAGTGATGGTGACTGATTTTGTCATCACCTCGAAATGCCTGGTTCCGTTGCCTGACAAGCACAAGGGTCTCAACGATCCCGAGGCCCGTGTGCGCCAGCGCTACGTCGACTTGATCGTCAATCCCGAAGCCCGATCGATGCTAAGCATGCGCTCTGAGATGGTGCGCTCGATTCGCGAAAAGTTGTGGTCAAAGGAATACCTTGAAGTTGAGACGCCGATGATGCAGCGGGTGCACGGTGGGGCCAATGCCCGCCCGTTCGTTACCCACATCAATGCCTATGACATGCAGCTCTACATGCGTATCGCGCCCGAGCTGTATCTCAAGCGGCTACTGGTTGGCGGCGCAGAGAAGGTCTTCGAGATGAACCGCAACTTCCGCAATGAGGGCGCGGACTCCACGCACAACCCCGAATTCACTAGCCTTGAAATGTATGACGCCTATGGGGACTATGACACCATGCGGGTGCTCACGCGCGAGCTCATCTTGGATGCCGCCATCGCAGTTCACGGCAAACCCATCGTGTGGCGGCCCCGAGCCGGTGCCTACGACGGCAGTGAGGGCTACGACGAGGTCGATATCTCCGGCGAGTGGCCGGTCGTCACACTGCACGATGCGGTGTCGGAAAAGGTCGGGGAACACATCACTGTCGATACAGATCTTGCGACTCTGGCTCGACTTTGTGAAAAGGCCGGGATCCAACGCAACCCCGACTGGGACACCGACCAGGTTGTCCTAGAAATGTACGAGCATCTGTGCGAAGCGAGCACGACCACGCCGGTCTTCTACAAGGACTTTCCGACCGGCGTCTCGCCGCTGACCCGAAAGAAGCCCAGTGAACCTCGTCTAGCTGAGCGCTGGGACCTCGTAGCCTGGGGTGCCGAGATCGGCACCGCCTACACCGAATTGATCGATCCGCTTGATCAACGGGATCGGTTGACGGCGCAGTCTCTGCTCGCGGCGGCCGGGGACTCTGAGGCCATGGAGGTCGACGATGACTTCCTGCGAGCACTTGAATACGGAATGCCACCAGCGGGTGGACAAGGTATGGGGGTCGATCGTTTGATCATGCTCTTGACCGGCCGCAACATCCGTGAGACGGTGCTCTTTCCCCTTACACGACCTGATCAAAACTGAGGCAGAAGTAAGACATTCGCAGGGGAACGCTTTACCGGTTCCTGCGTCACAATGGTGATACCGGCCAGCCCGGGGATTATGAACAACCTTCACCAGACAGACACGCGATTGACATTAGCTAGTCATCCCCATCCAGCAGGCTGAACCCGAAAAGGTTTTGACGATCGTCCGGATGGGAAGGATGTGTCTGAGCAATGAATATCGCACTCAAACGAAAACGCCACGAACCGCACGGGGATGAGAACAAAGCAGTGAGTACCACCAAGCTTCGCGAGCTCGACCGCATCACGTTGACCGTCATCGACGGTGAGCTCGACGGCTCGGCTTTGTCCGCACAAGACACGCCACCAGGAACTTCTACACCGGCCGTTGGCGGTGTCGGGGCGACTCCAGAGACTGTCCTTGGGGCCCACCCCAAACGGTTGGTTGCCACCGGCGTAGCACAACTCAGCGACACAATCGAGACTGTTCGGACCAAGTCCGTCTCGATGGCTAGCGCCGCGTCGGTGCCCACCCGCTTGGCCGCCTTCGGTTCGCTTTCCGGGCATGTCGCCAAGATCACGGTCGCGGTTGGGGAGCTTGCCGCATCGACAGTCCGCGACATCGGTGGCCCTGCGAATCGGAGTGACTTCGGTTACGCAGACGCGTACGAGGACGCAGTCTGAACTTCCTGGGTTAGGGTCTGCGAGTGCAGAAATTCACGCTCGTCGCTCAGAAATCACCCACGTCTGTGCATGTTCCGACAGTCCAGTACCTCGGTGGTGAATTTGCTCGCTACGTGGATTCGGACTCGGCCGCACCCTTTATGACCGGACTGCGCGGTGCACTCGAAGCACCACTGCACGACACCCAGGTCCTCAACACGGCTGTCGCGCTTTCCAACGTCGTTGCGCTGCTCGCCATCACCTTGGGGCAAAGCGAGGAAGAAGCCGAGAAGCTCGTCACCGGCGCTATGGCGCGTTCAGCTTCGGCGGCGTTCCCCGAACTTGTACCCCTTTCTGACGTGGCATTGGCGTCGTCCGCCCAAGCGATGATTTGCCGGGTCTTCGGCACCGTGACGACAGATGAGCTGCCCGATGCGCTCGATGGCCGCACGCTGGCCGCTATCGCCGCCTACGGTGACGCTGGCATCATGCTCGCCGACGAGGTTGGACTGCCACGCGAAGTTCTCGCGGGAGCCCTAGAACAGGCTGCCGTTTCGATGTAATTGTTCGGATCGTGTTGGTAAGCCTCGCCGTGTGCGTTGCTTGTTTCGCGATTCGACTCCTGCCGCATAGAGTTGCTCGCGCCGGCGGCCGATTCGCCATATTGGATCGGGTTCCCCCCGTTCGGCGCACTCGACTTCATTCGTAGCTGACGAGGACGCCAACGTGATTAGGTTTGAGAACGTCACCAAGCGGTACAAGGACCAAGGTTCTGCTGCCCTGTCCGGGGTCGATCTGACGATCGAGTCCGGGGAGTTTGCATTCCTGGTCGGTCCTTCGGGATCTGGTAAGTCGACCTTCATGCGGTTATTGCTGCGGGAAGAGAAGGCCACCGGTGGGCGAGTCATGTTCAACGACAAGGATCTCGCTAAGCTACGACGCTTTCGGGTACCCGGCCATCGCCGAAAGATCGGCGCTGTGTTTCAGGACTTCAGGCTTCTGCCGGAAAAGACAGTCACGCAGAACATCGCATTTGCTCTGGAAGTTATCGGGGCGCCGCGCTCAAAGGTCAAGGAGTCTGTGGCCGAGGCGCTGCAGATGGTTGGGCTATCAGAGGTTGCCGAGCGCAAGCCTGGCCAACTCTCCGGTGGTGAGCAGCAGCGGGTGGCTATCGCTAGGGCGTTCGTCAACAAGCCGCCGTTGCTTATCGCTGACGAACCCACGGGCAACCTTGACCCAGCCACATCATTGGGGATCATGCGGTTGCTCGACCGAATCAACAAGACCGGTACCACCGTCATCATGGCCACACACGATGCGGCCATTGTCGACTTGATGCGTAAACGAGTCATCGAACTCGTTGACGGAAAAGTCATCCGCGACGAAGCGCGCGGCGTCTACGGATATGCGGGCTGAGGCAGATGAGACGACTAGGGCTCGCTTTGCGCGAGGTCGGCCACGGACTGCGCCGGAACCTCACCATGACCATCGCAGTGATCTTGACTGTTGCTGTGTCGCTGACCTTGTTTGGCACTGGGCTGCTCGTGCGAGGTCAGGTCGAGGCAATGAAGGACTACTGGTATGACCGCGTTGAGGTGTCGGTATTCCTTTGTGGGCAGGCGTCAGATCCGAAGATCTGCCCGGCGGGAGCGATCACTGCTGCTCAACGAACAGCGACGGAGGCCAAACTCAAGGCCCTGACGCCGACCGTAGAAGGTGTTTTCTACGAGTCTCAGAAAGAGGCGTTCGATCGATTCAAGCAGCAGTTCAAGGATTCACCGATCTTGGCCAACGTCACTCCTGCGTCGATGCCGGAGTCGTTCCGGGTGAAATTGGGCAACCCAGAGGACTTCGCTGTGGTTGCTACAGCCCTGCAATCACTGCCTGGGGTTGAGCAGGTACAGGATCAACGCAAATTGCTTGAGAAGTTCTTCAAGCTGCTCAACGGCTTGCAGCTCATAGCGCTTGGTATTGCCGCAGCGATGCTCTTGGTAACGGTCTTGCTGGTCGTCAACACGATGCGGGTCGCGGCGTTTAGTCGCCGACGCGAGACCGGCATCATGAAGTTGGTGGGCGCTAGCAACCTCTATATTCAGTTGCCCTTCGTCTTGGAGGCAGCGTTAGCTGCGGCGCTCGGCGGTTTGTTGGCAGTTGGTGCCATTGCCGCTGAGAAGGCGCTCCTTGTGGACAAGGTGCTGGAGCCCTCGTTTAGATTCACAGCTTTCGTCGGTTGGCCCGAGGTCTACAAGGTGATGATCATCATCTTCGTCACGGGTGTTGTTTTGGCTTCTGGCGCCGCGCTGCTCACGGTTCGTAGGTACTTGCGTGTTTGAGCGCTAACGTGGCGGGGTGTCCAACAGAGGTCAACTCCGAACCCGTCGCATTGGCTTCGCCGTTGCAGCGCTGTCGGTTTCGGGGCTGTGCGCTGCGGGCTTGACCCCTGCCGCGGGTAACAGCCCCAAAAACAACATCGATAAGAAAATAGCTGCGGCCGATGATGATTTGGCTGGCGCCGATAAGCAGGTCAATTCCGTTGCTCAGCGTCTGGCACAGATTCGGCCGAAGCTCGCCGCTGCCCAAGCCAAGCAAGCTGCAGCGCAGCGTGATGTCGCGAGTGCCTCACAAGCTCAGGCCGTAGCGGTGAAGCAATTGAGACTGGCCGATGCCGCTGTTCTTGTTGGTCACCGCCGAGTGAGCGTGGCACAGGCGCAAGTCGCCCGACTCAGAGCCGAGATCGGCCTATTGGCGCGGACCGTCTACACCTCCGGCGGGGGATTTGAAGAGGTGCAGGTCCTGCTCGATTCCCAGGACCCCACCCAGTTCGCTACTGCACTGGCGTCACTCAAGCGCATCTCGCAGGGGAACAACCACTCTTTAGAGCAAATCACTAAAGCCGAGGCGCTTCTCAAGACGCAGCTCGCCCAATTGCAAATCCTGCAGGATCGAGCCGACCAGCGCCGCGAGCAGGCTCAGGTGCTGGTGCAAGCCAGACAGCGTGCCCTGGAGCAGGTAGCAGCAGCAAAGGTGGCCGTCGCCGGGTTGCTCGCCAAGGAACAAGCGGCTTTGCGACAGGCAGCAGGCAAGCGCGACGCGATCAAGAAGATGTACAACGCGTTACTGGCCGAACAGCGCCGGATCGCCGCTGAAGCTGTCGCAGAAGCCCGCCGGGAAGCTGCACGTAAGGCCAAAGAAGAAAAGCGTCGCAAGAACGGCGGAGAATCGTCAGGCTCTAACGACTCTGGCTCTAACGACTCTGGCTCTAACGACTCTGGCTCTAACGATTCCGGTTCGAACGAGGCGCCAGGCGCAACGGGGCGCCTGTCCTGGCCAGTGCCGGGAGATTCGGTCGGGGGTCAGACGGGGTGGCGTGTCCACCCGGTCTACGGGTACCGCTCGTGTCACACAGGCGATGACACCCATTCCTCCTATGGGACCCCGATCCACTCGGCGGCCGCTGGGACCGTGCTATCCACCGATTCCGGTGGCCCCTACGGGAATCACACGGTTGTGTCCCACGGCAACGGGCTAACGACGATGTACGCGCATCAGTCGCGCATCGTGGTGAGTCCTGGTGAACACGTTTCACGCGGCCAAGTGATCGGCTATGTGGGCTCTACAGGATGGTCAACAGGTGCTCATTTGCACTTCGAGGTCCACATCAACGGCACGCCGTGGGAACCTATGGGTTGGTTCGGTGAATCGCCGAAGCATCGAGTCGACTGCTGGTCAGGCTGAGCAGTCGCGTTCTAGGGAGTAGTCGTGGTTCGTGAGCAGGGGCGCAAACTTGTCGCTGCCAATCGCAAGGCACGCTATGACTACGACATCTTGGATGTCTATGAATGCGGCTTGGTATTGAGCGGGACTGAGGTCAAATCGCTGCGTGCGGGCCATTGCTCGCTCGTGGATGGGTACGCCACGTTGACCGATGGTGAAGTCTGGCTTTACGGGATTCACATTCCTGAGTACACGCAGGGGACGTGGACTAATCACCCGCCGCGGCGCAAGCGCAAGTTGCTGTTGCGTGCCGAGGAGATCCGCAAGATCGACCACAAGTTGCGAGACGATGGGCTGACCCTGGTGCCTTTGTCGGTGTATTTCAAGGACGGCTACGCCAAGGTCGAACTGGCGATCGCCAAGGGCCGCAAATCCCA
>Ga0105047_10018178_pt1 | contig 10910 bp, 5 predicted proteins | sample MAT04_FD_78384 | JGI IMG/M metagenome (GOLD analysis project Ga0105047, IMG submission 78384) | Freshwater microbial communities from Lake Fryxell liftoff mats and glacier meltwater in Antarctica - MAT-04 (megahit assembly) | ecosystem: Environmental > Aquatic > Freshwater > Ice > Liftoff...
ATCAATCTGTAGTTTTCGAACAATTAGCCATAAAAAAAGCACCTAAAAGGTGCTTTCTTTTATGTTTCTGAATCCTTTACCTGATCATTGTTGCAGTCCCGGTTTTAACCTTTGGCAGGTTTTCACTATTTCCTATATTTTCAGCTTCCCAAATGGTACCATCTTTAAATACCCCGGTTGCTTTCCATACATAAGCACCTTCCTGCATCAATACTCCGTTATAGCGTCCATCCCACCCTTCGGTTGGGCGGCCGCTTGCATCAAGTTTATCAGTCTTCCATAAAAGATTTCCCCATCTGTCGTAAACTTCAAATTGATATTCCTCCAGGTTTATACCAACAGGCTTCAATAGTTGGATACTGGTTTTCGGATTATTCGGAGAGAAAGCAGTAGGAATATACAATCCCTTCACCATAAACCTATACTCCATAGTCAAAGTATCCGAACAGTCTTTATCATTCCAGGTTACCAGCATAATGTCGTATGTTCCGTCATTCTGATAGAATGCAACCGGATTTTCACCGTACGAATCATCACCGTTACCAAAAGTCCAGTAATATTTGGTAGCATCAATTGAAACATTGGTAAATTGCAACTGCCCTTGCACATCATTAAAATTATCAGCAAAAGTGAATATACTTGTTGGAATGCTCCAGGTAGTAACTTGCTGATTAATTGTATCAACACAACCGTTTGTATCGGCAACCATCAGGTTTACAAGGTAATCGCCGGGAGTAGTAAAAATAAAATCAGGATTTGGCACATCCCGCCTGCCTATAACGCCACTGTTATCCGAAAATGTCCATTCCCAGTCGATAATCGGGGCAACCGCTAAAACCGATAAATCAGTGAAAGATGTTATATCTCCGGCACAGGAAAGGGTATATTCATAATTGGCATCAGGAAGTCCATATACTATTAATGGCTTTTGGATTGAATCCCTGCAACCTATCGTATTTTTTGCAATAAGCTGAACAGCATAAGTTCCGGGCGCATTGTATAAGTGCGTTGGATTGCGGAATGTAGAAGTATCATTCGGAACAGAAGTCGGTTCACCAAACGACCAGTTATAGTTGCTGATCTGCGTTCCATTCCCTGATGTCATATTGGTAAACGCAGCATCCTGCTGATAACAAACAAGGTCGAACTTAAAATCAGGCAACGGTGTAGGATTAACGAAAACAACCAGTTGAGTTGAATCACTCACAATACGTCCTGATACATCAGTGGAAATCCGCATTTTTACTGTGAATGTTCCTGCTGTTTCAAATACATGCGTAACAGGATTGGTATAAACAAAATAGGTTGTATCGTTTCCATCCCCGAAATCCCAATACCATTCACCGGTCGGAAGCCCGCTGTAACTGCTGTCAGCAAACGACAACATATTATTCTGGCAAATCAATGTATCAATCAGTTCAAATTTTGCATCCATGCATGGCTTCACCAGTACATTGCTATCGGCAATAATTTCGGTACACCCGTTCAGGTTGGTTACAGCAAGACTGACTATGAATATTCCGGCAGCATTATACAGGTGGGATAAATCCGGAGAATTTGGTGCAAACACCGTATCAATGGTTCCATCTCCATAATTCCATATCCACTGGCTGATGTTGGAACCGTTTCCTGACGAAGACTCGTTGAAATAGATTGTGCTGTCGCAAATGCCCTCAGTGAAAGTGAATGCCGGTAAAGGCAATTTATGCACAATAACTTCGCGATATTCTTCCTTAACACAATTATTAATATCAATCGCTTCCAGTTTCACAGTGTAAGTACCAGGTACTGCATAATAATGTGAAGGCAACCTTACTGTTGATGTATTGTAAATTCCTGAAGTCGGATCTCCGAAATTCCAGTTAAAGAATACAAGTGAATCATTTAAAGGAGCCAGCAGTTGAGGCGTGAAATATGTAGTATCGCGCAAACAGGTTGCCGAAGAAGCAAAAGTGAAATCAAAATCAGCAGGCACACAAACTTCTTTAAAAACTGTATCAACACATCCCCTTACATCCGTGGCAGTGAGACGAACATTGTAGCAGGAATCAGTTGCATAAAAGTTATATACCGGATTCTGCAGGGTTGAATAATGATTCGGTTCGAATTCCCAATTCCAGCCAACAATTGTAGCCTGTTGGTTAAACGATGAATCCTGGAAGTAAACAGCACCACTTTTGCATGGAGCCGCTGTGTAAATAAAGTTTGCCGTAGGATTGCCAAATACCTGTAATGATAGCATAGTAGTATCCTGGCAGCCGTTTTGTGATGTAACTATCAGGCTGACATTATAAACACCAAGAGTAGTATAAATCCAGGATGGGTTTTGCAGGTTTGAAGTATCGTTGGTAACCGATCCTAAGCCAAAATCCCAATGCCAGTTTGTAATAGGCTCACCGCTCGAAGTAAAAGACTGATCAGTAAAGGAAGTACTGGCTCCCAGGCACGCGCTTGTAATACCGAAAAGGGCAGTCGGTTGAGGCGTAATATTCACTATGTTCGAAACTGAATTCTCACATCCTGCGGTGTCGACAATTGTTAGAATTACAGTATAATTGCCTGTAGTGGCATAAGCATGAAGCGGATTTTGCTGGGATGTATTATGAGCCGTTCCGTCGCCAAAATCCCAGTCGTATGATGCCACTGCATTAATATTGGTAACAGTAGTATTAGTAGTAAACTGAGTCGTAGTTCCGAGGCAGGTGCTTGCCCAGGTGAAATTTACTCCGGGTTTGGGTTGCACTGTTACAACTTTTGATAAAGTATCCGGACAACCTGTAGCATTTCCGATCTGTAGCAAAACAGTATAGGAACCTGGCGCATTGTAAGTATGCAAGGGGTTTTGCAGGTTCGAGGTATTATTAGTGCCTGAGCCCGGATCACCAAAATTCCATAACCAGTTTACAATAGCTGTGCCTGAGTTAACCTGCGAAAGATCATTAAAGTTTACAGCAGTGCCGGCACAGTTATTATCGAAATTAAACAAAGCCAGCGGGCTTGCTGAGATAGTAAATGTGCGAGGGAACTCAGTTTCGCATCCTAACGTGGTAGTTATTGTTAAAATAACCGTGTATGTTCCGGCTACGGTATATGTATGCGAAATGTTACCTGTTGCAGGCGCATTGATAAGCGTATCCGAACCATCGCCGAATTCCCAGAAATAAGTAGTTATTGTTCCGCCAGGAGTAGAGGAAAGATTAGTAAAGAAAACCGGGGTATTGGCACATGTTTGTGTCGAAATCTGGAAGAATGAGGTTGGTGGAGGCACAATTGCCACGGTATGTGTAATAAAGTTAACACAACCTGCTGTATCTGTAACAGTTAATTTCACAATGAATGTTCCTGATGCACCATAGATATGATATGGATCAATTTCAGGAGATGTGAACCCATCACCGAATTCCCATAGACGGGAAACAACAGCACCGGCATTAACAAATGTAGAACTGATAAAATGAGTCGAATCCTGAACACAACCCGGCGAAGATGTAAAATCAACAGCAGGCAAAGCATGAACAAGCACTGGTTTTGTTATTGTGTGTGTACACCCTCCTGAATTGGAAACGATAAGCGTTACCTGGAAAGTTCCTGCGGCAGTAAATATATGAGTTGGATTGCTAAGTGTCGAAACATTATTGGTTCCTGAAGGAGGATCACCAAAATTCCACGACCAGCCTGCCAGGCCTCCGGCACCCGGTTGTGATAAGTCGTTAAATTGTACCGGTGAATTCACACAGGAAGTAAGGAAAGAAAAATTTGCTGACGGATTTGGCAGAATTACAACAGGCAATATTTTGGTACGCTTACAACTGTCGTTGGTCGTAACAGTTAAAGTAACAGTAAATGTTGCATAACTGGTATAGGTGTGAAAAACCGGAGCAAGATCTGTTACTGTAACCACAGGGCTTCCATCTCCGAAATTCCATTCGCTTTTTACGATGTACCCGACAGGTGCTGATGACAGGTTATTAAACTGAACCTGCGAATCTTTACATGCCGGTGTTGACGATGAAAAATTGGCATTAGGTTCAGGAACGATAGCGATTGTTTTAGTAATATTATTCGAACATCCAGCCGTATCAAAAACGGTAAGTATAACGCTGTAAGTTCCGGCCGTTGCGTAAGTATGTGTAGGATTTGGAAGAACCGAGGTCACTCCGTCGCCAAACTCCCAGAACCAGGTTGCAATGGTAGCAAGATTCATTACTGTGCCGTTCGGAGTAAATATAACGTCATTGTTCTGGCAGTTGTGTGTGGTACTGAAATCAACCGGAGGAAGCGGCTTAACAACAACATTACGGGTTACGGTATCGGTACATCCATTTCCTGTACTTACAACCAGTTTCACAACAAAAGTTCCCGCAGCGGAATAGAGATGGTTAGGATCTGCTATTGATGATGTATTCAGAATTCCTGAACCAGGATCCCCGAAATTCCATTGCCACTGAACAATGGAACCTGCACCATTTAATTGGGATATATCAGTAAAATCAACTGATGTTCCAACACAGGTAGGAATTGAAAAATCGAAATTTGCAACTGGATTAGGATGAATATCAATAAGTTGTGTTTCTGTATTGGTACAACTGTCGGATGCGGTTATTTTCAGGCTTACACTATAGGTTCCTGCAAAGGCATAAAAGTGTGAGATATTTGGATTCGAAGGATGGTTTACAACCAGGGTATTCCCATCACCAAAGTTCCACTCATACCGGACAATATATCCAAACGAAGTGCTGGATTGATCGCTGAATTGAACTGTGCTTCCCGCGCAATTTGAAGTACCTGCATCGAAATGTGCAAAAGGCAGGGCATGAACTACAACCTGTTTGGATATCACATTCATACAGCCCAGAATATCAGTAACTGTAAGCGTTACCGTATAAGTACCCGGAGCTGTATAAGCATGAGCTGTATTTGCAGCACCTGAAGTAACTCCATCACCGAAATCCCACAACCATGTACCAATTGAACTAACATTCATAACATTAGTATCAGGATTAAAAAAGGTCAATTCATTAAGGCAGGTTGCAGTGTAAGTAAAGTCAACAGGAGGATGTGGGTTTATAACTACTTGTTTTGTAATGGTATCGGTACAATTATTGAAATTTGTAACCAGTAGCGTAACAAAGTATGTGCCTGTATTGGCAAAAACGTGTGTAGGATCAGTTAAATTTGATGTATTGTTGATGCCACTGAAAGGATCGCCGAAATTCCAGTTCCAGGCAACTATATTGCCGGCCCCGTTGGCAAATGAAGCATCGGTAAACTGAACTAACTGATCTTCGCATCTGCCATTAAAGAAAAAATTAGCTATCGGGCTTGGAATTACTGTTACAGGAAGAGCAGTCTGGTTTTTACATGAATCGGAATTCATTATCGATAATGTGACAATAAAAGTTCCGGGATTAGGAAAAACATGGTTTAAGTTAGGATCTTCAGGGAAGAAAACAGTGTCAACAGGCGAACCATCGCCAAAATTCCATATCCAATACCTGATAAAGCCATTAACTGTACTGGAGAGATCAGTAAACTGAACAGAATCGTTGCTACAATTAGGAGTAGTGTAGGCAAAATTAGCTACCGGTAATTTCTGAATTGTTACAACATGAGCTACACTTCCAACAGCACCGTTGGTATCCGTAATAGTGAGAGTAACGGTGTAATTACCAAAAGTAGCAAAAGTATAAGTTGGATTTTGTACGTTTGAGAAGTTTCCATCACCGAAATTCCAGTTCCAAATGGTAACTGCATTTACATTGGTGAGGAGAGTATCAACGGCAAATATGGTTGGGCTGCCAACACAAACACCTCTGTATGAATAATCTACCAAAGGTTGTGCGATACTTTTTGTGAATTTTCCCTGTACCCCAATTATTAAAAGAACCAGGAACAGACTCAGTTGTAATTTGTTTCTCATGAAGAACAAAACGTTTAAAAACAGTAACAGGAGGCATATAAGCATATGCCTTAGTATATTTAGTAATGATTATTCAAAAGTAAACAAGTTTTATTACCCGACAACATCATTTACACATATTTATCGCTCTAATGTTTATTTGTAATAGGAAATTGCACAAACATTGTACTGTCAGGAAAATTTATCATTTGGGCTAATCAGAATAACTTTTCGCAAAACCACTTTCCCTGAAGTTTGTAGAAACGTTAGTGAAATCATTTATCACTCATTTATAATTGCTTTCTTTTACCGAGTAAAGGAAAAAGAAGCATAAGTCCTCCGAAAAAGAGCATCAGCAATCCTGTCCATATATTTATATTCCGGCCAAGCGAGCGGGCGTACAATTCGGTATCGTTAATTGTTGCAAAACCGAAAACTGTCAGAATTATTCCTAAAATGACGAACAAAAGTCCGATCGGGATCCGAATGTCCATATCCATAATTTTTCCTCCTACCAAAAAATGATTGTTAAAACTATACTTATTGTACCAATTATAACTGCCATAACAACAGGCTTTTCGTACCAAACAATTCCCGGCTCATCATGAGTTTTGGGAGTGAGAGAGTAAACCAGACCACGAAGATCATCAATCGATTTCAGCTGTTTGGTGAAAAATGTCAGTACGATTGTAATAACAAAGCAAACTGTCCAGGCATAAATGGCAGTCCAGAAGCCTTGTGCCATACCGCTCGGGTATTCAGCCAGTTGTGCCAGCCAACCACCTTTTCCTTCGGCAAGTGTTACTGAGTAATGCAAAGCAGCGGCTGCCGTTCCGGCCAGTAATCCCCAGAAGGCTGCGTTTCCAGTGGTGCGTTTCCAAAACATGCCAAGCATAAAAGTGGCAAATAGCGGTGCATTTACAAAAGCGAAGATTAGCTGAAGGAAATCCATGATGTTGTTGAAGTTGGCAGCAACATATGCCGCCGCAATACTCACTCCCACGCCGAAAATGGTAGCAAACTGGCCAACTTTCAGATAATGATCATCCGATTTGCCCGGATTGATGTATGACTGGTAAATATCATACGTAAACACAGTATTGAAAGCTGTTACATTCCCGGCCATTCCGCTCATAAACGATGCCATTAACGCCGTAATTCCCAAACCGAGCAAACCGGTTGGGTAATAGTGTACCAACATGGTCGGAATGATCATATTATAATCAGTTTGTCCATTGTCGCCAATCAACACCAATCCTTTTTCCGGTGATGCCATTAGTGCCATGGCTATCATGCCCGGAACAATAACAAGTATAGGCAGGAACATTTTTGGCAATGCACCTATAAGCGGAGTACGCCTTGCACCTGACATGGAATTGGCTGCCATAGCCCGCTGAACAACCAGGAAATTGGTACACCAGTAACCAAATGCGAGTACAAAACCGAGACCGGTGAACATGGCAATCCAATCCACACCCATGGGGTTGGCTGATGCTGATCCGAGGTATTTCCAGGTGCTGGTTCAGGTACCGGCTGCATATCCTTTTTGTACGGCAACTTCATTCAGTTTCATGGCAAGTCCGTCCCAGCCTCCTACATCCTGCAGGCCTATAATTACCAGAGGAAGGAAACCAATTACAATCAGGAAAAACTGTAGAACTTCGTTGTAAATAGCTGATTTTAAACCGCCAAGATAAGTGTAGACAAGAACAATAACAGCCGAAGCAAGAATGCTGTAATGGAAGTTCCAGTGTAGCATCACCTCCATTAATCTTGCCAGGGCGAACATTGAAATCCCTGAAGCAAAAATGGTCATAATGGCAAAGGAAAAGGCATTGAAGCCACGGGTCTTCTCGTCGAACCTGAGTTTAAGGTATTCAGGTACTGACCGGGCTTTGGAACCGTAATAAAACGGCATCATAAACAATGCCAGGAAAATCATGGCAGGAATAGCACCTATAAGGTAAAAATGTGCAGTCATCAGCCCGTATTTGGCTCCTGAAGCACCCATTCCAAATACCTCAAGGGCTCCAAGGTTAGCTGAAATAAATGCCAGGCCTGTGATCCAGGAAGGGATGTTTTTTCCACCTTCCAGAAACTGGGAACTTGATTTCATGTATTTCTTTAATGCCCAGCCTATGCCCAGCACAAAAATAAAATAGATCGCCATAATGGCATAATCTATAAATCCCAGTGTAAAATTTTCGACCAAATGAAGAAATTTGAAAAAAAAAGGAACTTAAGTAATTACTTATCACATCCACTGAAGATGATAAGATGCATGATTTCAATCTAATTGTAAAACGACTGGTTTGTAAAAAAACACCTGAAGTTGGTATGCAAAGATATTTTTTTTATAAACTGATAAACAAATAAGCAGCACTTTAAAATTGAATTAAAATGCTGCCTTAACCAAAATCAGACTATTAAAAACCGTGCTTTTCGATTTCTTTCCACACCAGGGCACTGGCTCCTATAATAGCTGCTGAGCCAATTTTAAGCCTTGAAGGAAGAATCTTAACCTTATTTCGGAATATTGGCAAAAGGTGACGTTCCATGCTGTCTTTGGTTGGTTTAAAGATATAGTCGCCTGCTGCAACAGGGCCACCAAAAAGGAAAAATGCTTCGGGGCTCAGGTGATGAACTGTGTCAGCCAAAGCTTGCCCTAACCATTCGCCTGTGAGTTCAAAAACTTTTCTGGCAATTTTGTCGCCTTTTTCGGCAGCTTCAAATACAATTTTTGAAGTCATCTGGTTGAAAGGAATATCGGCCAGTTCACTCTCCGAACTATTGTATTTGGAAAGAAGTTCATAAACCGTGCGTTTCATTCCGGTTGCCGAGCAATATGCTTCGAGGTGCCCTACTCCACCACAACCGCAAATTCGTCCGCCGCTGACAATTGTTGTATGTCCGCATTCGCCTGCAAAGCCATCGGAGCCATATACCAGGTCGCCATTTACAATTATTCCGCTTCCCAATCCTGTACCAAGGGTTATCATGACGAAATTCTGCATATTCTGACCACCGCCAAAAATCAGCTCACCTAAAGCTGCTGCGTTGGCATCGTTGGTCAGTTTGATATGCCTCATTTCAGGAAATTTTTCCTGTATTAACTTAGCAAAAGGGATTACTCCTATAAACGGAAGATTCGGGGCATGTTCAATAGTTCCGGTATAATAATTTGCATTGGGAGCCCCGATTCCAATGCCCATTATACCGATTGCCGGGTTTATTTTCGAAACCACATCTATGGCTGATTTAATCTCTTCAGCAAGTAAAGAAATAAAATCGGTAAGTAATTTTTCTGAAATAATTTCGCTTCCCTGTGGGTTGTCCTGCTTAAGCGGGGTTGGTAACTGAGGCTTTTTCTCATAGATTATGTTACCATCACGGTCAACAACACCAATGGCTGTATTGGTGCCTCCAATGTCAATTCCTATTGCTACTTGTTTCATGATCAATACTGTATTTTTCGTGACCTGACCGGTCTGTTTGATTCTTTATAAAATGGAGAGGAATTCATGATGAATATTCTCGGAAATTACTTATGCTGAACGCAGTTTACTTCCTTTTACAGCATAAAAGAAAATATAAAGATAACACACAGCAGGAACAATAAACGCCCAGGAATAACCTGAAACATCAGCTACTTTACCCATAATAAGTGGAATAATTGCTCCGCCACAGATTAACGTATTGATAATTCCCGAAGCAGTGCTGAGTTCGCCTGGATTAAGATCTTTTACCGCAAGTGTAAAGATATTTGGGAACATAATAGAGTTGAACATACCAATGGAAACAACAGCCCAAAGTGCAACACTACCCGAGGTAAAAGCAGTTACCAATGCAAGAGTTGCAGCTAATAATGCAAAAACTGCCAGAGAACGGCCGGCATTTCCTTTGCCAAGTTGCATAAAAATGAAATTTGCTACAGCCACCACCATAAAGATCAAACCGATATTCCAGCTCCAGCCGGTAACAAATGAACCTGAAACAAGAGCAAGCAGCAATACAAGAGCAACATATGTATATTTCTTTACATTATCGGTTATGTTTGATAACATAATTGACCCGAAGAACCTGCCAACCATAGCACCACCCCAGTAAATTGCAACGTATTTGCCTGCAACTTCAGGTGACATATCCATGGTTTTTTTCAAGTAACTGAGGATTAAGCCGCCTATACCCACTTCAGCACCTACATAAAAGAAAATACCTAATGCTCCCAGGAGTACATGGGGATGATTCCATACACTCTTGCGTTGTTGAGCCATTCCTTCTGCAACTTTAGGAAGCTTAATTAAATATATAGTTATAGCAACTAGTATAACAATAATCCCCATAATTATGAAAGGCAATGGCACCTTATCTGCTGCTGCCAAACCCATTGCTTCGGTAATTAATTTATCATCTGATGGCAAATTTAATCCTGTAAATACAACTACGGCTATTAGCCATGGAGCTATCATCGTGGCAATAGAATTAAGTGCCTGTGTTAAATTAAGGCGACCACCAGCTGATTCCTCCGACCCCAAAGCTGTAACATATGGATTAGCAGCTACTTGCAAAAAAACAACACCAGTAGCAAGGACAAATGTAGCAATTAGAAAAAGTTCAAAGGAAGGAAGTTTTGCGGCGGGTAAGAAAAGAAAACTGCCGATACCCATGAGTAATAATCCAGCTATTAAAGTGCTTTTATAACCAATCCGTTTAATCAATAATCCAGTTGGAATCGACATGATTGGATAGGCAATAAAAAAAGATGCAGAAAGCAGCTGAGCTGCTGTCTCAGAAAGTCCAAAGATGGCCTTTACCGGAGAGTTTAAAGTAATGATAAAAGTAGTAGCGAATCCAAAAATAAAGAAAATGGATCCGATTACAGTCATTCCCAGACCATAGTTTGCGTTTTTTTGTTCCATGTTTGTTTGATTAAGAGGGTGAATTATTACTATGCGTTACCCGCGATCTATTCGCAATAACATACTGTAAACCTTTGTTAAAAACACTATGG
>Ga0105047_10018180_pt1 | contig 10909 bp, 14 predicted proteins | sample MAT04_FD_78384 | JGI IMG/M metagenome (GOLD analysis project Ga0105047, IMG submission 78384) | Freshwater microbial communities from Lake Fryxell liftoff mats and glacier meltwater in Antarctica - MAT-04 (megahit assembly) | ecosystem: Environmental > Aquatic > Freshwater > Ice > Liftoff...
GGAGAGATGGATCTCGCCCACCGTGCCGGGCGGCAGGGCGGCGAGCATGTCGTCCAGCAGGCGCGATGCCGGCTCGCGCAGGTTGGTTGCCGAGACGAGCACGTTGGTGATGTCAAGCAGCACCCCGCAGCCGGTGCGGCGGCACAGCTCGGCGAGGAACGCCGGCTCGGGGATGGTCGATTCCGCGAAGGCGAGATAGCGCGCCGGGTTCTCGACCAGGATGCCCCGGCCCAGGCTGGCCTGGAGCTCGTCCACGTTGTTGGCCACGCGCGCCAGCGTTGCAGGCGTATAGGGCAGCGGCAGCAGGTCATTGAGGAACATGCCGCCATGCGACGACCAAGCCAGGTGTTCCGAAACCAGGAACGGCGCGTGGCGGGCGCACAGGGCGCGCAACCGGGCCAGGTGGGCGCGGTCGGGCACATCCTCGCCGCCGAGCGAGAGGCCAACCCCATGCACCGACAGGGCGTACTGGGCGGCGAGTTCGTCGAGCTGCGAATGGGGCACGCCGCCGGGGCCCATGTAGTTCTCGGCGTGGATCTCCAGGAAGTCGATCGGCTGGCACTTGCCGGCAAGGGGCGCGAAATGGGTCGGCTTGAAGCCGACGCCGATAAGGCAGGATGTCGGCGACATGCCATGCATCTCCAGGCAGGGCGGATGCGCGTGCGCACCCGCCCGCCAATTGCCGTCAGGCCTTTTCGGTCAGCGAGCCCAGACCCTTGGGCGTCTGTATGGTGGTGCAGGTGCCGGCCGGCACCAGCTTCCACGCATTGCCCTGGTAATCCGCCGTGGAGGTGCCGGCGCAGGTGGTGCCTGGGCCGGCGGCGCAGTCGTTCTGGGCCTTGAGCGAGACGCCGAAGCACTTTTCCTGGGCCGCGCGGCCCTGGGAATGGGCCTGGGTGGCGACCAGGGCGAGAGCCGCGCCGAGCGACAGTGCCAGCGTGGCGGAGAGCTTCCTTCGATCCATTGGTGCGAACCTTCCTGTTGGCGGGCGCGCGGCCCGATCTTGCATACTTCGCTCCGGCGTGGCGCCGGGTTACGCAGCGTTCAGCCGTTGGTCTGCTTCGGCGTCTTGCCCTGCAGCGTGGGCCAGGACTCATCGGCTTTCTTGAGGTTGGCGGAGATGTCCTGGGCCCAGCGCGCCTGTACCGCCGAATTCACGTTCAGGTAGAGGCGGTTGTTCACGACACGGAACAGCGTGGGGTCACCGTCGAGCTTGCGCTCCATGGCAACGCCCATGGCGCAGAAACCGCCATAGGCCGGGGCGTAGCGGGCGGGATTGGCGGCGAATGAGTCGCGATTGGCGGCGCTGGCGAAGTGGTAGGCAGCACCCTGGTAGCTGGCGGTGAAGGCCCCGGACCCCATGACGGGGTTCGGCCCCGACTGGTAGGATACCGGATCGTAGCCGCGCAGCGCGACGCCCTTGGCGTCGACATTGACGTCGGCCTTGGACGTCTCGTCGAAGGCGCGGGCGACATCCGCGAACGCGGCAGTGCCGGCAGCGATTGCGGTTCCGGCGAGAAGGCGGCGGCGCGACAGGCCGCGGTTGGCGAAGCTGGCCATGAGAAGGTCCTTCCGTTCGATTGCTCGTCGCACCCGATGGCGGGCGCGCACCTTCAATCGAACGACAGGGGCCATACGTTACAGGCGGCCGCGGTGGAGATGTGCGCGGACAACTGGCCTGTGGCTAATCTTGTGTACCGTCGGAGAAGCGGGTGCGGCGCAACGCGGCAAGCCGGTCGGCCAGCTGCGCGGCCTCGGTTGGGTCATGCGGCTCTGGCGGGACCGCGGCGGCGATGCCGATCGTCTGGAGCATCTGCGAGACATAGCGGCGGCAGGGACCGCACATCGCCAGATGGACACGCATCGCAATCCTGGCTCGCCACGGCAGGTCGCCGTCGGCATAGGCGCTCGCGCGTTCGGCAACCTCGCGGCACTTCAGCATCGCATCCGTATCCCGTGGCCAATGCGCCCGATTAGCATGCGGCGCTGCGGCGGCAGCAACACCGGAGTGAATGTTCAGACATGCCGTAACGCCAGATGTCGCGGCGGGACATACCAGGACATCCGCTGCCGCATGTGTCGGCGGCTGCCGACGGATCTGGGAGGTTGAGATGCTGTACGATTGCCGCGGCCTGGCAGTGACGACAGAGGAAGAGCAGGCCATCGAGCGACTGGATGCGGCGACGTATGCGTTCCTGGCGCAGCGGCCGGACGTGCGGGCGCTGCTGGGGCAGGCACTGGTCGCCGACCCGGGGCTGGCGGTTGGCCATGTGCTGGATGGCTTCTGCCACCTGCTTGCGGCTCGACGCCCGGCGTTGGACGCCGCGCGCCGGGCACTGATGCGGGCGCGGCAGGCCGTCGCCACGCGCGGCGCCACGGCGCGGGAACTTCATCTCACCGATGCGCTGGCGGCCTGGGCGGTCGACGGGGACATGGTGCGCGCGGCCGATCTGCTTGACGAGGCGGTCGGACTGTGCGGGCTGGATGTCCTGTCGCTGCGGCTGGGCCATGCGGTGCGCTTCATGCTTGGCGATGTGGCCGCGATGCGCCGGTCGCTCGAAGCCGCGCTACGCGGGTGGTCGCCCGACGTGCCGGACTATTCCTTCGTGCTGGGCTGCCACGCCTTCGCCCTGGGCGAGACCGGAGAGATCGCGCGGGCCGAGGCGGTCGGTCGGATGGCGGTAGGGCTGTGCCCCGATGACCTGTGGGGCGGGCACGCGGTGGCACATGCGCTGGGCGGGCAGCGGCGGCAGCGCGAAGCAGTGGCGTGGATCACCTGGATGGAGCCGCACATGGCCTGTGGCGGGTCGTTTGTGCGCCATGTGACCTGGCACCGCGCGCTCGGCCACCTGGCCCTGGGCGAAGGGCATGTGGCGCTGGAGCTGTATCGAGCCATGGTGAGCCGCGGCGGCCTGGACGAGGTGCGCGACATGCTGAACGCCGCCTCGCTGCTGTGGCGGCTGCAGGATGCCGGGCAGCCGGTGCACCAGTGGATGTGGGACGAACTGGCGGATGTGGCGGAGCAACGCATAGGCGAGCACGCGTGGGTGTTTGCCGACCTGCACTATGTCCTGTCCCTGGCTGGCGCTGGGCGGATGGAGGCGCTGGCGGGGATGCTCGGATCGATGCGCCGGCATGGCGATGCGGCGCCCGGTACACAGGCACGGATCACAGCCGAGGTGGGGCTGCCTGCCGCGCGCGCCATCGCCGCGGCGGCGCGCGGCGCGCATGTCGAGGCGGCCGAGTTGCTGCGGGCGGCCGAGCCGTCGTTTGCTCGCGTTGGCGGCAGTATCGTCCAGCGGTCCCTGCTGAGGCGCATCCGCGATCGCTCCGAGGTGCTTCGCGAACTGCACGCCAGCTAGACAGCGGAGGGCTTCTCCGCGACGGTCGCCTCCATGGCGGCCCGCAGGCGGGTGCGGGCGCGGTGCAGCAGGACTCGCAGATGGCCTTCGTCGATGTCCAGCACCGCGCATACCTCCTTCGGGTCCAGTCCCTGGACGTCGCGCAGCAGCACGGCGGCGCGCTGGTTGGCCGGCAGGCGGTCGAGGTGGTCGGACAGATGGGCGATAAGCTGGCGGCCGGCGACGATGCGCTCCGGCGTCACCCCCTGCCACGGCAGGGGCGGGTCGATCCATGCGCCGCTCTGCGCGAAACGGTCGAGGTCGAACCCCGTGCCGCCGTCGCCATCGAAGCCGGATTGCAGGTCGGAGAAGCTGCGCATCCGGGCATCACGCACGGCGCGAGTGCGGGCCTTGTTGACGACGATCGCGGCGATCCAGCTTCGCAGCGGGGCGGCTCCGCTGAAGCTGTCCAGGCCGGTCACGACGGCGAGCCATGCGTCCTGCACGACTTCCTCCGCGGTCGCCTCGATCCGGCAGAATGATCGTGCAAGCCTGACCAGCGCGGTATGGTGCTGGGTGACGAGTGAGCGGAAGGCCAGCGCATCGCCAGCGCGCAGGCGTTCCATGAAGTCGGCACCGTCGAGGGTCAATCGCGCTGACGCCATCACATGACCATGCAACGGGCCACGCCGACGTGCTGATTCCGGTGCTGTGGCAGGCGTGACACGTTGCGGGTTCCTCCAGCTGTATTGGAGTTCGCAGCCAGGAAGGGTGTGGTTACGCACCGGCGGGGCTTGTTTGCCTGCGCCTCCTGCCCCTGCGATGAGCCCGCCGCCGGGTCAGAACCGGACGATCAGATCGATCCACGACTCTGGGAGGGTTGCGGTTGCCACTGCCTCGATGCGCTTGTCGAGGCCGGTCAGGACCATCAGCGCGAACAGCACCAGGACCGTGCCGAAAACTGGCCGTGTGGCGCTCCCCGTGGCGGCCAGCCGCTTGCGCAACGCCGGCATCGCGCCGCGCGCGATATAGCCCATGACCAGCAGCGGAAGTGCCGCACCGAGAGCGAAGACCAGCATCGTCGCTGCTGCGCGCGGTGCCGTTGCCATCTGCGCGGACAGGGCGAGGGCTGCGCCAAGCGAAGGTCCGGTGCAGGGCGCCCATGCCAGCCCCAGCACCGCCCCCAGTGCGAACTGCCCGCCAAGGCCGCGTGCCGCCATGCGCGAGGCAAGCCGGGTGACAGGCTGCAGCGCATGCTCTGCCGCGGCGGAAAACCGCCCGGCAAGGCCCGATGCCAACAGCATGACGCCGGCTGCGAGCATCAGCAGCGCAGCACCCACGCGCAGGATGTCCCCATCCAGGCCAAGCGCGAAGCCGGCCACGCCCAGCACGATACCGGCCACGGCAAAGCTCAAGGCCAAGCCGAGGGCCAAGGCCAGCGGACCGAGACGATGTTCCGCGCCGGCGGCGGCCAGGACGATAGGAAGAATGGGCAGCACGCACGGGGAGAGGCTGGCGAGCACACCCGCCAAGCCCGCCAGCAACAGGGACATCATGGGCGGTTACAGCGCCTGTAGCAGCAGGTCCCGGATCTGCACAGGATCGGTAATGCCTGTCGCCCGGGCGCGCTCTTGGCGACCCTTGAAGGCAATCAAGGTTGACTGGCTTCGCACATTCAGGCGTCGCAGCACGTCCTTCTGGCTGTCGAAATCAACGGCGAAGAAGATTGCTTCCTTCATCCGCGGATCGGCAGCCATCGCGTCGATATGCGGCTTCTGTGCCCGGCAGGTGGGGCACCAGGGTGCGGCGACGTCCACCAGTACCGGGCGGCCGGCGGCTTGTGCGGCATCAAAGGCCGCATCAGTGAAGGGCTGCCGCTCGGCTGCGCGCGCCGCCACTGGCATCATCGACAGGGCCGCGAGGGTCGTGAGGCCAGTGAGCATGAGGCGTCGGTTCATTAGGACTCTCCAAGGGACGAAGGACATTCCCCTGGGCTTCGTTCGTCCCGCCCTGAAGGTTACGCAGGACGTGCGCTTACTGCGTCATCATTCGCGTGCGCATGATGCGCGGCCCGAGCAGCGATGCCCCCAGCGTCACCAGCACGACCGCCAGGCCGTGCCACACGAGGATCATCGCGGCGGCATTGAGGTAGTGGATGCAACTCAGCCCGGCGCTCGCCAGCGCCGCCGCCGCGAGCCCACCCAACGCGGCCACGGGTCCGGGCCGGAGCGGTGCCGCATGCCGCGACAGCCACAGCATGCCGAGGGTGAGGGGTAGACCCAGACCCGAAATGAAGGCGATGCACTTGAAGCTGGTGGTCAGATGGAGGGCTTCCGGGCCCGATGCGACGACGTCTCGCACACAACCCCATGCCAAGATCACCAACCACACCGCGATTGCCGGCAGCGGCAGCAGGCCCCATCGCCAATCGCGGTCGGGCAGCGCGCGCTGAAGTGCCGCGAACGCGGCCAGGACGCCGATTGCCACGGCGGCCAGCAATTGCGGCAGATCCACGCTGGAGGCGAAGTGCTGCACAATATCCTCCCGCGGGCCGAAATAGAACACAGCCATGCATACTAAGACGGTGGCGGTGGCGACCCAGAGTGTGGTCGCGAGGACCGGCGGGAGCACGCGCCGCACCGGGCGAAGGTCTTGCGTGAGCGATGCGATCAGGTCTTCGGTCTTCATGGTTGGGTCAATCCTTCACCCCGAAGCGGCGCCGCAGGGAACCGAGTGCACGATGCGTCGCAACCTTCAGGGCGCCCACCGTCATGCCAGACCTGCTGCTCGCCTCGGCAAGCGACAGGTCGTGGATCTTTGTGAGGCTCAATGCGGTACGTTGTGCGAGAGGCAAATCATCTACGGCGCGCACCAGCATCGCCGACGCGCGCCGCGAATCTATCGCTCCATCAGTATCGGGCGCCGTCGAAGCAAGCTCGCTCGCCGCGTCAAGCTCGACCTGGCCGCGCGCTGCACGACCAAGGCTGCGCCCGCGGTCCAGTGCTCGCCGGTCGGCGATGGCTATCAGCCATGGACCCAGGGGGCGCGCAGGATCGTAGGTGTGACGAACGCGGTGGATCGTCAACAACGCATCCTGCACCGCATCTTCTACATCGGCCTCAACGCGCAGTCTCCTACGACAGATTGCGCGCAGCAGCGGGACACACTCGCGCAAAAGGGCATTATAGGCGCGCGCGTCGCCTGCCTGTGCGGCCACCATCATCCATGACCAGCGCGCGTCCCGCGCATTGGGTGTCTGGCAGTGCGCTACGGGCCCAGCATCGCTCATAGCTGGTCTATATACCGGATGTGGCAAGGCGAAGGCATCAGGCATGCCGAAGCGACCCCCCTGGCGATGTCCCGCGCGCGGCAGCGGTCACTGATCAACCGCTTGTCGAGATAGACGTGTTTCGTTTGGCAGGTCGATAAGGTTACGAGGGTATCGAACACTATGTCGGATGCGGTCCGCTCGCAATTTCGGCCGACGGGTCAACCTCATCGGGCCGCGCCGTCTCTTTGGCGGCCGCACGAGATTACGTCAGTTACGGGAATATTCATTGATGGTAACATAATCGCTAGCCGCGATAGTCATGCGGACCGCCACCGCGCCGTAGGTGCTTACGATATACGGGACAACACAGGTAAGCAGGCTCTTGAGCCAGACCACATTACCCGTGGCGAGAATGACATCGCCCTGGTTGATGGCAGTAAGCACGGTCCCTGCAACGAGTGCCACGCGAAGGGAACGCGCTGGCACGCCCTGCTCCACGGAATAGCGCAGCGCGAGGCGAAACAGGGCGCCGACCGACAGGCGGTTCGCGCGCGCGGCCACTTATACCAATCACTGTTTGGGATGACCCATGGCCAGGCAAGGCCAGGGCGTCGCCCTGGACCCACCAGGGGCCAAGCCCCTGGACCTTACTTTGTAAAAAACACTAAAATTCCAATGGGTTAATAATCTGGGGAGTAAGAGGGGCAAAACCCCGGGCACGCAGGTGCAGCAATAATCGGAATCCCGCGGCCGCATGGCGGATTTCTGCCATCGTTGCGAAGGCGCCGATGGGATCGATTCGAGAGACGCCTCAGATCGCCCGGGCTTTTGCCCCTGTTACTTACCTTCTGCGTAGGTGACTGATTAGGCGGATTGGTATCATGTGTCCATTTACGCACGGTAGCCTCTTCAACAGGCAGCAAGCGCATGGGCCCGAGGTACCGTGGGCCGAATAGCAGCAAGAGAAGGTCGGATTCCGGCTTTGACGGTTTCTCCAATTTTCCCCAACGGTTTCCATTGGTTGTGGTGTTCGACGCGCCGCTGCGCAAAATGCCGCAACGAATTTATAATGCTGGGAAAAATTGGAACCGCGGTCGGTGCCCGATGCCAACCTTCTCTGTGGCATGGCCCGCTATCGCGCCGACGCGGTGACTCGGCTTGTCGTCCGTGATGCCACCAGCAATGCGAGCGACGGGACGATGAGCCACTGGAGCAATGGCGTGACGCCGATGCCAAGGATTGGGACGAGGGGCATTGCCGGCGTGTAGCTCCATGTTCGCTTGACGATGGCGTTGCTGTATTCGCTCCAGCCCGTGTAGGCGATGCCGAGGAGAAGCACGAGCGCCGCCACTCGCCCGGCGTACCTGCCTGGCCAGTTCTGATGCCCCGCGAGCACCAGCGCAGCGACCAGCACGGTGCTGGCGATGGCGAGGTCGCCCCCCAGGCAATGCAACGTCGCGACCGCGACTTGCCGCGCCGTTGCTTCGTGCCACAGCGTGTACAGCGGCAATTGCGCCACTTCCCATATCGCATGACCGAGCAAGCTCGCGACCATGTATCGGCGCAGGGCGTGCTGCCACACCCCGTCCGTCATGCGGGAATCCAGCGTGGCACCCCGGCAGCGTAGCGGCCGTATTCCTCGCCGAGGGTCGGGCTCACCGCCCTCACATCCTATGCGATGGCATGGCTAGCAGTTCGTCTGCCGCCTTCTTCTGTGTGTCGGAGAGAACTGCGTAGAGCGCGCGGCCGGCCGTTGCGATAGCGCGTGCCGATTCCAGTCTTGCCGTCATCATCTGAACAACCTGGTCGGCATGGTCGGGGAAAGTGATCCCGCCGCCTTGCCCAGGCATCATTCCCATCCCCGCCCCCGCCCCCGCCATCGGTCGGGCGGTTCCTGGTGCCGCGGGCATCTGGCCACTCGGCATCTGGCCGCCCTGCATCGGTCCGCCAGACGGCGAACCGCCAGGCATCTGCGCGCCGGATATCGGTCCTGAGGACATCGGCCCGCCCATCATCTGGCTGCGCATGCCGTCCATGCCGCGTGCCTGCGCGCGCAGCACCTCGGCAAAGGCGTTCCAGGCGGAGGTCTGCGCATCCGTGATCTTGAGTTCAGTGCGCAGGAACGCGATACGGCCCTCAATGCGATGAGGCGCCATCATTCCCATCGGTCCGTCCATCCGCTCCCGGGCGCGTTGAGCCATCATGCCCTGCATCATCGGCATCATGCCCCGCATCATCTGCTGCATCATCGGGCCCATGTCGCCGCCGCCCATCATGCCCATTGCGGGGCCTGAGCTGCCTGCTGCCGAGGGCGCCGGGGCCGGCGCCGTCGTGTTCTGGGCGGTGGTGGTGTCGGCCGGATGATGTGCCGGGTGGTCGGCATCGCTCTTGCCGGCACCCTGCGCCGGAGGCTGGGTCTGTCCCTGCGCCGGGGTGGCTGCCGGTGCACCGGCAATGGCGGCAGCGAGCAAGACGGTGGGAAGGTATCGGCTGATGCGGTTCATGGCGGCGGTCCTGTTGCTATTGGAGGCGTGAAGCACGCGGCTAGGCAGCGGCAAGAAAGGCGATGCCGTTCGGACCGGCGCCGACGCCGTGGAGGGCAGGAAGCGGCAGCGTCCCTCCGTGGGACACGGCGCGGTCGGCCCTAGCTGACATCGGTGTAGCGGACCTCCGTCATCATGCCGGTCGCCATGTGAAACAGGTTGTGGCAGTGCAGCAGCCAGCGCCCCGGGTTGTCGGCGTCGAACGCGACGCTCACGGTGGTGTTGGTCGGTACCAGTACGGTGTCGCGCACCGCACCGGCCATCCTGCGGCCATCGATGGCGACGACCTGGAAATGGTGGCCATGCAGGTGCATCGGGTGGGCCATTTCGCTGCGGTTCACCAGGTCGACCATGACACGCTGGCCGTTTTTTACCCGCACCGGTCGCCGATTTTCCCAGGCGCGTCCGTCCAGGGTCCACGCATAGGGCATCATGCTGCCGGTCAGAGTTATCTGCTGGCGCACGTCAACGGCACGGTCGGCCAGTTGCGTCACCGCTGCCACGTGCCGTTCCAGCGACAGGTCGATCGGCCCCACCGGCGTACCAGCGAGATCGGACAGTCTGGCGACCGCACTGCCGGGCGACGCCAGGATGATGCCGGTGCGCTGACGGTCGCCCTCGCGCTGGGCAATCACTGGAAAGGCACCTCCACCTGTGGGCATTGTCAGCAGCAGGTCCACACGCTGGCCCTGCGCCAAGGGCAGCCGGCGCACTTCCAGCGGCACGACCGGGTTGCCGTCCACGGCCAGCACGCTGGCCTGCAGCGCGCCCAGCTCCACCCAGAACGCGGTCGAGGTCGCGCCGTTGATCAACCGCAGCCGAACGCGGCTTGATCGTTCGGTGCGCACCACCATCGGGTCGGCCAGCGTTCGGTCGTTGGCGAGATAGGCGTCATAGTCGAAGTCGTTCAGGTCCATCGCTGGGTTGGCGGGCATGTTGTGCCCAGCATGGCCTCCGCCTTGCGCACCGCCATGCGTCATTGCCTTGCCGCCGATCACCTCCGCCAGCACCTCGTCCGGGCTGCGGAAAGAGAAGTCGTGCAGCAGCACCGTGACCTCCTGCGCATCCAGGCGAAGATCCTCGGGCGTTCGCACGATAAGCGGGGCCGCAAGCAGGGCTTGCTCCTGCAAACCGTGATGCGAATGCATCCAGTGCGTGCCCGGCCGGGGGGCGAAGTCGTAGCGCTGCGTGGCGCCCGCGGCGATCGGCGCCACATATCCGGTATCGACCACGCCATCCTGGTCCGGCGGCGGCGTCTGGCCATGCCAGTGGATAATGGTGGGCTCGTCCAAGCGATTCACCACGTCCACGGCAAAGCGCTCGCCGGGGTCAAGGATAAGGCCGCTCTGGCCGTCGGCGCGGTGCAGGCCGAACACCGAGGCGGGCTTGCCGTTTACCACGAGGCTGCGCCGGGCGACGATCAGTTGGTGCGGCGCCGCGGCTGCGAGGGCCCTGGGTACGGCGGTTGCGAGGCCGGCCGCGGCGGCCGACGCCAACAAGCGCCGGCGAGAATAGTGTGCGGACATGATCACGCTCGATCCATAACGGGGGCGTTCTCTGAGACCGACCTCGGCTCCACGATGTCCTCAGACAGCACGCACCACGAAGCGTTATTGTGGGGGCCGCGTGTCGCAGCTTGGGGCGCATTGGACCGGCTTATCATCGATAATCCCCTGGCGGTCGCAGTGCCGAAGAGTAGTCTCGCGCAGTTTTTCTGGCAGGCCTGGATTATACTCAGCCGCCCATCGAGGGTA
>Ga0105047_10018187_pt1 | contig 10907 bp, 7 predicted proteins | sample MAT04_FD_78384 | JGI IMG/M metagenome (GOLD analysis project Ga0105047, IMG submission 78384) | Freshwater microbial communities from Lake Fryxell liftoff mats and glacier meltwater in Antarctica - MAT-04 (megahit assembly) | ecosystem: Environmental > Aquatic > Freshwater > Ice > Liftoff...
GAACTGCCGGGATCGTAACCGTTTGGGCTGCCAGCAACGGAGATCGTAACCCCAGGATTGATCTTGACTGTAGCATTTTGAAATGAGAAATGAGCATCTATTTCAAAATCGCCGATGATACAAACGTTTCCCGTGATCGATGCGCCCCAAAGGGAAGACTTTGGGAATGGAGTTCCAACCCCAATTTCTGTTTCGCAGACGAAATTTGGGTTCTCGTCGCAAAGCGTTTCTGCGGGGAAGCCTGAAAATTTGTACTCTTTTTCAGGGCATTGGAATAATTCGGTTCCCTGAGCAGAGGTGGATGATGGCCCAAAGAGTGCGGCAAGCACAAAAAGAGCAGAAATTCGGAGCAAGTATGCTGGAGGGCACATCGTTCCGAAAAGTCGGAGATTGAGAAAATTGTTCATAATAAAACTGTTTTGGTTGGTGAAAAATATGGTTTAATTTATTTTAAAACATTGATAATGTGATGTTTATATTTATTGTTTTGCGCAGAACGTTACGCTTCCCGAATGTGCGACGCTTAGGAGCAATTTTCGGGAAGCGATTGTTAGCATCATATTTATTATTTCACTATTTTAAAAGCCCTGCCAAATCCTGCAACTGCATTGTCAGGAAACATAAGCAAGTCATTAAACCATACTTGGTCACACACGATTGAAGAGTTATTACCATTGTCTTTTCGCACGAAATGACATTTTATAGTATCCAAGTCTCCATTCTCCCAGCGTATGTAAGTGATTGGATATTCTTCATTTTCGGTATCGTTAGGTGTGATACCGATCCGTTCGCTACCAAGGTCATTGAGAAAGCATATACCTCTGGGGCAATCCAGATTAGAATTGTAAACGGTATAATTTTCTCCGTTTAGTTTGTATATTAACTTTATAGAGTCCGGGTTAATAGCATTGGGAGTTGATCCCAAAAGCAAATTTTCTCCATTGGTGTTTGAAATAAAAATTTCAACCCCAATATCAATTACCTCACCTTGTGGTTTTTCCTTTGAGCAGGAAGCAAGTATTCCAAGTACGCAAAAAATTAAATATTTCATTTTGAAAAAAATTTAAAAGTGAAAAAATTATGGTTGAATGTTGTGAGTGAAATTTTGGGCATATTGGTAATTACCTAAATTAGAATTCCATGAATTATAGTAAAACCACCCATTACCACCATTCGTCCCCCAGCCCCAATTCATGTGGAATTTTAAAATTGAGTAACAACTATTTTGATGCCGCTCGTAACCATCGCACACCCACATGTGACAATTAGAATATGTGTAAAACAACCCAAAGAGCCATTTTTTTCTTGTTCGACACCCGTCGAGAAGTACTGGTTTGTTTGCATCAATATTTTGAATAACGGTTTGATAACTCCCAGAACTATAATTGCTGTAAGTCGCGGAAGCATAACAAAAATCATCCTTAAACGCATTATCGGTTTTATCGCCATGAGCACCGGAAGCATCACATCCATAATCCATATCTACGGCATCTCCCACATCCCTCATCATTCTTTGCACTTCACTGTTGCCAGAGTTATTGGGCATTGTTGCATAGGTGTAGGCCTGTGAGCATGGATGCGCTCAATATCTTAAAATTTGTGCCATAGCGGTAGCAACACAACCTGTCCAAGCATTCTCATTTGAGAAACATACATCATCACAATCTCTATCAGGGCATTGCTCATTGTAGGTGCAGCCTTGATTCCATCTGGTTGTCATGAGAGGTCCCTTTATCGTTGTTGTATAAGGAGCGCAAGGGTCGCCGCCGCCGCCATCACAGTGTATGTCTGGCTCACCGCATCCGATGGTAGGGTGAGTCAAGCACTCTGGGTAGTTGGGACACTCCGGGCAGCAATCTTCAACAACCAAATATTCTTCTTCACCAATATTTTTGATTACCCTTACCCATTCACCGTCCGCAAACTGGGTACTGTTTATTACCCCTGACCTTAAAAGCAAAATGTTCTCAAATGTGATATCGAACCATTCAAGCAACATTGATGGCACTTCGGCTACTTCATATCTTCCCTGTTCTGTTAAGGCACAGATTGGTTCGTGCCTGTCGTCGGCCGATATTACGACGTAACCGTCGTCGGCATAGTTAGCAATGTACATCACTGGGGTGCCAAGGCTATCCGAAATAGTGAATAGGCTATCCACGGTTCTGACAGATGTGGATGCGCCAACCCTCATTACTTCGGATACCGTCAAATTGATTTTTTCAGCCACGGATTTGGCTACATAGGCTGGTACGACATGGTCATTCCCGAAAAGTGAGGGCGAATTTTCCCGTGACTGAACTTGGGCTTGTTCGGGTGTTTTTGTTGCACTCTTCACTTTTTCCGGGTCTTTACTACACGAAAATAGGAAAATCGCCATGTAGGATACTGTCACGACGGACAAGAATGACTTGAAATTTTGCATGATATTGACAAGATTATTGGTTGTTCGGCAACCTGACCGTTTGGGAGGTATTCCCGTTATCTTCAACTTTTTTTATTTTTTGTTGATGCTAACGTGAGCCTCTACGCCGTGCCGACGTTTAGGAGGCATGGGCGTAGATGCATTGATGGCGGCGTTATTTATCTGCGTCAAGACTTGATGTCTTGCCTGTAGTATCGGACACATAGGGTGCAATAAATCTTACAGGTCGCAGAACGCAATTTATTTGAAGCAGTCTTCTTCCATATGGGGTAATGACATATCAAGATGACCATCACCTCCTGCCTGGGCTGAATAAAAGCAGCCAGTTTTAGACTTAAATACCATTGCTTCAGAGCCGCATACAATGGAGCAGGCTCTGCCATGTACAACGTAATAAAAACCATCTATGGTTGTGAAAGAGATTTTATACTCAAATAGTCCTGCGTGCAAGTTTCCCTGTGGATCTCTTCCATCCCAAGCAAACTCAAGCATATCGGCAGCATCAATGTCTTGAACATCATACAATTTCCCAGAAGTAGTATCATCGGCTACTTCCCGTTTGATGGTCATGTAATTTATGGCTTTAATTTCTTCATTTAGGACAGGCATAAATTTATCGTTCAATCCATCTTGATTAGGCGTAAAGACATTGGGCACAAAGACATAATAAGTAGTACTGCCTGGGACCATGAATTCCACAGGATCGGTGCCGCAGCATGATTCATAAACCTCGCTACCAGTAGGGTCTGGCTCCTGACTACAGCCATAAGTGGTAATAAACAAGGAAGTTGCCAGAAGAAAAAGAAATTGGATGTTTTTCATGTCAAACGAATTTAGGTTTGTGATATCAGTTTTTATTGTCTTGATTTTTCAAAAAGAGCAGTCTTTCGAGTACCTGAATAAGTCAGATTGATAGCATATGTGCCCGACGGGTACGCTGATATGTCAAATCGTCCATCACCAAGATGTCTATTTACAAGAATGGTACCGGCCATGTCGAGGATGATGACTTGTGCATCTAAAGGAATACCCTCCGTGTTGAGCATGAAAACGCCTGTACTTGGGTTGGGTATTACGCTCAGTTTTCCTGCACCAGAAGCGGCAGATGCTTGATCTCGGTCTGCGACACCAGTATTGGGAGGAGGAGGCAGGCAATTGGTGCAACACAGTTTGCGCTTGATGCGGTTGCCAGCTGCGTCGTAGCTGATGCAGATTTCATTTTGTGCGTATGCCGCACCTGCAGACAAGAAAATGCAACAAAAAAATATCAGTCTTTTCATGTTTTAGTTATTTATTTGATGAAACGAGTTGTGCTGTCAGGCTTTGTTGGCATAGCGTGAAAATAAAAGGTGTCTGTTCCAAAAGGTCCACCCGTGAGCAGTAGTGTTGTGTCATTCAATATTTTTCCGGAATACTGAGCAGTTGGGTATCGTGCTCCACTTCCGCTATGCCAATGTTCTAGTTTTATTTCAGGATAATTTACCAAAAAAACGCCCCATTCCATGGGTGTCTGATTAGAATCTTCTGGATGTTGAAGTAAATGTTTCCAGTATCTCAGTGCGTCATTAAAATTTTTGCTGTAAGTTCCTCCAAACATCACACCATTGCTGTAAAAATGGAACTTGCAATACCTTTTACTGTAATAAAACCCGTCCATTCGGAAGTCGTTACCGTGATAATCCGTTCGTTGGAAATGCAGTGGCATTCGGGACGTTGGGCTGCATGAAAAAGTAAGCAACAGGATGCCCATTGAGATTTTCATGTTTTTCATGATTAGAGAGCTTACCAATGCGTGAAAGGGTTATGCGTCCTGAAACTGCCGAACAGTTGCTGGCCAGCGCTTGCCCGTGGTATCCAGGCTTGTGGCTTAGCTATGGTATGGGCAAATTTGTTTTGAAAGGCGAACCGCACATTGTCGTGGTTCCACCCAAGTTCATATCCTTTGTACCCTATCGACAAAGCTCCCATCCGGTACTTGTTAATGGCATCGCCAGCAACCCATTTTCCTTTCCAACAATTTTTCCCCAGTGGCCCACACCATGGTCCGGTGTCTTTTTCAGTAAAAGTACCTGGGTCAGTATCGTTGCCCATAACTCTCTTTCCCGTAAAAAGCCTAAGCGTGACATTGATGTCTTTGTACCCGATAGAACCTGCCGCTGTTCGGTAACTATCTCCACCATCTCCCATGGCCTTCCATGTTTCGCCAAAAGGATAACCGTCGTTCTCATAACTTGCCGACCAAGAACCAGCTCTTAACCTTCCATAACCCAGTCGCTGGCTCGTTTCACCGCTGGAGAATTTAGTCGTGGCCAGCGTGATCCCATAAGTGCCATCATCATACCCTGCATGTGCGCCAGTCCTGAATTCAGACAATACTTTACCGGTGCTCGTAGCACTACTGAAGTTGGTAAAGCCTACACTGACACCGATGCTAAAATCGCCGATTTGCAAATTGGCATTAAAATTTAAACCCACGCCAAATCCGTGGCTTCCGTAAATGAACGCTGGAGAAACAGACAAAGTAAAATTACCAACCTGGATGGGTATCCCCGGCATATTTGAACTTATTGCCGATGCAAACCCCGAATAGGCCCCGGCTGCAATGGTACCAGCCCCCGTTGCTGCCAAAGCTCCGGCCAATGCCCCCATGCCGAATGCCTTGACTCCGGCCCCAAAGCTTTGCACATTGCCCATAGCGGCCTGTATCCCCAAATTCAAGGTGCCTGCTACCACTGCGGCAACGATAATTGGCGCCCACACGATTTCTCCAGTCGGGTCAGTGTACCGCAGTGGGTTGTTCAGCGCATAACTATACCGATTGTAGTTTTGAGTAAAATCCGGCATCTGCACGTTGTTGTCCGCGCTGAGCATCCGCCCCACCATAGGGTCGTACATCCGCCCGTTCATATTTATGAGGCCGAACAGCGGCAGATGCTCATGGCCTGTGAAACCACGGTAGAGCCACGTTGGTACGGCCTGTACGCCTACATAAGTCCAGTTGGCCGTGTTGCGCTTGCGCCCCCAAGCATCGAAATTTTGTTCCGCGATGATTGCGCCACTGTTATCGGTCACGGTAAGAATGGAGCCGATATGGTCTGTATAGACGTAGTTGTAAGTATCTGTACCGTTTTCCCGAACCACTATGGCAATCAGATTTTGCCCGTTGCTGATGTAATGCAAATGCTTGGTCGAACTGCCTGCAATATCTTTTTCATAACCCCCAAAATAGTACCGGGTGTTGGTGGGGCTGCCATTTTGGGCAAGCACACCTTTTATGCGTTGCTGATCGCTGCCGTAGGTGTAAGTGAGCAAATAGCTTCCTTCCGATACCGTAGCTGGTTGAAAATAAGGGGTGTAAGTAACGTCTTGAGTCTGCCCTGAGATATTTAAAGACGGATTGGTGACTATGGTGACCGCGTTGATCTTTGCAGAGCCATAAGTGTAGTTTCCGGCGTCAGTTTTGCTGGTTATATTGCCATTCCCCGCAAAAGTCAAGTCCAGGGTTGGAATCCCAGTTCCGGAAGAAGAAAGTAGGCGATTCAGGTTGTCATAGGTGAATGATTCTGTCTTTGCCTTGACGGCATCAAAACGGCTAGTAAGGTTGCCGCTTTGGGCGTTCCACGTTAAGTTAAGGTCCTGCACACCGGTGGTGAAATAGCGGGTTGGTGTCCCAAAGTCGTAGGTATTGACAGAAGCCTTGCCGTTGCCGAGGTTATAATTTTTGTATTGATTGAAGCCGTTCATCCCTGTGTTGGTAAACAGCGTCACACTATTGTTCCCGTTTTTAAGCGTAATGAGGTAGCCGTTGGCATCGTAGGTTTGGTTCAAGGTGAAGCCGGATGGGTAAGCCATGCTGGTCACATTACTATATGTGTCGTAGCTATAGGTTGTGGTATGGGCTATTCCGTCCACTGTAGTTTTGTCTGTACTTGTACGGCCATAGATGTCGTAAGTGTACTCTTGGATATCGCCAGAGAAACCAGTTGTTTTTTTGATTTTATTGGTAGAAGCACCAGAACCCGACGAAAAATATTCGTTCGTCGTAGCCCCCTCTGGCCCGGTACGCTGCGTCGATCGGCCCAATAAGTCATAGGTAATCGTTGTGGTCTGGTTCAACGCACTGACCTCGGAGATTGCCTGCCCCAAAGCGTCGTAAGTATATTGGGTCACTCCCGCATTGATGTCAGTGAGCTTTGTTTGACGGGCATAAGCATCATATTCATTCAATACCAAGACGGTAGAACCTTGATTTACCTGCTTCAAGTTGCCCTGACTGTTATATGAATAAGTGAGGGTACCGCCATAGTCGGTTGCACTGATAGTTTTGCCACTCGGGTCCGTGATTTTAGAGGACACCTGTCCTGCCGGGTTGGTCGTAGTCGTGGTCAGGTTACCAGAAAGGTCATAACTATATGCAATAGTAGCAGTCCCGATGCTGTTCGTTGTGCTTACCAATCGGTTGTAGGCATCATAACTATTGGTATTGGTCAATATTGCTTCGCCTGTTTTGTAAGGAGAAGTATTTGTCGCTACGTTTCCACGGGAATCGAAGGTAGTCTTGGTAGTTATCCATTGGTTCTGAAAGCCTTCGGTCTCGCTTTTCTTCTCACGGTCGAGCAGGTCATACCATACTTTTATGTCCGGTTTGCCGGGGTGGGAAGTCAAAAGGTAGTGAATTGTACCCTCTCCAGCATTGATGCCCCAGGCGTAAGTTTGGGTAACAGCCCACCCTTGAGGCATAGTGGTCGTTTGTAATCTTCCAAAGGCATCGTAATTGTAAGATGTGGTCAATCCGTCAATACCTGTTTCGCTCAGTGCTTTGCTCCATCTAGAATCGTAGGTGGCCGATGCCGTTTGCCCAAGGGCATTGGTTATGGTGAGGGCATATCTTCCCTTGGCATCATACGCACTTGACCCGCTCCGCGCTGGCATGCCTGTTGGCATGACCGTTATACCAGTCTGATTGCCCAGGTTGTTGTACGAATACGTTGTGGCAACATTTTGTGCCTGTCCGCTAAAATCGGTTTTACTGGTGAGTTGCCCTAGCGCATTGTACCCATAGGTGCTTGTCACAGAATAGGCAGGGTTGCCACTCCTAAGGTAGGAAGCTGTCACAGAAGTCGGTTTGGCTGGGATAGGAGTGCCGAATGCGCCATACAATGAAGTAGTTGTGATTGATACTACACCGTCATCGCTTATGTTATTTATTACGTTGCCGTGACTATCATAAGTATTGGCAGAAGATGTGTACCTTTTCTCAAAGGCTTTGTTCTCATAACTGCTGTTCATCCGAATCCAGACACGTTTGCTGCCCGATCCGCCTTGCTGAACGAACTGATTGGTCAGCGTGGTTTCATTGAGCAATGTATTATTGGATGCCAAGTACATACTGGTCTTGTAAGGTGCTGCAGCGTAAAATGTGGTGTTGAAATCCGATTCATTTACCATCTTTATCCCGGAGGCCAAATTGTTCGCTGTTACCTTTTTGATTCCTAAAAAGCCTTTGCCCTCTTTGTGCAGTTTAACTTCCTCATAGGAATAATCTACCGTTGAAAACCCGCCGATACCATTCTCTGCTTTAAACTGTGAAATAAAATAGAGCGGCAACTGAAGGTTGTTGACCGGGTGGGACGTGATCGAACCGCGTGTGTAAAAATTGCTGGTCTGGGTCAATCTTTTGTATACTAATTCAACATCGTGGTCAACACCATTTTTTATCTTTTGCAACAGGTGTTCCTGACCCTCTTTTCTAAGGTAAAAAATGTCAAAAGGGTCCTGGTAATGATTCCTGTTTACCAAATCGGTTCGGCCATCGCCATTTAAATCGTAGGAGATTAAGGGTACAAAGCCGAGCACTTTGTTGTTTACATGTTGTAGATAATAAAAATCATCACCTTTTGAGTAATAGAGGTCAAGCCTCGAAGTTGATGCTGAACCGTTCACAAAGTAATCCCACGCATGGAAAATGTCTGCCTTGCCATCACCGTTATAATCGCTGATCACGAGTTTATCATCAGATGATAATCCGGTAATGTCTGGCGTATGGTTAAAAGAAAAAGGAGTTCCCACAAAACCAGTACCCGTGCTGATTGATTTGTACCACGGATTATTATTATTCGAGGTACTTGTTCTGCTCAAAATATCCGTTTTGCCATCACCGTTTAAATCTCCAACGTAAAGCAGGTGCCATTTAGTAGGAAAGCCACCAGCAAATCGTTGAGTAGATTCCCAATTATTGTTCCATGTGAGGTCAAAACTGAATATCTTTGTTTCCGAGTCTTTTGTGAGCATAAGTTCGCTTTTCCCATCGCCGTTAAAATCAATGATGTTATGATAGTCGGCACCCAACCATACCCCACTTACATAGCACCCGCCTGTAACATCCTTGTTCATCACCCCTGTACGCGGGAACGAAAGGAAAACTTTAAATCCTAATCCACTACCAAGTATGGTTACGAAATCCGTGGCACCATCTCCATCATAGTCACCCGGAAAAAAATACTGTTTGTCACCAGAAATGCTAATTCTGTCATAAGTATTTGAACAGTCCAACGTCTGAGTTGCAGGGGAAAACGTGGTTGTAGTAAAAGTACAGGCAGTTCCGCCAGTAGATGTGCTTGTATAAAGCTTGTAATTTTTAACCTTGTACTGTGAACCGGTTATGTATTCCAACTTGTTAATTATAATATCATCTCGACCATCGCCAGTAAAGTCGGACGAATAGAAGTTAATATTCTTGGGCGTGTTTACTTTGTTCACTACCTGCCACAACTCTCCAGATGGAAATGTTTCGTCATAGGCCAGTGAGTAGGCGCTACTGGTTGCTGTCCGTTTGTAAATTTTAAATCCAGTATGATACTTGATGTCGTTATTGTGATATGCAAAGGTGGCCGCAAGAATGTCAGAGTATCCATCAGCATCAAAGTCCCCGGAAAACAGATCAACACTTTGTCCTGCGATTACGTCGGACGAACCGGTCTCAAAACCAATGGGAATATCCCCATACTTAAATATGGTCGAATTCAGAAGCGTTCCATTACTTCCAGCTTCTTTAAATTCTGTCAAATATGAACTTATGTTATTGTGTCCGTACCTAAGGTAATATGTTTTAAAAGCTTGACTATTTTCTGCGGTAACAACTATGTTGTCAAGCAGGGAGTTGCTTTTTACTGGCGTATTTACTTCATAAGACGTGGTCTTTTCCAGTCTTTGAAGAAAGTTGAATTTGACCTTGTTGTATGGAAGAAGCCCCGCTGCTGCATTTCCAGTGTAATTTATCTCGTTGATGAGCGATTCGTTGTTCGAAACGACATATTTGTATTCAATGTAATTGCCATCTTTGTAGGAGATCTTGTTCAGTCGCCAAAACAACACTTTGGTATTATCATAATTCAAAAATCTTGAATCTGTGCTGTTGCCATACTCCATTACCACACCATCCTTCGATTCTAACTTAAACCACAACGGGCCACCACCAAAGGTGCCATTCGAAACTATGGTTGAGAAATTTTCTACCTCCGGCCCATAAGTAGCCCCGTCTGCTCCATAAGTGCCACTTTTGCTCAATAGTCGCATGCCGTCCAGTACAAAACGGTCATTAGCATCCAAATTCACTGGCGAGGATTTACCGTCATGATAAATGGTTTGTCCCACACGGGCAATGGTTGAAAGCCCACTGATACCCCATCCTTGTCCGACTATTCCATTGCCACCCATTGAGTTATAGGCTATAGTTACTGAGGGCGCAACACCATTAGTTCCAGGCGGTATCGCAATGGGAATGGAATAAGTGCCCGCTCCTGACGTGGCATCCGCGGAAGCGGCGACGGTTCCGACGGGCAAGGTGACATTTACTGTTTTTGTAAAAGTCGCATTCGTGAACAGGGGGTCATAGCCTATGTTTTGTGCGTATGCCTTTTGGAAGGTCAAGAAGCATAGAAGCAGGGCCATGGGCAAGTTGGCTACTCTTAGCAAAAGATGTTTCATGTTTATAAATTTTAATTTTTTCGGCCAAAAAATCCAGAACACGAAACTCAGAACTCGTATTCTGTGAATGCTGCACAGGTTTTGCAAACAGCACGAAATCAAATATTATCCATGTCATGGCGGAAGTTGCGTAATTCCCAATCGCAGAGAAAGATTCCAATCTATGCCCGTCCCAGATGCCAACTTTCCGCCACGCCTGAAACCGAAAACTCGCCGGATAAATGCTGAATAAATCTCACAAGCAGCACGGAACCAAGTATTTATTGTCGTCGTCTCAGTAGGGACTCGCTTATTCAGTGTCGAAGTTCGGCTTATTATTTATGTCTTGATTATTGCCGCCATCGTGGGCATGGGCTACGTGGCCGCGCTTAGTCGGCCATGTGAGACCATGCATAGTTAGTGCCATTATTATTTTTTTCAAGCCGCGGGCAGATGCGCTAAGTTGTTGATCCTGTCCGATATACTATCACTTCAGGCCCTTTTTTCCGTGTCTGCC
>Ga0105047_10018189_pt1 | contig 10907 bp, 9 predicted proteins | sample MAT04_FD_78384 | JGI IMG/M metagenome (GOLD analysis project Ga0105047, IMG submission 78384) | Freshwater microbial communities from Lake Fryxell liftoff mats and glacier meltwater in Antarctica - MAT-04 (megahit assembly) | ecosystem: Environmental > Aquatic > Freshwater > Ice > Liftoff...
GCCCAAGCCGACGGCCAAGCCTTCCCCGTCCGCGACGCCGCCCCCGACGCCCGCTGCGACGCCGCCCCCGTCCCCGTCGCCCTCCGCGTCCCCATCGCCGGCCGACGTGCCGAACCCAGCGCTCGTCGGCGAGGCGCCGCCGCCGGTCGATGACGGCGACTCCGGCATCCCCGCCTGGCTGATCTGGGGCGGAATCGGCGCCGCCGTGGTTGGCGGCGTGATCGTCGCGGTCCTCGTCGCGACCCAACCCTGCGCCTCCGAGGGCGGCTGCCTCGAATTGGAGATCAACCGCCCATGAAGCGCCTCTTCCTCCTCGCTCTCCTCGCGACGGCCTGTGGACCGGACGACAGCTTCGAGGTGTCGCTGCGCGGCATCGAGGTCGCGCCCAACGCCAACAGCCTCAGCATCTGGCTCCACAACCCCAATCGCAGCTGCGACGAGCTCCGCCAGCAGACCGCCTCCGCGCAGAAGGTCTTCACCGGCGTGTTCGGGACCACGGCGTCGCTGGGCCCGAACGCGAAGAGCATCCAGATCGATCCCATCACCCGCATCCACGCCGGCTTCTACAACGTGGTCGCGGTGGCGTCGGAGGGGAGCAGCCCGCAGGCGTTCGACTGCGCGAGCAACATCCAGGTCTCCGACGGCAAGGCCACCTCGCTCACGCTCACCTTGAGCACCCTTTGAAGGCTCGGATCCGGGTCGTCGTCCTCAACTACAAGACGGCCGATCTGACCGTCGCTTGCCTCCGCTCGATCGAGGGCGAGGTCGTGGCGCGTGGCGACACCGAGGTGGTGGTCACCGACAACGCGTCGGGCGATGGCTCGGTCGAGAAGATCAGCGCCGCGATCGCCGAGAACGGCTGGACCTGGGCGACGGTGATGGCGATGCCGGCCAACGGCGGCTTCGCGTACGGCAACAATGCCGGCGTGCGCCCGGTGCTCGGCACGCCCGAGTGCCCGCAGTACTTCTTGCTGCTCAACCCCGACACCGAAGCGCGCGGCCTGGTGATCGGCCCGCTATTCGACTTCCTCGAGCGCCACCCGGAAGCCGGGATCGCCGGCAGCCGCCTCGAGGATCCGGACGGCACCATCCAGCGCAGCGCGTTTCGCTTCCACTCGGTGCTCGGCGAGCTCGACATGGGCCTGCGCCTCGGTGTCATCACCGACCTCCTCGCCGATCACGTCGTGGCGCCCGCTGCGCCCGATGTCGCGCGCGAGACCGACTGGGTGAGCGGCGCGAGCTTCATGGTGCGCGCGCGCGTGTTCGACGAGGTCGGGCTGATGGACGAGGCCTACTTCCTCTACTTCGAGGAGACCGACTTCATGTTCCGCGCGAAGAAGCGCGGCTGGTCGTGCTGGTACGTGCCCGAGTCGCGCGTGATGCACTACATGGGCGCGGCGACGCAGGTCGGCGATCCGCGGAAGCACATGAAACGCCGGCCGGGGTACTGGTTCGAGTCGCGCCGCCGCTACTTCGTGAAGAGCCTCGGCCCCGCGGGCGCGCTCGCGGCGGATGTCGCGTTCGTCGGCGGCCTGGTGTCGTGGCGTTTGCGCGCGCTGCTGCAGAAGAAGGACGTGCGCGATCCGCCGCAGTTCTTGCGAGATTTCGTGCGTAATTCGGTGCTGGTGAAGGGCGCGAAGATCCCGCCGGCGAAGTAGCTAGAACTTGACCGCGACCTTGGCCTCGCGCTCGGCCGTCACGTCCACCGTCTTCGTCTGCTCGCCGCCCTCGGAGCTCACGAGCTTCACCTCGTGGCGGCCCTCGTAGACCGGGCGTGTGAGCGGCGTGGTGCCGACGTGCTGCCCGTCGATGTACACCTCGGCATAGGGGCGCGCGTTGATGTTGATCGTGCCGCGCGGGACGGTGAGCGTCTGCTTCAACGTCTCGTCCTTCTTGATGTCGACGGTCAGCGAGCGCTGGATGCCGAGCTTCGCCGACGCGATCGTCAGCGTGTGTTTCCCGGGCGGCAGCGCCACCGCATCGAGCGGCGTCGTGCCCAGCACCTTGTCGTCGAGCTTCACGGTCAGCCCGCGCGGCTGGGTCGCCAGCGTGAGCCGCCCCATCCCCGCGGCCATCACCGGCGGCGGATCGTCCTTCTTGTGCCGCGGCTTGTCCCGGTCTCGGTCCCGATCCCGATCGCGATCCCTGTCCTTGATGCGCGGCTGATCGAACACCACCTCGGACGGCGAAGGCGAAGGCGTGGGCGAAGCCGTCACCGGCGGCGCGACCACCGGCGCGCTCGGCGTCGGCGTCGGCGTCACCTCGGTCGACACCACGAGCTCCGACGGCTCGTTGGCGCTCAACAGGTACGCGATCGCGAGCGCGCCCATCGCACCGCCGAGCGCGGTGAGGGCCAGCCACATCGTCGAGCGGCGACCGCCGTCGATGCGCGAGACCTCGGCCTCGTTCTTCGCCTCGAGCGCGGCGCGGGAGAACACACCCGAGTCGGTGTTCGACGTGACCGCCGGCGCCATCGGAGCGGCGTCGACCGACTTGAAGACGGACGGAGGTGCGCTGCGGCGCTTCGACGGATCGAGCGCGGACCGGAACGCCATCGCGGCCTCGGCGCGCCAGGCCTCGTCGTTCTGTCCGGTGCCCTGGGCGAAGCGCGGACCGCTGCCGCTGTTCGCGCCCGGGTGCGATCCGGTGCTGATCCGGGGGATCTTGAGCGCGGTGGGCTCGAAGGTGGTCGTCGCTCCCTCGGTCAGGCTGCGCACGAACTGCGAGACCACGTGGCGATCGAGCGGCACCGGGCAGTCCCGGAGCACCGTCAGGAGCGCCACCTGGAAGTCGCGGGCGCTCTGGAAGCGGGCGCTCGGAGCCTTGCCGAGCGCGGTGTAGATCGCCGCCTCGATTCGGTCGGGGCACTCCGGCACCAGCGCGGTGAGAGGCTGCGGCTCCAGCTCGAGGATCGCCTTCAGCGTCATCACCTCGGTGGTCCCGCGGAACGGCTTCACGCCGGTGATCAGCTCGTAGAGGCACACGCCGATCGCCCACACGTCGGATCGCGCGTCGACCGGATCACCCGCCGCTTGCTCGGGCGCCATGTACGCGACCTTGCCCTTGAGCATGCCGGACTGCGTGTGGCCCTCGGCCGAGTTCACTTTGACGATGCCGAAGTCGACGATCTTGATCGCGCCGTCGTAGCTGACCAGGATGTTCTGCGGGGACACGTCGCGATGCACGACCCGCATCATGACGCCCTCTTGATCGCGGAACTCGTGGGCGTACGCGAGGCCGTCGAGGCACTGGGCCATCATGTACGCCGCGAGCTCCGGAGGGACGTCGCGGCCTTGCTCGCGCGCGAGGCGCAGCAGCTGGCGCAGATCCATCCCGTTGATCAGCTCCATCGCGATGAAGTGCTGGCCGGTCTTCTCGTCGGTCCCGAGCTCGAAGATCTGCGCGATGTTCGGGTGATCGAACATCGCCGCAACGCGCGCCTCGTTGAGGAACATCCGCGTGAACTCGGCGTCCTCCGCGAACTGCGGCAGGATGCGCTTCACGGCGCAGCGCTTCTCGAAGCCGCCGGGTCCGCTGAAGCGCGCGAGGAAGAGCTCGGCCATGCCGCCGGTGGCGATCTTGCGCACCAGCTCGTAGCGCCCGACGCGCTGGAAAGTAGGCTCCTGTGGCTCCATCGAAATCCGGGAAGACGGCCCCCTGAGCGTCGCTGTCTACGAGCGGCCAGTCAAATACCGGACCGGGCGACATGGGCGCCTTTTACCCGAACGTCTTTTTGGCCGAACCAACGCTCCTACCTGCATTGTACCCGCCCCACGTAGTAGGACCGGACATGGCCAACAAGAGCGTCCGCGGCCTCGTCGTCCTGGTCACCGGGGCCGGGCGGGGGATCGGCCGCGCCATTGCCATCGAGCTGTCGCGCGCCGGCGCTCGGCTGGCGATCGCCGACCTCGATCTCGCCCCGGCCGAGTCGGTCGTCCGCGAGCTCGGCCAGGGGGCGCGCGCCTACCACGTCGACGTCTCGAAGAAGCCGAGCGTCGAGGCCCTCGTCGCGGCGGTGAACAAGGACCTCGGCCCGATCGACGTCCTGATCAACAACGCCGGGATCATGTCGCTCGGTGGCTTCCTCGATCAGCCACCCAGCCGCGACGCCGCGCAGCTCGCGGTGAACGTCGGTGGCGTGCTCTTCGGTATGCGCGCGGTGCTCCCCGGCATGCTCGCGCGTCGCTCGGGTCACATCGTCAACATCGCCAGCGTCGCGGGCCGCGTCGGCGCGCCGTACGCCGCGGTCTACTCGGCGAGCAAGTTCGCCGTCATCGGCCTCACCGAGGCGGTGCGCGCCGAGACGGACGGGCAGGGCGTCGACTTCACGTACGTGATGCCGTCGCTCGTCGAGACTGACCTCATCGCCGGCGCCGGCCGCCCCGCGTGGCCCAAGGTCGCGACACCGGAAGACGTCGCGCGCGCGGTCCACGACGCGATCCAGACGAGAAAAGTCGATGTTTACGTGCCCAAGTCGACGCGCCTCTCGATGATCCTCCCGGCGCTGCTGCCGCGCGCGGTGCTCGACAAGCTGGGGCGCCTCCTCAAGGTCGATCAGATGTTCGCGCACGTCGACGAGGGCGCCCGCCAGCGCTACTCCGAGCGCCTCGATCGCGAGGACAAGGGCCGCGACGACGACCTCCCGCCGGGCCCGTTCGGCACGACGCCGCGCGCGAACGCCTAGTCGAGGTACTCGGATGGTGCACCCCGGTCCTCCCCTCCTCGCAGCGCGCGTGAAGCCGAAGCCACGCGACGCCGCGAAGGTCGTCTTCGCGCAGCTCCCGCGCACGTTCCGGCTCGTCTGGAGCGCGGGGCCCAGCAACACCGTCACCATCGTCGCGCTCTCCGCGCTGAGCGGTCTGTTGCCGCTGGCGCTCGCCTGGGTGGGCCAGCACATCGTCGATGGCGTGCTGCGCGCGAGCGCGTCGAAGAGCGTGCTCGATCGGGATCTCGTGCTTCGGTGGGTGGCGATCGAGCTGGCGCTGATGGTCGCGAGCGGCCTCGTCGCGCGCGCGCACGGCATCGCGCGCGCGGTGCTCTCCGGGAAGCTCGGCTTCGACACCAACGTGCGGATCCTCGAGAAGGCGATGACGCTCGAGCTCGCCGCGTACGAGGACTCCGCCACCTACGACAAGCTGCAAAACGCGCGGCGGGAGGCGAGCGCACGTCCGTTGAACCTCTTCACCAAGGCGATCGACGTCATCACCCAGTCGGTGACGCTGGCCTCGATCGCCGCGGTGCTGATCACGTTCGATCTGCGTGCGCTCTTCGTGCTCTTCGCGGCCAGCGTGCCGATGTTGATCTCCGAGGCGCGCTTCGCCGGCGAGTCGTTCAGCCTGTACTCGTGGCGCGCGCCCGAGGGCCGCCGGCTCACGTATTACGAGTGGGTCCTCACCCGCGACACGCACGTGAAGGAGGTCAAGCTCTACGGCCTCGGGCCCTGGTTCCTCGCGAAGTACAAGGCGCTCTACGGCAGCTTCTTCGACGCCGAGCGGAAGCTCGCGACGCGCCGCGCGACGTGGGGCTTCGCGCTCGGCGTGCTCGCCACTGCTGCTTTTTATGGGATCTACGCCTGGGTGGTGGTGGCGACGGTCGAGGGCCGCATCACGCTCGGCAAGATGACGATGCTGCTAATCGTCTTCCGCCAGGCGCAATCCGCGCTGAAGAGCATCCTCGGGGCGATCTCCGGGGCGTACGAGGACGGCCTCTTCATGAGCAACCTGTTCGGCTTCCTCGACTCGCCGGGCGGCGAGAAGACGGCGCTGGCCGAAACACCGCCGCGGATCGCGCCGCTCGCGACCGGCTACGTGCTGGAGGACGTCGCGTTCCGCTATCCGGGCCGACCCAACGACGTGCTGGCCGGCATCAACCTCAGCATCGGCGCGACCGAAAAGCTGGCGATCGTCGGCGAGAACGGCGCGGGCAAGACCACCGTAGTGAAGCTGCTGACCGGGCTCTACCGGCCGACCCGCGGCGTGATCCGGCTCGATGGCGTGCCGCTCGATCAGATCCCGCCCGAGGTGCTGCGCGCGCGCATCGGGACCGTGCTGCAGGACTACGTGCGCTACCAGCTCACGGCCCGCGACAACGTGGCGTTCGGCGCGATCGACGCGCTGGACGACGAGCCTCGCCTCGAGCGGGCGGCCGAGCGTGGTGGGTCGAGCGAAGTGGTCGCCCAGCTCCCGAACAAGTGGCAGACCCAGCTCGGCCGCTGGTTCGAGGCGGGCACCGAGCTCTCCGCGGGGCAGTGGCAGAAGCTCGCCGTGTCTCGCGCGTACATGCGGGAGGCGAGCATCCTGGTGCTCGACGAGCCCAGCGCGTCGCTCGACGCGGAGGCCGAGCACGCCTTGTTTTCGAGGCTCAAAGCGCTGACCGAAGGGAAGATGGCCCTCCTCATCTCGCACCGCTTCTCGTCGGTGCGGATGGCCGATCGCATCGCGGTGATCCACGAGGGTCGCATCGCCGAGCTGGGATCGCACGACGCGCTCATGAGCCAGGACGGGCGATATGCTCGGCTCTTTCGCCTGCAAGCCGAGGGATACTTGCGGTAGCATCACGATGATGCGGCGCGCTGTTCTCCTGAGTGCGCTCCTCTTCACGCTTCTGAGCGGCCCGTGGGTGGGGTGCTCGAGCAGCACGCGTCCGCCCGATCCGGCGGCGCCGAGCGGGCCCACCCAGCCGACCGCCGCCGAGACCCCCGACATCCCCGGCCCGAAGGATCCGCCCGCGCCCGCGCCCGTCCCGGTCGTGACGTCCCCGGGCGATGCGCCCAGCGTCGGCCTGCCGCTCGGGACCGAAGCGCCTGCGTTCGCGCTCAAGCTGATGAACCCCGACAAGAAGCGCGCCCAGCTCACGCTGGCCGACCACGTCGGGAAAGGCGCCAAGGACCCCAAAAAGGGCGTCCTCCTCAGCTTCGCGGCGTCCTACTGCGGCCCGTGCAAGAAGGAGCTCGCCGACCTGGCCAAGGCCGAGGGCGCGTGGCGAAGGGCTGGGCTCCTCACGGCGGTGGTGGTGATCGACACCGACGACGCGGGGATCGAGGCGATGCGGGCGTTCCTGCTCGACGAGCTGAAGCTGCCTTTCCCGGTCCTGGCGGACCGATTCGCGATCCTGGCCCGCCGCTACCGCGCTGACGCGCTGCCCTATGTGGTGCTGGTGGACGCGGCCGGGAAGATCCGCTGGTCGCACGCCGGCTACGATCCCGCGGGGTTGAAGGAAGTCCTCGCAAAACTACCCTAAAAAAGGGCTAAACACCGCCGCGGCGCTGGGTTATGCGACCCCTGTGAACGCAGAAGCCGATCGGTTGCAGAAGCTCGCGCGCCGCGCGCTCGTATACGCGACCAAGATGATCTTCGACGCCAACCACCGCGACGACGCGATGGAGGGCGACCCGAAGGTCGGCGGCCACCCCGCCGCCTGCGCCAGCTCGGTGCACCTCTTGACGGCGATCCACGCCGGCGTCCGCGGGCCCTTCGACATGCTGGCGATCAAGCCGCACGCCTCGCCGATCGATCACTCGCTCGGCCACCTGCTCGGCACGCTGCGCGACGCGAAGGCCCGCCGCTGGCTCACCGTCGACGAGGCCAAGACCGCGATGGACGGCCTGCGCAAGTTCTCGAGCGACGGGCGCCCGGTGTTCCAGAGCTACCACTCCGACTGGGACAGCGACGGCGAGGACTTCTTCCCGTCAGGCTCGGTCGGAATCCCGCCGGTGTCCGCGATGTACACCGCGCTGGCGTACAAATACGCCGAGGATCACAGCTTCGAAGTCGTGAAGGACGCGCACTTCTGGTGCCTCATGGGCGACTCGGAGTTCCGCGAAGGCTCGCTGATGGAAGCGATGCCCGAGGCCGCCGAGCGCGAGATCGGCAACCTCACCTGGATCGTCGACTACAACCGCCAGAACCTCGACGGCACGCGCATCATCAACGCGCGCGGCCTGCAGGGCACCGACGCCGATCGCATCGAGCGCGTCTCCGCCGCCAACGGCTGGGAGGTCATCCAGCTCCGCCACGGCAAGAAGCGCCTCGCGTTCTTCGAGCAGAAGGGCACCGAGGGCGTCAAAAAGGCGCTCGAGCACGGACTGTCCGACTTCGCGTTCAACGCGCTCCTCGCCAAGCGCGACGGCGCGGCCGTGCGCGCGCACCTGATCGAGCTCGATCCGGCGCTCGAAAAGGGCGTCGGCAAGCTCGACGACGCGGCGCTGTACGCGATCTTCGCCGACCTCGGCGGACACGACATGGAGGTGGTGCTCGACGCGCTCATCAAGTCGAAGGCCGATCCGAAGCGCCCGACGATGATCGTCGCGCACACCGCGAAGGGCTGGGCGCTCCAGTCGATGGCCGCGCCCGGCAACCACAGCTCGCTCCCCGACGAGGCCGAGGTCGACGAGCTCCTGAAGAGCGAGGGCCTGACCAAGGACGACCCGTACGCGCTTCCTGCCAAGGACAGCGAGATGGGGAACTTCACCGCGGGAAAAGGCGCGATCTTGCGCAAGGGCATCACCGACCGCTGGGCGCTCAAGGACAAGAACGACGCGTTCTACGCAGCGCGGGTCACCGATCGCGGCGGTCTGCCGGAGACGCTCGACATCGACCTCAAGTTCCTCCCGCTGGTCCACACCCAGTACGTGTGGGGCCAGCTCGCTTCGAAGCTGATCCGCCTCGGTCACGAGGAAGAGGCGCACCGCCGCGGTGAGAGCAAGAAGGCGCCCGAGGGCGAGGCGCGCCGCTGGGCCCCTGCGGCCGAGCTGGTGGTGACGATGGCGCCGGACGTCGGCACCTCGACCAACATCAACACCGCGATGGACGATCGCATCTACGGCCCCGACGCGGAGCCCAACTGGGAAGCGAAGCTCGGCATCGCCGATCGCCGCCGGCCGGTGCTCTCGCCGAGCGAAGATCAGCGCACGCGCCACATCCGCTTCGAGATCGCCGAGGCCAACTGCATGACCGCGGTCGGCGCGTTCGGGAAGCTGCGCACGCGGCTCGGCATCCCGCTGTTGCCGGTGATGACGGTCTACGACTTCTTCATCAAGCGCGCCCTCGATCAGCTCTACTACAACCTCTACTGGCGCTCGGGGTTCATCGTCGTCGGCACGCCTTCGGGCGCGACGCTCTCACCGGAGGGCGCGCAGCACTCCTGGAAGAGCGACATCCAGATGCCGAACCTCATCACCTGGGAGCCGTTCTTCGCGGTCGAGATGGACTGGATCCTCTCCGACACCGTGCGCCGTCACTACATCGGCGACGACGTGAACCGGAGCGGCGTGGTGATCCGCGCCGTCACGCGCGCGACGAAGCAGGCCGAGATGATGAAGCGCCTCAAGGCGCAGCCCCGCTTCGAAGGCAAAACTGAAGCTTCGATCCTCGAGGCCACCCGCAAGGACACGCTGCGCGGCGCGTACTACCTGATCGATCACCGCAACAAGGACGGCTACGAGCCGGGCGAGAACGTCGTGCACGTGTTCGCGATGGGCTCGGTCTGCACCGAGGCGATCGCGGCGAGCGATCGGCTGCTCGAGCAGGGCATCTTCGCCAACGTCATCGTGGTGACGTCGGTCGATCTGCTCGCCGGCAACCTCGCGCACGAGGACGGCTACTCGCACCTGCGCGAAGGCCTCGGGATCGACGGCGATCTGCACCTCACCCGCGGGCGCACGCTCGAGGATCGCGCCGACATGGTGCTCGCGGCCGGTCGTCGCGTTCCCGTGGTGGCGGTGGTCGACGGCGAGCCGGGCCTCCTCGACAACCTCGGCAGCATCATCGGCGTCCGCCAGGAGACGCTCGCGCTGCGCAAGGCTTCGAAGTCGGGTCGGCCGGTGGACGTGTTCCAGTACCTGCACATCGACGCCGACGCGGTGTTCGAAGCGTGCGGGCACGTGCTCACCGAGACGGCGCTCGAGGACGTGCGCATCTCGAAGAGCCTGCTCGTGTCGCAGCCGAGCGCGCCGGTGCACGCGGCAAAGAACGGCCACGCCAAGGACGCCGCGGCGGACCTTTGGCCGCCGCGCCGCTAGAACTGCCAGACGCGTTCGTACTGCTCGAGCAAGCTCACCAGCGCGCCGCGGCCGATCGGCTGGAGGCGCTCGACGAGATCGGTCTTCTCGATCCCGCGGGCGCGCGCGTCCTCCTCGATGAAGAAGACCGCGCCTCCTTTCTGTCCGAACGCTGCGAGCTCGCGCTCGATGTCCGGGGGCTGGGTCTGCGCGCGGTCGCCGAAGCGCAGGCCGCCCGCCTTTTGCCCGCGGACGGCGTAGTTCACGGCGTTGCCGCTCAACAGGATGTCCACCTCCGCGCCGGCGTTCTGGAGCGCGCGGCCGAGCCAGATGATCGGATCATCCTGCTCCTCGATGGTGGCGCGATAGGCGGTGTCGATGATGCTCAAGGTCTTCATGCGGATCTCCTATCGGGTCGGGATGACCAGGGTGTTGGCGCTGCTCTCGGCCTGCTTCCACAGATCCGCGGGGCTGCCGCGGCGGACGCCCTCGACGGCCTCGGCGACGCCGCGCTCGTCGACGCAGAGCCCGCAGTTGACCCAGTCGATCTTCACGTTGCGCCGCTCCGCCTCGGCGAAGATCGCGGTGATCCAGTCCTTGGTGGTGGGGTGATCCTCGGCGGCGAGATCCTTTCCGTGCACGGCGTTGGCGTGCGGCTGCTGCTTCGCGAACGCGAGCGACACTGCGCCCTCGTAAGCGAACACGTTGACGTCGATGCCGCGCTTCACCGCCGCGTCGATCAGACGCAGCGCGGTGGTGGTGCGGGCGTTCTCGTAGGGAGGGTCGAGCAAGACGAAGGTCAGCGACATGACTAGTAGCTCTGCACAGTGAAGTTGAAGGGTTGAGGCCGCCGATCCATCTCGCCTGGCTGCGTTGCGCCGCCTCGACAGACGCAGAGTATGCCGTCGGA